>ENA-OYXU01000084-OYXU01000084.1-human-gut-metagenome-genome-assembly--contig:-NODE-84-length-40222-cov-5.805363_pt1 | contig 40222 bp, 36 predicted proteins | sample MGYA00243243_ERZ653435 | MGnify/ENA primary metagenome ERZ653435 (study PRJEB26926, sample SAMN06165113) | human gut metagenome | biome: ENVO:00009003; feature: ENVO:2100002; material: ENVO:00002003... | reverse complement strand
CCTTATCGTCGGCAGCGTCAGATGTGTATAAGAGACAGGTCGAGACCGCCGAAACCGATGTCGTAAGCGGCGCCGTCACCGGCGATAATCCACTGTGAGTGTGCGGCGATATAGCCCTTGAGCTCGATGATGCCTTTGCAGATATCGCAGCCACAGGCCTCGCAGAGCGGAACGAGCTTGTCGGCGACTTCACGTGTGACGGCGGCATTGTCGCGGTCGGCGAGCCACTGTGCGGCGAGAGCTTTGATTTCGTCAGAGCACTTGTCGCAGCTCTGAGCGGCTGTCATAAGACCGGCAAGACGCTCGCGCATCTGCTCGGTGGCTATCTTCATGCCAAGGCCGAACTCGGCGAAGTCCTCGAAGAGCGAGTTTGCCCATGCAGGACCGTGGCCGGCGGCATTGGTTGTGTAAGGTGTCGAGGGCACAGAGCCTGAGTAGATAGACGAGCAGCCGGTGGCGTTGGCTACCATCTCGTGGTCGCCGAAGAGCTGGCTGATGAGCTTCACATAAGGAGTTTCGCCGCAGCCTGAGCATGCGCCCGAGAACTCAAAGAGCGGTGTGGCGAACTGGCTGTTCTTGGGGTTGAGTTTGATGTCAACGAGTGACTGCTTGCTGGCGACTTTGGCCACGCAGTAATCCCACTCTTTCTGTACGTCTAACTGAGTCTCGAGAGGCTTCATGGCGAGAGCTTTCACGCCCTTCTTGCCGGGGCAGACGTCAACGCAGTTGCCGCAGCCGAGACAGTCTAGCACGTCGGCGGCCTGAATGAAGCGCATGCCGGTGAAAGTCTTGCCGATAGCGGCGATGGTGTTGTCCTCGCCGAAGGGAGCGGCTGCCATTTCGGCGCCGTCGAGTACGAAGGGACGAATTGAGGCGTGAGGGCAGACATATGCACACTTGTTACACTGGATACAGTTCTCTTCGAGCCATTCGGGAACGAAGGCTGCTACGCCGCGTTTCTCATAAGCGGCTGTACCCTGCTGCCATGTGCCGTCGGGGATTGCCTCAAAGTCGGATACTTTGAGCAGGTCGCCGTCCTGAGCATTGATGGGACGCACGATGCGGTTGATGAACTCGGGGTCGTTGTTGGCTGTCTGAGCGTCGTCTGCGAGCTGTGCCCAAGCCTTGTCGACGGGGAGCTGCTTGTACTCGCCGCCGCGGTCGACTGCGGCATAGTTTTTGTCAACGACGTCCTGACCTTTCTTGCCGTAGCTCTTGACGATGAATTTCTTCATCTGCTCGACTGCGAGGTCGACGGGGATAACGCCTGTGATGCGGAAGAATGCGCTCTGGAGGATGGTGTTGGTGCGGTTGCCAAGACCGATTTCCTGAGCGATTTTGGTGGCGTTGATATAGTAGACGGTGATGTTATGCTCTGCGAAGTAGCGTTTAACCTTGTTGGGCAGGTTTTTGGCGAGTTCGTCGCCCTCCCAGATGGTGTTGAGCAGGAATGTGCCGCCGTCGCGGAGACCTCGTGTGACGTCATACATGTGGAGGTAGGCCTGTACGTGGCAAGCGACGAAATTAGGTGTGTTCACCAGATATGTCGAGCGGATGGGCTCGTCGCCGAAACGAAGGTGTGAGCAGGTGAAACCGCCTGATTTCTTCGAGTCGTAAGCGAAGTATGCCTGACAGTATTTGTTGGTGTTGTCACCGATGATTTTGACCGAGTTTTTGTTTGCACCGACTGTGCCGTCAGCGCCGAGGCCGTAGAATTTGGCTTCGAAGATTGACTCGCCGCCAAGTGCCATCTCCTCTTTCATCGGCAGCGATGTGAAGGTCACGTCGTCGACGATGCCCACTGTGAAGTGGTCTTTGGGCTGGGGCAGGGCGAGATTTTCGTAAACGCCGATAATCTGGGCCGGAGTGATATCTTTAGACGCAAGACCGTAGCGTCCGCCGACGATGACGGGGGCATTCTCTTTGCCGTAGAAGCACTCTTTGACGTCGAGGTAGAGAGGCTCGCCGTTGGCGCCGGGCTCTTTTGTGCGGTCAAGCACGGCGATGCGTTTTGCCGTGGCGGGCACTGCTGCGAGGAAGTGCTTGGCCGAGAAGGGGCGGTAAAGGTGAACGGATACCAAACCTACTTTCTCGCCGTTCTTGACCATGTGGTCGATGGCTTCCTGAGCGGCCTGTGTGACAGAGCCCATGGCGATGATGACGCGGTCGGCGTCGGCTGCGCCGTAGTAGTTGAACAGGTGATACTCGCGGCCGGTGATTTTAGAAATTTCGGCCATATAGTTCTCAACAATCTCGGGCACTGCGTCATAGTGGCGGTTGCATGCCTCGCGGTGCTGGAAGAATACGTCACCGTTCTCGGCCATGCCGCGTGCGACGGGAGCGTCGGGGGTGAGAGCACGGCTGCGGAACTCGGCGAGAGCCTTGCGGTCGAGCAGCGGCTCGAGGTCTTCGATGTCTAACTGCTCGATTTTCTGAATCTCGTGAGATGTGCGGAATCCGTCAAAGAAATTGACAAAGGGCACACTCGATTTGATGGTCGAGAGATGAGCGACACCGGCAAGGTCCATGACTTCCTGCACCGATCCCTCGGCCAGCATGGCGAAACCTGTCTGACGAACAGACATTACGTCCTGATGGTCACCGAAGATGCTCAGCGCATGTGAGGCGATTGTACGTGCTGACACATGGAAGACGGTCGGCAGTAACTCGCCGGCGATTTTATACATATTTGGAATCATCAGCAACAGACCCTGCGAGGCAGTGTAGGTCGTTGTGAGAGCACCGGCCTGAAGAGAGCCGTGCACGGCGCCGGCGGCGCCGCCTTCTGACTGCATTTCCTGAACATGGACAGTTTCGCCGAAGATGTTTTTGCGGCCGGCGGCGGCCCACTCGTCAACATATTCGGCCATTGTCGATGACGGGGTGATGGGGTAGATGGCGGCTACCTCCGAGAACATGTAGCTCACATGGGCGGCTGCCTGATTGCCATCACAAGTCAAGAATTTCTTTTCTTTACTCATAATTTTGAATTAAGGTTTATTTGGACTTTTATGTTTTGACATTATGTAATTTTCCTGTCTGAAATATCATAGTTGCCAATTACGCGCGAAGTTACAAATTTTTTGGCGACCCGTAAAACAGCGTATGCGTTTTTATCAAAATTTCACTCTCAATCTGTCAATATGACACTGTCATTGTCTGCGGTATGATTTTATCAGCCACGGCAACGTGAGTCCGAGATGAGCGCAGGCGGCGAGAGCCATTACTATGCCGAGACTGTAATGCCACAGCCCGAGACCATGGATTTTAACCGGCCGGCAGAGTTTCAGAGTGCCTGTTGCAAAAACGGCTATGAAAAGTATGGCAACGGTGTATGTGGCGAAGCCGAACCAGTGTTTTTGCCGCGAGAGGCTGCGCAGAGCGTTGCTGTAAATCCATGCGTGGACAGCCAGACAGATTGACATAAGATATCCGCAACAGTAGTGTACGGCCTTGATAATCGGCCGCGGCTCTATTATGTAACCGTGAGACTTGATGTGAAGTATTATGCCGGTGATGACGACGGCTGCAAAAAGCAGGGTCAGGGTTGTGTCCAAATATCTTTTCTCCCGGCGGTTTAGAACGATTGCGGTCATTATAGTATCTATAAGTTATAGTATAACAAAATGACGATTAGCTTGTTTAGAATAGATTGTCCGGGCAGATGATTTTTTCGGAGGCGGGGATTTTTGACAGGTCAAAAGCGGCGATAAGTTCGGCGGGGGTGGTCGGAGACCCGTCTCCGATACCGGCGATGTAGGCGATGGGGCCGATTAGTTCACGAGAGGTAAATCGCTCGCGCAAAGAGGCCATAGATAATGAGTTGTCGCGTTTGGAAAGCCGTATGCCGTCTTTGTTGCAGATTAATGGCAGATGTGCGAAATGTGGCGCCGTATACCCGAGTAACTCATATATATAAAGCTGCTGTGCGGCCGAGAGCAGCAGATCGGCTCCGCGCACCACCTCGCCTACGCCCATCTCAGCGTCGTCGACAACTACTGCAAGCTGGTATGCCCACGCGCCGTCGGCCCTTTGCACGATGAAATCGCCGCAGTCACGGGCGAGATTGATGCTCTGACGGCCGAAAACCGCGTCATCGAAGACTATGTCACGTTCGGGGACGTATAGACGCGTTGCGTAGGGCTTGTCTGTTTCACGCCATGGGGCCGGCATCAGAGGCGGTCTGCAGCGGCCGCCGTATATTACACGTCCGTCTGACTGATGGGGAGCCTGCGTGGCGAGGATGTCGGCCCGGCGGCAGCGGCAGGCATACAGCAAGCCTTTGTCGCGCAGATATTCTAACGCCTCTGCGTAGTATGCCGAGCGACGGCTCTGGCTGTAAGGTCCGTGAGGCCCGCGGTCATCGACACCGCCTTCGTCAAAATCGAGTCCGAGCCATGCGAGGTCGTCCTCAATCTGACGAGCATAGTCGATTGAGGAGCGCTGCGGGTCGAGGTCTTCGATGCGCAGTATCCACGGCGCCCGGCGCCTGCGTGCGGAAAGCCATGAAATCAGAGCCGTATAAACGTTGCCGAGATGCATGCGGCCTGTGGGCGACGGTGCAAAACGCCCTGCGAGGCATTTGTCAGTTCTGTAGCTTTGTTCGTTCACGGCCACAAAATTAGTTCTTAAAGTAATTTACGGCAAAAAAACTTTATGTGGCGTGAGAGTGTTAAAAATATGTTATTTAGCATTATTTTGCAGAGTATTTCCTGTTTTGACCAATATGTTGGCTGGATTGGCTATCGTCTCACTATTCATTTTAAGTAACTTTGCAGCGGTTTAAAAGGCTTATACAGAGAGCCGGCCAAATTATGCTAACAAACACGTAATATAATCCATACATCATAAAAGTTTAATTATCAAAGCAATCATGAAGATTAATGTGCTTAACACAGCCTGTCTGACACTTGCAGCCGCTGCCACAATGACGTTTGTATCTTGCGGCGGACAGCAGCAGGCTCCGCAGGCTCAGGCTCCCGCTATCGGAGTGGTGACAGTCGAGCCCACGACAAGCGAACTCAACAGCTCTTATCCTGCTACCGTAAAGGGAAAGACAGACATCGCAATCCGTCCGCAGGTGACAGGTTTCATAACAAAAGTGCATGTCGACGAAGGTCAGCGTGTTCATAAAGGTCAGGTGCTTTTCACACTTGATCAGGTGCAGTTTCAGGCTGCGGTAGATCAGGCCGAGGCTGCCGTGAATGCCGCCCGTACGGCTGTCGCCACGGCAAAACTTACCGAGCAGAACAAGCGTATGCTTCTTGACAAAAATATTATAAGCGAATATGAATGGCAGATGGCTGCCAACTCGCTCTCTCAGGCACAGGCACAACTCTCTCAGGCGCAGGCCGGTCTGACGACTGCCCGCAAGAATCTCGCATATACGGTCGTTACTTCACCCAGTGACGGCGTCGTCGGCACGATACCCAACCGCGAGGGGTCGCTTGCATCGCCTTCGTCGGCTCAGCCTCTGACCACGGTCAGTGACAACTCCGAGGTCTATGCCTATTTCTCGCTCAACGAGAAAGACATACTCGAGCTTACAGACGGCGGCAAAGCTTTGTTGTCCGAATGCATCGCTTCAATGCCCGCGGTGAAACTCCGTCTCGCCGACGGTCAGCTTTATCCTTTAGAGGGCAAGGTTGCCACTGTGTCAGGTGTCATTGAAGGAACAACCGGCTCGGCCAGCGTGCGTGCGTTGTTTGACAATCCCAACGGCATGCTCCGCTCGGGCAATACCGGCACAATTGTTATTCCGCGCAACAACGACGACGTAATAGTTATCCCGCAGAAAGCCACTTATGAAATACAGAATCTGCGTTATGTCTATACGCTCAACGACTCCAACAAAACTGTCAGCACTCCTATCGAGGTGCTCCCTGTCAACGACGGTAAGAACTTTGTCGTGACCTCCGGCCTCAAGAGCGGCGACCGTGTAGTCGTCGAGGGCGTCGGCACAAAAGTGCGCGACGGCATAGTCATCAACCCTGTGGACAAGACCTCTGCGCCGGCTGCTGAAGCCGCCGCACAGTAAGCGAGCCCGTCACCTCTCCTCCATCACACTATAATTAAAACATCATTTTCGCATTAAGAAATGAAACTCGATACATTTATTAATAGACCTGTGCTGTCGACGGTGATTTCAATTTTCATCGTGTTGCTCGGTATCATCGGCCTCGTATCGCTGCCGGTGACCCAGTATCCTGACATCGCGCCTCCTACGATTTCGGTTACAACCACTTACACGGGCGCTAACGCACAGGCTGTGCTCAACTCTGTCATCGCCCCTCTCGAGGAGTCAATCAACGGCGCAGAGGGCATGACATATATGGAGTCGACGGCCACTAACACCGGCTCGGCTACAATCAACGTCTACTTCGAGCAGGGCTTCGACCCTGACATGGCTGCCGTCGACGTGCAAAACCGTGTCGCCAAGGCCACCAACCTGCTGCCTGCCGAGGTTACGCGCGTCGGTGTGCTGACTCAGAAACGTCAGACATCAATGCTCGTGGGCGTGGCTCTTATCGACGAGTCAGGACTCTACAACGAGGAGTTTCTTGACAACTATATGAAAATCAACATCATCCCCGAGCTCCAGCGCGTGTCGGGCGTCGGTGACGTGATGTCGTTCGGTGCAGATTACTCGATGCGTATCTGGCTCAAGCCTGATGTGATGGCTCAGTATAACCTGATGCCGTCAGACGTCTCTGCCGCACTTGCCGAGCAGAACATCGAGGCCGCCCCGGGTGCGTTCGGCGAGCAGGGTGACCAGTCGTTCCAGTATATTATGCGCTACAAGGGCCGTCTGACGACCCCCGAGGAGTTCGGCGACATAGTCGTGCGCGCTTACTCGACCGGCGAGACTCTTTATCTTAAAGATGTGGCCGACATCGAGCTCGGACGTGTGACCTACGGCTTCCACAACAAGTCTAACGGTAACCCCTCCACCATGGCCATCGTCTTCCAGACCCCGGGTTCTAACGCCACACAGATCATCAACGACTGTCTGTCGCTTGTTGACAAACTTAAGAAAGACCTGCCCAACGGCCTTGTGATGGACGTGCCCATGAACAACAACGAGTTCCTCTACGCGTCTATCAACAATGTGATCCACACACTCATCGAGGCATTTATCCTCGTGTTCTTCGTGGTTTACGTTTTCCTTCAGGATTTCCGTTCGACACTTATTCCGGCTATCGCCATCCCTGTGGCACTTGTCGGTACATTCTTCGTGTTGAAACTCATCGGATTCTCGCTTAACCTCATCACACTGTCGGCTCTGGTGCTTGCCATCGCGATTGTGGTCGATGACGCGATTGTGGTTGTCGAGGCCGTGCATGCCAAACTTGACGCCGGCTATCAGTCGGCGCGGCGTGCCTCTATCGACGCCATGAACGAGATTGCGGGCGCCCTTGTGTCGATTACGCTCGTCATGATGCTCGTGTTTATCCCCGTGTCATTCATGCCCGGCACATCGGGTGTGTTCTATCAGCAGTTCGGCATCACGATGGCTGTCGCCATCGGCTTCTCGGCTGTCAACGCCCTCACACTTTCGCCGGCGCTCTGCGCTCTCTTCCTGAAGCCTCATAAAACAGAGGATAACTCTACGCTCGGCGAACGTATGGGCAAAGCCTATTCGGCTACCGGCGAAGTGCTCAAGGAACGCTACGGCCGCCGTCTCAAACTTGATCTCCATCCCGGCATCACTATGGTGCTTCTTATCGCCACCATCACTTTCATGGTGCTCGGCTGGTACGGCTTCCACGAGCCGGTCAAAAACCTCATCGCGTGGCCCGTGGCCATCGTGGCCGTGCTCGGTCTTTTCAGCAAACGTTTCCACAAATCGTTTGAGAAAAATTTCGGCGCAATGCTTAATTGGTATAAGAGCCTTGCAAGATTCTTTGCCGCACACAAGATAACATCGTTCAGTATTGTCGCTGTCAGTGTCGGCGTGCTCGTATGGCTTATGTCTACCACGCCTACGGCTATGGTGCCGAATGAGGATACCGGTGTCGTCTTCGCGATGGTCGACCTGCCAGCAGGCTCGTCTCAGGAGCGTACGGCCGCCGTGCTCGACGAGGTTGACTCGCTCATCGCTCAGGTGCCCGGTGTGCGTGTGCGCCAGATGATTAACGGCTATAGCTTCATCGCCGGTCAGGGCGCCACCTACGGCACATTCATCATCAAGCTACAGCCTTGGGACAAACGCGATCTCAGCTCCGACCAGATTATCCAGCGTCTCTATGGTCTGACCTCACAGGTTACGGACGGACGTATCATGATTTTCGCGCCGCCTATGATTACCGGTTATTCTGCAACCAACGGTTTCGAGCTCAAGATGCAGGACCGCACCGGCGGCGACATCAACGCGTTCTTCGGCGTCGTGCAGGCCTTCCTCGGACAGCTTAACGCCCAGCCCGAGATTCAGGCAGCCTATACCACCTTCAACCCGACTTTCCCGCAGTATATGGTAGATGTCGACGCCGCCAAGTGTAAACAGGCCGGCATCAGCCCCTCGACCATCCTGACAACTCTTCAGGGCTACTACGGCGGTATGTATGTGTCAAACTTCAACCGTTTCGGCAAGATTTACCGTGTCATGATGCAGGCTTCGCCCGAGGCACGTGTAAGCCCGGAGACACTTAACTCCATCAAGGTGCGCAACGGCTCGGAGATGGCGTCAATCAGCAACTTCGTGTCGCTCAAACGTGTCTACGGTCCTGACCTGCTTAACCGCTTCAACATGTTTGCGTCTATATCGGTTTCGGGCCAGCCTAACCCCGGTTTCTCTTCCGGTGAGGCTATCGCCGCCATCAACCGTGTGGCCGCCGAGACATTGCCTCAGGGCTACAGTTTTGAGTTCGCCGGCATGACACGCGAGGAGGCTTCGACATCGGGCAACGCCACGGCCACCATCTTCGGTCTGTGTCTGCTCTTCGTCTACCTGCTCCTTTCGGCTCAGTACGAAAGCTACCTGCTGCCGTTCGCGGTTATCCTTTCGGTACCTTTCGGTCTTATGGGAGCCTTCGTATTCGCTAAGATGTTCGGCATCAACAACAACATCTACCTGCAGATTGCGCTTATCATGCTTATCGGTCTGTTGGCCAAGAACGCCATTCTTATCGTTGAGTTCGCCATCGAGCGCCGTCGCACGGGTATGAGCGTGTTTAACTCGGCTATCGCCGGTGCGGCCGCCCGTCTGCGACCGATTCTGATGACCTCTCTCGCTATGGTAATCGGCCTTCTGCCTATGATGTTTGCCTCGGGTGTAGGTGCCAACGGTAACCGTGCGCTCGGCACGGGCTCTGTCGGCGGTATGCTTATCGGCATGATTCTGCAGGTGCTGATTGTGCCCGCGCTATATGTCGTCTTCGAGCTGATACAGGAGAAGTTCAAGCCTATCAAATGGAAAGATGAGGAAGTAGGCGGAAATATCGAGAACGAAATCGAACAGTATGCCCGTTAAGACCTCAATATCTTTAAAACAAGTACAAATATGACACTTAATCGTCTTTCATTAATAGCCGGAGCCGTCGCAGCCTCAATGCTGCTCGGCGGCTGCGGCATCTACAAGAAATATGAGACGCCGACCACGACGCCGCTGACCGCTGCCTATGCCGAGGCACGTAAAGCACCCGCCGACTCGACGCTCTTCGGCAATCTGCTATGGGAACAGGTGTTCACCGACCCTCTGCTCGCCGACCTGATTAATCGCGCGCTTGTCAACAATGTAAACCTTGACAACGCCCGTCTCAATGTCGACATAGCCCACGCACAGCTCAAAGGCGCACGTCTGGCCTATCTGCCCTCGGTGGCTCTCGCGCCCAACGGTGCTGGCGCTTCATACGCCGGCAGCGATATCAGCTGGACATATCAGATTCCGGCGCAGGTCAGCTGGGAGATAGATATTTTCGGCAAACTGCTCAACAGCAAGCGAGGAGCCGCCGCAGCCTTCGCACAGAGCGAGGCATACGCACGCGCGGTGCGCTCGCAGATTATCTCGGCCGTCGCCAATACATATTATGGCATTGCGGCTGTCAACACACAGCTCGAAATTTCGCGTTCGACAGCCGAGAGTTGGGGACGCAGCGTCGAGGTCATGAAAGACCTCAAGCTCGCCGGACGTGTTACCGAAGCCGCCGTTGTGCAGATGAGAGCAAATTATTACAGCGTATTGGCATCGATTACCGACCTTGAGGTGTCACTTGATAAATTGAACAACACGATGTCTCTGTTGCTCAACGAGATGCCTCAGAATTGGAATATCACGGCCACTCTTGACTTTGAGAAGCCTGAGATAATGCGTGCCGCGATACCCATGGCCGAGCTTGCCGCCCGTCCAGATGTCGAGGCCGCCGAGCAACAGCTCGCCTCTGCGTACTATGCTACAGCTTCGGCCCGTGCAGCCTTTTATCCCGGTCTGTCCATCACAGCCAACGGCGGTTTCACAAACCTCCTCGGCTCGTTTATCAAGAATCCCGGCGACTGGTTCTATCAGCTTGCCGGCTCTCTGACAGCTCCACTTTTCTCACGCGGACGCAACATAGCCAACTTAGAGGCCTCTAAGGCCCGTCAGAAACAGGCCATGAACAACTTTGAGTACGCCATACTCAATGCTTCGGCCGAAGTGTCGGATGCCCTTACAGTCTACGAGAAAAGCGCCGAGAAAGAGCGTCTGCTCGTCGAGCAGGTGGCCGACCTCGAGAAATCGGTCGAATACACTGAGGACCTCCTCCGCTACTCGACAGGCACCTATCTCGAGGTGCTTACCGCCCAGCAGAGCCTGTTGAGCGCACGTATCTCGTTTGTGTCGAGCCGTCTGGCGCAGGCACAGGCGTTCATCAATCTCTATCAGGCACTCGGCGGCGGCCGTTAAGCAATCCTTAAATCAAAACCATAAACACTATGATTAGTCCGTTAGCCTACGTCGACGCTTCGGCCAAATTAGGTCAGAACGTCACTGTACATCCATTCGCTTACATCGACGCTAATGTCGAAATAGGCGACAACTGCGAGATAATGCCCTATGCAAGCATTATCCGCGGCACACGCATGGGCAAAAACAACAAGGTCTATCAGGGAGCCATTGTCGGCGCCGACCCGCAGGATTTCCGCTGGAAAGGCGAGGAGACCTACTGCTATATCGGCGACGATAACGTCATCCGCGAGCAGGTTATCATCAACCGCGGCATCAAGTCTGAGGGTGGTACCCGCATCGGCGACAAGACCTTCATCATGGCCGAGGTGCATATCGGTCACGACACACATATCGTCGGACGCTCGGTAATTGGCAACGGTGTCACTATCGCCGGTGATGTCGAGATTGACGAGTGCTGCATTCTGTCGTCAAACGCCATTATCCACGAGAAATCACATCTCGGCAAATACGTGCTCGTCAAGGGCGGCACGCGCATCGGCTCTAATGTGCCTCCTTATGTTATTATCGCACACAACCCTGCCACTTACTATGGTGTCAACGCTGTCGTGATGCGTAAAACGGGAGAACTTTCGGAGGATGATATCGATATTGCCGCAAAGGCATATCGTCATGTCTACCAGTGTTCGACCACGGTATTCAATGCGCTGAAACGCATCGAGGCCGACCTCGAGCCGAGCCCCGTCCGCGACGAGATACTTCGCTTTATCCGCGACAACAAGCTGAAAATCGTCGCCGACAAATTTATCGACGATTAAACCGGCTATAAATAGCTACTGTAGCTAAAATAGCTATCTTAGCTACCTTAGCTACTCTGATAAAAAAGGACGCACCCCCGTCGGGGGTGCGTCCTTAACTATTTTATGTCGTGGAGATTACATTGCGAGGACGTTGAAACCTCCGTCGACTACGGCGACCGTGCCGGTCACAAACTTGGAGGCGTCGCTCATAAGATAATGTATCGTGCCGCATAGCTCCTCGGGGCGTCCCATGCGGCCGAACGGAGTCTGACGGATGACATCCTGCCCGCGCTGTGTGTATGAGCCGTCAGGATTGGTCAGCAGGGTGCGGTTTTGCTCGGTCAGGAAGAATCCCGGAGCTATGGCATTGACACGTATTCCTTCGCCGAATTTGCGGGCGCACTCTGTGGCCATGTAAGCGGTGAAGTTAGAGATGCCGGCTTTGGCGGCTGCGTAGCCGCATACACGTGTCAGCGGACGGAAAGCGGCCATCGACGAGAAGTTGATGATGGAGCCTCGGCCCTGCTTGACCATGGGTTTGAGGAAAATCTGTGTCGGGATGACAGTGCCGGTAAGGTTGAGGTTGAGTACCTTCTCAAACTGCACGGGGTCGAGGTCGAAAATCGTTTTGTCCGGTGGAATAGTCGCGCCGGGCATATTGCCGCCGGCAGCGTTGAGCAGAGTGTCGACGCGGCCGTACTTGGCCACGATGGCGTCGCAGTTGGCCTGCACGGTGTCGGCGTTCATCACGTCAGTTTTCATGAATTCGATGGTGCCTGACGGATTCTCGGCGAGGATGTCGTCGACGATGGCTTTGCCGACGTCTTCCTTGCGGCCGAGGATTATAACGTGTGCACCGTTGACGGCAAGATACTTGGCGATTTCGCGACCGAGTATACCGGTACCGCCGGTGATAACGGTCACATTGTCTTTGATGTCAAAAAGATTTGTCATGATTTCTGAGAATTAACTGTTGCCATAATGCCGCTGACCATGCCTAAGGCGAGCATGCGGCCGTGGAATGAATAGCCTGCGTTGTAGCCCATCTTGTCATCGCCGAGCATCAGCGGGGCGTGGTCGACGCGCATAGGCACATCATGACGCTCGGTCTCGAAGGTGCGCACGACTTCAATCAGGCGAGGGTCAAGGTGCGACGACTCCTTGAAGTCGCCGTTTGGCATCACGCGGCAGATGCGGGCGTGGACGAAATGTGTGCGCGAGGCATATTTTTTGGCGAGCGCGGGCACATCGTTCTGAGCGCCTCCGCTGAGCGAGCCGGCGCAGAATGTCAGACCGTTGTGGGGATTGGGCACGGCGTCCAAGAAGGCCTGTATGTCGGCGTCGCATGTGACTATGCGCGGCAGACCGAGGATTGCCATCGGGGGGTCGTCGGGGTGGACACACATGTTGATGTCATATTCGTCGCAGACGGGCATGATGGCGTTGAGGAAGTAGGCCATGTTTTCGCGCAGTTTGTCGGCGTCGATGCCTTTGTAGAGATCGAGCAGCGCGCGGAATTTTTCTACCGGCTTGAGGTCGTTTTCAGAGATGTTGCCGTTGACAAAGCCCTGTGTTTTGACAATGATGTTGTCGACCAAGCGACGTTCGCCCTCGGCGTCCATGCGCGGGGCTACTTCCTCTCGCATGCGGCGCAGTGTCTCCTCGTCATAGTCGTTCTCGGCACCGGGGCGTTTGAGGATGTTTATGTCAAAGTAGGCAAACTCGGCGCGGTTGAAATAGAGGTTGGTCGTGCCGTCGGGGTTGGGATAGTCAAGGTCGGTGCGCGCCCAGTCGAGCACGGGCATGAAGTTGTAGCAGATGGTCTTTACTCCGGCTTTGCCGAGATTGGCGAGGCTGACCTTGTATTTCTCAATTAGCTCGTCGCGGTCAGCGCCGCCGTATTTGATTGACTCCGAGACGGGGAGACTCTCGACAACTGACCAGCGCAGCCCGCGGTCTTCGATAAATTTTTTCATTTTCATCACTTCCTCATAGCTCCATATCTCGCCGTTGGGGATGTGATGCAGGGCTGTCACGATGCCCTCGACGCCTATCTGACGGAGCATCTCGAGGGTGATTTTATCGTTGGGTCCGAACCAACGCCATGTTTTTTCCATAAATGATGAGTTATAGTGTCTTAAACCTGTTGCAAAGTTAATTGTCAGCCGCCGATTATGCAAATCTCAGACTAAAGGCAGACGCGATGCCTTCAACTCGGCGATGAGACGGCGTTCGTCGCCTCCGCAGTAGCGGTTGCAGAGCTGATGGAAGGCGGCCGAGTGATTCATCTCCGAGAGGTGGGCGAGCTCGTGATATATAACGTAGTCGCGCAGTCGCGGCGGCAGATACACAAGCGCGTAACTGAGCGCGATAATGCCGCGTGAATTGCAGTGGCCGAGCACTCGCACGCCGTTTGTCAGTTCCCAGCCGGTCGGACGACGTCCGACCTTTTCGGCAAGCTCTCTGGCCCGGGGCAAAATAATGTTCGGCGCCATGAATTTAGCTATCGCACGCATGGCGTTGCTGATGGCCTTGACGGTCGGGTGTGAGGCGATGTCTGCCTCTGAGGCAAGGCGTATCTCGAATGTGCGGCGGTCGCTCTGGCGTATTGTGACGTTACGCCCGTAGCCGTCGATACCGGTGATGCACACTATTAAATCGCCGTAGTCCATCATCTGTCCGAAATCATAAAGCCGTTCGGTCGGCCTTATCCGCTGGATATCGGGCAGCATGCGTCGAAGAGCCTCGGCGAAGTCGGTCTCGGTCATGCCCGGTGGCACTGTCAGACTCAGACCGTCGCCGTGCCAGCGGGCAATCAGCCGTCGTGCTGAGGCTCGGACAACGTATCTTACCGTCCCCAAAGTTTCATGGGCTATTGTGCCCGAGCCGGTGATGTATGCTTTGTTTCGTGATGCCACGGCCTTACTGCTCTATGCCCCAGTGAAGTTTGCCGCGCAGGGTGTCAATGAAGTTTGAGTCGTCCAATCTGAGCAGTTCGACCTCGAACGGCGCGCGCCGCAGTCTGACTTCGGTGCCGGTCTCTAAGGCGCAGCTGCGGCCGTCTAAAGTCAGACGGAAGTGAGCGCTGCGTGCCGACGGTATGATGGTCAGCTCTGATTTGTCGCTGATTACCAGCGGACGCATCGACAAACTGTGGGCTGCGATAGGCGATACGGCCCAGACGGGCACTTGAGGCTGTATTATAGGGCCGCCTACAGACAGATTGTAGGCTGTGCTGCCGGTTGGTGTTGCCACGATAAGACCGTCGGCGCGATAGTCGGCGAGCTGGCGTGAGTCGAGCAGGGTGAGGGCGTCAATCATCGACGCGCTGTCGTCCTTTGAAACCGTGACCTCGTTAAGCGCATAGGGCCAGACGTCTAAATGCGGACTGACGACTTCTATAAGGCCGCGTCGTTCCGCTACAAAACGTCCCTCGCGCAGCATGTCGGGCAGTGAGTCGAGTCGGTCGACGGGCAATGCGGTCAGATAGCCGAGATGACCGGTGTTGACTCCGATCACAGGCAGCGACCGGCAGCCAATCCACATGGCGCAGCGCAGAAATGTGCCGTCGCCTCCGATGCTGACGGCATAGTCGGCCGTGAAGTCTGACGAGTCTGTCACGCGGCGCACGGCCCCTAAGGCCGGCAGCATTACCGCGCGCAACATTTTGTATAATTTGGGGTGCATGACCACCTCTATGCCGGCCTCGGAGAGCCGGCGCATGAAACGTTCGATTTGAGGCAGATGGTCTTCCTGACGTCGCGAGCCGTAAATTGCTAATTTCATGTGCGTGTTTTTATGGTTGAAGAGAGAGCGTTTATACATCAAGATAACGGAGCAGCTCGTCAATGCGTTCGCGCAGGCGGCTGTCATCGGCCTCGGTGTCGTCGGATGTCTCAAAACCGATGACCTCATAGCCGTAACGTTCGAGCGAACGGGCGACCGCAGCGCCGCTGCGGCGGTTGATTCTGAGGTTGACAAGCAAATCGAAGTCTCCCGACGGGTCAGTCTGCGTGTTGAGGTTGAGCAGGTGCGCGTCACAGTCTTCGACCGCACGGGCTATGCGCGAGGCCGAATAGTCGCTGCGGCGGCAACCTATGAGCAGCCGGCTTGATCCTTCGGGAGCCGGGTAAAGCTCGTCGATTTGACAGGTTTTGAAATCTTTTGGCTCCAAATCTTTCCTAATCTTATATTTTCTGACTATTTTTGCAGATAAATTTGCAACCGTAAATTTACTAATATTTCTGTAACAGACCAAGCATTAAGCATCAATTAATAATCAGCTATCATTGCCAAGTCACAACCGTAATGACCAATCTGAGTGTTAATATCAACAAAATAGCTACTTTACGCAATGCCCGCGGCGGCAACAACCCTTGTGTCGAGCGTGTCGCCACTGACTGCGAGAGTTTCGGCGCCGACGGCATCACTGTTCATCCCCGTCCCGACGAGCGGCATATACGCCACTCTGACGTCTTCAGGATTCGGCCGCTTCTGCACACCGAGTTCAACATGGAGGGCTATCCTTCTGACGATTTCATCGACCTTGTGCTCAAGGCCCGTCCCGAGCAGGTCACTTTAGTGCCCGATGCACCCGACGCACTGACATCGTCGGCCGGGTGGGATGTCGAGGCTCATTTTGACTTCTTGAGCGGAGTGGTCGACAGATTCAAGGAAGCCGGCATCCGCACGTCGATTTTCGTAGCTCCCGATGCATCGGCCATCGCCGCAGCTGCGCGCACAGGCGCTGACCGCGTCGAGTTATATACGAAGCCATACGCAGACCTTTACCCTACAGATCCCGAATCTGCTGTCGCGCCCTACGCCGAGGCAAGCCGGGTGGCCCACAATCATGGTTTGGGCGTCAATGCAGGTCATGATCTTGACCTTAATAACCTCGCATGGTTTAAACAGCATGTGCCATATTTAGACGAAGTCTCGATTGGTCATGCCCTCATCTGTGACGCCTTATATTTGGGCCTCGCGGAAACAATACGCCGTTATAAGGCGGCTTTAAGATGAAATATTCAAGCATCTCACAGATTAACAAATACTTACAATGTCAATCTTACTCCAAGCACCTTTAACAACGGCTGTCGCTGACACTCTCAGTCAGACGGCCGCTGCGGCTGTCGCTCTTGTCGAGAGCGCCGGCGCCACAGCCGACACAGTATCCTCTCTTAATCCGGCTGAAATGACGGTCGCCGCAGAGCCACAGGCGATGTCGCTCTGGGAACTTTGTCTCGAGGGAGGATGGATTATGATTCCGCTCGCTCTGCTGGCTCTTATCAGCATCTATATTTTCATCGAGCGCGCCATAGTCATATTCAAGGCCTCTAAATTAGACGACAGCTTTATGAAGCGCATCAAAGACTATATCCACGACGGCGAGATAGAGTCGGCGCTCAATCTATGCCGCGGCAACGGCTCGCCGTATGCGCGTCTTATCGCCAAAGGCATCAGCCGTATCGGCCGTCCGATGAACGATGTGCTCGTCGCTATCGAGAACACCGGCAATCTTGAGGTCGCCGCTCTTAACAAAGGGCTGCCATGGCTGGCCACGACAGCAGCCGGTGCTCCCATGATTGGCTTTCTCGGTACGGTAATCGGCATGGTGCAGGCATTCTTCGCTATAGCATCACAGGGCAACGCAGCTTCAATCGGTGACTTTGCCGGAGGTATCTATACGGCCCTCGTGACGACTGTCGCCGGTCTGATTGTCGGCATTATCGCTCTCTTTGCCTATAATTACCTCGTGGCTCGCATCAATAAGGTGATGAATCTCATGGAGGCACGCACCATGGACTTCATGGACCTCCTCAACGAGCCTGCTCAATAAACCCCTGAAGACATGGCACTCAAACGTCAGCAAGACATGATGGCTACATTCTCGATGGCATCGATGACCGATGTCATCTTCCTGCTGCTTGTCTTCTTCCTCGTGACATCGACATTCATTTTTCCCACAGCGCTCGATATCAATCTGCCTGAAAGCGCCGAGCAGACACCGGCCAAACCGTCGACACGCGTCTTTGTCGACCCCGCCGGCAACTATTTTGTCAGCTACGCCGACTCTGAGTTGCAGCCTGTCGAGTCAGAGCATCTCGGCGAATTTCTGACTGTCATCTCTCAGCGTGACTCTGTCGGCGGCATCGCCGTTTATGCCGATGTGGCCGTGCCTTACGGCAAAGTAGTCGAAGTGCTGAATATCGGCGCCGCCAACAATCTTAAAATGGTACTTGCCACAAAACCGATATCCGGAGCATCGCCTGCCGCACAGGCAGTTGTCTCCGCCGATAACGGTGAGGCCGGTAACGTAAAATAAAATGATGCAACGTCCACGCATATATGCAGCCATCGGCACAGTGCTTGTCGCAGCCATAGTCATCATATGGATGGCGTGTGACACACTGACTGTCACTCCGCGTGACCGCGAGTGGCCTCCGCGCCACGACAGCGAGATAATGCTTGATGACGAGTATGCCGAGCTGCTTGATTTGCCGATGTCGCCTGACAGGGCTCAGACAGACCCGTCGCCGGCCTATAACGAGACGCCTGCCGACAATAACGCCGAGGCTGCACCCGAGACCGGTATGGATATCGTCGACCGAGGCGAGCCGGCCGAAGCTCCCAAGACCGTGTCGTCAGAGCGTCCGTCGCCTGTCAAAACCGAAAAGAAAGACAAAAAGCCAGAAAAAACGGGGCCGTCGGCCGCCGAACTCAAGAAACAGCGCGAGCAGGAAGAGGCACGCCGAAAGGCTACAAATCAGACACGCAATGCTTTTCGCAATACCGGCCGCAACAATGCCGACAACCGCGGACGCGACGAAGGCAACGCCGGCTCTCCCAAAGGCAGCTCGTCGGTCAATGGACACGGCACAGGCAACGTGGGCGGCGGATGGTCGATGCCCCGCTACAACAGTGTGCCCAGCTCTGTTACCGGCTCCGTAGTAATGATGGTAAAGATAGACCGTAGCGGACGTGTCAAATCTGTGACTTTTCAGGGCGGAGACGCCCCGGCAGCCACAGACCGCCGTGTGCGCGAGGCTGTCGAGCGTGAGGTACGGTCACGCACATTCACCCGCTCCGACGACAACGCTCCCGAAGAGTCAACAGCCTATATCACCTACCGCTTCAGGTAAACTCACGTAACCTTATTTTACTAATCGTCGTCATCGTCGTGGTGGCGGCGATTATGTTTTCTGTGTTTATACCAGTCTTTTGCGACATCGCGGCGATATTTGCGGAAATGTTTGTCGCTTTTGTGGTGATGAGAGTGTGACGGACGCAGGAACTGAGGTCCGTAGTTGTGATAGTGTATCACTTCGACGCGGCGCGGTGGCTCGTGGTGGTGACGGTGGTGATGCCCGTGGTAGTAGACCGGCACCTCATAAAAAGTCGGATAGTTGTTGACATTGAATGAAACGCCCTCGCTCCCGAATGTAAATGAGAAGTTCGGACCGTCTGCCATAAGGGCGATGGGAGAGGTGAGGGCAGCCGATATTGTCAGTGTCAGACAGAGTCTTTGCAGTCTATGATTCATAATCTTATCGCATTTGGTTGATGTTACGGAGCTGCTCTGTTGCATACGCTCCTGATTATTTTACAATTTCAGTCAGACAAAAGTTCATGTCGGTCATAGCCTGCCGGGCGATATAAACAATGCTTGCAAATCAGAGAGAACTTCACTACTTTTGTAGTTGTTATAAACTTATCTATCCGACAGACATGGACAGCGTCAGAATCAAAATAATAAACTCCTCGTCAAACCCTCTGCCGGCCTATGGCTCGGAGCATGCCGCAGGCATGGACGTGCGCGCGTGGCTGCCCGACGGCCCGCTCAGCGTCGCCCCTATGGAGCGTGTGCTTGTCCCGACAGGCCTGAGGGTCGAATTGCCCGAGGGCTATGAGATGCAGCTCAGACCGCGCAGCGGTCTCGCCTTGCGCTCAGGCATAACGTTAGCCAACAGTCCCGGCACGGTTGACGCTGACTATCGCGGAGAAATCGGCATCATAGTCATCAATCTCTCACACGATACTTTCGAAATCAACGACGGAGACCGTATCTGTCAGATGGTCGTCACACGCTATAGCCGTGTTGACTGGGACTGCGCCGATGTGCTTTCTGACACGGAGCGCGGTGAAGGCGGATTCGGTCATACAGGTGTATCCTGATAAAAGTCATGCCACAATGAAACACTCGTCGCTATATTTGCTGTTGCTTTTGATTGTCGCCGCTTTTGCCGGTGCAGGATCAATGCGCTCGGAGCGACGGGGATGGGACCGCGTGGCTGCCGACCGCAAAGCCGCTTATCTCTACCTGCAGAGTCTTGATGCATTTATCAATGAAAACTACGGTCTCTACGGAGAGTTGCTTACGCGCGCTTATCGCATAGACCCGTCAGATCCCGAGCTGCGTTCGCGCTACGGTGAGTGGCTTCTGCTCACGCGTGCCGATGACTCGGCCATGGTTGACCGCGGGTTTGAAATGATGCTCGAAAGCTACAGCCGGCGCCCTGAGGATTATTATGAGGCTGTTCAGCTGATCAATCTGACTAATAATTTCCGGCGGTTTGACGATCAGTCGCGTGTTGTCGAGCTGATGCACAAGGCTTATCCTGACCGTAACGAGGTGACGCTGCAGCTTGCCAAGAATTATGTGTTCCGTGCCATGCGTGGTGACACGGCGGCTTCACGTCGCGCTATCGCGATGTTTGACAGTCTTGAGACAGCCTTGGGTAAATCATCTCAGATAAGTGCGTTCAAGATACAGACATGGCTTGCCAAGGGTGATACAGCCTCTGTGATTGAAGAGCTGAACAGCCTCGCCGCATCATCGCCGGCCGACCCTATGACGGCCATAGATGTCAGCCGTTTTTACAATGCCATCAACCGGCCGGACTCGACTGCGGCATATCTTGACCGCGCATGCCGGCTTGACTCTACAAACGGCATGGCGATACTTCTCAGGGCAAATTTCTATAAAGAGCGCGGCGACAGTGCCACGTTCGAGCGTGAAGTAATAAAAGCAATCCGTTCTACAGATCTTGACGTCGAGACCAAGCTGCAGCTTATGGGCTCGACGGTGATGAATCTGCCGGATGACAGCATCACACGCAGCCGCACGAACGAACTCTTTGAAACCCTTTTGGATGTAAATCCCGGTGAATATGAGATACATCAGCTCTATGGCTACTGGTTGGCAAAGAACGCCGATTATGCCCGGGCAGCCGAGCAGGCCGGTTATGCGATAGCTCTTGACGGGCGTCATCCCGGAGACTGGCAGACTATGGCACGCATGCAAATCAGCGCCGGAGACACGATTGGCGCCGAACAGACCATGTCGCGCGCAGCAGTCCGTTTTGCCGATGATTTGGAGACACGCCGTCTGCATGCGGTCATAATCTCGATTCTCGGCAAACCGGCCGAAGCTGCAGAGTCGCTCGAGGGGTTTGATGTCTCAAAGATTGAGACGCCTGATGAACGCTCGCAGTTTGAATCGTTGCGCGGTGACCTGTTCTATCAGGCCGGTAAGGCTGACAGCGCATTTGAGGCTTATCGTAAGGCGATTGACTACAATCCGCTGAATTATATGGCGCTCAACAATATAGCGTATTATTACGCCGAAGCCGATACATTGCTTGACGAGGCAGAGAAATATGCGGCGCGCGCCGTAGGCCATGAGCCTGATAATCCTACGTTTATTGATACTTACGCGTGGGTCTTCTTCAAAAAGAAAAATTATGGCGACGCCAAGACACAGATTGACCGGGCGATAGACTGCCTTAACTTTAAGAATGAGGCGGAAGAGATTGACTCGCAGCTCGCTGCCGGCGACACGGTCGCTTCAGACACGGTGACGGTAGACAACATCGAGATAGCCGTCCCCGAAAACGTTACCGGCGACGCCGAGGTTGTTGAGGAGGTCGTCGAAGAGACAGAGACCGGTAATTCTGATATCTACGAGCACGCCGGCGATATCTATTTTATGTATGGCGACACGATTTCAGCCGTCAACTTTTGGAAGAAAGCCCTCGGTTTTGACGATATCGAGGCTGACGCGCGCCGCAGACTCGAAAACAAAATCAAGCACCGGCGCATAACCGGCGATTAACACAATCCATAATTCGACAATGACATTCCCCCGATCCTTATCACTCATATCTCTTGCGGCAGCTGCCGCGCTCGTCCTGCTTCTCGGCTCATGCCGCGGAGCCAAAGGCACAGTTGATACATCCGTTCCCGCCACAGTCGGCTCAGACGAGCCGGCATATATCAACAAGCCGTCAGATGTCTCGCCTGACAAGCTTTTCGACGCCATGTGCGGATCCTACGGACGGTGGACCGATTTTTCGGCTCCCGTAAAAATAACGTTGCGTCAGCCGCGCAGTCTTAATGTGTCGGGTCGTCTGACGATGGTGCGCGACCGCGAGATACAGATTTCGCTGCGCGTCTTCGGCATGGAGGTCGGAGGCCTGTATGCCGACACTGACAGCATCTATGTGTTTGAAAAACTCAACCGTTCGATGATGGCGGCCTCTATGGCGCGTCTGACCGAGGCGACGGGGCTCACGCTCGGTGACCTGCAGGAACTGCTGCTCGGACGGTGCTGCTATCCCGGACGCGGCACGCTCGACGCATCCGCTTCAAAACTGTTTAACATCAGCGCCGATCCTGATGGTATCTATATTATAGAGCCTCGTCAGAAACGCGCCGGAGGCGACTGGGCCTATAGCGCCGTTGTCGTTGACGGCATACGCCCCGAGATGGTGCTTGGTGCTGTCGCCGTTACCGTCGGACAGGCAGAAGGCGCATGCAGCTACGCCTCCCCCTTGCTCACGCCCGCCGGCCCCGCATCGCCCAAGGCTGAGATACTTGCGTCGCTGAGCGGCAAAAAACTTGAGGCCGCGATGGATATAAATTTGCTCAAAGCCGACTGGAACAGCGGGCGCACCCCATCAGGCCGCATACCTCAGGGCTACGACCGTATATCGCTCGAAGCCCTCACCAAAATGCTTAAAAGATAACAACCTCCGTTAGCCGTCATGTCACGTTTTTTGCTCCTTTTAATTGCTTTTCTGCTTGCCGCCGCTCCACAGACCGACGCGCAGCGGCGTCGCGGCACGCGGTCGGCGAAGACTGTCAAACAGGAGCGTACGGCTACCGCCGGCGAAATTTCGCGCACAAAAAAACGTATCGGACAAAACACGGCCGAAACACGGCGTCAGCTTAACCGTTTAGCATCGCTGACAGCTGACATAGATCGTCAGAGCGCACGCATCGACAGCCTCAATGCACGCATAGCTGTTATCGACGCCCGCATCAGCGTCTTAGACGACTCCGTGACGGTCATCGACAAAAATCTGACGGCATTACGGACGGCATTTGCCGACAATCTCGTGCAGATGCGTTCACGCCGCCGCGCGATGTCTGACATGGCATTTATTTTCTCGTCGCATAGTTTCACCGAGGCATACAAACGCTACAGATATATGCGCGAGCTCGAGCGTTGGCAGAAAGACAAGTCTGTCGAAATAGCATCGCTCGGCGAGCAGCTAAAGGCAAAGCGTGCCGAGGCTGCCGAGATGCGTTCGCATCAGGCTGCCGCGCTTGCACAGTTGCATACGGCGCAGAAAAAACTTAAAAGTGGTAAAGACGACACCGAGCGGCTCGTCAAAGACCTCAAGCGTCAGGGAGCATCTCTTAAAAAGGCACTTAACGAAAAACAGAGCCAGTTAAAGCGTCTTGACGATGAGCTCGACCGCATCATAGCTGAGGAGGCGAGAGCCGCCGAGGAGGCGCGCCGTCGTGAAGAGGCACGTAAGGCCGAAGAAGCACGCAAAGCAGCTGAGGCACGTAAGGCTGAAGAGGCCAGACTCGCTGCCGAAAATCAGAAGAAACAGGATAAAGGGAAGTCTGTCCAAAGCAAACCGGCCAAGGACGACAAGAAACAACCCGCTGCCAAGCCTCAGCCTGACCGTCCGGTCAAGCCGGCTCCGACACTCACGGCCTCTGATGACAACCGTCGTCTGAGCGGCTCGTTTGCCGCCAACAAAGGACGTCTTTTAGTCCCTGTAACCGGACGTTATGCCATCACGGCGCATTTCGGTCGCAGCAGTCATCCCGGCCTGAGCAACATTCAGGTCAATAACAGCGGCATCGACATCGAGACCTCCGCAGGCTCGTCGGCACGCGCATCGTTTGACGGAGAAGTGTCATCTGTTTTCAGAGTCGGAGGTTATCACAACGTCGTGATGCTCCGTCACGGTGAATATCTGACGGTCTATGCCGGCATAGACCGTCTTGCGGTCAAAAAAGGCGATAAGGTCAAGGCCGGTCAGACGCTCGGCACCATCTACAGCGATCCTGATGACGGAGGCCGCTCTATACTGCACTTTGAGATACGCCGCGAGCGTGAGAAACTCAATCCCGAGGACTGGATTAAATAAACTGCGTTCATGAGCTTACGCAAGACATCGGCTCTGACTTTGAGAGTGCTGAAAGCTACGGTGCTTCTCGGCTCGGCCCAGATGGTCAATATCCTTGCGGCCATACTGCGCACAAAATTTGTCGCCGTGTGGTTAGGCCCGTCGGGAGTCGGACTCAACTCACTGCTCAACACTAACATTAGTCTTATCTCGACCGCCACGCAGCTCAACATACGCGACAGTTCGGTGCGCGAAATCGCTGCAACCCGAGACGCCGACAGCGACATGGCTGTCGCTGTCATACGCCGCACCTGCCTGCTGCTCGGGCTCTTCGGCACGTTGCTGACGGCAGTGTTCTCACCCTTGCTCAGTTATATAAGTTTTAAGAACTTTGATTATACTCTGTCGTTCGTGTTTCTTTCGCCGGTGATGTCTTTTACGGCCTACACCGCCGGCGAGTTTGCGGTCATGCAGGGTTTCGGCCGACTGAAACTTATGGCGCGGACGACTGCTGTATCGGCCGCTACTGCAACGGCAATCGCCATTCCTCTGTTCTATTTCTATCGCATCGACGCTATTGTCCCCGTAATAGTCCTCTATAGCTTCGTCGCGGCGCTTTTCTGCCACCTCTGGCGCGTAAAAACCGTCACACAGCCGCCGGTGACCATGCGCGATATCGTTTGCCACGGGCGCCGCGCTATTATCCTCGGCCTTTACATGACTGTGTCGATGCTGCTGACAAATGTCGGCCAGTTTGTCCTCGCGGTCTACATCAACCGCACGGGGTCGATCGACGCCTATGGCGTATATCAGGCGGGTTTCACATTAGTCAACAGTTATGTAGGCATTCTTTTCAACGCACTCAGTCTGGAGTATTATCCACGTCTCGCCGAGTATGCCGGACGGCCCTTTATCTGCCGCGGGCTGATGCTCCACGAGCTGCGGTTAATCGTCAGGATGGTCGGTCCGTTGATTGTCGTATTTATCTTCTGCTCGGATTGGATTGTGAGACTGCTTTATAGCTCGCAGTTTGCCGGGGTGCTTCCTTATGTCGACTATGCCATAATCGGAGCACTGTTCCGGGGCGTTTCATTGTGTTTCGCTCTGCGCATACTCGCCGAAGGAGACGGCCGCGCCTACATTTTCACAGAGACATCGAGCGTCATAGTCGGCCTCGTGCTTAACATCCTCGGCCTTCATTTCTATTCCTACGGCGGCCTCGGCTTCTCCTATGTTCTGTGGTACGGCTTCTATGCCTTACTCACATGGGCGGTCTGCCGACGCCGCTACGGCCTTCGCCTCAACGCCTCCTTCCTCGCCTTGCTGCTCGGCGCCGTCGCCCTCGGCTTCGCCGCCTTGGCAATCAAAAAGCTGATATTTTGGATAGCTTTATGATAGTGTTTGTCATAGGGAATATAAATGCACGATTTTTTGCTGAATACGCTGTATGTCAGCAAAAAATATATAAATTTGCTTAGTGGCATAACGCCTATCATATTCAATGGCAAAAATAACAGTACAAAATACCGAAATAGCAGTTGTAAAATACAACGAGGAAGATTATATCAGCTTAACAGACATGGCTCGCAGCCAAATGCAGGAGCATATAATCTTCCGTTGATTGAGCCTTAAAAGTACCATAGAGTATCTCGGAGAATGGGAAATGCTCTATAACCCCGATTTTAATTGTACCGAATTCGGTACAATTAAAAATGCCGCAGGGAAGCAACAACTTTGTGCTATCAGTAAAAACGTGGCTTGAACGGACAAATGCCATAGGTATACGTTCAAAAGCCGGTCGTTATGGCGGAACATACGCACATCGGGATATAGCTTACCATTTCGGAATGTGGATAAGCCCCAAATTTCAGTTATTGCTCGTAAAAGAGTATCAGCGGTTAAAGGCAGAGGAACAGCGCTTGATATGGTGGTCGGCGAAACGTGAACTGTCGAAAATCAACTACCGCATACACACCGACGCGATAAAGCATAATCTTATCCCTGCAGAGGTTACAGCGGCACAGTCGAGCATCATCTACGCCAATGAAGCCGATGTGCTCAACGTGGCGATGTTTGGTGTTACGGCAAAGCAATGGCGCGACGCTCACCCTGAACTGAAAGGCAATATACGCGATTATGCCTCAATCAACGAGCTTATATGCCTGTCGAACATGGAAAACCTCAATGCGGTTTTCATCGAGCAGGGGATGACGCAGAGTGAGCGGCTTGTAAAACTGAATCAAATCGCTATCCATCAGATGAGCGTGTTGGAAAGCGTCGACAACGATAGAAAGTTATTGAAATAAAGCATTAGCAGAAGATATTGGGCCACTTTGTAATTTGCGGCCTTATCGGTGGGCATTATTATATTCTCGGGGTTATTGTGACTGGAATCCTTAAATAGCTTTAGTTTGTTATATAATTGCTGCCCGGATAAATAAACAACGGCGGCCGCGTTCATTATGAATGCGGCCGCTGCTGTTTATGTCATTGTGCGTCTTATCTGACGCTGACTTTATGCGTGCCTGAAGGGGTAACGATCAGGTAGATACCTGCCGAGGGCAGTGTCATTGTCGCTGTGCCCGACTCGTCGGTGCGGCTCGTGGCGACTATGCGTCCGGTGATGTCGGCCGCGCTGACTGTGGCGCCCGGAGTGCCCGTATAGGTGACATTCATCCCTTCGGCAATAATCCGTCCCTCGTTGTTGACGCTCACGGATTCTACACCCGAGTATTCGCCGAGTTTGACAGCCATATTCTCAGAGTAGGGTGCACGTCGCCCGTTGGCGTCGGCGGCGCTCACGCGGTAAGTGTATTCATCGATGCCGTCAAGCAGTTTGTCGACACGGTGTGATGTGTTGAGACCTGTCGACAGATTGTTGTAGTCAGGTAACACGACTATGCCTGAGCCGTCGGTAGTGATTTTGATGTCATCGAGGGCGAGATTGCCGGTCTTTTTGGTGTAGACAAAACGTAAGGCCTTTACGCCGGCGGGAATCTCGGTTATTTCTTCTGTTTTTGATTTTTCTCTAATGGGGTCACATCTGTAGATAGAGACCCATGACTGACCCACGCGGCCTTCGACGGTCAGATAGCTGTTAGTGGTGCCCATGCCTTTGACCCAAAACGAAAGGGCGGTGACGTCGTTGTCGAAGTCCGGTGACGTTAGAGTGACACCGTCATCATCAAATTTAAGAGACGGAACTGCTTCGCCGTAGTTGCCGCCGGTGTTGTAGCCTGAAACCGAGCTCTTGGAGAAAGTCCATCCGTCGGGCAAAGTAACATTTTTGCCGCCGAAACCGCCTGCCGACTCAAAGCCGACTGTAGTTGTCTTGACCACGCCTCCTTTGCGCTCGGCTTCGACAGTAAGGAAGTATTCGGTAGCGCCGTCTACAGGATTCCATTTGGCAACAAAATGTGTCAGGCTGATTTCAGACGGTTTGACCGGCTCCGGCGTAGCGACGTCGCAGCGGCCTCCGGCCACATTGAATGTGACGATGCCGTTTTCATGTTTGATGTCCGTAACAGGCAGTCCGAGAGATTTGCCGCCCCAAGGTTTCATTGACGGCTTGGTGTCGTCGGTGAAAGAGGTGTATGTGGCGTTATTGCCGGGGAAGGCATAATCGGCCAATGCTTCAAAATAGGAGTCGTAATCAAGGTAATATCATCCTATGACATAGTCGTATATGCTGACGGTTTCGTTGCATGCTTCCTCAAGGTCGACATACTGATGTGAACGTGTATTGTTGACCGTGTTGTTATGCCACGGGGCATAATTATAGTCGATATGCCAGATGAGCAGGCCGCTGCCGGGCAGATATTTGTCCCAGCCTGTCTGCTGGCGGTTTTCCAAAAGGAAAAACTCGTTTTTGCTGACAGGTATGAGGCATGCCTCGTTGTTATCGATAATCGATTTGAAAGTCAGCGACTCGGGTGATGTGACCACGACCGGGTCAATCCATCCGAGAGCGTTGCGTTCGTAAGCAGAGTAGGTCGGAGGTGTACGGCCGTTGTTATTGTACGGGCCCTGATCCATCACATCCCACATGCCGGGAGTCCACTCGCCGTCGCCGGCAGTGTCATAGAGATCAGGCAGTCCGAGCACGTGTGAAAACTCGTGTATGAAAGTGCCGACGCCATCAGGCGTGATTTCGTTTGAGTCTTCAGATTCCTCGAGCTCGTTCGAACATGCATATTTGTTTATTCTGACACCGTCGAGCGTGCAGCTCAGGCCGGCAGAGTTAAGCTCCCACTGGTGGGGCCAGACTGAGTTGTCTACATCAGACGACGCCTCGCCGTAACCGGCGTAAAACACAAAGACATTGTCGACTTCACCGTCGCCGTTGAGGTCATATTTGCTGAAGTCGATTTCGCTGTCCAAACCCTTGCAGGCATCGACTATCATCTGCGCGGCGTTCTGGTCGTCGCCGTTGCTGTCGTTGCCGCCGTAATATTTCATCGTATTGGGCAGCGTGACGGGGCCGTAGACGTCAAACGTGGGGTTGAACTGACCTGAGGAGGCGTTCAGGAAGAAGTCGCGGGCCGAGCCTGTGCCGCCGTATTCGCTGTAGCCCTCGCGGTTTAGCATCTCGGTGTAGTGGCGCTTGGGATTCGGCACACTGTATTTGACGTCACTATATTGGGCGAGTATCACGAGACCTGTCAGCTCTTTGCGGCCGAGGAACGAGTCGTCCATCAGTCCGACTCCGCTCTGCTCGGGAAGCCGCGCGGCATTCGCAGATTTGGTCCGTGTCATTTTTGTGTCGGCCTTAAGTCTCAGAGCCGAGCGCACGGCTTTGGCGTCGAGAGCCTTGACGCGGGTGAGCGACACGGCGTCGAGACGTTCGAGTGAAGCGGCGTGCAAATCGCTTGCTGCGACATTGCCCGAGGCATCTACTGTCGCAAAGCAGTAGTAGCCGGCGGCGTTACGGACGACTGGATAATTATCGAGTGTCTGTATCAGATGAAACCGTTCATCACCTGACTTGATGAGCATGACGGTTGTGCCGTCGGGCTGTGTGACCTTATAAGGCACACGTTTGGCCGGAACGGCCGAAACAGTCAGTACACCCAGCAAAGTGGCGGCAAGAATTGATAAAATATATTTCTTCATCAGTATGTTTTGTATGATTTGCTTAAATTACTTCCTCAGTTTTTCAGTTACGGCAAAGTTAATTAAAACGATGTAAAAATCAGACTGATTATCGAAAAATGTTGTAAAAACGGGCTTTATATGGCCTCGGCGAGACAATTTTTACTAATTTAGCATGTCAATAAGCAATCTCCGACCTAAATGTCACATAAAATGCAATGGCCGAAACTTATCAATGACAAGCGTTTTGGCCTCGAACACTATCACGACCCGCACAAAAGTGCTATCCGTACAGATTTCCGTCGCGACTATGACCGTCTGGTATTCTCGTCGCCTTTCCGCCGTCTGCAGAACAAGACACAGGTCTTTCCGCTACCGGGAAGTATCTTTGTGCACAACCGTCTGACCCACTCGGTCGAAGTGGCCTGTGTCGGCAAATCGATGGCCTCGGAGATTGCAATTGTACTTGCAGAGCGTTATTGCGACGAGCCGTGGGTCGGGATGCTTGGTCATATCGGTGACATTGTGGCGGCAGCCTGTTTGGCGCACGATCTCGGCAATCCGCCGTTCGGCCACTCGGGTGAACGCGCCATCGCGACATTTTTCAGCGAGGGCCCCGGCTCATATCTCAAGGAGCGTCTGAGCCGACAGGAGTGGAATGATATGATACACTTCGAGGGCAATGCCAACGCCTTCCGAGTGCTGACACATCAGTTCAAAGGACGTCGGGAGGGAGGTTTTGCAATGACATACTCCACATTGGCGTCGATTGTCAAGTATCCCTATGATTCATCACTTGCGTCTAAAGGTAAATTCGGTTTTTTCAGTTCAGAGAAGGATGATTTCTGCCGCGTGGCCACCGAACTCGGCATGCTGCGCCTCGACGCGCCTGACGGGGCGGTCAGATATGCCCGTCATCCGTTGGTCTATATCGTCGAGGCTGCCGATGATATATGTTACGAAGTCATGGATATCGAAGATGCCCATAAACTTAAGATACTTGATACGCATGAGGTCATAGAATTGTTCCTGTCGTTCTTTGAGAGCGGGCGTCGCAGTCGCATGATAGATGTTATGGAAAGTGTCGATGACCCCAACGAGCGTGTCGCATATCTGCGTTCATGTGTCATCGGAGCTCTTGTCCGCCGTTGTGCGGAGGCTTTTATAGCCAATGAAGACGCCATCCTTTCGGGTAAATTCAGCGGCTCGTTGCTCGGCAGCCTTGACTCTATAGAGGGCCGCGCCTACAGCGCCTGTAACGACCTGTCGTGGGCGCGTATCTACTGTGCCTCTGACGTGGTCGACATCGAGCTGGCCGGTAACCGCATAATAAGTTTCCTTTTAGACAAGCTTGTCGGTGCTGTCGTCAGACCCGAGCTCAACTATTCGCGTCTGTTGCTTTCTAAGTTTCCGGCACAGTATGATGTCGCGGCTCCGACGCTCTACGGCAAGTTACAGGCTGTGCTCGACCATGTGTCGGCCATGACCGACGTCTATGCGCTCGATTTGTTCCGAAAACTTAACGGCCTGTCGTTGCCGGCCGTGTGAACAATAAGTTACATATAAGGTGTTGTTAAATGTAAAATGAAAGAGATTAAGAAATATATAATATTTGCCGTTCTTGTCCTTATGGCGGCTGTCGGAGCTGTCGCACGCACATGGACGGTAGAGGATGTTCCCAATGTCCATGTGGCTGACCGCACACGTTTTCTGACCAATCCCGACGGCATAGTCTCGCCCGAGGCTCAGACCGCCATCGACTCGACTCTCAGCCGCCTGCGCAAATCGACTACGGCCGAAGTCGTTGCTGTCATCGTCGACGACATCGAGGGAGGCGACATCGACACATACGCCACCGAGCTTTTCAATCACTGGGGTCTCGGCAAGAGCGACAATAACAACGGTGTGCTCATACTTGCCGCAAAAGATTTGCGCAAGGCAGTAATACGCACAGGCCCCGGCGCCGAAGGTGTGCTCCCCGATATCGTCTGCGGTCGCATCCTGCGTCAGCAGATGTTTCCGGCATTTGCCCGGGGCGACTATGACACGGGCATGGCAGATGCAGTCAGTGCCGTCGCCGGACGTCTCGGCGACGAGGAGGCTGCCGCCGAGCTACATTCTGACGAGGCAGATGTCGACGCTGCCGGCAAAGGGCAATCGCCGTTTGGCGTCTACCTGATATTCTGTATGATACTTACGGCTGTGATAATCATGGCTATGGCATCAAAGCTGATTAGCCTGCGCGGCAAGACGCCCTATGAAAAATATACCGCCTTGGAGTCATGGCGCGCGCCGCTGCTGGTGCTGACACTCGTCGGTCTTTTTATGCCCATTGTGGTGTCGTTGCCGTTGGTCATCATGCTGCCGCGTCTGCGCAACAAACCCCGCAAATGTCCCAACTGCGGCACGCCGATGATCAAAATCGACGAGGTGCATGACAATGACTACCTGACCCCCTCACAGGACGCCGAGGAGCGTATCGGCTCGGTCGACTATGATGTCTGGCACTGTCCCAAATGCGGCGAGACCGATATTTTCCCGTTTGTCAACAAGGCAATGCCTTTGGTCGAATGTAAATATTGCCATGCGCGTGCGGCCAAGCTGACCGGCGACACCGTTGTGCAGCAGCCCACCGAGAGCCGCGAGGGTGTCGGACAGCGCACCTACACGTGCTTAAACTGCCGGCAGCAGAATAAGGTGCTATATAAGATTGCCAAACTTCCGCCGGTAATCATCATGCCTATAGGCGGAGGCGGAGGCCGTGGCGGAGGTTTTGGCGGCGGCAGTATCGGCGGCGGCTTTGGCGGCGGCTTCACCGGTGGCGGCGGCGCCTCCGGCGGCTGGTAAAGGTTTAGTGTCCTTAAAGTCTTTAAAGGCCTTAAGGTCCTTAAAGCCCTTAACCTAAAAGTAATTATTCAAATAACAAAGCGCAGCCTTGCGTCCCTGTTACGGGGTTTCGCAAGGCTGCGTCTGATGTCTGTAGTAGTTTGTTGTGCTTTATTCGCCGGCCAGCGACATGCCGCGGCGAATTGCCTCTTCGTTGAGCGGAATCAGATGGTGGTGGCGCTCAGGCAGCGTTTTACGCAGACCGCGCACGACAGCGTCAATCTTGACGATGGGGCGAATCTTAAGCAGCGAGCCAAGTAAAATCATGTTGTAGGTCTTGGCGTTCTGCATCTCGATGGCGGCTGTCATTGCGTCGACAGCCACGACGGTGATGTCGGTGCGAGTCGGCAGATGATGTATGCCCGAGGGGTCATAAATCAGAGTGCCGCCTGATTTTACTTTATGCTCAAATTTGTCGAGACTCTGCTGATTGAGTATAACGGCTGTGTCGTATGTGTCAAGCACGGGCGAGCTGATTGGAGCGTCTGAGACGATGACAGTTACATTGGCCGTGCCGCCACGCTGCTCGGGTCCGTAGCTCGGCATCCATGTGACCTCGAGGCCGTCCATCAGTCCGGCGTAGGCTAATATCTTGCCCATCGAGAGGACTCCTTGTCCGCCGAAACCGGCTATAACGATTTCTTCTTTCATGATTGATGGTTTTAAGCTTTTTTGATGTCGCCGAGCGGATAATGCTCAAACATGTGTTCGGCCATCCATTGGTTGGCGTCCTCCGGGCTCATTTTCCAGCCTGAGTTGCAGGTGCTGACGATTTCGACGACCGATGTGCCGCGTTTTGCGGCGGCATTTTCGAAAGCCAGACGGATTGCAGCCTTTGCTTTGCGCACGGCGGCGGGGGTATGGACAGCCTGACGTGTGACGTAGCATGTGCCGTCCAAGCCGGCGAGTATGTCAGACATCTTGACCGGATAGCCGTTGAGGTCGACTCGTCGGCCGTAGGGGGTTGTGGCTGTTTTCTGTCCGATGAGAGTGGTCGGGGCCATCTGACCGCCGGTCATGCCGTATATCGCGTTATTGATGAAAATTATTACGATATTTTCGCCGCGGTTGGCCGCATGGATGGTCTCGGCTGTGCCGATGGCGGCGAGGTCGCCGTCGCCCTGATAGGTGAACACGACGTCGTCGGGGTTGAGGCGGCTGATGGCGGTGGCGACTGCGGGTGCACGTCCGTGGGCGGCTTCGACCCAGTCGACATCAATGTAGTTGTAAGCAAAAACGGCGCATCCGACGGGAGCGACACCCACGGCGCGGTCTTCGAGACCGAGTTCGTCAATGACCTCGGCTACGATGCGGTGTACGACGCCGTGGCTGCAGCCGGGACAATAATGTGTGTGTCGTTCGGTCAGCAGACGCGGACGGCGTGTCACAATGTTTTCTTCTTTGATTATATCGTTGAGGTCCATGGCTGCTGATTATTTGATTGCGTCGGGAAAATATTTGTGGAATGCATTTATGACCTCGCCCGGGTTGGGGACTATGCCGCCCATGCGTCCGAAGTGGTAGACAGGTGTGGAGCCGTTGACCGCAAGGCGCACATCTTCAATCATCTGGCCGGCATTGAGCTCGACGGTGAGTATGCCTTTGACTTTTTTCCCGAGGGCGGCGATGGCGTCGGTCGGGAACGGCCAGAGGGTGATGGGGCGCAACAAGCCGATGCGCAGACCTTGGGCGCGAGCGTCCTCGATGGCCTTGAGGCATATGCGTGCGACAGAGCCGAATGCTATGATGAGATACTCGGCATCGTCGGTGAAATATTCCTGATAGCGCACCTCGTTTTGACGGATGCGGTCGTAGGTAGCCTGCAGACGTTGGTTGTTTTTCTCCATCTTCTCAGACTCTAACTCGAGTGAGGTGACAACATTGCGCTCGGCGCGGCCGTGACGGCCGTTGGCTGCCCACGGACACTGCTCGCGTATCTCGGCGTCGGTGCGGCGCGGACGGTAGGGGGGCAGAACGACTTTCTCCATCATCTGTCCGACGATGCCGTCGGCAAGTATCATTGCCGGCGTGCGGTATTTGAAGGCGAGGTCAAATCCGAGTCCGACAAAATCGGCCATCTCCTGCACTGTGGCTGGAGCGAGGACTATGAGATGGTAATCGCCGTGTCCGCCGCCTTTTGTGGCCTGAAAATAGTCGGCCTGCGACGGCTGGATGGTGCCCAGACCGGGACCGCCGCGCATAGCGTTGATTATCAAGGCGGGAAGCTCTGACGCGGCTATATATGATATGCCTTCCTGCTTTAGACTTATGCCGGGGCTCGATGACGATGTCATGACTGCTTTGCCGGTTGCCGCTCCGCCGTAGACCATGTTTATGGCGGCGACTTCGCTCTCGGCCTGCAGTACGACCATGCCTGTTGTCTCCCAAGGCATCTCGGCCTCGAGAGTCTCGAGCACCTCTGACTGGGGGGTGATGGGGTAGCCGAAGTAGCCGTCGCAGCCGTAGCGTATTGCGGCGTGGGCTATAGCCTCGTTACCTTTCATCAATTTTATTTCTTCTGACATTACGGTAATAATGTTTTGAGCGTCATGTGTGACGCCGGGTAAGGTTAACTATTTGTCAGTGACCGTGACGCGATAGACGGTAAAGCATGCGTCGGGGCATACGGCCGCACACGAAGAGCAGCCGATACAGGCCTCGGGATTTGCCATATACGCAAAGTGATAACCGCGGTCGTTGACTTCTTTGGGTTGTAGGGCGAGCACATCGGTCGGACAGGCGACGACACAGAGGTCACATCCTTTGCAGCGCTGTGTATCGATGACGACGGCTCCTTTAATTTTTGGCATATTTTTAAAATCGCAGTTTTACGATGAATGTGTCTGAAATGACTTGTTTGCTAAAGGCAAAATTAAGAAAAAAAGATAAAAGTGAGTCACTTTAACACATCGTTAACCTTTTGCACAATCGCGCTGCGGCTGTGCATGCCGGCCGAAGAAGTGCAAGTCTCTGAATAACTGCGTGTGACGTTATCAGTCAGCCGCTATCGACTGCATGTCGACGAGATGTTTATAGTAGCCTCCGAGAGCGAGCAGCTCGTCGTGGGTGCCGCGTTCGACGATGCGGCCTTCGTGCATGACGCAGATGAGCGAGGCGTTGCGTATGGTCGACAGACGGTGGGCGATGACAAGGGTCGTGCGGTCTTGCATCAGACGGTCAAGGGCTTGCTGCACGAGATGCTCGCTCTCGCTGTCTAAGGCCGAAGTGGCCTCGTCGAGTATGAGTACGGGCGGATTCTTGAGTATGGCCCGGGCTATCGACAGACGCTGGCGCTGGCCGCCTGACAGACGGCATCCGCGGTCGCCGATAGGGGTGTTGTAGCCATTCTCCGAGGAGATGATAAACTCGTGTGCGTTGGCGATTTTGGCGGCTTCGATGACCTGTTCCATTGTCGCGTTTTCGACACCGAAGGTGATATTGTTGTAGAACGTGTCGTTGAAGAGTATCGCCTCCTGATTGACGTTGCCCATAAGCGAGCGCAGGTCATGGACGCGGAAGTCGCGTATGTCGGTGCCGTCGATGGTCACCGAGCCGCGGGCGACATCATAGAATCGCGGCAGCAGGTCGGCAAGGGTCGATTTGCCCGAGCCGGACTGTCCGACGAGAGCGACGGTGGCGCCGGCGGGGATGTGGAGCGACACGTCGCTGATTACCTCGTTTGTGCCGTAACTGAAAGAGACATTATTGTAGTCAATAGACGAAAACCGTGTCGGCACTTCGTGCGGCTTCGACGGGTCAGTGATGGGATTGACTGCCGAGAGGATTTTGTCGACACGGTCCATCGAGGCGAGGCCTTTTTGTATCGAGTAGGCGGCTTTCGACAGGTCTTTTGCCGGGTTGATGATGCTGTAGAATATCACCATATAATAGATGAACTCGGGCGCTGTCATCGACGTGTGTCCCGACAGTATCAGGCTGCCTCCGAACCATAGCACGAGTGCTACGGCTGCCGTGCCGAGAAACTCGCTCATCGGGTGGGCGAGCGACTGACGGCGAGCCACGGCGTTGGACAGGCGGTAGAACTCCTGATTTTCGGCATGAAAGCGTGTTTTGACTTTCTCTTCGGCGTTGAAGGCCTTGATGATGCGCAGGCCGCCGAGGGTCTCCTCGATGTTTGACATAAGCACACCCCACTGTGTCTGTCCGGCAAACGACTGGGCTTTAAGTTTTTTGCCTATGCGGCCCATGGCGAAACCGGCTATGGGCAGCAGCACGAAGACAAAGACCGTCAGCTGCCAAGAGATGGCGACCATGGCGCCCACATAGATGATAATCATCACGGGGTTTTTGAACATCATGTCTAAGGAGGCCATTATCGATGCCTCGATTTCGGCCACGTCGCCGCTCATGCGTGCCATCACGTCGCCCTTGCGCTCGGCGGTGAAGAAAGCGATGGGCAGCGTGGTGATTTTGTCATACACAAAGTTGCGGATATCGCGCACTATGCCCGAGCGCATCGGTATGATAAACCATGAGCCGAGATATGCGGCGCCCGTCTTGAGCGCGGTCATCACCACGAGCATTGTGCCCAAGATGGCGAGTGTCCACGCCGGACCGAAACTGACGATGGCCTCTTGAGTGTAATAGTAGAAGTTGTTGATTGCCACATCCTTGAATGACGCCGAGCCGAGAGCCATATAGACATATTGCGACTCGTTGATTTTAAACAGCAGCTCGAGGATGGGCACTATGAGTGCAAACGAGAAGAGTGTCAGCACCGCCGAAAGCAGGTTAAAAAATATCGTCAGTATGAGATATTTCTTATATGGCGGCACAAAACGCCGCAGTACTTTTATGAATTCGTTCATTGCAAGTGTCGTATAATGGTCGACGGCCGCTCTATGGTCGTCCGGCGACGGTCAGTCTGCAAAATTAATCATTTTGTGTGACATAAGGGGCGCCGTGATAGTGACTTTGGTGAAAAATGATTAAAACAGAAGCCAATCGCTCCCCCGACTGGCTGAGGTGCGATTGGCTTTGCAATTAAATCTACAGCTCATGCCTGAGTCGGTAGATGTCGTCTATCAGCTCGTGAGCGAGGACTGTATAGCCGATCGGGCCGCCGTATTGGCGTGAAATCGAGTCGAGCATGGCGGCAATGTCATAGAGCATTCTGCGATAACGTGTCGTCAGACGGCGGTATGAAAGATCTTCGACAAGTCGTGAGGCCTTGGTGAGCAGAAAACATGCGTTGTCAATGTCTTCATTGTCTAAGCAGACACGTGCGCCCGAGATCAGATGCTTGGCCGACTCGATGTCTGATATGGCGCCGTTGGCGAGGCTGACTGCCGAGGCTACGATGTCATTGTGGATGTCGCGGTCACATACGTTAAGATGACCGTTTGGGGTTGCTCTGAGCAGCAGACCCTCTCTGTAGTAAACATTTGTATTCATGACAATTGTTTTGGGTGATGAAAAAATTTAAAACTTCTCTTTTCATCGACCCGCTGCGTCGCGCTGCGAAACTGTCATATAAAAGCATACGACAATCCCTATGCCCCTGAGTCGCCGCAGGAGGCCGATGAGATTGTCGTTGTAAATCGTGGTTTATCACCCGATAACCGGGCGCAGCTAATGTGTCATGCCGCAAAGATATGCGTTGTCTTGCTTATATGCAAGCAAAATCGGCAATGTTTTAAAACGACATATTCTATACTGATTAAAATATTTTGAAAAATCCTACGGTGCTTCACTCTTAAGTGAAATATTTGTCGTATCTTTGTGTTATAATATCAAACATAATTACGTTGCCCATGAGCGAAGTAGAATTATACCTTATCCAAGACGGTGATAACTGCACAATCTATACTTTGCAGTTTCTACGAGATGTCGAATCCGAATTCGAGAAATTTGTTGCTAAATTCAGAGAAGACGCCGAGTATAGTGAGGATTTCTCGCGTATCGCAGCTTTTATTAAGCGTATTGCCAAAACCGGTGCATTGGAACGATATTTCCGCCCGGAAGGCAAGATGAATGATTCTGTCGTCGCGCTGCCTGTGACATCTTCAAAATTACGTCTTTACTGTTTGCGCTTGTCAGATAGGATACTCGTATTGGGTAATGGCGGCGTGAAGACATCGCAGCGATATGAAGACGACACGCTCCTCAACGGGTATGTGATGACATTGCAAAAATTCGAGAAACTGCTTAGACAGGAAGTTGCTAACGGAAACGTGAATATAACCGAATCTACTATAGAAACAGATAATATATTTGAATTATGAAACGCACTACCAAATCACTTGATGAAATGCTTGGACCGATTCCGGCAAACATTCGGGCAGAAGTTGACTTGTCTTTTGAAATATCAGACCGAATCGATGCCCTCATGCGGCAACGTGGCTTGTCGAAAAAACAGTTTGCTGAGGCCCTCGGACGCCGACCGAGCGAAATCACCAAATGGCTGAGTGGTCAGCACAACTTCACCATCGCAACACTTGCCATGCTTTCATCATTCTTCGGACAGCCGATTATTACGGTCGCATAAACCTATTTTCGCATATTTTGTCGCGCGTGCGCGATATGATGTCGGTTTATCAAATATATTTCATAACTTTGCGACTTAAAGCAATCTCACACATAAAAGCCGGGCCTCGCGGCCCTGTCAGATTTATTCAAGCCTATCACGAATATGGAAAAAAATTATAAGCGCACCTTAATCACGACTGCACTCCCTTACGCCAACGGCCCCGTGCATATCGGCCATCTCGCCGGTGTATATGTCCCGGCCGACATCTACGCCCGCTACCTGCGTCTGCAGGGTCGCGACGTCACACTCGTCGGCGGCTCTGACGAACACGGCGTACCCATCACCATCAAGGCCAAGGCCGAGGGCGTGACGCCTCAGGACATCGTCGACCGCTACCACGCCATCATCCGAGACTCGTTTGAGGAGCTCGGCATTTCGTTTGACGTGTATTCGCGCACAAGTTCCGACACACATCGTGCGACGGCCTCTGAATTTTTCACACGCCTGCATGAGCGCGGTGAGTTTGTCGAGAAGACCTCGATGCAGCTTTATGACGAGAAGGCCGGCCAGTTCCTCGCTGACCGCTACGTCACCGGCGAGTGCCCCCACTGCCACAATCAGCGCGCCTACGGCGACCAGTGCGAGGCCTGCGGCACATCGCTCAACGCCACAGACCTTATCAACCCGCGCAGCGCCATCACCGGCAATGTACCCGTGCTCCGCGAGACCCGCCACTGGTTCCTGCCGCTTGACCGCTGGGAACAGCGACTGAGAGAGTGGATTCTCGAGGGACACCGCGAGTGGAAGACCAATGTCTACGGTCAGTGCAAGTCGTGGCTTGACCTCGGTCTGCAGCCCCGTGCCGTCACACGTGACCTTGACTGGGGCGTGCCCGTGCCTCTGAAAGAGGCTGCCGGCAAGGTGCTCTACGTCTGGTTTGACGCCCCTATCGGCTATATCTCCAACACCAAGGAGCTCTATCCCGACACATGGGAGACATGGTGGAAAGACCCCGAGACACGTATCATCAACTTCATAGGCAAGGATAACATCGTCTTCCACTGCATTGTCTTTCCGGCCATGCTCATGGCTTACGGCGACAACTTCCAGTTGCCTGACAACGTGCCCGCCAACGAGTTCCTCAACCTCGAGGGCGACAAGATCTCGACATCGCGCAACTGGGCCGTTTGGCTCCACGAGTATCTGCGCGATTTCCCCGGCAAGCAGGACGTGTTGCGCTACGTGCTCACGGCCAACGCCCCCGAGACCAAAGACAACGACTTCACATGGCGCGACTTCCAGACCCGCAACAACAGCGAGCTCGTGGCCATCCTCGGCAACTTCGTCAACCGCGTCACCGTGCTGACCCACAAATATTTCGACGGCGTCGTGCCCGCAGCCGGCGCCCCCGAGCCCATCGACACGGCTCTCTTCGACGAAATCGAGGCCGTCAAGAAGTCGCTGACCGACAACATCGAGACCTTCCATTTCCGCGAGGCGCTCAAAGATGCGATGAACATAGCCCGTGCAGGCAACAAATATCTTCAGGAGACCGAGCCGTGGAAAGTCGCCAAGACCGACATGGCCCGCGTAGCCACCTGTCTCTTATACACATCTCCGAGCCCACGAGACTACGCTGCATCTCGTA
>ENA-OYXU01000082-OYXU01000082.1-human-gut-metagenome-genome-assembly--contig:-NODE-82-length-41271-cov-5.826111_pt1 | contig 41271 bp, 55 predicted proteins | sample MGYA00243243_ERZ653435 | MGnify/ENA primary metagenome ERZ653435 (study PRJEB26926, sample SAMN06165113) | human gut metagenome | biome: ENVO:00009003; feature: ENVO:2100002; material: ENVO:00002003... | reverse complement strand
AAAGATCGGGGAACCCCTCTGGCCGGAACACGGCTTTGACAACGAATGGTGTGAGCAGACGAAACGTGCCGTCGGTTCTTACGCATGGGCAAGCCTATACCAGCAGCATCCGTCCCCCATCGAAGGCGGAATCCTCAAGCGCGGCTGGTTCAAGTTCTACGACGTTTTGCCTGACAAAGTTTCTCAGGCTGTCCAGTCTTGGGACTGCACCTTCAAAGAAGGCAAAGCCAGCGACTATGTTGCCGGTCATGTGTGGATGCGCTCTGGCCCGAATTATTATCTGGTGGACCGCGTTCACGATCAGATCGGTATCGTGGACACCATGCAGGCCATACGCACGATGTCCTATAAGCACCCCAAAGCACGCGGCAAACTGATTGAAGATGCGGCGAACGGCCCCGCAGTTATCGAAATGCTGAAGAAAGAGATCCCCGGTATTATACCGATTACCCCCATGGGCGGCAAAGTCGTTCGCGCAAGCGCGGTTGCGCCGTATCTGGAAGCCGGGAACGTCTATCTTCCGAACCCGAAGAACGCTCCGTGGATTCACGACTTCATCGAAGAGTGCGCGGCTTTCCCCAACGGAAAGCACGACGACGATGTGGACGCGATGACACAGGCGATCAACTATATGTCGGCAACGGGCGGACGCTCCGCGCCCCCGGCTGACTACGGCAACGACCGGCAGAGCTATTGGAAGAAATGAGGTGACAGCCTATGCCCGGAGGCATGAAAGAATACGGCAGCATCGGCCAGCGCCGCTATGCCGGTATGTTCTCCGAAGAATTTCTGCGAGAGCTTCAAGGCAAGCGCGGTATTGAGGTGTACCGCGAAATGTCCGAGAATGATGAAGTGTGTGGCGCCATTTTGTACGCCATCGAAATTCTGCTCAGGCAGACGGATTGGAGCATCCAGCCCGGCGGCGACAGCGCAAAGGACAAGGAATGCGCCGAGTTCGTGGAAAGCTGCATGAACGATATGCAGGATACATGGACGGACACAATCTCCGAGATTTTGTCCTTCCTGACCTTCGGTTGGTCCTTCCACGAAATTGTGTATAAACGCAGAGCTGGAAACAGCCGCGACCCGCGCCTGAACTCGAAGTACACTGACGGGCTGATTGGCTGGCAGAAGCTCCCCATCCGCTCTCAGGAAACGCTGTTCCGCTGGGAGTACGACGACCATGACAACCTGACGGGCATGACGCAACTGCCGCCCCCGAAATACGTCATGGCAACCATCCCTATTGACAAAGCGCTGCACTTCCGCACGAAGAGCCGGAAGAACAACCCTGAAGGCAGGAGCATTCTGCGCAGTGCTTACCGTGCGTGGTACTTCAAGCGCCGGATTCAGGAAATTGAAGGCGTCGGCATAGAGCGCGACCTTGCCGGTCTGCCGACCCTGACCGCACCGCCCGGCGTAGACATCTGGAACACAGACGACCTCGATATGGCCGAGGCGCTTCGGCGATCTGAGACCATCGTCCGCAATATTCGCCGTGACGCTACCGAGGGCATCGTGCTTCCGGAAGGCTGGAAACTGGAACTTCTGAGTGCGGGCGGAAGCCGGCAGTTCGACACGAACAGCATCATTGAACGCTACGATACGCGAATCGCCATGTCAACCATGAGCGATTTTCTTTTGCTTGGTCATCAGCAGGTGGGCAGCTTCGCCCTGTCAAGCGACAAGACGCACCTGTTCAGCATGGCGCTGGGCGCATACCTCGACATCATCTGCGAAGTTTTCAATAGCCAAGGCATCCCGCGTCTGGTTGGCATGAACGCCGAACACTTCCGTGGAATTACGGAGTATCCGAAGCTGACGCATGGCGACGTTGAATCGCCTGACCTGAAAGACCTGTCCGCCTATATCCGCGAGCTTACCGGCTGTGGCGTCATTATCGCTGACGAAGCCCTCGAAGAGTATTGCCGCAAGGTAGCCAGTCTGCCGGAACGGCAGGAAAATCAGGAGTTCGACCGGGAGATGCGTGCTCAGCGTCAAAAAGAAGAGCGCGAAAAGAAGGATGCTGGCACGAAAGCCAAGGCATCCAAGGCGGGTCAAGACCTCGACGTGGAAGAAATCGCTCCCGAAGACGAGGATGCGGAGGCTGAAGCGGCAAAAAAGCGGCTCAAGAGGCGGTGAGCTTGAATGAGCAATGACGACATCCTTCAGAGGCTATCGTCCTTCATTGACCGGAAAAGCCCGCAACCGGCAAGGTTCCTCTATCGCATGTGGGCAGACCAGCAGAAGGCTGTCACTTACCGCGAACTGCGCGAAGCAATTCTGAACGGTGGTCTGAGCATCAATTATCTGCTCGACTGGCAGCAGGATTACAGTAACTTCCTTGTCGAGAGCTACACGCCGCTCGTGAAAGCCGCCAGCAAGCAGACGGTCAAAGACCTGATTGCTGAGTACGGAGTTGAGCTGCATGACCCGATGTACAGCGCCATTGAGCGCTACATATCCACTCATGGCGGCAGGCTGATTCGTGAAGTCAGCACAGCGCAGTATCAGGCAATCAATGTCCTTGTGCGGCAAGCGGCAATGACGGACACGATGACCGTCGATCAGCTTGCGCGGGCAATACGCCCCTGCATCGGCTTGACCAAGTGGCAATGCCAACAGACGAAGAAGTTTTACGACAACCTGATTGAGCAGGGCTATTCGCACAAGAAAGCCCTGAAGCGCCAAATGACCTACGCTGCGAAGATGCACCGACAGAGAGCAGCTTCGATTGCCGAAACTGAAACAGCCTACGCCTACAACAACGCGGCAAAGATAGTCATCATTGATGCCGTAGAGCAAGGGTTGATTTCGCCGGAAGTCATGAAGGAATGGACGACCGCTGATGACGAGAAGGTGTGCAAACGCTGCGGTGCGGTCGATGGCGAGGTTGTTCCGCTGAACGAGCTGTTTTCCATCGGCGTTGACCTACCGCCGGGACATCCGGGTTGCCGATGTGCTGTGAAGTATCTGCTGAAAGCACCCAAACGAAAATTGCCGACAAATCCATAGCCAAGCGTAAAGCCCCCTCATAAGGGGCTTTTGCTTTCCCCCAACAAATACTCATCCGAGTAAATACGCGCTGGTATAGACCGTGTTACACACCGTAACAAGGGAGTGAATCAATCCAATGAGCAAAACATTCAAAGAATACGTTATCAGCCACGAGCAACAGCCGCGAGCCGACCCTTGCGAAGGCACGCTGCAATGCACCTTCAAACTCACCAAAAGTGACGATGAAGAGAGACTTGTCTTTGGCTGGGCCTCTGTTGCGGAACGCACTGACGGAGAACAGATCATTGACTGGCAGGAAGACATCGTTGAGATGCCGGAGCTTGAAGCAGCCGCTTATGATTTCGTGCAGTTCTATCGGGAAGGTTCCGAGATGCACGAACGCGGCGGCTTCGATATTGCGATTCTTGTGGAGAGCATGGTCTTCACTGAAGAAAAACTGGCACTGCTGGGCATCCCTGCCGGAACCATCCCACACGGATGGTGGGTAGGCTTCCGGGTTATTGATGACGATGTTTGGGCCAAAGTCAAGGACGGAACGTACCGCATGTTTTCTATCGAAGGCCAAGCCATAAGGGAAAAAGTGTAATGGAGGTGATGTGAAATGCCTACCAAGCTGAAAAACTTGAAGATCAAGCGTGTAGCGCTGGTCGATGAAGGAGCAAATCCGGATGCACACGTCCGATTCGCCAAGAGCAAGGATGCTCCGCCTGACAGCAACGATATGACAGCGGACGAAGCACTGTCCATCATGGACCGCCTTGTCGCTTTCGTGCGCAAAGCGTTCTCCGGCGGCGCTGCTGTTGAGAAGGCCGCTTACACTTTCGCCGAAGGTGAGGTGAAGCGCGACTATGACGGCATCATGCGCGATGAAGTGTGGCCGATGGTATATGCGCTGACCGACAGCGTTTATTCCATTTTCTGCGATGTTCAGAAGAGCGACGACGAAAAAGCTACGTTGCTGAAGCAGAGCGTTTCCGAGTTCTCTGATGCCTTTGGCTCTGCTGCTCAGAGCTGGGCTTCCGGAAAGAATGCTCAGACGGACATCCAGAAGGGCGATGGAGCTCTTGTGAAAATGCGCGATCATCTGACAGCGCTGATCGAGGAAGGAACGACCGGCGACGATGCCCCCGCTGCCGATGGAGCACCTGCTCCCATCGGCGAAGAAAATCCCCCTGCGAATGACGGCGAAGAAGAACCGACCGTCAAGAAAGGAGCAACTGACATGTTTTTCGATACCAGCAAAATGACCCCCGAAGAGCGGGCGACCTACGAGGATTTCGCCAAGCGCTTCGGCAGCGAGGAAGTTCCCGGCGCTCCTGCTGCCACTACCGAACCCGCACCTGAAACTCCCGGCGAAGCCGAGGACATGTACAAGGGCCTGCATCCTGCCGTCAAGGCCGAACTCGAAAACCTGCGTAAATTCCGCGAAGACGCAGAAAATCGCGAGTTTTTGGACGTTGCCAAGCGCTACGAACTTCTCGGCAAGAAGCCCGAAGAGCTGGCTCCTGTGCTGAAGAGCCTCAAGAACGCGGGCGGCAGCGCGTACAGCGACATGATCGGCGTGCTGGACGCCAGCCTTGATGCGATTGAAAAGTCTGGCACCTTCTCGGAAATCGGCAAGCGCGGAGAATCTGCCGTTGACGGCGCTTGGGGCAAAATCGAAGCTGCGGCGCAGGAAATCATGAAGGGCAAGCCTGACATGAGGTACGCCGACGCCATCGATGCCGCCTGCATCGCCCACCCTGAGCTGGTGCAGGAGTACGAGAAATCCCGCCGCTGATTTGAACGGCAGAAAGGAGAAAAACCATGGCTTACAACACTCACGCTTATGACGATAGCCCGACCATCTGCGCCGCTGCGAGCGCGGCCATTGCCGACCCTGCGATGAAGGCTGTCAAGTTTTCCAGCGGCAAGCTGGTGCTTCCCTCTGCGGGCGACCCTGTGATCGGCATTGTTCTCGCCGATCAGGGCGACGTTGCTGCGGGCGATACGCTGAACGTCCAGATCAAGGACATCTGCTATTGGATTGCGGGCGGTACGTTCGCTGCGGGCGACCTGCTGAAGACGGACGCCAACGGCAAGTGCGTTAAGGCTGACGCGGGCGACGTGGTAAATGCCATTGCGCTTGAAGCTGGCGCTTCTGGCGTACCGTGCAAGGTTTTCTTGCAGCATACCGCCGTTCCCGCTGCCGCCGCCGCTTCCGGCAGCAACTGATCTTGACCGAAAGGAGTAAAAGAACATGAGCAAAACCGCTACCAACGGCTCCATCGCGGCGGACATCGCCAAGGGTTGGAAGCCGAATAACTACCTGACCAACATGAGCGTCGCGTATTTTCAGCCGGATGACTGGTTCGTGTCGCCCTTCGTTTTCCCGATTCTGCCGGTGCAGCTTTCCACCAGCTACTACTACATCTTCGACAAGGGCGACCTTGCGCGTGACAACGTGCGGCGCAAGCCTGAGTTCGGCAAGGTAACGCCTATGATGTTCGGCTCCAAGCAGGAGCTGTATAGCTGCGAAGTCGATCAGATCATTGTCGGCATCGACCAGATCAGCACGCTGAACTACCAGCGCTCCGCCGCTCCCGGCATCATCGACCCGCGCCGTGCCAAGGTGCGGATTGCGACCGAGCAGCTCAAACTGCATATGGACCGCGTTTTCGCTGACGGCTATTTCAAGTCCGGCGTATGGACGAACGAATGGGCGGGCGTGACCACCACTCCCTCCGGCAAGCAGTTCTACAAGTTCAGCGACAGCAACTGCGACCCCGTGAAGCTCATCGGCGACCGCCGTGTTGAGATGATGCGCGAAGGCCGCCGCAAGCCGAACGTCCTCGCGCTGGGTGTCGAAGCCTACGAAGCCCTGAAGAATAACGCTTCCATTCTCGACCGCGTGAAGTATAGCGGCTCCACCGCCAATCCCGCGACCATCAACGCCAATGTTCTGGCGCAGCTCTTCGAGATTGACCGCGTTGTGGTGCTGAACAGCACCTACAACAAGGGCGGCTACGGCAGCACGAGCATGGACTTCGTGTGCGACAGCAAGGGCGCTCTGCTTGCTTATGCGGCTCCCAATCCTGCCATTGATGAAGTCTCCGCTGGCTACACCTTCGCGTGGGACATGCTCGGCAATGGTCAGTACCTTGCTTTCGACCAGTACGAAGGCGAAAAGGGCACGCATACCGAGTTCATCGAAGGTCTGATGTCCTATACCTCCAAGAAGGTCTGCGATGAGCTGGGCGTGTTCATGAAGGAATGCGTCTGATCTCTCAAACCTAACCAGCTACGCGCAACGGTTCTGAAAAGCTCATCGAAAGAGCGCCGTAATGTGTTCACCTCCTCGCATTGGTGAAACCGCTCGCCCGGATGTGCCGCCTGACCAACGGCCTCCGGGTGCAAAGCGGTTTCTGCCGTTGCGTTTTACCATATCTCTACGGAAAGGAGGAATCCATCATGCTGAAGTACATCGCCAAGATGCCGTGTCGTTTCTGCGGAAATCCGTTCGAGATCGGTGATACCATCCCGACTGATTTGATTGAACCGAGCCGCATCCATGCGCTTATCCGCGAAGGCGTCATCGTGCAGATTGAAATCGACGATAAGCCCGGCGAGGATGAAGCGCCTGTTGAAGCCGCCGCAGAACCTGAGAAGGTAACGACCGAAGAAAAGCCCGTCGGCAGGAAGAAGGGCGCAAAATGACGTACACCTACGACCCGTCCGATTTGACCGGGCGCACGGTAAGTCGTGCTCGCTTCGAGCTGGGCGACGTGCTTGTTGACGGCGAAGGCGAAAGCTGTATGCTCTGCGACGAAGAGATTCAGGCGATCATCAACGAGTGCCCCAAGTGGAAACGGGCGTTGTTCAGGCTTGCAGATGCGGTCTGTATGCGTCTTTCGTTTGAAACTGATTGGCGCGATGATGGTACGCAATTCAACCTCAATCAACGCGCAGAACGTTGGCTTGATCTGCGTAAGCGCCTGAAAGCTGAAGCGGACGCCGCCGACATCTTGCCGACCTCCGGCGCGGTCGATGATTCCATGCGGAACCCGGAGGACGGCGGCCATTATTTCTACGGTGGAATGATGCAGAACCCATATGTGAAACCGCCCATGCCATTCAGAGGTGAGAAAAAGTGCTAAAGCATGGAAGAATCGGCCCCATGCGGCCAGAGCAGTTTCCGAAGCCGTTCAACATCTACGGGCAAGACACGGAAAGCAGCATTCGAGGACGTGAACGCCTGAAAGCCCCTGCTCTGAAGGCGAGCGTCCGCTGCATTCTGTCCGTCGCTACGCCGGAGGAAAAGATGATGTACAGCCAGACCGGCGTCGCCGTTTCCCACAAGATTATCCAGCGTGGCGCTCCGATTGCGAAGGAGCAGGATACGTTCGTTTTGGCGAAAGGCGGCAAAGAAACGCGCTGCTTCCGTGTTCAGGCCGTCCACAACAAGGGAGAGCTTGACGTGGATACCACCTACTATTGCGAAGAGCGTGGTGATCTTCAATGGGATTCAACATCAACATAAGCGAACGGGTAAAGAAAGTGATTTCGCAAGTGCAGTCAGAACTGCCTTCAAGAGCGTTCCGAGCCTCTAATGTTTTGCGAAATGCCGAGCTGGAAGTCATGCGCGGGCAGCGCGGCGGCAGGACGTACCGAAAGCCGTCCGGCGGAAGCTACACCGCTTCTGCGCCCGGCGAGCCGCCTGCGTGGAGAACCGGCACGCTTGCAAGAAGCTGGCGACCGATTCCGAATGGCAACAATCCGACCATTGAAAGCAGCGTGGAGTATGCCGGATACATGGAAAATGGCACACCCGGCGGCATGATCGCCCCGCGCCCGTTTGCTCAGAGAACCGTAGATAAGGCCGAACCGGAAATCGTGGAGATTTACTCCGAGCCTTACAACATCAATTTGTAAAGGAGCGGCGCACATGGAACTGTACGAAATGCTATACCAGCGGCTTATTGGAAGTGAGAAACTTGCAGGGCTGCTGACGAAATACAAAGGGAAGCCTGCCATCTTCTATCAGCACGCAGCCACTGCGGACGACCCCAAGTGGGGCGAAAACCGGCAGTATCCGCGTATTGACTACATCGTCGATATGCAGGAGAACCCGGCGCGTAACGCCAGCGGCGTGCTGTCCATCAACACATGGTGTGATATGGAATACGGCAGCGAACCGGAAGACATCGACTACACGCTCCGCGACCTCCTGCACGCGACGTTCGCGCAAGCGGACGATTACCCGTACTGCTTCGCATGGGTACGTTCTGACGCCTTTGAGGCAAAGAACGAAAAGGAGCAGACACCAAGAACCATCGGCATCACAACCATCTTCGACATCATGGCTTGCCCGTCGCAGTACACCATGTGCCCCGACCCGATCAAAGCCATGAACGAATGGACGAAGAAGGTTCTGCCGGACGCGGTTGTTATTGGGCATGACGAGATTTCCGGATGGGTAGTGCCGACGAAAGAAAGACCTGTCGTCTACTGGCGGCTTGCGTCTGTCGGAATCCAGCAGCGCCACTTCACACACACATGGCTGAACGCAAGCCTTGAAGGCCATGTGTATGCAAGAACTGCCGCAGACCGGCTGTTCAATCTCGTCAAGCTCAACACCGCACAGGCGCTTGCTGGGCATATCCCGATGGAAGATACGTCGCCGCTGTTCCTGAAGGATTACTCGTGCAAGCCTCACTTGAATTACCTCTCGCAAGGCCAGATTCAGGCGCAGGGGCGTTTCGGAATATTGCAGCCGCAATCCCATTTCGAGAATCGCGCCACAGGAAGCAAACTGATGAAGACCAACATCCCGCGAGAGATCATCGACACAGAGGAAACGCAGGTTGTTTTGGATAGCAGCTCGACGCAGCCGTATGTGTTCCCATACCCAGTATCCGGCCAGAAAAGCGCAGAAAAATCTGACTGATACATGAAAGGAGATACCAGCAATGGCGAAGGAAATCAAGGAATCCATCGTCGCCCCTGCGACTGTGGAAGAACCCGTCTACGATGCCGCAGAAATCGCTGCCAATGCGCAGCATCTGTTCGGCTACAACGCCGACATCGCGACCGCAGCGCTTGACTTCAACCATGTTACGCGCTGTTCGCTCGAAAAGGCGAAAGAACTCATCAAGGACTTTGCAGAAAGGAAGGTGGACTAAATGAGCGGCAGATACTCCAATGGCGAAACCAAAGTTCGCCCCGGCATTTACTTCCGCGAGGAAAATGGCGGCGGCGCAGAACTGAGCGGCGCGGCGAATGGCGTCGTTGCCGTCGCGTTCAAGGCCAACTGGGGCCCGCTTGGTGAAGTCGTCACTCTCGAATCCCCGGCTGAGATTCCGGGCTACTTTGGCGACGATTCCGGAGAAGGTAGCAACGTCTCCATCTTGGAAAAGATTTTCCTTGGCGGCGCTTCCACGATCAAGGCTGTCCGCGTAGGCAGCGGCGGCACGAAGGCCACGACCAAGCTGAAGGACACTACCACGTCTACGGCGGTCGAGGTTGTTGCTCTGACGGCAAAGTATGCCGGAACCCGCGCCCTGTCCGTCACCATCAAGGACAGCCTGTCCGATACTACGAAGCGCGAGTGCATCATCTACTCCGGCACGAAGGAACTGAGCAAGGTGACGTTTGCGAAGGGCGATTCTGGCGAAGTTGACGCGCTGGTTGCGGCTATCAATGCCAACACGGAATGTGTCGTGACCGCAGCGAAGCTCGCTGCCGGTAATGGCGTACTCGCTACTGAGACGCAGACTACGTTCGCTACTGCGGGCGTGTCTCCGACCATCGCGAACGTCGATTACAGCGCGGCTTTCGACGTTCTCGAAGCCTCCGTCTGGAATGTGCTGTGTGTCGATTCTGACGCCACAGCCATCCATGCTCTGGTCAAAGCGTTCATCAATCGCGCTACCGATGGCGGCCTGATGGGCATCGCAGTCGTCGGCGAGCCGACCAGCGTCGAATACGCGACCCGCAAGTCCGATGCCGCCGCCTTCAACAGCCCGAACGTGGTGTATGTGCTCAACGGCTTCTACATCGACGACGAGGCTCAGGAAGGCTGGAAGGCTGCCGCCGTGATTGCCGGTCTGCTGGCCTACCTGCCCGCGAGCGACAGCGCAACCCACAAGGTCGTGCCCAATGCCAGCAAGATCATCGGCCCGCTCACGAATGCCAAGGTCGAAGAGTGCCTGAAGTCCGGCGCTCTGGTGTTCACGGTTTCCTCTTCTGGCGCTGTGTGGATTGAGCAGGGCATCAACACCCTGACGGTTCTTGCCTCCAATCAAGATGCTGGCTGGAAGAAGATTCGCCGCACCAAGACCCGCTACGAGCTGATTACCCGCATCAATTCCAGCACTGAGGGCATTGTCGGCTCTGTGAACAACGATTCCAATGGCCGCGCCACGTTCATTGCGATTGCCAACGGTGTCATCAATTCGATGATTGCTGAAGGCAAGCTGCTGGCTGGCGCTGTCTACGAAGACCCCGCCAACCCCGCCAAGGGCGACAGCGCGTGGTTTGTCATTGATGTGTACGATCTCGACAGCATCGAGAAGGTCTACATCACCTACAAGTTCCACTTCTCCGAAGACTAAGGGAAAGGAGTAAACAAACATGTCTGTACTGAATAACGCGCCTATTGTGGACGTTCGCAAGGTCATGTCCGGCAAGGACGGCGGCCTCTACGACGAAAACGGCACGCTGCTTGTTTCCGCTGAGAGCTTTCAGTCCTCGGTGGCTGTGAACAACCAGACCTATCAGCCGCTCGGCGACGCGCAGGAGCATGGCACGATGAGCAGCTACAAGGTCACGCTTCAGTTCTCTGAAATCATCGTTGAGACGTCGGAGTTCTTCAAGCAGCTCATGGAAGGTCTGCGGACGCACCGGATGCCCGTGTGGAATTTCCGTGGCATGGTACGCAGCCCCTACGATGGTTCCGAAGAGCAGACCGTCTACCGCGACTGCGTGCCCGATGGCAACATCGACATCCAGAACATGCAGGTCGGCGAGCTGTACAAGCGTACTTGGAGCTTTATCGTCAACCAGCCACCGGAGCTTCAGTCCTATCTTCAGAACGCCTGAGTAAAGGGACGCTACGCCCCTTCCGTTTCAACCCCTACAAATCTATCACAGGGCGGCGTAAAAGCCGCCCTGTGCCCTGTAACAAGCTGTAACGGATATATTTGAAAGGAGTATGAACATGAGCAAGGTCAATGACACCTATGAAGAAGCCCTTATGACGCAGGAAGAGATGCAGAACGAGGTCGCCATCAATGAAAACGAGCTGCTCAAAGCTCTGACTTCCGAACGTGTGAGCAGCGATACGAAGACCATCGAAGTGTCCTTCAACGGCATCGCTTTCCGTTTCCGGATTCGTCCCCTGAGCGAGCGCGAATGGGATAAGTGCCGTGAACGCAACACCAAGTACCAGAAGAATCGCAGGCTGGGCGGTATGCGTCTGCCGGAAAGCACCGACACGACCGGCTACCATTCCAGCCTGATTTATACCGCTACCGTGGATGAGGACAAGGCCAAGCTGTGGGACAACAAGACCCTGTGGAAGGCCGTGAACGCTGTCACCGGTACGGATATGGTCGATCACCTGATTCCTTACGCCGGTAAGAAGTAGGCCATCGTCGATCAGATCGAGCAGCTTTCCGGCTACGACGACGAAAGCGACGACAACTACAACGACACCGTAAAAAACTGATTATAGCTGGCGGAAAAGCGCGGCTGCTCCATCACATCTTTCAGCGGACGGGATTGACCCCTGATGAAGTGATGAGCAAGCCGCGTTTTGTTCGCACCTTCATGCTCAAGAGCATGGAAGTCCAGCTTGAGGCTGAACAGCAAGCGGCGGCAGCGGCGGAAGAACGGCGTCGGCAAGCAGCATCCGCCAAACAAAGGAGGCGATAAAACGTGGAGCAGATATTCAGAATCGAAATCCCGGTTGAAGCGATTGACAAAACAGATGCCGCAGCATTGCAGCGGCTCGAAACTGCCTTGCAGAAAATCATCAATGGGATGAAGCAGAATAGAACTGCCGCCACGGAAGCCTTCGATGCTATCGACCGCGCAGCCGCCAGCACAGCCAGTTCCCTTCAAAGGGTCGAAAGCGCAAATGCTGATGTTGCCGATTCCTATGACGACGTAGGCAGCGCTGCTTCTGATGCCGGTTCCGATCAGACGGCGGCAGCTTCCGAGGCCGAAAGTGCGAACACCAGACTTGAAGATTCCGTCAGCGGAGTTGGCGAAGCATACGAAGAAACCGCTTCGGCGGCAGCGGAAGCCGGAGAACGCTCCGGCTCCGCTTTTAATTCTGCTTCCACCGGTGCGGACAGATTTACGCAGCGTGTCGAAAGAACCAATCAGACGCTTCGTGGCATGTTCAAGGAAAAATTCAAGCTCATCATGGAGGCGCTGGACAAGGCGTCTCCTATCCTGAAGAACATCTGGAACAGCGCGAAGAATTTGGTATCCAGAACTTGGAGCGTTGCTGTGCGAATGAAGGACTTCATCACGGCACCGTTCAGGAAACTGTATAATTGGATTTCAAGTCCAATCACCATAGCCTTGTCGGTCGCTGGCGTCGGTTTGAGTGCGAGTGACCTTGTTACAACGTACAACGATTTTGAGACTGGCATGAGTGCCGTAAAGTCTCTATCCGGCGCAACGAACGAAGAATTTATCCAGCTAAAGCAAACCGCAAAAGACCTTGGTGCGACAACCGCGTTCAGCGCTTCTGAAGCGTCCGAAGGTATGCAGTACCTCGCTATGGCTGGTTGGGATACGAACGAGATCATTGCGGCTATGCCCGGTCTGCTGGACTTGGCCGCAGCCGGAGCAACCGACCTTGGCGCGGCGGCAGACATCGTTTCCGATGTGATGACCGCAATGGGCATGGAAGCGAATGAAGCCAGCCGGGCCGCAGACGTATTCGCCAAAGCGGCTACATCTTCCAACACGACTGTGGAAATGCTGGGCGAAACCATGAAGTATGCCGCGCCCATCGCGCACACCTTCGGCATGAGCCTTGAAGAGGTGTCTGCTTTGGCTGGCATGATGGCAAACGCAGGCATCAAGGGCAGCCAAGCCGGTACGGCCCTTCGCGCTTCTCTGCTGCGTATGTCGAAGCCCACGACGGACATGCAGAAGACCATGACCGAGCTGGGCATTTCCTTTACGGATGCGAACGGAAACATGAAGAAAACCGGCGACATCGTGCGAATGCTCGAAAAGTCGTTCACGGGTCTTTCTGAATCCCAGCGCCTTGAGGCAGCGCAGACGTTGTTCGGCACGGAAGCTGCCAGCGCATGGCTTGGCATCCTCGATCAGGGCGCAGATACCTACGAGAGCTTCGCAGAGCAACTGAACAACGCAAAAGGCGCGGCAGACGAAATGGCAAAAACGCGCCTCGACAACCTCGCTGGCGACCTTGAGGAAATGGGCGGTGCGCTCGAAACGGCCAAGCTCGAAATCATGGATAAGCTGAATCCGTACCTGCGCGAAGGCGTACAGTGGCTGACGACAAAAATCCCCGCCATTCAGGAGAAGATTGAGCAGCTTATCGACAGCGGCATCTCCAAAGCGAAGCAGCTCAAAGAATTTCTTTCGGGTGTGTTCAACGGTGCTGATTTCCAGAATGCGGATGGATTCGTCGATAAGTTCTTTGTTGCGTGGGACAAAATCATTGCAGAACTGTTCAACGACTGGTGGAACGGCGGTGGTCAGGAAATCATGCTTGGCGCCATCTCGAAGTTCGGCAAAAGTGCGGGCGAACTGCTCAACGGCATTGTGACCGGCGTGTTTGCGGCGCTCAAAGGCGAAGAAATCGACTTTGAGGGAATGAACATCACTGGTATTGCCAAAGCCGGTGCACAGATGGCAAAGGAATTTGTTTCTGCGTTCATGAGCGGGCTTGACTTCGGTGATCTCGCTGGGAAAATGCCCGGCCTGATGAAGGCTGGAATGATTGGTTTTGGTGCGTTCAAGGTTGGCAGTGGCGCGTTCAGCGTAGTGAAAACCTTCGGCCAACTCAAAGCTGCGTTTGGTGGCGTAACATCTGCTGCAGCGGCTGCTGCCCCTGCTGTGCAGACAGTCGGAACGACCGCAGCGGCTTCCGCTGCCGGCATCGGCAAAGCCAGCGTCATTCTCGGCGGACTGAAAACCGCCCTTGCTGCCATTCCTGTTTGGGGATGGGTGGCAGCGGCAGCGCTTGTGGCACTCGGAGCGGGATACGCAATCTACAAGAATGCTCAGGCCCGCCACGAGCAGGACTTACTGCACGCGGGAGATAAAGTACAGGACGCGGCGACTGCCTATGAAACCAGCGCAAAGCGTGTGAATGATGCGGTTGGCACGATTCAGGACATCAAGGAAGTCAAACTCAAGATCGCCAATTACGATTCGGAGAATCAGGATAGAATCACTCAGTTGAAAGCAGAACTGGCCGGAATTGAAAACCGGGAAGTTTGGCTGACTGCTCGCCTGTCTGATACTTCGCTTACGGAAAGCGATATTGCCGCATACAACACGGAACTGAAGGAAATCAAAGACCGCAAGGCTTACATAGAAGCGCAGCTTGCCTCTGGCACGCTGACCGCCGAAGAAGTGACCACTTATCAATCCGAGCTGGATAAGCTCAACGGGCGTGAAGTTGAACTTGAAGCAGCCCTTGCCGCTGGAACGCTCACACCTTCCGACATAGCGGCATATCAGGCCGAACTTGATAAGCTGAAAAGCCGAAAGGTCGAGATACAGGCCGAACTTGCTGCGTCCAGCGTAACCCCGGAAGCTATCCAGACCTATGCAAGCCAGCTCGCCGTTTTGCAGAGCCGCGAGGAAGAAATCAAGGTAGCTCTTGCCTCCGGCACGCTGACTGCGGAAGAAGCGGCAGCTTATGAGAGTGAGCTTGAAATCATCAAGAGCCGTGAAGAAAAGCTCTCCGTGAAACTCGAAGGACTTGGGCTTACGACTGCTGGTATTGCTCTTGCTTCGAGCCTCATGGGTTCGATTGATGGCAAAAAAGCCGAAGTCAGCGTCATTCTCTCCGAAACGAGCCTGACGAAAGACCAGATTGAAAGCTACACAACCGAGCTGTCCGGCATCTACACTCGCGAAGCGGAAATTGAGTTGACGCTCGCTGGTTCTTCCTTGTCTGAAGCTGAAGTAAAGCAGTACAAGGAAGCGCTCGAAGGCGTCAAATCCAGAAGCGTAGAGATCGAGGCCAAGATAGCCGAGGGTGGGCTTACTGAAGCGGAAATTGCGAGCTTGTCCAAAGAATACGAATCCTTGAAGACGAAGGAAGCGGCTATCACGCTTATGCTGTCTGGCCAGAGCCTGACGGAGGCACAGATCAAGGAAATCGCAGGCGAATATGACCGGCTGGAAGACCGCCGCGCGGAGATCAATGCCGAGCTGAACGAAGCTGGCCTGAGCATAGACGAACTTCAGGAACTGTCGGACGCCATGATGACCATCGGTGACAAAACCGCCGTGCTCAACTTCTCGTTTGCTGGTGGCAGCCTAAAGACAGAAGACCTCCAAGCCTACAACGCGCAACTTGAAGAGCTGTACGGCAATCTTATTGACCTCAGCGGTGGGCAGGTCACACAGGATGACGTGAACGCTGGGCGTGTCACTGAGGAACGCCAGCAACAAGTGTCCGATACGCTGGCGACCGAGGCCAACACGAAGCTGATTGAGCTTGAAACCAGCCTCGTCCAGAGCCGTCAGCTCATTCCGGAGCTTGTTGAAAGGCGCGGAGAATACCAGCAGCAATACGAAGTGGATAAAGCCGTGCAGGACAGCCTGTCCACGGCGCGAGGTAATTTGATGCAGCTCGAAGCTGACCGGGCGAATTTGGTTGCTCAGGACGATCTTCAGTACGCGAGGCGTAGATCGGGAGAAATCACGTCCGATCAGTACGATACTTGGTACGAAGAAACGTTCATGCCCGGAATCCAAGGCATTCAGGAAAGGTATACGAATGAAGTTGCCCCGTATGCGATTGATAACTACGGGTTGCCTCTTGTTTCTCAGGGCATACCTGCGTTTGACTGGTTGCTGGATGGCTCCTATTTCGGCTCGCTTCTCGGCACCATTCAGGATGCAGAAACGAGAGCCTCGAATACCACGGAATCGAACAATGCCGACTATATCAAGTACAACGATCAGCTCAAAGGCATCTACGGTGGCGAAGTTTCCCTTCTGACCGGAAAAACCTTCGAGGGAACCGCTCAGGCGGGCATGAGCCTTGAGGAAATCGCTGCGAGCTATTCCGAGCTTGATTCCGTCGGACAGCAGTTGTTCCAAGACGCTGTGATGGCGCTTCAGCAGTTAAACGCGCAGACGGACTACCTCGCTGAAAGCGACAAGACGCAGCCTGTCGAGGTCGTTGAGATCGCCGCGAAAGCTGAGGTCATGCAGCAGGTGCAGCAGCAGGTACAGGCTGTAACAACGCAGTACACGGCCATGACGGCTGAAGAACAGGCGGCCTTTGCTGCCTCTGAGGAAGGTGTTGCGGCGCTGGAAAGCGTCAACGCAGCGCTGGAAGCCTTGGGCGCCGATAAAATCAGCAGTCTGGATGAACTCAACACTGCGCTGGAAACTCTCAACGGGATTGATCTTTCGTCCTTCTCTCTTGTGGATGCACAGGAAGCGTTCGTTGCTCTTGGTGGTGACGCGAGTGGGTGCAAGACGCAGGTTGACAGCCTCCGCGCTTCACTGAAGGCACTGGACGGTACGTCGGCCACCACGACGCTCACGAACAACACCTACAACAATACCTATAACAATTCCTACACCCGGTCGTTTGGTTCCCTGATGAAAAACGCCAATGGCGGCATCTACGATGGGGCCATGCTTTCGTGGGTTGCCGAAGACGGTCCGGAAGCAATTATTCCGCTCGGCGCGAAGCGCCGTGACAGGGGTATTGACCTGTGGCTGCAAGCCGGTGAAATGTTGGGTGTTGCCGAGTTTGCGGACGGAGGGATTCTTTCCCCCTATTCCAGCGCTATCGAAAACCTGCCCGACGTTGTGTGGGATGACGGGGACGGCGACAGCAAGCCTAAACCGATTCAGACTACCGGTGGCGGCGGAAGCAATTCGTTCTCGGTCAGCGTCGCAGCAAATCCCGTTTTCCAGATTGAAGGCGGCGAAAGCACCGACGATATTCTTGACAAGCTCAAGGGAAAGCAGAAGGAGCTTGCGGAAATCTTCGGAAGCGCGATTGCCGAGCAGCTCGAAGACATCGTTGCCAATATGGTTTAAGGGAGGCGTAACGCATGGAATTCTACCTCACTTCCAAAAGGACGGGAGCGCGTCTGCGCATCCCGCTGTTGCCAGACCGTCTGAATGTGAAGACTGGTGCGAGCGTCGTCTCCCTGTCCATCATCAAAAAAGGCGAAGTCAAGATACCCCGTGGGTCAACACTCACGGGGTATTCTTGGAATGGTGTATTCCCGTCAGACCAACTGGCTTCCGCTTCGTATGTCTATGACTGGCAGGAGCCGGCGAAAATCATCAAACTGCTTGAAGAGTGGCAGGAAAACGGCGATACCATCACACTGATGGTAACGGATTTGTCCATCAACGTGGATACGTTCATAGAGAGCTTCGTCTACGAGTATTACGGCGTCGGAAACGTCTCCTATACCATCAACCTGACAAAGCGGCTTGAGCTGTTCGTGACCACAACGCCAGCGCCTGTTGTTCCGCCTTCTTCCGCTTCATCTTCGGGCGAGAGTAGCGGAAACAAGAAATACGGAACTGTTACGGGCGGCAAGGTGAACGTGCGCAAAGGGCCGGGAACCAGCTATAAGAGCTACGGAACCCTCAGCAAGGGCACGCAGGTCGAAATACTCGACAAAAGCGGCAACTGGTATAAGATCGTATACCCGAAGGGCGAAGGCGGCGTAGGCTGGATTAGCGCGAGCTATATCAAGCTGACGACATCTTCCTCGTCTTCCAGCAGCGGCTCGTCGAGCAATAGCTCCAGCAAGAAGAATTCCAGCTCGTCTACGGCGAAATCGACGACCTCGAACAACACCAACAGCAAGAAGTCCCTGACGTTATCGAAGCCGAATACGAGCCTAATCAATGTGGCGAAGGATGCAGTGAAGAAGAGCATTGAATCCAAGACGAAGGTCGTGTCCAGAGCATTGAGCAAAGTCACCAATGCAATCAAGAGTGCTCTTGCGGGCGCTGCAAAGTCTACTACGAAGAAGACCATCACAAAGATAAATATCCCTACGAAGAAGATTACCCATGCAAAGAAGAATACGTTTAACAGGCTCAAGAAGTAAGGAGGGCAGTTTATGGTATCCGTTGATTTGTCAAAGATCAGCTACTACCTGATTGCCGTTCTTTCAGATGGGCGGCAGGTTCATCTCGAAAATGTAGCTGAGAATATTGCTTGGGAAGAAAACGAGAAAGAGCTTGCCGTCCGGCTGAACCTTGCGATTCGAGACATCCCGTTTGAGGGTGGGCGCCTATCTCAGGCGCTCGCCCTCTGCACGATTGTTTATCTGTTTGCAGACTGGGGAGCTGGGCAGCAGGAGATTTTTCGCGGCACGGTTTGGGAATGGGAGCATTCGCGCATAGCGGGTGATTCCATTGTCCTGACGTGCTACGACCTGCTTTTCTATTTGCAAAAGTCTACGGACAGCAAGTATTACGCCAAAGGCAAGACCACACAGAGCATCATGTCCGATATTCTGACTTCGTGGAATGTGCCGGTCGGTGAATACTCCGGCGCGAACGTCACCCATCAGAAAATTCTCTATAAGAGCAAGACCATTTCCGCCATGCTGACCGAGACACTGGACGACGCAAAGAAACTCGGCGGCGCGAAGTCGATTATTCGCGCCAACAAAGGAAAAGCGGATGTTGTAAAGCAGGGCGGAAACCCTGACATCTACGCATTCACGGCCGATACGAACTTGACGGCGAGCAAGGACAAGTTCTCTATGACGAGCCTTGTCACCCGTGTAGTGATTACCGGCAAAGACGACAGCGAAGGCCGCCCGAAGGTTGAAGCGACGGTAGACGGCGATGTGGAGTATGGCATTTTGCAGTCCGTCAAGGCGGCTGGCAGCAGCTCGCTTGCCGATGCCAAGAAGGAAGCGCAGGAGCTGATTGACGAGAAGGGCAAGCCTGAACGCACAATTACGTTTCAATCTCCTGACTTCCCGCTGATTCGGAAAGGCGACAGAATACATGCAAAGACGGATAGCCTGAGCGGCTTTTTCTACGTTCTCGGCATCACACACAATGCGACGACCATGACGATGCAGATGGAGGTGGAACCGGCATGAGCAAGGGCGACAACAGTCCGGGCGTAAGCAGACTGGCGAGCGTGCTTCGGGATATTGCGGATAGGCAGATTCCAAAGGAACTATTGCTTGATTTTGGCGTCATTCAGGGCGACAAGTCTCTGTTGACAAACACCTATCCGCTGCCAATACCGCGTTCTGACTACCTTGTATGCCGGCACTTGAAAAGCCGTACCGTCAAGGCTACCACTTCGTCACGGAGCGTTGGCGACCACGGAAGCCATAGTCACACCGTGGACGTCTCCACACGCGAAGCGCTCAAAGCTGGCGACCGAGTGCTGGTTGCGTGGGTTCAGAACGATGCCGTTGTCGTGGACGTGATTCTCTCAGCAAGCAGCGTCATCTGATAGGAGGTGTGAAAATGGCAGAAAGCCAGAAACTATACCCGGTATTCGAGATTCCCGCAATGCAGGCATCCGATGATACGGAGGAACAGGTTTTTCTTCCCGCCCCTCTTTTTGATTTTGATACCGGAGATTTTGTCAGAGACGGCGCGAACCGCGTTGTCATGGTAAATGGCAGAGACGCTTTCATGCTGTGGGTGCTGAAAACACTTCAGACGCAGGCCGGGGCTTGCCAGAGCTACTACGGCTGCGGAATCGACGTGGAAGCCTGTCTGATGGAGCCGACGCGCGATGCAGTGCAGTCTGCGCTTGAACGCACGATCTCCGAAGCTCTTTTGAGCAACCCGCATGTGGACAGGGTGTACAACTTTGAGTATGTGTGGAAAGGCAACGAGCTGACCGCCTCTTTCATCATCAAGCCGAAGAGCTGGGAGGCTTTTGATGTTGGAATGACGGTCGTGACGTAATGGGAGGTGAAGATACTGTATGGAAAACGTAACCAGCTATACGCCGCCTGAAATCCTCGATGATATGGACGAGGAAACGATACGAGCAAGAATGCTCGAAAATCTTCCCGGCGACATTGACAAGACAGAGGGCGGCTTTGCGTCGGACTTCACGTTCCCTGCGGCAATCGAAAAGGCCGATGCCATGATTGTCCTGAATGAAATCATTCAGATATTCTTTCCGGAATGGACATATGGCGAATACCTCGACATGCACGCTCGCGCCGCCGGTCTGAGTCGTAAATCTGCCACTGCTGCCTCTGGCAAATTGAAGGTAACTGGCGTTGAAGGGACGCTCATCCCCAAAGGATTTGTGTTCAGCACTCCTGCAACAGCCGTAACCTCCAACGTCGAATATGCAACGCTGGAAGATGCTGTTATTCCCGGAGACAGCGAAGAGCGAACTGTCTATATCGACATCCAATGCACCGAGAACGGCCCTGTTGGAAATGTACCAGCCAACAGCGTAACGCTCATGGCGTCTCCAATCGGCGGCATCGCCGATATTACGAACGAGGATGCTATTACCGGCGGAACCGACGATGAAACGGATGATGACCTTCGCCAGCGTATCATGGAGCATGATAAAAGCAATGAATCCTCGTTCGTTGGCAACGACGCGGACTATAAACGCTGGGCCAAGGAGATTGATGGCGTGGGTTCTGTTGCCGTCGTCCCGGAATGGGAAGGCGCAGGAACCGGAACTGTCAAGCTGATTATCATGGACGCGAACGGCGACCCGGCCAATGAAAAAACTCTAAAAGATGTCTACAATCACATCATGTCGCCGGAGAACCGCGACAAACGCCTTGCCCCGATTGGGGCGATTTTGACCGTTGTCACGGCTGATTCCGTTGACCTTACCATCACAGCCCAGATCACGCTTGAAGATGATGCGGACATCGACAGCGTAACTGCTGCTTTCAAGGTTGGACTGTCTGCGTATTTTGACGAGGCGAAGCAGGAAGGCTGCGTGCGCTACACCCGTGTCGGCAGCGTCCTGTCTGGAACGGCTGGCGTGGCTGACTACAAGGAGCTGTACATCAACGGTACACGGAATAACGTTGCCATTGATGTGGATGATTACCCGGCCTTGAAGAGCGTCGAGTTCACGAAGGCGGTGTAAGCATGGATGCCACACAAAGAGACATCATCCTCAAGAGCGAATCCGGCAACCGAATGATCGACACGGTTTCCCCGATCTACGAGGAATCCTACGTCGGCTGCTGGATGTACGAAATCATGGGGCGTGAGTACGACAAACTGTGGGACATCATAAAGTCGCTGCCGTCGCAGCTTTTCCCTGAAAGCGTGACGTGGGCCATCGAACTATGGGAACGTCGATATGGCCTCATTCCTGCGCCTACGCATACGCTCGAACAGCGCCGTCAGAAGGTGCTCGAAATGCGAGCGTTGCCGCATCCGTTCACGCCCTATGCGCTCGAACGCTACATCAAGATCATGACCGGTCGAGATGTTGAGGTAATCGACCGAATTGGCCCGCACACCTTCGGCGTCAATATTACAGATGCAGACGGAAGCGAACCGCTTGACCTCACGGCGCTGAAGAGGTACATCAACGCGCACAAGCAGAGCCACATGTCCTATGAAATTCTCTGCCAGAGTGCCGCTGAAATACAGGTGTCGGTCGTAACCGAATACTGGGTTTTCGACTATCTTCTGTGCGGCACACTTCCGCAGGAGAATTATTCGGGCGGCATTGCCAAGGCCCCCGACATCAAGGCGATGATGGATTCCGGAGCCTATACGATTGGCTATCCCCTGTGCGGCGTGTATACGCTTGGCGGGGACATTCTGTAACGACAAGGAAGGAGTGACGGAACTGATGCTGACGAATACGGCGCTGACCGCTCTGAAGAATTGCATCAAGGACAACATTCACTACGCGCAGTACAAGGTCAATGGAGCATACCACAAGGCAGAAATCAGGGATGCGAGGATCATGTCTGATGGCCGTGTGGGCATCACCTTCATCATTGACCATACTTTGCCGGGCGATATTATCGTCACGGAGGTCCAGCTCTACGACCACAACGGAAGCCTCTGGGCGAGCAAGGCAGAGAGTATTTCCCGCAAAGCTGTGCAGGAGGGCATTCTCTACCGCTTCGCCTTCACGATTACCGAATCTTGAGGCTGAAAGGAGGGAAAGAACATGGCTTATACACCGACTGACTGGAAAGACCACGTTGTGCAGCGCCCCAAGACCTTTGAAGTCAAGGAGAATGCTGACGGCACGCTGACACTTGTCCCGTCCCCCGGAGACGTCATTCAGCAAGGTACGCCTATGTCGGCCACCAATTTCAACAACGCCGAGCAGGGCATCTTGGCCGCACATTCGATGCTTGATCTGCTGTACACTCTCGTCATGCTGAAACTCGGTTACAGCGACCACACGCTGGACAGCCTTGACGCCGCGAAGCTGGATTTGCACGGCAAAGCCGACAGTGCAGAGAAAGCCGACAAATTGGCGAATCCGAGAACCATCACCATCTCTGGCGGAGCTACTGCGGCGGGCGTAGCGTTTGACGGCAGTGGCAACATCACCATCAACGTGACGGCGCTCAACCCTGCGCAACTGTCAGCAGCCGTTCCCGTTACGAAGGGCGGCACGGGAGCGACGACGAAGGCGGCGGCCCGCACCAATCTTGAAGTCCCGTCCAATCTTGACATCGCGGCAATGCTTGTCTTCATGGACGCAATGCAGTCTGTGAACTATGCTGCGCACCGTGCGAATGAACAGCGATTGACCGCTGTCGAGGCGAAGCTCGATGCGCTTTCGTCCTAACCGCTCACCATGGCAAGAAAGGAGAAGGCTTCAAATGACGGACAACAAAGAAGCGCTTGGCACGTCGCAAGACGCGCAGGCAACAACCGAGCCGTTTCCGGCCCCGCCGACGCCTGAGCAGATCGCGGAGTGGGAAGCGGAACGCGAAGCTCGCTCGGAAGCGGAGCTTGCACCCTACAAGGCTTTTGCTGCTCGGCAAAAGGCCAACACGGAAACCATTGCAGAGCACGACGATCTCATGGCTGAAATGCTGTATGAGATAACGATCAGTGCAATCGGCGGAGAGGAGGAATCGAACGATGGCGTATAAGCTCATGAAGCGTATCATTACGCGGGACGTCAAAAACGGCACGCTGAACCGGGCTGCGACGATGGATAAGCTGGACGCTTTTCTTGCCGCCGACCGGCTGACGGCGACGGAGTATCAGGAACTCGTGGCGATGATGCCCGATGAATAAGATCATCGACAGCATCGCCTTTTTCTTTGCCGAGAGGCAGTTCAAACGCGACCTTGCAAGATTGGAGGAAATGAACATGACTTACAAGCTGATGAAGCGCATCATCACCAAGGGCGGCTATGACCGTGAAAAGACCTTGCAGAAGCTCGACGTGTTTCTGATGGCCGACCGCATCACTGCGGAAGAGTATCAGGAACTTGTGGAATTGATGGGAGGCGCTGAATAATGGGACTGCACGATTCCATTGAGCGCTTCGCTCAGGAAATGGGCTGGGTCGTCAAGTATGCCGACGATGGTACGCCCAATTTCTTTTATCCCATCTACAAGTGCAAAAGCTCTGACCTCGATGCAAGCCTTCCGGAGCATACGCACCCGGCGTTCATCGTCAACGGTCAGGAAATCGACCGCCGCCTGATTGCCGTCTTCAAAGGCAGCAGCCATAACGGAGCTTGCCATTCCATCCCCAACATGCCGCCGCTGGTCAACACGGGCGCCGATCAGTTGCTTGCAAAGATTAAAGCCTGCGGTACTGGCTTCGGCCCGAAAACCTGTGCAGACAGTGGCTTGATTCTGCTGCTTGCCAAGAAGAACGGCTGGGTTCCGAAGGGCAACAACGCCTATGGCGTTGATTACCGTGATGGCACCTCTTTCGAGCTGAATAAGAGCGTCGCCGTTGGCAACAAGCGCGTATTCTGTGGCTGGGAGTATACTGCCCTTGTGGCGCATACGACCAGCGCGGAGCATCTTCCTTCGGAGGATGTTGCCTACTGGAAGAAGGGCAAGCACGTCGGCGGTACGCCTGTCGCCTCTCAGTACAGTGCGGATAATAGCTATCGCGGCTACAATACGCTGACGGGTTCCGGCCCTGCATCTTGGCGTCTCGACGGAACGATCAGCGGAATCGACGATCTGAATGGCAACTGCTTCGATCAGGATTACGGTTACAGAATCTATGATGGCGAATTGCAGGTGCTCGAAAACAACAATGCCGCCGACCCCTCCGCTGACTTGTCCGCCAGCAGCGCTGCTTGGAAGGCGATTCTGCCGAACTCCGCGAACAATGGCCATACCCTTGTGGCTCCCGGCACGTCCGGTACGCTGCACTGGACGTGGGCAAACAGTAAAATCACGCTGGACACCGTGGCGCCGACGTTCGATAACGAATATCGCGGAACGTCTTTCAAAGACCTTGCGGTCAATTCTGCGAATATCCCGTATGTGCCCGCGCTCCTGTACGAACTCGGCCTGTTCCCGATGCCCGGCGACACGACGCAGGGCTACTACTACATGCAGTTTGCTCAGGGCGAGCGGTTCCCCCGGCGCGGCGGCTCCTGCATCAACACGTCGAACGCTGGGCTGGGCTACGTGCTCTCGATCAACCCGCGCTCGACCGCGGACGTGTACTATGGCGTGCGCGGCGGCTTCCTTGAAACCTGAAAACTGAATCTGAAACCTGAAGGGCGGCGCGGGAGCGTCGCCCTCGTCTCCCGTTGAGAGGATGATGATATGAGCGAAAAGAAAACCGAAAGCCGTCAGGCGATGGCAATGAAAGCGACCGTGCAGCAGAAGTTTGGCGACGCCTGCGAATATGGCGAGAACCAGATCAACCAGTGGCCGCGCCAGTATCGCTTTACGCGAGGAATGCGGATGCTGGAACTGATGGATGAGATCGCAGTGCTGCTGGAAATGGCACAGCGGAAGTACCGCATCAAAACCAGTTTGCATGAAGCTGATGCGCGGCTTGCCGCGCTTTTTCGTCTGCTGCGTAGAAGCAACTGCGCCAAGTACAAGGTGACGCGGCGCGTGAGTGGAAAACCCGCGAAGGATGAAAACGGCGCTCAGATCACCGATATGAAGCGGCTCGTGGATGACCATACCTACGGCGTGTGGTCTGGCCTGCTGATCGAAACGGGCAAGATGCTTGGCGCATGGATTCAAAAGGTCGAAGCCGTACCGTATAAGAACGACGGCAGAGAGCGCGACTGAGCGCTTTCTGCCTTAGTCTTGGGAATATGCCAAAATACGCGCCTCTGCTTCTGCTTTCTGCTTTCTGCGGTTCCCCCGGCGCGGCGGCAACTACAACAACACGTCGAACGCTGGGCTGGGCTACGTGAACTCGAACAACCCGCGCTCGAACACGAACGTGAACTATGGCGTGCGCGGCGGCTTCCGGTCAACCAGTTAAAGAACCATGCCCTACGGGGCTGGACGACGACAGGACGGGAAGGGGCATATTTCCATAGTCGAAAGGCTTAAACGAGAAAGGGCGGCAACCGGCGGTAAACAAAATCCGTCATTCCCGTGGCTGCTGCCCTATCGCCATGAAGTTCTCGGAAGAGGATAATTCGGAGGTTGGGAGGTGACGCTGCTGTGTGTGGGAAGCTGGCGTTGCCGAACGCACTGCACCAACCAAAGTTGAAGGGCATACCTCACGCATGGCATTTTCCACATGAAAAAACTGAAAAATCTGTACTCAAAGATTTGTACCTTCGAGAATCTTTTGCAAGCCTATCGTAACGCTGTGAAGAACAAGCGGTATCGAGAGGAAGTGCTGATTTTCAGTCAGAATCTCGAAGCGAACCTGCTTGCTCTGCTCGACGAGCTGAAGAATAGGACATATCGCGTCGGCAAATACCGCGAGTTCTATGTCAACTATCCAAAGCGGCGCTTGGTCATGGCGCTGGCTTTTCCTGATAGAATCGTGCAGTGGGCAATCTATCAGCAGATCAACCCGTTCATCGACAAGCGTTTCATCACGCACAGCTACGGTTGCAGGAACGGCAAAGGCTCCCTTGCTGCCGTACAACAGCTTCACAGTTGGATTCAGGCAGTCAGCAGAAAACCAGATGCCGGCGACTGGCGCATTGTCAAGTTGGACATCAGCAAGTATTTCTATCGGATAGACCATCCGACCGCGCTCAACGTCTACAAGGAATACATAGAAGACGAGTGGTTTGACTGGCTGATTCGCACAATCATTTGCGATGATAACGTCCCGTTCGGGCTGCCTCCCGGCAGAAGCGCCGATGAATGCCCGCGCTCCGAGCGGTTGTACGATGTGGGTCTGCCGATTGGCAACCTTACGTCGCAGGAGACGGCGAACGCTTATCTTGACTGCTTGGACAAATTCTGCAAGCACAGGCTGGGAATAAAATACTATATTCGCTATGTGGATGACGTAGACCTGATTATCAAGGCTGAAGATGTCGAAGCTGTCAAAGACGCGATTGAAGACTTTCTCTGGACAGCGCTGAAATTGAGCCTCAACAACAAAACGTGCGTGTGCCGCATAGATCAGCCGGTGGAATTTGTCGGATGTATCATCACGCCGCACGGCATCCGCCTGAGGAAACGGACGGTACGGCATGCGAAGCGGGCTATGAAACACATCGAAGAGATGTACGCCATCGGCGCGATTGATCTGGATTCCGCGCTCGACACAATCCGGAGTTATATCGGAATGTCACAGCACAAGAACGGCTATAATCTGCGCCGCTGGATAGAAGAGAACATTGTCCTGCAACGCGACAGCACAAGAAGGGAGCAAGCCTATGAGAGCATCGCAGAATCGCGGCAACTCTCCGAGAGATCACCCCGCGAGAAAATTTTATGCCATTGAACCATGCGCAGATGGCACGGTAGACGTGTACCTCATACCTTCGGCGCAGACCTATCATACGGACGTCGGCGCTGATGAGTATGACATAGATTTGCGCGTGGTTCGGGGCGTAGTACCATATCAAGGACTTGAAGACGATATTCGCTGCCGGTATGAGGCATGGTGCGACAGTGCGGAGGTGATTGACGTATGAAGGAGCTTTGCATCGCTGTGTTCCTCTTCATCGTTTTCAGCATCATCTCTGTTGCCGCAATCGCTTGGACGCATCACCCGGAAGGCATCTTCAAGGCTATACGCTCGCGGAAAGGAGAGAAGAAACGAGAACATGAAAAAGATTGCTGACATCAGCAAATGGCAGGGCAATGTTGTTTGGGCGAAAGCCGCAGCGGAGCTTGAATTTGTAATTCTTCGAGCCTCCTGCGGCATCAGCATGGACGTCAAGTACCTGCGCAACGTGGAAGGCTGCGTTCAGCATGGTATCCCATTCGGTGCGTACCATTACGTCAAAGCTGGGACGGCAGAGGAAGCCCGGAGAGAAGCGAGCTACTTCGTGTTCTGCACGGAAAAGGCGGCAAAGCAGCCGTCTTTTTTCATTGCCGACATCGAGTATGAAGCTCAGACACAGATGACCACGGAAGCAGTTTGTGTCGCGTTCCTCGACGAGCTGCGCAAGCTCGGCTGCAAAAAGATCGGGCTGTACATCAACACTCGCTATAAGTGGGCTGGCGCCGCCATTGGCATGTGCGACATCGTGTGGATTCCGCACTGGGGTCTGAACGATGGGAACATTCCGGCTGACAAGTATAAGCCGAGCTGTCCGCATGAGCTTTGGCAGTACACCAGTTGCGGAAGTCTCGCTGGCGTGAACGGCAACGTTGACCTGAGCTTGCTTTCAGGCGGCAAGCCGCTTGATTTCTTTACTGGTGTCGAAACCATTCCAGCCCCGGACGAAACAGAGGGAAGTGAAAAGAAAATGTTTACCAATATCCGGCTCGCGGAGTTCGCCCTGAAGGTGTTCGATGCAAAGTGGGTTTACTGGTACGGAACCTACGGCAACAAGTGCACGCAGAGCAAGTACGAGAGCAAGGCGAAGCAGTACCCTGCGCATTATACCGCCAGCCGTAAGAACGGCTACATGAAAGACATCGCAAACGGCTGCACCTGTGCAGATTGCGTCGGACTGATTAAGGCGTTCTTCTGGAAAAATGGCGACCTCAACGCCACCCCGAAGTACGGCGCCAATGGCTGCCCGGACAAGGGCGCGAACAGCATGTTTGCGCTGTGCAAGGAATCCGGGCCGATTTCCTCCATCCCGGATATTCCCGGCATTGTCGTCTGGAAATCCGGCCACATCGGCGTATACGTTGGCAATGGCTACACCGTGGAGATGCGCGGCTTCGCCTACGATTGCGTAAAGCGCAAGGTAAGCGAAGGCCCTTGGACGCATTGGGGCAAGCTCCCTGCGTCTATGCTGACCTATGCCGCAGATGGAACCGTCTCCCAGCCTGAATCCACCAAGAAGAAGCTCGGCGACCGCCTTCCTCTCTCCAAGGGTGCTAAGGGCGACGATGTGAAGGAATTGCAGAACGCGCTGCTGGCGTTGGACCAAACTCTGCCGAAGTACGGCGCAGATGGCGATTTCGGTTCTGAAACGCAGAAAGCCGTCGCCGCTTTCCAAGCCGCCAAAGGTCTGAACCAGACCGGTGTGCTCGACGAAGCGACCTATAAGGCGCTGACCGATGCGCTGAATGCACCGAAGGAGCCGGATGGCAATGTCCCGGATGACACGGGCAATGACCCCGTTCGCTCCTTCGTTCTGATCGTCAGCGGCGACGAGGCCACGCTCCGCAAGCTCTTTGAGCAGTATGGTGGTACGCTCGCCGAAGTCGATTCCGTAACCGTGGGCTAAAAATAGCCCGGACGGGCATTCCGCCCGTTTCTGCGGGCGAAATGTGGAGGATTTGAACGATGGCCGAGAATACGCACGATGCCATGCTTGAAAAGCAGGCGCACATGGAAGAACAGATCAGCAACATCAGCAGGCGACTGGATGAGCAGGAGAAGCTCACTGAAAGCGTTCACAAGCTCGCCCTCTCGCTGGAACGTCTGACAATGGCGCAAAAAAACACCGAGACAAAGGTCGATTCTCTGGCGGACGACGTGGAAGAGCTGAAGACCAAGCCCTCGAAGAAGTGGGACAGCGCCACAACCGTGGTAATTACGGCGATCATCACCGCCGTGCTTACGTTCATCTTTACTCAGATTGGCCTGAAATAAGGCCGGAAAGGTAGGAAAATCATGAAAAGGATTCTCTGTTTCCTGTTTACCCTCCTGCTGCTGTTCGCAATGGCGCTGCCGTTTGCAGCGCTGGCCGAAGAAACGACTGTCGTGGCGGCTCCTGACGTGAACGCCGGGGAGCCGTTCACTTGGGCGTACCTCGCCACGATTGCGGGTGCGGCTGCGTTTACGCTGCTGTTCGTACAGCTCTTCAAGGTTCCGCTTGATAAAGTATGGAAGATTCCCACGCGGGCCTTCGCCTACATCGTGTCGCTTGCCGTAATGATTGCAGCGACTGCGTTCACGACCGGTCTTACGGTACAGTCAGCTCTTCTGGCCGCTGTGAACGCGCTCGTTTCGGCACTGATGGCATACGGTAGCTATGAAGTCACTTTTGCGAAGCTGAACAAGTAAACACTGATACGCAAAGCCGCTTCCCTCCGGGGAGGCGGCTTTTTTGCGTTTCTTCTCAAAATAACTCAAATTTTTAAGCTGTACCTATTGACTATTATAAGATAATGCAGTATAATATAATTGTAAGAAAGAACAAAACCACCACCAATCAAGGAGGAACCCGATATGATGCACAGTGAGTTTTGCGAGATCAGTGGACAGCAGGTCAGCTACAAGGTCTATGCTGAAAAGTTCGAGCCGATGTACTTGGCGCTCGACGTGGACAAGCGGGAGTTCATTGAGTTCATGATGCCGGTCATCAAGGCGGTTGCCAAGCAGGAGAAGATGGAGCGCGAAGCTGAAGAGCGTAAGCAGCAGAAGCTGGTGTTCGTGTCCGACGGCAGCAGGACCCCGAATGGCTGCTACTACTACGGAAGGTTCTACAAGCTGGCTGGTTGCGACATCCGCACTGGAAAGGCCCTTGTCCGTGAACTGACTGAAGAAGAGTACAACGAAGAAGTTCGCCCGCACTACTCTGGCTACTGCAAAGGCTCCTACGACATCATTGCTGACAGAGTGAAGGTTGTGGCGTAAAAAGACGAGTTGAACCGGAGCGGCAGGGCCGCTCCGGCAACAGAAAGGAGATCGGCGTGTACCGGATTTACATTGACAGCCATTCCAAGGAAGCGCACATCGTGAAAGACAGGAAAGCTGCGGAGATGTTTCTCCCGAAGACCCGTAGCTGCATCGTCAAGGACTTTTGCGGGAAACGGCTGATGGAGACGTAGCTTGTAAGCTGGATGGGCGATCATTTCAAATGGGACGCCTGCAGGTGCGAATCTGACCGCTGACCGCCGGGCTGAAAGAGAAAGCGATAGTGAGGTAGAAGAATGGCACACAAGCGCAAGTATATCTTGGCCTACCTTGACGGCAAGAGGCTGGTTGAGGTTATTCAGGCGGCGCTGGACAACAACATGATGGTGTCCGACATGAAGCGCCTGCTGGTCGAAGAGAATCCCGGTCACGTTGTGACCTTTAAGGTTGAAGAACGATAAGGAGGAATGACGATATGACGAGGGAACAGTTGCTTTCCCTGATTGGCAAGGGCAAGCAGAAGTACAAGGACATGCAGATTGAGGTAAGCACGTCCGTGTGGAGCACCTTCAACAATGCGAAGACGGTACACGTCACGCTCTACCCGGTCAACCGCTTCAGCACGCCCGCTCGTTTCGGAGGCGGCTTCATCGACGATGTGACGGAGCGGGATTGCGCAGAGCTGGATGCAGCGCTCGAAAAAGCGGTTGGGCAAATGCACGATGCAGAGCGTCGAGCGTCTTCAGAACCACTGCGTCTGACGCTCAGTGGAAATGATATGCTCGTCGGCGGCGACAAGAGGCTCTACGCCTACGAGCGGTACGGAAGCCTGCATTTCACCGTTTATGTGCTGAACCGCAGCGGAGAACGCGATTACGCTGTTTCCCGCCCGATTCTCCTGAATGGCAAACTGTACAAGGGCGTGTATTCTTTCTGGCTTGGGAAGACGGTGTATCTGTTCGATAATCCAGATGGGCTTGAAATGGATTAAGGAGGAATGAAAATGAATCGCTACGCGGAACTCAAAAACCGGTTTCAGCAGGAAATCGACGCATTCCCCATGAAGTGGGCGTTCAGTCAGGAACAGTTCGACAAGTCGATGCGGGAGCTTGGCCTTGCCCCGGCAGACACGGACAAGATCATCGGCATCCCCGGCGGCGGATTCATCCGCAAGAGCGACAAGAAGGCGTTCATCGAACTGTTCAGCCGGAGAGAAAAAGCGATGGAAGCAGCCATTGCGGAAGACGTGGACGGTTCCGGCTTCGTGTGCGACATGTTCCAGTATGAACTGGCGAATCACGAGTACATCATCACTTACAGCTTGGAGGAAACGCTCGACGCGCTCGGCTATTCCGAAGAAGAAGTTGCGGCAGACCCCAAGCTGGCGAACGGTCTTGCGCTTGCGCGGAAGCGGTACATGCAGGAAGCTAAAGAGAAGGGGTGGGATTGAGCATGATGAAAGCGCAGCATGTGATTTGGAGCAACTGCGATCTGGACTATGAGCGCGACTGGAAGGACTTTCTGGAAGAAGAGCATCCGGACATGACGGAAGAAGAGCGTGAGCTGCTCATGTACGAGACGAATGACAGCTACCTCGATGACGAGCGCTGCAATCTGAATATCCAGCTCGACCGCCCGATCATTGTCATCGCCGATTTGGGTTTGTGGCACGGTCGTGCATCTGGCTACCGGGAGATCGAGAGCGGGAACGTCCGCGATTGCCTGTATAGCGGACGCGGCATCGAATACAGCACTTGGTTCGTGGACGATCTCGGCGACCTGCGCTGCACGGCAATCCACCACGACGGCAGGAATCACCTGCTGTACCGCGTCTACAAGGAAAGCGCCACCGACGCTCAGATTGAAAGGCTGAAGGAAAAGCTCTATGCCGGCACGGCGACGCGGGCAGATATTACCCGTGTCACGCGGCGGCTTGGTGATGAAATTGCCAGCGTTTATGGCTGGAAAATCAGGAAAGGAAGTGCGGCATAATGAAAGTTGAACTTAACGTTCCTGTGTATTTGAATACGAACAACGAGCGCGTAATTCGTATTCGTCAGAGCTTGATTGATGGTCCGATCACGGTGCGTTTGCTCGGTGCTCCGCGTGATGTGTTCGGCTCGCGCCCGCTGGAAACGATGTACGAAATCAGTCCCAGTGACATGGTGACGATGCTGAATTGGTATCGCTATCAGAAGGAAAACGGCAACGATGACTTGACGTTCTAAGCGAAGGGAGGTCAGAACATGCGATTGAGTGACGTCGAGCATACGTTTGAATGGGCTGGTATCCTTTTCCGAGAGCTTACGCTGTGCTGCTTGCCGGATGAGCAATTCACGCAGGACATGGATAGCCTCATGGCTGCTGCCCAGCGGGTGCTGACTATCGTACAGAAAGCAACGGGGTTGCCGCGCAACAAGAGCATCGAAATCACGCTTGAGATCATGCAGAACAAAGATAAGGCGAAAGCGTTCATCCGAGAAAATGTCCAAATGTTCGCGTCTTGACAGTTATGCGAAGTACGAGTATAATATAATTGGTCATAGGAGGGAGGTAAGCAATGCCAAGAATTATGCTTGTATATCCGGACGGCCAGACGACATACGGGCAGTTTGATACCGACGAACAAGGCCCGCATTTCATCCTCGGAAAGGTGCGCTACACCATCGACGACATCGCCAAGAGCGGTGCGATTGCGGCGGTCAATAGTCCTGAAATGCTGCGCACGTTTCAAGAGCTGGGGATGCCTGCACGTCCGACGGCGAGGCAGAGTACGATCACCATCAGCGTCGCCGCCGATACCCGCGAAAGGCTGAAGAGCGCTTCCAAAGCGACAGGCCGTTCCGTCTCGAACATCCTTGAAGAGATTGCAATTGATTGGCTCGAAAAGAATAATATGTGACCCAGTACCCCGCCGAGCACCGGCTGGGTATTTTTTTGTGCTCTTTTTCAAAAATAACTCAAATTTTTAAGCTGTACCTATTGACTATTATAAGATAATGCAGTATAATATAATTGTAAGAAAGAACAAAACCACCACCAATCAAGGAGGACGCGAGCTATGAAAGCGCAGGTCGGCATGAAGGTCAGAGCTTACGAAGGAAGCTGCATCGGTATCATAATCCAAAGCACCGAATGGCAGGGTGAGATCATTAAGGTGAACAAAAAGAGCATCCGAGTGCGGCTCACCGAGAGCACCTCCATGCGCGGCAAGAAGATTACGAATCACCGCGAGAACATGCGCACCGAAGTTACCTACCGTTTCGTAAAAACCCTGAGCGACGGGCGTGACTGGTACAGGAGCGAAGCGAACCTCTACGGCGGCATCGATATTTGACAAGTTATGAAAGCCATGAAGGCATAAAGGAGGAACCAGAAGTGAAAGAAACCTACACCGTTCCAGAGAGCGAGCGTGAAAACGTTCTGAAGATTCTCGCCCGCTATCAGAAGAAGGCAATGGCCTATGGAACCAGTCTGACCGTAGACGCTGGCGAACCCTATTCCACCAAGCGGAACGTCTACGAAGAGTGCATCGACTATACCACGGGAACCTTTAGCCGCAGCAAGGTCGGCGAGCAGATGATCGAAGTCTTCGACTTGAGCATTGAGGGTGAGATCATCCGGAACGGCAACTACTCGGTCGTTGCGAAGATTGAGCACTTGGATGGCGGCAATGTCGTCGCTGCTTTCTCGGATGAAGCGAATCCGGCATGGGCGAAGTTGAAGCCTCATTGCGACCACTGCAACGGGAACCACGGCCAGCGAATCACGTTTATTGTGCGAGGCGAGGATGGAACTGAAAAGCAGGTCGGCCGTACCTGCTTGAAGGACTACTGCGGCATCGACCCTCAGGGCGTCGGCATTGCGAAGCAGTTGTCTGATCTGATTCTTGGCCTCGACGTTGAACACTACGACTTCGACGTCCGGCCCGTCCCCACGGCCTACGAAACGGCGCGAATCCTCGCACTCGCCATCAAGGTCAGGAAAGAGCAGGGCTATCGCAGCAGCGGCGAATCCCGCAGCAACAAGGACGTAATGCTGGGCCGAGCCGGGGAAGCCCAACTGGCCGAAGGCGCCGCGCTTGCCGCAGAGATCAATGCCGTTGATGATGGCGCGGCAATGAAGAACCTGCTGAATAACACGCAAGTGCTTGTTCGTGGCGGCTACTGCAAGGAAAGCCATTTCGGGTATCTCGCCTACGCGCCCGTTGCTTATGAGCGATACGTTGAGTGGAAGCGCAAGAACGACGAACGGGAAGCATCGAAAAACAGGGAGCGCACTTCTTCGGACTATATCGGCGAAGTCGGCGAGCGAGTGACCGTGGACGTGGCTGAAATGAACCTTCTGACTTCGTGGGAGAATGACTACGGCTATACCTTCCTCTACAAGATCGTCGATGTGCTCGGCAACGTCCTGATCTGGTATTCGTCGAAGTGCGTTGACCCGATGAAGCGCCTGAGGGCGTCAATCAAAAGCCATTCTGAACGCGATGGAGTAAAGCAGACTATCGTCACCCGCTGCACTGCGGTGGCATGAAAGGAGAAATCATTATGAGGAATTACCCGGTACTGATTACGGAGATGCTTCAGGTCACAGTCAACGTCAAAGCTGACTGTGCGGCTGAAGCCGTGGCAAAGGTAAAAGAACGCTGGGGCCGAGGCGACGTTCTGTTGGATGCTGACCAGTTCACGGGAGTGGAAATCAGCGCGGTTGATGGCGAGAACATCATCATGTTGCACCGCGACTGTAACGGCAACGAGTATCTGGAAAGGAGGCCCATCAAGCGATGAAGGAAGTCAAGCAGTACAAATGCGAGTATTGCGGTACACTCTACGCTGACAAGAGTGAGTGCGCCGCCTGCGAGAAGCAGCACGCGGTTCCGTGCAAAATCGTCGCTGTCCATCACAGGGCGAAGGGTGTGTGCGCGGTGTATCCGCCGAGAATCGACGTCGGTTTCAGCGACGGCTCGGTTCAGCACTATGAAAGGAGAAAGTGACCATGGGAAAGGTCTACCGCTACTATACGCTGTATCGCCCGCCGATGCCGGGTGGCATCCCGAAGGGCGCAATCGCTGTCTGCGCTTGGGGCAGCCGCCCGTTCATTCCGGAAATCAACCGTTCTGCGTGGGGAACGGTTGATTACAGCCGGCAGCTTACGCCGGAGGAAATGCGAGATTTTGAACTAATGCCCGCAAATGTCGTACAGCAGCCGATTGAAATGGAGGGGTGAAAATGTACGATGAAAACTATGTGACCATTGTTCCGAAAAGCGGCAGCTACATCAAAAGCGACAGGTACAAGCTGTGGGATTGCTTCCTCTGCGGCGAGCTGGTTGGCGGCATTCAATTTATTACGGACGGAGGGTACAAAAAGCACTATGAATCGCAGGTGTTAGATTCGGATAGAAGAGGACCGATGAGATTCGTCGGTCGCCACAGCAGCTTGTATGAAGCGAAGGTTGCTCTGGTGGAACCTGCGCGAGAGTATCTTCGGAAGAAAAAAGAGTATGAGCTGCTGCATAAAACGCCCGCTGCGGCGCTCCCGGAATCCGATTACCAGTTCTTCCCGACGCCGCCGGAAATCGCTGGAAAGCTGCTTTCCGCAGTTGATTGGAAGCGCGTAGAAACCATCCTCGAACCCAGCGCAGGACGCGGTGATTTGGTTGAATGCGCCATTCGACGCAACGGCGGCGGTCTGAGCGTCCGCTACGGCAGGTATGATCTGGACGATATTGACTGCGTAGAAATAGACCCGAATCTCCGAGCACTTTTGACCGGCAAGGGCTTCCGGGTAGTGCATGACGATTTTCTCACTTATCACACGCGCAAGCGGTACAGCCTCATTCTCATGAATCCGCCATTTTCTGAGGGTGACAAACACTTGCTTCACGCGCTGGAATTGTGCGAGCATGGCGGGCAGATTGCCTGTATCCTCAATGCTGAAACCATCCGTAACCCGTTCACAAACAGCCGGAAACTGCTTGCACGGGAGCTAAAAAAACGAGGGGCATCTATCCGCTTTATCAGCAAGGGCTTTAGTGGCGCTGCACGGAAGACGAATGTGGATGTCGCGCTTATCAATGTCTCAATGCCCGTGATGAATGCGGATACGTCCATCTGGGATGATTTGGAGAAAGCGCGGGAAACGCCTCTTGAAACCACGAGTTTGAACGAGGTTGCGCCCGCCAATCAGATTGACCGGTTGATACGCGAATATGACCTGCTTTGCGAGGCGGGAATCGCATTGATGCAGAAATACAATGGCGTGGCGCCGCGAATCCATAACGCAAGCAAGGGCGACTACACCAAGCCGATTATTGAAATGAGCGTAAATGGCGAGCACTGCGGCAACATTTGCCACCCCGGCGACTTGAATCGCTTTCTCCGTGCTGCTCGCTCCCGGTACTGGCAGGAGCTGTTTGATCTGCCGGAGCTGCGAAGCAAAATGACTTCCGCTATGCGGGACGAATACAGCAGAACCATCAGCCATATGCGAGACTACGAATTTTCGGAGTTCAATATCCGTCAGGTGCTTGACCGCATCATGGGGCAGATTGCTACTGGCGTGGAGGACGCCATTCTGAATTGCTTCGACAAGCTATCGGCGGAGCACAGCTACAATCAGAACGTCGAAAATGGGAACGTCCATTATTACAACGGTTGGAAGACCAATAAGGCGCATTACGTCAATTCAAAGTGCGTCATCCCGACCTACGGCTGCTTCGCTCGCGGATATAAGACTGACAAGCACGGGAATTGGAAGGATACGCTGGAAGGTTTGGACGTGCGCGGCTGTTTTTCTGCGCTGGACGATTTGGAGAAGGCGTTGGATTACATCGACTGCGGAGAAACGGCGCCGACCAGTCTTGAACATACGCTGAAAATGGCAGCGGACAATGGCGTAACGAGCGTTCCGTGCAAGTATTTCTCCGTGACCTTCTACAAGAAGGGGACGTGCCACATCAAGTTCTATGACCAGAAAATTGTGGACAAGCTGAACATCTACGTTGGTCGTCAGCGTATGTGGCTCCCGCCAACCTACGGCAAGGTTCACTACGACGATATGGATTCCGAGAGCCAACGTGTAGTGGATGAGTTTCAAGGCAAGGAAAAGTATGATGAAATCATGCGAGCGCCGGAGAAGTACATCATCGAAGCAAAAACGGCGCCACTGCTGATTGGCGGTGAAACTGCGTGCTGACTTGGGATTCTATGCCGGACAGTTGGAATGAAGTTGCACCCGGCACGGAGATTTCCGAGGAAATCTTTGACGATATGCTGAATGCAATGCCGCCGATTCCGCTGCGTAAGTCGCCCTACTGCGGCTTTCAGTTGGGCGAGGCCCACGACCACAAGGAAGATGCCAACGGCAAGTGGCGTGCGAGGTATTTGACGTTCGTGGGCGTGGGTGGCAAATACTACTATGCCGGCGTTCACTTTGGTGGCGAATGCGATTGGAGGATGGAGCAATGAAGCGGTATAAGGTTTGCTATTCGCACGACAGTCTGGCTGGAAGCAGAGAATGAAGATGAGGCGATTGAAAAGGCTGTTGACCAGATTGAAATGGGACTGATTGACACTTGCGATGCAACGGAGCTGCCAGATCAAAAGGAGGAATGAACCGTGAAGAAGTACAAGCTGTACGACGCCTACGAAGAGAAGGAACTGCTCACTGAGTGCGACACGATGGCTGAGGTTCGCAAGGCTTGCCGCAAGCGCGATGAGGAAACGGACGGTGAATGGTTCCCGGTTCTCTACAAGCTGGACAAAACGGGAGAGGGCAAAACCTCCTATAAGCGCTTCGAGGGCTGGAATTACTGAGAAGGAGGGCGAAACTATGAGCTATCTGGAAGAACAGCTCAACATCAAGGAAGGCGAACCACACTACAAGGCGGCAATGTACGTCAAAGAGCATGGCCTGTCCCTGCTGGACTTCGACTGCTGGACGCATTTGGAGGATTTGCTCGGCTTTGAGATCAGCTATGATGACTACTGCAAGGCCGCCAGTACCATTGAGGGCGACTTGCTGGAAGTAGAGCACGGAGACGAAACTCATCATGCTATTCTGCGTGCGCTGAATGGCGAAGAGCCGCAGCGGACGACCATCTACACGGTGGCGATCAAAGACCTTGAGTGCAACGAAGCAGACATCTGGACAAGTGCCTTCTCCACACGCGAGGCGGCAGAGAACTTCAAGGTGGAAGTGGAAGCCAAGCTGGCCGAGTACGGCATCACGACGTCGCAAGTCTGCCTTGATTCCGGTTATCTGGACGACGATATGTATCTTGGCTGGCTGGATGACCGCTACGGCAGCGACGACGAAACGGACAAAACTACGGATTGCTAAAACCGCCATGACCACCTGACCACGTTTTGACCACCTGTTACAAGCGTAACACGCCCGTATGTGCGTTCTGTGCGTTTACCACTACACTTACTACACATAGAAAAAGCCCCTGTAAACAAGCATTTTAGCCGTTTACAAGGGCTTTTGTTTGGTCTGGGTGAGAAGATTCGAACTTCCGGCCTCTTGAACCCCATTCAAGCACGCTACCAAACTGCGCTACACCCAGTCATGTTCCGAAGGTCTCGACTCTCGCCGAAGGGGTCAACCTTGCGAACAGAACTAATTATAGCATGTTTCCAGCGCCCTGTCAAGAGGGAAAATGTCTTTTTTTATGATTTTTTGCAAAGTTCGGCGGGAAAGCAGCAGAAACTGCTGCGGAACTCAAACCTTTTTGCCGCTCCGCACGTCCTCCATCAGCTTGTCGAGGTACTGAATAATCTTCTGCGCGTCGTTGCATTCCTCCGCGTAATCCTTGATTTGCTTGAGAAGCTCATCGAAACGCTGATTTGTCATGTTCAATGCCACCTTTCTGTAAAATAATGCATCTCAGTCATTCTCGCCGTCACGCAGAAGCTCTTCCAGATGCTTGACAATCGCGTCTTTATCCGGGGCTTGCTCTGCGTAGGCAAGCAGTTCGCGAAGTAGAAAGCGCAGCTGATAATCCGTCAAGCCGGATTCTCCATGTTCATCCATGTGGACATCTCCTTTCTGATAGCGTTTATTGACAATTCTATTATAACATACGGATGGCGGGATACAATAGGAAAAAGTGATTTTTGCCGCAAAAATCACAAAAAACATTTGACGCGGGTGCAAAACTATGCTATGATGAAACTATCAGGCAGGGGGGAGGAAAAGCAGGCATGGAAATCGTACTGGATGTAATTCAGGTTGTCCTCGCGGCGATTCTCGTCGTGCTGGTCTACAAGCTCTACAAGAAGCAATGAGACTGACACCGAGAAAAGGAAACGGCGGTCACATTACTGCTTACTTTGCGACGGTCGGCAGCAAGGAAGCGCGGGATGCGGGGTTCATCCGTCCTGACGGAAACAGCCGTATCCTGAAAAAGGTGGTTGACACCGAAAAGGGGACGCTCACCTTCCAAGTGGATTGGGAAGCGGAAGATAATCGAACCGACCTGTGATGCCGAAAGAGGGGAGCGCGTGCTGCCCCTCTATTTTATTGCAATCCTCGCGTAACGCCCATCTTCCTCCATCACAAACCCTTCTCCATTCCCGACTTGAAAGTCAAAATACCCGCCCTCCGGCACAGCAAACTTTTCCATAATCGCCATGAGCGTCCCGCCGTGCGCCACCACCGCGCAGTCCTCGTCCTGCTGGCGAATCTGCTCGAATGCGGTCACACACCGTGCGGCAAACTGCGCCCTGCTTTCGCCATGCGGGAAGGGCAGCTCGCCGCCGGAGTCAATCCACGCCTGATAGTCGGCGCGGCCGTTCAATTCTGCGTAATTTTTATTCTCAAAGTCGCCGAAATCGCACTCGCGGAAGCTGCCAATGATGGTCTGCGGAACGCCGGGGTAGAGGAGATCCGCCGTTTCCACGCAGCGGCGCATGGGGCTGACAAACACGCGCGACACGGGCGGATAGTGCCGATTCTGCAATTGCGCAATTCCTTCGGCGCACAGCGGCTCGTCCGTGCGGCAGCCGATGTAGCGGCGCTCACGATTGCCCTGCGTCTGCCCGTGGCGGATGAGAATCCACTTCATTTGATGCGCACCCCGATTCCGCAGACGCAGCGCGTGACGCTTTCCGATTCCTGCGCGACGATACACAGCGCGCGCCCGACCGCCTCGCGGAAGAGACGTTCCTCCTTTACAATCGGCACGACGCCCGCGCCGACTTCGTTCGCGACGACGATGGCGTCCGGGTGCGCGGCGCAGAACTGCCGGGCAAATTCGCGCGGGTCTTGATGTGCCTCCAAGACGGCGCGGCGGATGGCTTCGTGAAAATCAGGATAGCAGAGAAGTCCGGGATTTTCCGCGCGGGCGAGTTCTTCCTGACCTTGATAAACGCCGCCAATGTACAGCTTCATAATAGCTTTCCTCCGATGACAATGACTGCCGTCAGCGTGAGTTCTGTGATTTGCAGAAACCAGCCCGCAATGTCGCCGGTGATGCCGCCGAACTGTTTGTACGACATGTGCCGATAGTACCATGCGCACAGAATCGCGGCTAACAGGCACGGAATCGCCAGCCATCCGCCGACAATCGCCCATAGCACTGCGCAGAGAACGGCGTACACCGCGCAGCTGATGGTCAGCATCCGCTGCTGTGCCGCCTGCGCAAAAGCATCGAGCATCCCCTTGGGTCGAGCGTTCCTAAACGCGGACATTGCCCACGCGCTGCACGCCCGCGACAGCATGAAGCAGCCAATCATCATCGGCGTAAGGGTCGTCGGCAGTTCGCTGAGCAGCGCCGCGTCCAGCAGCAGATAGCCTGCGCAGCCCAGCACGGCGAACGCTCCGACGTGGCTGTCCTTGAGGATTTCCAGCCGTTTTTCCGGCGATTGCCATGATGCCAGTGCGTCGCTGGTGTCCATCTGTCTCTTATACACATCTCCG
>ENA-OYXU01000080-OYXU01000080.1-human-gut-metagenome-genome-assembly--contig:-NODE-80-length-41453-cov-8.606165_pt1 | contig 41453 bp, 32 predicted proteins | sample MGYA00243243_ERZ653435 | MGnify/ENA primary metagenome ERZ653435 (study PRJEB26926, sample SAMN06165113) | human gut metagenome | biome: ENVO:00009003; feature: ENVO:2100002; material: ENVO:00002003... | reverse complement strand
GGAATACTTGTCAAAACTTTTGGAAATAAGCGAAATTTGATGCGTCTGCCCTGCCAAGGTGACGAGGTCACAAATCGCCTATATTGATACATTATTTATATGATTATAAATTCTTAATAATTCACCCGCTTAGTCACTATACTTAGTGATTGAAGAAGAACATAACGTTATAAAAACGATGACAAATTTTGTGGAAAAATTAGCAAACATGTCTGAAAATTGTTGTCAGGGTGGCACCTGGGGTGTGACTTGGGGTGCCACCTTTTTTCAAGGTCACACCCCGCATAATCCCTTTGTTTATCGGCGTTCCAGGTGGTATGGGGTGTGACGTTGCACCTTTTTATAAATTATACAAAATCTCCTGTTCTGTTATGTCGGGCAATGTGTTGATGAAATACAAAATTAATTTATATTAAATATTTTTGCGATGTGGTATAAAATGCGTACTTTTGCAGCCTATTTATAAATAAGGTGTAAAAGTAGATTGTTCAGGATATGAAAAATATGGATATGACGCATGGCGGTATGTTCCGCAAGATTCTGCTCTTTGCCCTGCCATTGGCGGCGAGCAGCATCATTCAGCAGTTGTACAACTCTATTGACGTTGCGGTGGTGGGACGCTTTGCATCAAGCGAGGCTCTGGCTGCCGTGGGTAGCAATGGAGCCATAATAAATCTGCTTATCAATATATTCATAGGACTGTCGGTGGGTGCCAATGTTTTGATTGCACATCACATAGGGCAGAAGAACGACGGGGCGATAAAGCAGGCGATAAGCACGTCGATGGTTGTGGCGGTGCTTAGCGGGGTGCTGGTGATGTTTGTGGGCATTGCGCTGGCACGCCCGATACTGGAGATGATGGACACGCCTCACGATGTTATCGACCTGTCCACTCTCTACCTGCGCATCTACTTTCTTGGCATGCCGTTCCTGATGGTCTATAATTTTGGTGCGGCGGTGCTGCGCGGCATGGGCGACACACGGCGTCCGCTGTACTGCCTGCTGGTGTCGGGCGTGGTGAACACCGTGCTCAACCTGATTCTCGTAATCGGGTTCGACATGAGTGTGGCTGGCGTGGCAATCGGCACAGTGGTGTCGTTCATCGTTAATGCAGTGTGGGTCACGGTGCTGCTGCTCCGCGAGGCTGAGCCGTTCTCGCTGCGCACCTGCCGTTTCAAGATTTACCGCTCTGAGATAGTGCGCATGATGAAGATTGGCGTGCCTGCCGGCGTGCAGGGCATGGTGTTCTCGATAGCCAACATATTTATTCAGGCTGCCATCAACCGCTGCGGCGCCGATGCCGTGGCTGGCTCTGCCGCCGCGCTGAACTACGAATATTATTGTTATTTCGTGATAAACTCGTTCACCACCGCTGCCACAACATTTGTGGGGCAGAACTATGGCGCAGGCAACCTGGAGCGCTGCAAGCGCGCGTGGCGGTTGTGCATGGCTATGAGCGTGGTGGCGTGCGCCGTGTGCAATCTGGCGTTCTGCTGGCAGAAGGAGTTTTTCATCGGGATATTCTCCACCGATGCGAGCGTAGTGGACTATGGGTTCAGGCGCATGGAATTGGTACTTGCGTGGCAATGGGTGGCGTGCAGCTACGAGATTTCGGGAGGCGCGCTGCGCGGACTGGGCTACTCGGCGGTTCCGGCACTGCTCACAGTGTTCGGCACGTGCCTGCTGCGCCTTGTGTGGATATATACAATATACCCGTTATATCCCACTTACGACACACTGATGATGGTGTTCCCAGTGTCGTGGGCTATAACGGGTATGATGGTTTTTGTGGCTTATTTACTTGTCCTTCGCCGCCTCCATGTCGCCCTCAATGTATAGGCGTGTCATCTCAACCTTACCATTGGTGCGCACGGTGATGCTCTTCTTGAAGTGACCAGGAAACTTGCCTGCACCATTATAAGTAATTTTAATAGTGCCTTGCTCTCCCGGCTTTATCGGTGCCTTTGTATATTCGGGCACGGTACATCCGCAGCTTGCCACCGCCTGATTTATTACCAGCGGTGCGTCGCCTACGTTTGTAAATTTGAATACGGTAGTCACCTTGGGAGCGTTCTCAGAGAACTTCCCGAAATTGTGAGTTAACTTTTCAAACTTGATTTCTGCCTGTGCCATTGTTGCCAGAGCACAGCATACTATCATACAACTTATCAGTGCAATTCTTTTCATTATCTTTCTGTTTTGTTACTTTTTTACGGGAATCATGTCTACACGGGTCTGATGGCGACCGCCCTCAAAGGTGGTCTTGAAGAACTCGTCCATGATTTTTGCCGCCGTGTAGTTGGTGATGAAACGGCCCGGCATAACCAGTACGTTGGCATCGTTGTGCTGACGGATGAGATGTGCTATCTCCGGGTCCCAGCACAGTCCGGCACGCACGCCCTGGTGCTTGTTCAGAGTCATTGCGATGCCCTCGCCGCTGCCGCAGATGCCGATGCCGGGATAAACCTCGCCGCTCTCAATGCCTTCGGCAAGAGCGTGACCGAACTCGGGATAGTTGCAGCTCTGGTCGCTGTATGTGCCGTAATCCTTGTAAGGATAGCCGTGCTCCTCCAAGTACTGTATCACAAATTTCTTGAGTGGAAAGCCAGCGTGGTCGCTGGCTATTCCTACTGTCTTTATATCCATAGTCGCTTAAAGCATTGATTTTACCTGATTGTAAACATTCTCGGCTGTAAAGCCTAACTTCTCGTCGAGCACCTTGTAAGGAGCAGAGAATCCGAATGTCTCAAGACCCCAAATCTTACCGTTGCTGCCAACGAGACCCTGAAGGTTAACAGGCAGACCTGCGGTGAGACCGAAAATCTTTGCGCCGTTGGGCAGCAAGGCATTCTGATAGTCGGCAGGCTGTGTGCGGAACAGACCCTCAGAAGGACAAGAAACTATGCGGCACTTCACACCGTCCTTGCGCAGCAGCTCAGCGCCGGCAACGAGAGTGGCAACCTCAGAGCCTGAGGCAACCATGATTACGTCGGGATTCTCATCAGCGCCAGCGATGTTGTAGGCACCCTTGGCAGCCTCGTTGTAGTCGGTGCCGGCAGGCAGGGTGGTGATGTTCTGGCGAGAGAATATGAGAGCCGTCGGCGACTCGGTGTTCTCCATAGCCATGCGCCAGCAAACAGTTGTCTCAAGAGCATCGGCAGGACGGAGCACGAGCATGGCGTTCTTGCCGTCGTGACGCTTCAGCTTCTCCATCAGACGAATCTGTGCCTCCTGTTCAACAGGCTCGTGAGTAGGACCGTCCTCGCCAACGCGGAATGCGTCGTGAGTCCAGATGAACTTCACCGGCAACTGCATCAGGGCAGCCATACGGACAGCAGGTTTCATATAGTCGGAGAACACGAAGAATGTACCACATGCAGGGATAACACCGCCATGGAGAGCCATACCGATGCAGCAGCAAGCCATGGTGAGCTCGGCAACACCTGCCTGGAAGAATGCGCCGCTGAAATCGTCGCGGGTGATGGCGTGGGTCTTCTTCAGGAAACCGTCGGTCTTGTCTGAGTTAGACAGGTCGGCAGAAGCACAAATCATGTTCTCAACCTGCTCAGCCAGTACGCCGAGTACGGCAGCCGATGCGCTACGTGTAGCGTCGTTGTCCTTCTGAACAACCTTTGTCCAGTCAACCTCGGGAGCCTCGTTCTTCATCCACTTCTCCAGCTTTGCAGCAGCCTCAGGGTTAGCCTCAGCCCATGCCTTCTCGGCAGCATACTTCTCAGCGCAGATTGCCTCAAGCTCCTTTGCACGGTTGACATACAGCTCCTCAACCTCTGGGAAGATGGCGAATGGAGCCTCAGGATTGCCGCCGAGATTCTTGATGGTGTTGACGAAAGCGTCGCCTCCGAGAGGAGCACCGTGAGTCTTGCAGTTGCGCTCGTAAGATGTGCAGTCTGCCTTCAGCGCACCCTTGCCCATGATGGTCTTACCGATGATGAGGGTAGGGCGCTTGGTCTCTGCCTTTGCAGCGTCGAGAGCCTTGCGGATTTCGTCGCAGTCGTTACCGTTGATGCATATTACGTTCCAGCCCCAAGCCTCGTACTTCTTTGCTGTGTCCTCGGTCATAACGTCAGCGCACTCGGTAGAGAGCTGAATGTCGTTTGAGTCGTAGAACATCACGAGGTTGCTCAGACCGAGGTGTCCGGCGATGCGGCCAGCACCCTGAGAGATTTCCTCCTGAACGCCACCGTCAGAGATATATGCGTAGATGGTCTCATTGGCGATTGAAGGGTTGCCTGTCTTTGCAGCAAGGAACTTGGCTGCGATGGCAGCACCTACGGCGTAGGCGTGACCCTGGCCGAGAGGACCAGAGGTATTCTCGATACCGCGGGCAATCTCGAACTCAGGATGACCGTGAGTTGGAGAGCCCCACTGGCGGAGCTGCTGCAGCTCGTCGAGGCTGTACTTGCCGATGAGACAGAGCTGAGAGTAAAGCATTGGAGCCATGTGACCTGGGTCGAGGAAGAAACGGTCGCGGCCAGCCCAAGCCGGGTTCTTCGGGTCATACTGCAGATACTCTGAATATAACACATTGATAAAGTCGGCACCGCCCATGGCACCACCGGGGTGACCAGACTTTGCCTTTTCCACCATGGAAGCTGCCAGGATACGGATATTGTCGGCAGCTTTGTTCATTAATTCTTTGTTGTTCATAATTGTTTTATTATTTGTTTATTTTACTTTCAATTTGCAAAATTACTATTTTATGTTGAGAACAACGATAGATTTTGCAGGAATTTTCACAGTAAGCACGTTTTTCTTCAGTTTAGCGTCCTTAAATGCTGCTGGCTTCACATTGTCGGGATGGTCGAAGTCGTTGTAGTCGGCAATGGTCTTGCAGGTGAGAATCTCGCCGCTCACGGTCTTTGCAGTCATGCCGTCGAGATTGATGCTCACCTCCTGAGTCTTGTCGAGACTGATGTTCGACAGGGATACCACGACGCTTCCGTCCTTGGTCTTTGCAGCCGAAGTGTTGAGCAGCGGAATGCGCGGGTTGGGCATCTGCGCGTAGCCGCGCACATCAATAGAGTCAGACTTTATGTCCATTGGCAGGTATGTTGCCTCCTGGAACGGAGTGTACATCTTGAACACGTGGTAGGTAGGTGTGAGCACCATGTGGCCCGTGCCTTTCTGGTCGGTGAGAATCATCGACTGGAGAACGTTCACCACCTGAGCGATGTTACACATCTTCACACGGTCGGTGTGACGGTGGAACACATTGAGCGACAGAGCTGCCACGAATGCGTCGCGCATACAGTTCTGCTGATACAGGTGTCCGCGAACGGTGCCGGGCTCCTCGTCCCACCATGTTCCCCATTCGTCAACAAGAAGACCGATTTGTTTCTTCGGGTCGTACTTGTCCATGATTGCAGAATGCTTCTTGATAACATCCTCAATGCCGAGGCATTTGCCCATGGTCCAATAGAAATCGTCGGCATTGTTGTTGATTGCCGCACCCTTGCTGCCGCTCCAGCCGGTCACGGTGTAGTAGTGGAGCGATACTCCGCTCATGCGGTGTCCCACGTTTTCCATCAGAACCTCGGTCCATTTGTAGTCGTAGTCGCTGGCTCCCGATGCTATTTTGTAGAGCTTTGTGCCGTCGTACTCGCGGCAGTATGTGGAATAGCGGCGGTAGAGGTCGGCGTAGTATTCAGGACGCATGCTTCCGCCGCAGCCCCAACTCTCGTTGCCCACGCCGAGATACTTCAGTTTCCAAGCTTTCTCCCTGCCGTTCTGGCGGCGCAGACGAGCCATCGGAGTGTCGCCGTCGCTGGTCATATACTCCACCCATTTGGCAAGCTCTTCAACAGTTCCGCTGCCCACGTTGCCGCTGATGTAAGGCTCGCAGCCAAGCATCTCGCAGAGGTTCAGGAACTCGTGGGTACCAAACGAGTTGTCCTCGATGGTGCCGCCCCAGTTGTTGTTCTGCATTGTAGGACGCTTGTCACGCGGACCGATGCCGTCCATCCAGTGATATTCGTCGGCAAAGCATCCGCCCGGCCAGCGCAACACAGGAATCTGGAGAGCCTTCAGAGCATCGAACACATCCTTGCGGTAGCCGTTGATGTTTGGAATCTGTGAATTTTCGCCAACCCACAGACCACCGTAGATGCACGAACCGAGATGCTCGGCAAACTGTCCGTAAATCTCCTTGTTGATTTTCTCCTTGCCCTGGTTTACGTGTATTGTTGCCTGGGTGCTCTCAGCCGATGCAGAGATGCCAAATGTCACAGCTACAGCTGTTGTTAATATGCACTTAATCATAGTCGTATTGTTTTAATTCTTGTTTGCAACTGCTGCCTTTTCAATGGCAATGCCTTTCTTATAGTTCTCGATGTAGGCGTTGAATCCTGCAATGTCCTCTGCGGTAGGAGCAATTTCCACACCAGCATTGCCTGCGAACACCTTCTCGTCGAGGAAGTCGGCGAGCGACTGCTGCTTGTCGTTGTTCACAAGATATGAGCCGAGCAGGGCTATACCCCATGCGCCACCTTCGCCTGCGGTCTCCATAACAGAGATTGGCGAGTTGATGGCAGCAGCCAGCACGCGCTGTCCCACGCCCTTGGTCTTGAACAGACCGCCGTGACCTGTGATGCGGTCAACCTTTATTTTCTCATCGTTGAAAAGAATGTCGTTGCCCACCTTCAGCACACTCACGGCTCCGTAAAGATGTACGCGCATGAAGTTGGCAAGGTTGAACTTGTCGTTGGCTGAGCGAACGAAGAGAGGACGGCCTTCCTCGCAACCGGTAACAGGCTCGCCTGATATGTAATTGTAGGAGATAAGTCCACCGCAGTCGGCATCGCCAGTGAGCGCGTGGTTGTAAAGCTTGCCGTAAAGCTCATTCATATCCACCTTAATGCCAAGCAGTTCCTGATATTCCTTAAACAATCCCACCCATGCGTTGAGGTCGGATGTACAGTTGTTGCAGTGAACCATTGCCACGGGACTTCCATCGGGAGTGGTCACCATGTCGATAACCTCGTAGGGCTTGCTCAGCTCCTTCTCAAGAACAATCATTGAGAATGATGATGTGCCTGCCGACACATTGCCTGTGCGCTGCTTCACGGCGTTGGTTGCCACCATGCCTGTGCCTGCATCGCCCTCTGGAGGACAAACTGGTATGCCAGCCTTCAGGTGTCCTGATACGTCGAGCAGCTTTGCTCCCTTCTCGTTAAGCTTGCCTGCATCCTCGCCAGCCATGAGTACCTTGGGAAGAATATCCTCAAGTTTCCAGCCGAAGCCGCGTGGAGCTATGAGGTCGTTGAACTTGCTCACCATCTCAGCCGAGTAGTTCTTTGTCTTTGAGTCAATAGGCAGCATGCCCGATGCGTCGCCTACGCCAAGCACTTTCTCACCTGTAATCTGCCAGTGAATATATCCTGCAAGAGTAGTGAGGAAAGTGATGTCCTTCACATGCTCCTCGCCGTTGAGTATTGCCTGGTAGAGATGTGAGATGCTCCAGCGCAGCGGGATGTTGAACACGAACAGCTCAGACAGCTCGGCGGCAGCCTTGGCTGTATTTGTGTTGCGCCATGTGCGGAAAGGCACAAGAGTTTCTTTATAGAATCCGGAATCGTTGTCATTAAAAGCCATGTAGCCGTGCATCATTGCGCTGATGCCGATGGCTGCAAGAGTCTCAATCTCGATATCGTATTGTTCCCTGACGTTCTTGCGGAGGTCGGCGTAGCAGTCCTGCAAGCCGCTCCATATCATGTCGATACTGTAAGTCCAGAGACCGTCAACGAGCTGGTTCTCCCACTCGTGGCTGCCCTGAGCTATAGGATTGTTGTCCTCATCAATGAGAACTGCCTTAATACGGGTAGAGCCAAACTCGATTCCGAGAATGGCTTTACCTGTTTCTATTGTTGTTTTTGGATTTGATTGCATAGTTTTTTATTCTATAAATCTTATAAATTCTATAAGTCTTATAAATTTTATATATCTTAGTAAGTCTTATATTACTTAAGAGCCTTGTTAAGCATATAGTAAACCTCGTTGTTGCGAAGCTGATTCTTGAATCCGATGGTTGTGGTGTTCTTGTCGATGCTGATATGCTCGATACCCACAATCTCGGCGAAGTCTTCCCAGTACTCGGCTGTGATGTCGTATGAGAATGCGCTGTGGTGAGTGCCGCCGGCAAGAATCCATGCGCCTGCGCCAATCTCGAATGTGGGCTGTGGAACCCAAAGGGCAGATGCAACAGGGAGCTTAGGCATTGGCTTCGGCTCGATGCACTCCACCTCGCTGGTAATCAGGCGCAGGCGGTTGCCCAGGTCAACAACTGTAGCCTTGATTCCCCGTCCTGTCTTCGATGTGAACACAAGGCGTGCTGTTTGCTGCTTGCGTATGCCGATGCCGAGGAAGTGAACCTCAAGAGTAGGTTTGTCGACAGCGATGAGCGGGCAAACCTCAAGCATGTGGCTCTGAAGGCTCGATGTGCAGTCGGCTGCGAAGTTGAGAGTATAGTCCTCAAGGAACGAGCAGCCCTTGGCAAGTCCCTGGTTCATCACCCACAGTGTGCGGTAGAGGCAGGCTGTCTTCCAGTCGCCCTCAGCTCCGAAACCATAGCCCTCAGCCATGAGTCGCTGTGATGCGAGACCCGGAATCTGGTCGAAACCGCAGAAATTAGGATCGTTGATGTCAGCGTCGCCGAGGTCGTCGAAGTTGGTGGTAAAGGCTGTCGCACCCTCATCCTCCAGTACACGGCGGAGTGCAATCTCTGCCTTGGCGGCATTCTTCACCTTCTCCCAGTAAACTTCCTCGCCCGACTCGTCAATCTTGATGGTGTATGCCTTCTTGTACTCCTCAACAAGCGCGTCTGCCTCTGCGTCGGTCACTTTCTTGAGGTAATCCATGAGTGAGGACACTGGATAGTAGTCAACATGATAACCGAGACGCTGCTCAAACTCCACGCGGTCACCATCGGTTACGGCAACGTTGTTCATGTTCATACCGAACATCAGACAACGCACGTTATGGGCATCAGCCACACCGGCAGCAACACGCGACCATACGGCAATCTGTTTCTGTACTTCCTCACTCTTCCAATAACCAACGACAACCTTGCGTGGAACACGCATACGAGTGCAGATGTGACCGAACTCGATATCGCCGTGGGCACTCTGGTTGAGGTTCATGAAGTCCATGTCGATGGTGTCCCATGGAATCTCGGCGTTGTACTGAGTGTGGAGGTGGAGCAGAGGCTTCTTGAGAGCCTGCAGACCCTTAATCCACATCTTGGCAGGCGAGAAGGTGTGCATCCATGTGATGATACCCACGCACTTGTCATCGTTGTTGGCAGCCTTCATGATTGTCTCAACCTCGACAGAGGAGTTGGCTGTACCTTTATATATTACTTTTATTGGCAGGCTGCCAGATGCGTTGAGTCCGTCAACCATTTCCTTTGAGTGTCCGTCAACCTGTACCACTGCATCGCCTCCATAAAGGAGCTGTGCACCGGTGACAAACCAAATCTCGCTTTCTGAATAAATTTTGTGCATAGTCAGTTTGTTTTTAATTTTTTTTATTGGGCTTATAGGGCTAATGGGGCATATTTGCCTTATCAGTCTCTATTTGCCTTATTTTTTCTTTTGTCCGTAATATGCGTTTGGACCATGCTTGCGCATGTAGTGCTTCTCTATTAGCAGAGGGTTCATGGTTGTCTCAGGATTAACCATGAGACTCACAAAAGCCATCTTGGCACACTGTTCCATAACCTTGGCATTGTAAACGGCATTGGCTGGTGAAGTGCCCCATGAGAAAGGACCGTGATTCTTAACCAACACACCTGGAGTATGGTCAGGATTCATACCTTCAAAGCGCTTTACTATCACTTCGCCTGTTTCTTTCTCATACTCTGCCATCTGGTCGGCAGTCATGTCGCCAGTGCAGGGGATTTCCTTGTAGAAGTAGTCGGCGTGTGTGGTGCCGATGTTTGGAATGTCCTTGCCAGCCTGTGCCCACGCTGTGGCGTAGGTGGAGTGTGTGTGAACCACGCCCTTGATGTTTGGGAATGCCTTATATAATACAAGGTGTGTGGCAGTGTCGCTCGACGGGTTTAGGTCGCCTTCAACTACTTTTCCTGTTTCCAGGTCAACCACCACCATGTCGCTTGCCTTCATGTCATCATAGCTTACTCCTGACGGCTTTATCACTACAAGGCCTTTTTCACGGTCGATGCCCGACACGTTGCCCCATGTGAATATAACCAACTCCTGCTTCACCAAGTCAAGGTTGGCCTGAAACACTTCTTGCTTTAATTCTTCTAACATAATTATAGTATTGTTTTTAAATTTTTGCCTTTTCTTTGTTGGTGCTTAAATTAAAACGGTAAAGGTATGCTCCCCGTTTTGAACTTTTCTTATCAATCAAATCGGTGCGTTCCAGATAGTACATATCGTTGATGTATTTTCTGAAGTTGCGCTTGTCAAGTGTCTCGCCGCTAATGGCTTCATAGACTTTTTGAAGCTGGGTGAGAGTGAACAATTTTGGCAGAAGTCGAAAGCCGATTGGCTCATGCGATATTGTTTCACGCATCATTTTTCTTGCTTTCTGTATCATGTTGCGGTGGTCGGAGTAGAGTGGGGGAAGGCTATTTATTGCCATCCACTCCACTCCATGTTTCTCGCGCAGCTTCTCATCATAATCGTTCACATTGATAAGCGCATAGTACACAATGGAGATAACCCGTTCACCCGGATCGCGATCAATGTTGCCGAAAGCTCCCACTTGACGTATGTACAGGTGGCGGAGTCCAGCAAGCTCTGTTAACACTCGGCTGGCGGCTTCATCAATGCTCTCATTGTTGTGTACAAATCCACCATATAATGACCATTCACCACGTCCCGGATCCATTTTCCGCTTGCCTATGAGTACTCGCAGCTCGCTGCCGTCAAAGCCGAATACGATGCAGTCGACAGACACCAGCATCCGGGGGTGTTCATGATAATATGATACCATTTTCTCTTTTTTAGTTCTTCCTTTTTATTGTGTTGTGTTTATCATCTCTTTTTACCAGAAGTAGTAGTAGAAAGCTACTGTGATGGCAAGGATGATGCTGGTATGGATAATATCCCATTTGTTCCAGCTTGCGCGGGTCTCGGCACGCTGTTCAGGTGTGGAAGTACCAAATACGAGTCCTCTGATTTTCTCTTCTGAAGGAGCCTCGGTTGCAAGGCTGACAATAATTACGACAAGGCAGCAAACTACGAGCATAACACCGCAGAAGTAGAGCCAGTTGAAATCATAGAACACTGTCTTGAACCAGCTGTCGGAAGCATCGGTGGCGTTGGAGTAGTAAACCTTTGCGCCCAGACGGGTCAAACCAATAATCATACCAGAGAGCAGTCCCCACATACCGCCTTTTGCAGATGCACGTTTCCAGCAGATACCAAGAAGGAATGCTGATGCGATACCAGGAGCGAGCACAGACTGAACGTCCTGCAGATAGTTGTAGAGAACGTCGCCCACGCTCTTCATAATAGGAATCCAGAGAATACCGAGAATCACGATTACCACAGTGGCTATCTGACCGATGGTCACGAGCTGCTTCTCAGGAGTATTTGGCTTGAAACGCTTATAGAAGTCGATGGTAAACAGCATTGCTGACGAGTTGAACAGCGATGCGAGTGATGACATGAGGGCTGCGAGAATACCGCAAACCACAAGACCCTTAACACCTGCAGGCAGCAGTTTTGCCACGAGTGACGGGAAGGCTGCGTCGGCACTTGGCAATACGTAAACCTCTCCGTTGAGTGTGATGCCGTTCTTCGACATTGCAAATGCAATCATACCAGGAATGAGGAACAGGAACACAGGCAGAAGCTTCAGGTATGCGCCGAAGATTGTACCGCGACGGGCCTCCTTCTCATTCTTTCCTGAGAGCACACGCTGTACGATGAACTGGTCGGTACACCAATACCAGAAACCGATAACGGCGCTTCCTACGAGGGCACCGAGCCATGGGTAGTCTGGGTCGCGGAGGTCACGCATGAGATTGGTCATGTGATCACCATACTGATTTACCTCTACGGCGCTGCAGGTAGCCATCATTTCATCCCAGCCACCAAGGGCACGAAGACCGAGAACAAGGATAATCAGTGAACCGAGCAAAAGAATAGGTGTCTGAAGCACAGATGTGTAGAGCACGGATTTCATACCTCCGAAGATGGTATAGAGGGCGGTGATGACCACCAGTCCGATGGCTGCAATCCAGAAGAAGTCGATGCCCCAAAGTTCCTTAATTCCAAATACCTGCTGGAACACCAAGCCGCCTGCATATACAGTTACGGCAACCTTTGTCAGCACATAGCTGATGAGTGAGATAACCGACAGTATTGTGCGGCTCTCAGGGTTGTAGCGGCGCTCCAAAAACTCCGGCATGGTGTAAACCATTGAACGTGTATAGAATGGCACGAACACCCAACCGAGAATAAGAATCATCCATCCCTGAATCTCCCAGTGTGCCATAGCCATACCAGATGATGCTCCAGCTCCGGCAAGACCAATCAAGTGTTCTGAACCAATGTTTGAGGCGAATATTGACGCACCGATGGCAATCCATGTTGCATCCTTTCCTCCAAGAAAATAGTCGGCAGAGTCGTTGTTCTTCTGACTGACAACCCAAACCACGATACCGATAAGTGCCAAGCAGAAGACACCAATCACAATCCAATCTAATAATGCCATGATTTAAATGTTTTTGTTTAGTATTTTATTGTTGATTTTATTTTACAGAGAACTTATATGCCACGTGGCTGTAGTATTTTTCACCCGGTTTCAGATATGGCTGTGGCCAGTCTTTCTTGTTTGGAGAATCTGGATATTTCTGGCTCTCCAGACAAACGCTTACGTGCTTGGGATATTTGATGCCGTGCTTGCAGCTGATGCCAGTGCCCTGGAAGTTGCCTGTGTAGCACTGCACACCAGGCTCGTTGGTGTACATTTCCATGAATATGCCTGTCTTTGGTGAGTAGAGTGATGCACACACCTGTGTGTCGTCGCCCTTGCCGTCCTTATATGTGTTGAGACACCAGTTGTGGTCGTATCCTGTGGCATTCTTAATCTGCTGGAATGTAGTGTCAACGATTGTTTCCTGAATGGCATGAGGAGTGCGGAAGTCCATTGGAGTGCCTTCAACAGGCAGAATCTCACCTGTTGTCATGTATGTGGCATCGGCTGGGGTATAGTTGTCGGCGTTGAGATAGAGCACCATGTCCATACCTTCCTGTGAAGGATCTCCGTTCAGGTTGAAGTAACTGTGGTTGGTCATGTTTATTACAGTCTCTTTGTCGGTTGTTGCCTCAAACACAATGTCAAGAGTGTTGTTGCTCAGCAGTGTATAGGTGGTGGTGGCTTTCACTTCACCAGGGAAGTTGTTGTCACCGTCTGGAGATACTATTGTGAGCTTTAGGGTTGAATCATTTGGCTGCTCTGCGTCATACACCTGATACATCCAGCCTGTCGGTCCGCCGTGCAGACAGTGTCCGAAGTTGTTCTTGGGCAATTGATACTCTTTGCCGTCCACGGTTATCTTGCCGTCCTTTATGCGGTTTGCATAGCGTCCCACTGACGAACCGTAATCGCTTGGCGAATTTTTGATGTCGGCATACTGAGCGATATTGTCGTAGCCCAATACCACATCGGTGGGCTTACCGTCCTTGTCGGGTGTCATGATTGATACCACTCGGCCGCCAAAATTGGTGATGCAAACCTCCATGTCGCCGTTGGTCAGTGTGTACAGGGCAGTTTTTTTGCCGTTGATTGTTGAGTCAAACTTTGCAGGGTCAAGATTTGACATATTACCCTGCTGTGATTTTTCTCCACTTGCGCATGCCGCCATCATTGCTGCCATGCCAAGTCCTAAGATTGATGCTGTTAATTTTTTCATTTTTAGTCTTATTTTTTTAGTATTTTATGTTTCAGTTATGGTTTTCGTCGGTAAAATTACACTTTTTTTTTGAACTGACAAAGAAAAAACTAAGTTTTTTACAGTTTTAAGTGTATTTTTTACACTAAAAACGAAAAAAGGAACAAAAAAGCATAATAAAACACCAAGGTGGTCATATCAAATTAATGATTACGACCACCTTGGGGATTAATTTTATTTGCTGTAAAACAGCGAGGTCAAAGGATTTTTATCAGTCGCTGATTTTGCGGGCACCGTCACCTATCACCACGTCGATGATAACAGGCTCTTTGCCATACTTTTCCTTGAACTTAGCCTTTGCTGTCTCGCAGAAATGGTTGTAAAGGTCATCTTCCACGAGGTTGATGGTGCATCCGCCGAAGCCTCCGCCCATGATACGGCTACCTGTCACCATGCACTCCTTGGCAATGTCGTTGAGGAAGTCGAGCTCTTCGCAGGAAACCTCGTAGTCCTTCGACAGTCCCTCATGAGTCTCGTACATCTTCTTGCCCACTGTCTCGTAGTCACCCTTCTCAAGTGCTTCGCAGACGGCAAGCACGCGGAAATACTCTCCGATTACATACTTTGCGCGCTTGTAGTCTTCCTCGCTTATCTGGTCTTTCACTGCCTCCAGCTTCTCCCAGTCGGCATCGCGCAGAGTCTCCACGCCAATAGCCTTTGCCACACGCTCGCAGCTGTTGCGGCGGTCGTTGTAGGGTGAACCCACAAGGGCGTGCTTCACGCAAGAATTAACAAGTACGAGCTTATAGCCCTTAGGCTCCCATGGGAAATACTGGAACTCACCGCTACGGCAGTCAAGGCGCATGAGATTGTTTGCCTTGCCGTGGCAGGATGCAAACTGATCCATGATACCGCAGTTCACACCTATATATTTATGCTCTGTTGCCTGACCAACCTTTGCCAGTGTCATACGGTCGGTGTCGCCCTTGCCGAAGAGGTCATCGAGGGCGAAGGCAAAGCAGCTCTCAAGTGCAGCTGACGATGACATGCCTGCGCCGAGGGGAACATCGCCTGCAAATGCTGTGTTAAATCCCTCAACAGGAATACCCAATGCCATCATCTCTCGGCATACACCGAAGATGTAGCGGAAGTGGGTGGCTGACGGTCCTTTCTCGTCATCGAGCGAGAACTCGGCATAGTCCTTCAGGTCTATTGAGTATGCACGTACAATACGTGTACCGTTGGGCTTTATCTCAGCCATCATGCCCTGCTGTACTGCACCGGGGAATACAAAACCGCCGTTGTAGTCGGTATGTTCTCCAATGAGGTTAATACGGCCTGGAGCGGCATATATGGAACCTGTTGTTCCATCGAAGTGCTTGATGAAGCGACTTCTTACATCGTTGATTGTTAGTTTCATAGTTCCTTATGTTTTAATTAAATATTTAGTATTTATACAGGAATGTCCTTGTTCACGTTCTTGCTGCCGATGATGGCGTAGTAGAACATGTATGCCATTGCGAGCAGAGGCACGATGTATGAAATCATATAAGTTGTCTGGTCAGCGATGAAGTTCTGGAACAACGGCAATACGCCGCCGCCTACAACCATCATCATGAAGATTCCTGAACCCTGTGCAGAATATTTGCCAAGTCCTTCGGTTGCAAGGTTGAAGATACTTGCCCACATGATAGAGGTGCAAAGTCCGCAAAGAACGAGGAACAGAGCAGCGATAGGAACTGTAACCATTTCTACTGATGTGCCAGTGAATACAGGCATTGCAACGGTTGAGGATTTTCCGAGAATCATAGCCAAAATGATAAGAAGCATACCAACGCCAGATGTAATGGTCATAAGGGTCTTGCTTGACACCTTGTCGGCGATGAAGCTGGACACTGTACGTCCAACAAGCATGAGCAGCCAATATGTACCAGCGAGGAAACCGCCGATGGCAGCCGCATTGAGGAGTCCCTCACCGCCGCCGCGTGCCGTTGTATCGGCAATATAGAAGTTAAGAGTACCAGGGATACCTATCTCAACGCCAACATATACGAAGATGGCGATTGTGCCGAGAACAAAGTGGCGGAAAGCCCATGGAGAGTGCTCGAACACAGTCTCTGAAGTTACCTTGCCAATCTCCGGGTCGGCGATGGGGATAAATGTCAATACCACGTATGCGCCGGCAAATACAGCCATAGCTATATAGAGCACGAGGTTGATGTCCATCATCTGTGTCTCCTTTGTTACAGTACCGATGAGGGCACCAACGAGCATTGGGGTGATTGTTCCTGAGAGTGAGTTGAGCGTACCGCCGATAAGGTTGAGCTGGTTGCCGCGGTTGCCGCCGCCGCCAAGCAGGTTGAGCATCGGGTTAACCACTGTGTTGAGCATACATACCGCAAAACCGCAGATAAACGCTCCAAGCAGATATATTGAGAATGCAGCCACACCGACCTCAAACTTGCCGGAGATAAACTGTACCAGAACTCCGATGAAGCCTGTTGCTATACCATAGAGTGCGGTCTTCTTGTAACCGAACTTTGTGAGCATCTTTCCTGCCGGAATACCCATAAACAGATAGGCGAGGAAGTTCATCATGTTACCGAGCATACCCACGGTTGAGCTGCCCTCAAACACATTTTTCCAGATTACACCAACTGGAGCACCAAGATTTGTCACAAACGAAATCATGGCATAAATAAACATCATAGTGATAATGGCCACTATGCTACCATTCTTTTGATTTTTACTCATTGTTGTTTTTTAAAATTTATTTAAGTTATAGTTTTCCCGTTAGGTTGTTGAAAAAGCACGATTTTGGCTCTGCTTAGTTCGTAGCAGAGCCAAAATCGCAGGTGGGGTTATTTATATAGTCCCAAATTTGTAAATTGTCTTTTGTTTGTACTGCTCTGACGGGCGGAGTACAACTGATGGGAAGTATGGACGGTTTGGAGAGTCGGGGAAGTGCTGGCACTCCAGACAAACTGCTGAGCGTCTTGGGAATGTAGCTCCGTGCTGTCCCACTGCACCGTTGCAGAAGTTGGCTGTATAGAGCTGTACTCCCGGCTCAGTGGTGTAAACCTCCAGTGTGCGGCCGCTCTTTGGCTCTGTCACTCTTGCTGCAAAACTCAGCTCGCCTTCTTCCTTCTTGTTGAGCACATAGTTATGGTCGTAGCCGCTGCCGTTCTTGATTTGCTCGTTGTCGGCGTCAATCTCCAAACCAAATGCCTTTGGCTTGCGGAAGTCGAATGGAGTTCCCTCAACCTTGAGAATTTCACCCGTAGGAATGCTGGTGTTGTCGATAGGCAGATAGAAGTCTGCATTTATTTCGCAAATCTGCTCCTCGATGGTAGGTGTCGGGTTGGCGATTCCGGCAAGGGCGAAGAATGCGTGGTGGGTGAGACAGATGATAGTCTTCTTGTTGGTTGTGGCGAGGTATTCGATGACAATCTCGTTGTCGTCAGTGAATGTGAACTCCACTGTCAGCTTCACTTCTCCCGAGAATCCTTCCTCGCCGTAGGGTGATGTCAGGTTGAGAGCCAGCGAGCGTGGTCCCATCTGGCGTGCGTCCCAAACTTTCATGTTGTATCCCACGTTGCCGCCGTGCAGATGGTTTGGTCCGTCGTTGAGTGCCAGCTGATAATCCTTGCCGTTCAGCGTGAACTTACCTTTGCAGATACGGTTGCCGTAACGTCCGATAAGTGTGGAGCGGTAGATTTCATTGGTTTCCATAAGAGCCTGTATGCTGTCGAAGCCATGGATTACGTTAGCCACGTTTCCGTCTTTGTCAGGCACCATGATAGCGCAGATGGCGCCGCCATAGTTTGAAATTGCCACTTCATAGCCCTTGCGGTTGCGCAGGATATACAGGTCGGTCTTTTTACCGTTTATTGTGGTTTGAAAATCCTTCCGATTCAAACCACAGAGATTCTTTGTTTCTGTTGAATTGCTCATTGGTTTTACTGTTTAGTTATTGAAATGCTCTGCAAAGTAAGCAAAAAAAAACGATATACCCAAACAATTTGAGAAAAAAATATTTTTTCAGTACGTTAAAAACTTCTAAAAACAATTCTTCAGCAAATCTGCCACCACATAACTGCTGCCTCCAATGAACACGAAATCATTGTCTTTCGCATTTTTTTTGACTGCATTATATGCCTGTGCTACAGAAGAATAGGTGCTTCCCGATAAACTTCTTTCCTCAGCCTTTTCCCTCAGCACCGTTTCATTTATTGCCCTATGTGTCTCTGCTTTTGTGAAATAGTATTTTGCATTCTTTGGAAGCATGTCCATCACGGTGTCAATGTCTTTGTCGTCCACCATACCGAACACAATGTGCAGGGCATCGCACGGTTGCTGCTCAATCTGCCTGCTCAGGTATTTCCATCCAGCCACGTTGTGTCCTGTGTCGCAGATGGTGAGAGGATGTTGTGCCAGTGTCTGCCATCTGCCTTTCAGTCCCGTAAGTGTGCATACGTTTGCGAGTCCGCGACGGATATTGTCATTGCTTATACTTAATTCCGGCAGGTTGGCAATGGCTGTCAGTATCGTGTTGGCGTTTTTTCTTTGATACGCTCCCTGCAGGTCCGTCATCAGGTCTGCGGCATTCTCGTATGGATTGTCCTCGGCAAAGCATATCGGGGCACACAGCTCTTTTGCCTTTGCCTCAAACACGGGGCGTGTCTCTGACGTTGCCTCGCCGATTATCACGCGCGTACCTTTCTTTATAATACCGGCTTTCTCCGCTGCTATTTTCGCAAGTGTGTCGCCAAGAAACTGTGTGTGGTCGAAACTTATGTTGGTTATCACCGAGAGGATGGGGGAGATGATGTTGGTGCAGTCGAGCCTGCCGCCAAGTCCCACCTCTATCACAGCCACATCCACGTTCATGTCGCTGAAATATTTGAATGCAAGGGCAGTGGTCACCTCAAAGAACGACGGATGAAGCGGCTCGAAGAAGTGACGCTCACGCTCCACAAACTCTATCACGTACTTTTCACTTATCGGTTCGCCGTTCACTCTTATGCGCTCAGAGAAGTCCACAAGATGTGGCGAGGTGTAAAGTCCCACGCGGTAGCCCGCCGTCTGCAGTATTGCGGCAATGGAGTGTGAGCACGATCCCTTGCCGTTGGTGCCGGCAATGTGTATGGTCTTGTATTTTGTATGCGGATGGTTGAAGTGCTCGTCAAGTGCTCTGGTGTTTGACAGTCCCTCCTTGTAGCCCGATGCTCCCTGACGCTCAAACATCGGCATCTGGTTGAACAGATATTCACAAGTCTCAGTATAGTTCATTATTATGCTTTTATAAAATAAAAAAAACAGTGCTCCTATAAGCCGGGTTCTGTACAGTTGCCTGCGTCTGTCATTTATCTACTCTGTATGTTGCCACACAGCTCAAGCGTTCTACCCTCCGCCGTACCATTGCAGACACTTCGGTTGCCCGCAGATGCCTGAAGGATTCGGACTGGCTGCCCTCAACCGACGGTTTACATGAACTTGCAGCCCCCAGACGGCACAGCCCGGCGATCGCCCGCCGGCTGGTAGTCTCTTACACTACCTTCTCACCCTTACTCTCATCTTGCGATGTGAGCGGTTGTTTTCTTCTGCCATTACCTACCGTCACCGATAGCTCCTATTTTCGGGAGTGGGGTGCCATTTGCTGCCCGGACTTTCCTCTCGCACATTGCTGTGCCAGCGACAGACCGGAGCACTGTTTTTATTCTAAATGAAGAATGAAGAATGAAGAATGAAGAATGGGCTTGCGCCGTACTTTCTCCATTGGGAATCCTTTATTTTTCAATTTCTTCGTTCTTTATGATTCTTCACTCTTCATTCTTCACTCTTCATTCAAAATGATTCTTCATTTCGAGCAAAGCGAGATTCTTCATTCTTCATTTAATACGATTCTTCATTTAAAAGAAACGTCTTGAAGTCGGCAAAATCCTTTGTCATTGCCACACTCTGCTTCTTTCCCTTCATGAATTCTGCAAGACGTGCCGGTATCTCCACGTCGCAGCCGATGATGCTGTCAACGGTTTCCTTGAACTTTGCAGGATGAGCCGTCTCGCAGAACACTCCGACCTCACCGTCTTTTAGCTGCTCGCTGAGTGCGCGGTAACCGCATGCTCCGTGAGGGTCGAGTATGTATCCTGTCTTTGCATAACAGTCCTTCATTGTCTCGCGTATCTGGTCGTCGCTGTATGTTGCGCCGCTGATGAGCGATGTTATCTTTGCGTGGTCGCCCTTGTAGAGGTCATAGATACGAGCAAAGTTCGACGGGTCGCCCACATCCATGGCGTTGGCTATGGTCTGGCGGCTTGCCTTTGGCTCATATTTTCCTGTCTGCAGATAGTTGTAGAAAATATCGTTGGCGTTGTTGGCGGCGATGAAACGCTTTACCGGCAGCCCCATGGCGTGACCGAAGAGAGCTGCGCAGATGTTGCCGAAGTTGCCCGACGGCACACACACCACCATGTTGTCTGCCTTGCCCTGTGCCTTCAGGCGGGCGTAGGCGTTGAAGTAGTAGAACGCCTGAGGCAGGAAGCGCGCCACATTTATGGAGTTTGCCGACGTCAGTTTCATGTGTGCGTTCAGCTCCTTGTCCATAAATGCGCTTTTCACCAGTGCCTGACAGTCGTCGAACACACCGTCCACCTCAATGGCTGTGATGTTCTTGCCGAGCGTGGTGAACTGGCTCTCCTGTATCTTGCTCACCTTGCCTTTGGGGTAGAGTACATACACGTGTATGCCGTCCACGCCGAGGAATCCGTTTGCCACGGCGCTGCCCGTGTCGCCGCTTGTTGCCACGAGCACATTCACCTGCTCCTTGCCCTCGCAGCGGATGAAGTACTGCAGCAGGCGTGCCATGAAGCGTGCGCCCACATCCTTGAATGCTAATGTGGGACCGTGATAAAGTTCGAGACTGTAGATGCTGTCGCTTACCTTTTCTATGGGGCAGTCGAATGCCAGTGTGTCGTACACGATGTCGTGCAGTGCATCGGCATCGACATCCTCGCCGAAGAATGCGTCTGCCACGGTGTAGGCTATCTCCTGGAACGACATCTTGTCAATCTCGTCGAAAAATTCCTGCGGCAATGTCTTTATGCGCTCTGGCATATACAGTCCGCGGTCGCCTGCAAGTCCTTTCACCACAGCCTCGTGCAGCGTGGCGGCAGGAGCCTGTTTGTTTGTGCTGTAATATTTCATAATGTTGTTATTGTATAAGCATAAATTCTTTCATAAACTCATTAAGGCGCAGCATTCCGAATGCGCCGCCCACGCAGGTCTGTTCGTCGTAGGTCTGCACCTCGTCTGCCTCTATACCTTTATAATATATAATAAAAGGTACCGGCTCATTCACGTGATTACGTGTCTCCACAGGGGTGGGGTGATCGGGCAGGATGGCTATGCATACCGGTTCGTCCCACTTTTCTGTCTCGTTGAATATCGGGGCGATGATGCGGCTGTCGAGATATTCTATCGTGCGTACCTTCAGGTCCACATCGCCGTCGTGACCCGCCTCGTCGCTTGCCTCAACATGCAGAAACACGAAATCCTGTCTGCGCAGAGCATCTATTGCCGCCTGCGCCTTACCCTCATAGTTGGTGTCGTAGAGTCCCGTTGCGCCTTCCACCTCCACAATGTTCAGACCGGCATAATGCCCGATGCCCTTTATCAGGTCTACAGCCGAGATCACGCTTCCGCTGCTGACCTGCGGATACAGCTGCTTCAATGTCTGCATGCTCGGACGGTAGCCTCCGCTCCACGGCCAGATGCTGTTTGCCGGCATTTTTCCATCTGCCTTGCGTCTGATGTTTATCGGGTGCTGTTCAAGCAATGCCTGCGACTTTATGATAAGGTCGTTTATCAGGTCGGCGGTCTCCTGCGGTGTCATGCGCACTATGCCGTTCTCCACACATCCGCCATCACACAGCTCCGGCTTATATCCTGCCTCAGGCTTCACCAGCTTCTCGCGCCACGGCGACTCCACCCAGTCGTGCGGCGGAGCACAGTCGATGTGCTTATTGCCGCCCTTGATTATCATCAGGTGGCGGTATTGTATTCCTGTGACGAACTTTACGCGGTCGTTGCTGAGATGCTCGTTGAGATATGCTATCATCTCCCTTGCGTCATCGGTGGTGAGGTGTGTGCCGTGATGGTTCTTTATCTTTCCGTCGGCAAGCGTTATGACGTTGCAGCGTATAGCCATCTCGTCGGTTGCCATTTCATAGCCGATGGATGCGGCTTCGAGCGGACCGCGACCCTCATACACTTCGTCGAGGTCGTAGCCCATGATTGCCGTGTTTGCCACCTCGCTGCCTGGCAGGTAGCCCTCAGGAACGGTCGTCAGCCGTCCGCAACGCCCCATGCGGGCTATCTTGTCCATATATGGCGTGGCGGCATACTGCAGCGGTGTCTTTCCGCCCAGGCGCTCCACCTTGTGGTCCGCCATGCCGTCGCCAAGAATTATGATGTGCTTCATTGCTTTCCCGTCTTTAGATGTTTGCTATGCTGATTATGTTTGCGAACACTCCGGCTGCAGTCACTCCCGCACCGGCTCCGTAGCCCTGGATGAGCATCGGATAGTCGAGATAGCGCTCGGTGGTGAGCATCACGATGTTGTTGCTGCCCTCAAGCTCGTAGAACGGATGGCGCTGGTCAACCGCCTGCAGCGATACGCTGGCGGCTCCCTGCTCCATCTTTGCCACAAAGCGCCACCTCTTGTTTTCCTGCTCCAGCACCTTGCGGTCTGCCTCAAACTTGGCGTCGAGCGACGGGAGCTTTGCCCAGAAATCATCAATGGTTCCGTCAAACATATCATCGGGTATGAACAGGTTTTTCTCCACGTCGTCCTGCTCCACCTTATATCCTGCCTCGCGGGTGAGAATCACCAGCTTGCGTATCACGTCCTTGCCGCTCAGGTCAATGCGCGGGTCGGGCTCGCTGTAGCCCTTCTCCTTAGCCATCCATACAGCCTTTGATAACGGCGTGGTTGCGGAAATCTCGTTAAAGATAAAGTTTAGTGTTCCGCTCAAAACAGCCTCTATCTTAAGTATTTTGTCGCCCGACGAGCGCAGGTCGTTGATGGTGCCTATGATTGGCAGACCGGCTCCTACGTTTGTCTCAAACAGGAACTTCACTCCTCGCTTCAGCGCTGTCTTCTTCAGCTTCACATAGTTGTCGTACTCGCTCGATGCCGCCACCTTGTTGGCTGCCACCACCGAAATGTTGTGGGCGAGCAGGTCCTGATATATCGTTGCCACGTCGGCGCTTGCGGTACAGTCGACAAACACGCTGTTGAAGATGTTCATGCCGATAATCTCCTCGCGCATCTTCTCAAGACTGCTCGGCTCCGATGCCGCGAGCTGCTCGCGGTAGGTGTCGAGACTGATGCCGTCGCGGCAGAATATGGCGTTGTGGCTGCTTGCTATTCCCACCACGTTGAGCTTCAGGCGGCGGGTGTTCATCAGCACCTCATACTGGTTGCGTATCTGCTCCAGCAGGTTGCCTCCCACGGTTCCCACGCCGCACACAAACAGGTTGAGCACCTTGTACTCGCTCAGGAAGAACGAGTCGTGAAGCACGTTGAGCGCCTTGCGCAGGAACTTTGAGTCGATAACAAACGAGATGTTTGTCTCCGATGCTCCCTGAGCGCAGGCTATCACGCTGATGCCGCTGCGGCCGAGAGTGCCGAACAGCTTTCCTGCAATGCCCGGAGTGTGCTTCATGTTCTCGCCCACGATGGCTATTGTCGCCAGTCCGCTCTCGGCGTGCATGGGGTACATCGCTCCGGTCTCAATCTCGTGTGCAAACTCGTTGTTGAGCACGTCGACCGCCTCCTGGGCATCCTCGTCGCGCACACCTATTGAAGTGGAGTTCTCTGAAGATGCCTGTGACACCATGAACACCGAAATGCCGTTGTCGGCAAGGGCGGTGAATATCCGTCGGTTAACGCCTATCACTCCCACCATCGAGAGACCGGTGACGGTGATGAGGGTTGTGCCGCTGATGCTTGAGATACCCTTGATTGCCTTGGCATCGTTGGCTATCTTGTCCTTTATTATTGTGCCCGGGTCAGTAGGGTTGAAGGTGTTCTTCACAAGAATCGGAATGTTCTTCACACACACGGGATATATTGTAGGCGGATAGATTACCTTTGCGCCGAAGTTGCAAAGCTCCATCGCCTCCACGTAGCTCAGCTCGTTGATGGTGTATGCCGTGCGTATCACCCTCGGGTCGGCGGTCATGAATCCGTTTACGTCGGTCCATATCTCAAGCACCTCGGCATTGAGTGCCGCAGCAATGATGCTGGCAGTGTAGTCGCTGCCGCCGCGTCCGAGGTTTGTCACCTCGCCTGTGTTCTTGTCGCTGCTTATAAATCCCGGCACCAGAGCCACTTGCGGCATGTCATTAAACGTTTTCTCCACCAGCGAGTTTGTCAGCTCGGCATCGAGGATGTGCTTGCCGCCGCGCATGGCGGTCTTTATAAAATCGCGTGAGTCATACCACTTTGCGCCCTTCACGAGTGTTGCAACGATGTTGCTGCTCAGGCGCTCGCCATAGCTCACGATGGCGTTCATGGTCTTGGGGCTGAGGTCGCGTATGAGATAAACTCCATAATATATTGATTTCAGCTCGTCGAGGAGCTTGTCGATTACCACTGTCAGTGCAGTACGCTTGTCGGTGTCGGTGATGATGGTGTCAATCATTGTGTGGTGGCGCTCAACCATGGCGTTGAACTCGTCCTCATACCTTGAATCACCGTTGACAGCCATTTTCGATGTGGCGATCAGCTTGTCGGTTATGCCGCCGAGCGCGCTCACTACCACCACTACCTGCTGGTCTTGTCCCTCAACAATCTTCTGCAAACTCAGAATACTTTCCACGGAACCTACGGATGTTCCGCCGAACTTTAAAACTTTCATACGATTTTATTAATATTTAATTTATATTTATCCCCTTAACGAGCGGGGTGCTTCTTTTCTTTATTATTGTCGCCGGCAAGTTTGTAATGCCTTTGGCATTGTACCGCCGTCTTAATATATATTTCGGGACAAAGGTACAAAAAAAAAACGATATAGCCAAAAGAAATTACGCTTAAAACAGATTTTTGTTGCAAACAATTGTCATAGTTTGTGTTTATGCCCGTTTTGTTGGCGCAAATCGCCGATTGGCGCGCTCAAATCGCCGAATTAGAATCCTAAATCGCCGATTTGCGTCACGCAAGCGGCTGATAGGTGGAACTCATCATGCTGTTTTGTTCTTGTTGGCAGTGCAAAGGTACGGGATTTTGTTTTGCCATTGTCCGACATTGTCCGTAAATGTCCGGCAAGCCCAATGACTTGACACTCTTGACACTTGTGACAGGCTTTTTTGAACCCTAAGAAAATCAGGTGTCACGTGTCACCACGATTTTTGAACTTTCCCGCCCGCCCGCGTGCGTGAGAGTTTGAAAAAGCCTGTCACAAGTGTCAAGAGTGTCAACTACCTCCCCACAAAAAACAATGATGACGGAGAACACTCTCCGTCATCATCCTTGTCTTTAGCCTGATTGAAAAGCCGGCTGGATTAAGCCTCCTCGGCTGCAGGAGCTTCCTCTGTAGCCTCGGTTGCGGCAGCCTCGGCAGCGGCGGCAGCAGCAGCCTCTGCGGCAGCGGCTTTCTTCTCAGCCACTTTCTTGGCAATAGCCTCGTTAACTTTCTTTTCAGCCTCGATGCTCTTGGCGTAAGCCTCTTTCTTAGCCTTAGCCTCGCCGTCGGCGATAGCCTTCAGACCATTCTGCTTGTCCTGTTTCCAGGCATCGAACTTCTTCTGAGCAGCAGCCTCGTCGAATGCGCCTTTCTTAACGCCGCCCTGGAGGTGCTTCATCAGGTAAACGCCCTCACGACTGAGGATGTTGCGTACAGTGTCAGTGGGCTGAGCACCGCAGTTTACCCAGTAGAGAGCTCTCTCAAAATTCAAATCTACTGTGGCAGGATTGGTGTTTGGGTTGTAAGTACCAATCTTCTCAGTAAATTTACCATCACGTGGTGCACGAACGTCAGCGATTACGATGCTGTAGAAGGCATAGCCTTTACGGCCGCCGCGCTGCAATCTGATTTTTGTTGCCATTTTTAATTAAATGTTTTTGTTTAAATTTAGAAATGAATTTTATGCTGCCATCTCGTGACAGCGGCTGCAAAGGTACGAAATAAAGCCGAGACACGCAAATTTATTGTGTGTCCCGACTTGAAATATCTGTTGTTTTTACTATTTTTTAACAAAAGTGAGCCCGCATTGCATGCCGTTGACGTTCTTCATCAGCGATGTCACGGTGGAGATGGTGCTGTTGGTCGATTTTGCTCCGAGGCTCTTAAACAGGGTGAGCAGCTTGTCGGCATTGGTGACAATCATCAGGTTTTTCCCGTCGATTTGCGTGGTGATGGACACAGGCTTCACTGTGCCGTAGGTTATGACGAGCTGTTTGTCCTTAATCTGCCATTTGCCCTTTACGGTCTTTGTGCCGATTTTCTCGGTGAAAGTGCCGTTTTCGCTGAATGTGATGCTCATTGCTCCCGGCTTTATTCCGTATTTTGTGAGATGGGTCTGCAGGTTCTTCTCAATTTTTTTTGAGGCAATCTTTGCCGCAGCGCTTGTGAGAACGTTGTTGCTTGTGAGCAGTATTGCCGGCTCCTGATAGATCCATGTGCCCACGATGTTTTTATTTGTCGCTGTTTTGCTGCCTGAGAAAATGGATGTCAGTCCTGAAATCAGGCTGCCGCCCTTATTGTCCTGTGACTGTGATGTGGCGCTGCCGATTGCACCGAGGATGTCGTCCAGGCTCTGTGCGCTTGTGTTCTGTACGCCGAGAAGCATCATGCAGAGTGCCACGGCTTTAATAGTGATTCGTTTCATTGTTATAAATATTATTGAAATTTGTAATTCGCGTTTATCTTAATCTTCGTGATTTTTAGTCTGTATCTGTCGCCGTCAAATTCTATCCGCATTGCCTTTTCATACCGGCAGTCGGTGGGCGATATTGCAAGCGCCGTGTGCCCGATGGTGCGGCGCAGGTTTATCTCTACGCAGGGATGGATGGCTATGCTGCCGTCGTGGCTTACAAGCATCATGTCCACTCCAAACACTCCGCTGTATCCTGCAAGATGATGCGGCAGTACATCCATCAACCTTTGCTTCACGTTTTTAAGCTGTTGGGCTGTAACATAGCGTGTTAATAGCTCTTCTTTAGTACTTTCCGTTGCAAGCATATTGCCGCGGTACTGCCCGTTTTCGGTGTAGAAAAGCGACAGTCCGAGATAGGTGACATCGCCGTCGGGACCGATGCTGAACTCCATGGCAAAGTCTAATATTTTGTTGTACCATGGCTCCACCATCACCGAGCCCTGTTTGGCAATGACGTTTCTCGCCCAGCCGTCCTGATGGGGATTGAGGTTGCGGCTTTCAAGGTAGCGCAGTCCGCGGCCGCTGCTGCTCCAAGGCATTTTTATCACCGCACTGCCGTAGTTGCCCACGGTGTCGTAAAGCTCGTTCATGCTGCGGCACTCCGTAACGCTGAAACCGCTGAATTCACCGAGCACCTTTGCCGATGTGCGGCGGTGGCTCAGCTGGCGCAGCTCCTCTATCTTCACATCAGTAGGCAGCAGGCTGTCATCGACACCAGCCTGTACTAATTTGCGTTTCAAGGCGGCATCCCATCCCCATGGCTCAATGCTGTCGACCTTTATATATGGCAGATGCTCCCAGTCTACAAAAGTCACCTGCTTGTCGATGGTCAGTCCCACGCGTTTTACATTAATGAATAGCCGCCTGGAGGCTTGCCTTGCCAGTTCAACGTTGTCTACAAGCACGGCATCCCCGTCATTGCACCACAATGCGGGCTGGAAGCCAAGGTCGTAGGCAAGCTGCCGTGCGGCATGGGGCGCAGTGAAGTTGGAGGTGTTTGCAGCCAGTGCCAAATCGTGGCTGGGATTGAAAATATGCAGCTTCATTATGTTTATTTCTATTTAATTTGGGCGCAAAATTACAACATATTTGCCGTAATATTGGCTTTTTTACATTTTTTATCTCATTTTTTGTAATTTAGACTTTGCAAATTAAGATATTTTGCGTATCTTTGCAGCGGATATTTGAAATATCAGTAAAAATTAATAGCAAAAAGCAACGACATGGAGATTTTCTTTAGAACGCACCGCTATCTTGTAGAGCACACCAATGTGCCTCTGCGCCGTGACATAATGGACGAGATAGACTGGAGCGACCGTTTAATTGGCATTAAAGGCACGCGTGGAGTGGGGAAGACCACTTTGCTGCTTCAGTATGCCAAGGAGAAATTTGACGTGAACGACCATCAGTGTCTCTATGTCAACATGAACAACTTTTATTTTCAGGACAGGGGCATTGCCGACTTTGCAGGCGAGTTCTACCGCCACGGTGGCAGGGTGCTGCTCATAGACCAGGTGTTCAAGCAGCCCAACTGGTGCAAGGAGCTGCGCCGCTGCTATGACGAATACAAGGGACTGAAGATAGTGTTCACGGGCAGCAGCGTGATGCGCCTGAAGGAGGAGAATCCCGAGCTTAACGGCATTGTGAAGAGCTACAACTTGCGCGGATTGTCGTTCCGTGAGTTCCTCAATCTTATGACGGGCAACAACTTTGAGTCGTACACGCTCGACGAGATACTTGCAGACCATGAGCATATAGTGAAGAAAATATTGCCCAAGGTGTCGCCGGCGCGATACTTTAAGGATTATATACATCATGGCTTCTATCCGTTTTTTCAGGAGCAGCGCAACTACAGCGAGAACCTGCTGAAGACAATGAACATGATGACCGAGGTGGACATTCTGCTTATAAAGCAAATGGAGCAGAAATACCTTACTAAAATAAAGAAACTGTTTTATCAGCTGGCTGTCGACGGACCAAAGTCGCCAAACATCAGCCAGCTGGCGGCATACATTGAGACAAGCCGCGCCACGGTGATGAACTATATAAAGTATCTTGCCGACGCGCGGCTGATAAACATGATTTATCCCGTGGGCGAGGACTTCCCGAAGAAGCCAACGAAGATAATGCTGCACAACTCAAACCTCATGTATGCAATATATCCCATCAACACCGACGAGCAGATTGCCATGGAGACATTCTTCGTGAATTCGCTGTGGAAAGACCATAAGGTGAATCAGGCTCCGCGCGACAACCACTACACTGTGGACGGCACGCGCAGCTTCCGCATCGTGGATGCCGCAAGGCTGGGCAAGATAAGGTTTTCGCCGGACACTGTCTATTGCCGGTATAACTCGGAGATAGGCAAGGGCAACCAAATACCGCTGTGGCTGTTAGGGTTCCTCTACTGACACCTATTTTATTATTAATAATGTTGGATTTTCGACAGGGAAACACGCAACTGCGGATAACGGGAACAAACGAATAAAAACTAATGATAAAAATTAAATAATTAAAATCACAGTAAAATTTTTAATAAGTTAATCTATAAAAAAATGGCTAAAGAAAAGAAATTTATGACTTGTGATGGTAACACCGCTGCCGGACATGTGGCATACATGTTCTCAGAGGTTGCTGCCATCTATCCTATCACACCATCTTCGCCAATGGCGGAGCATGTTGATGAGTGGGCTGCCCAGGGTCGCAAGAACTTGTTTGGCGACACAGTGTTGGTTCAGGAGATGCAGTCAGAGGCTGGTGCAGCCGGTGCTGTTCACGGTTCTCTTCAGGCTGGTGCGATGACTACCACTTTCACCGCATCGCAGGGTCTGCTGCTCATGATTCCTAACATGTACAAGATTGCAGGTGAGCTGCTGCCATGCGTGTTCCACGTATCGGCACGTACACTTGCCACTCACTCTCTCTGTATCTTCGGCGACCACAGCGACGTTATGGCTTGCCGCCAGACCGGTTTCGCAATGCTGGCTGAGGGTTCGGTTCAGGAGGTTATGGACCTCGCTGCCGTTGCTCACCTCGCTTCGCTTGAGAGCCGCGTGCCGTTCATCAACTTCTTCGACGGTTTCCGCACATCTCACGAGTATCAGAAGGTTGAGATGATCGAGGAGGACGATGTTCGCGACCTCGTTGACCAGAAGGCTCTCTCTGAGTTCCGTGCCCGTGCTCTCTCTCCTGAGCATCCTCAGGCTAAGGGTATGGCTGAGAACCCTGAGACATTCTTTGCTCACCGCGAGAGCTGCAACCGCTACTACGATGCTGTTCCTGCTATCGTTGAGAAGTATATGGCTGCCATCTCTGAGCGCACTGGCCGTGAGTACAAGCTCTTCAGCTACTACGGTGCTGAGGATGCCGAGCAGGTGATCATCCTCATGGGCTCTGCCACTGAGGCTGCACGCGAGGCTATCGACTACGCCAACAAGAACGGCAAGAAGTATGGTATGGTGTCTGTACACCTCTATCGTCCATTCTCAGTTAAGCACCTGCTTGCTGCTGTTCCTGAGACATGCCAGCGCATCGCTGTTCTCGACCGTACAAAGGAGCCGGGCTCAAACGGCGAGCCTCTGCTGCTTGACGTTAAGGACGCATTCTACGGAAGCGGCCGCACACCTGTGATTGTTGGCGGACGTTATGGTCTCGGTTCAGCCGACACCACTCCTACAATGATTCTCGGCGTGTTTGAGAATCTTGAGTTGCCACAGCCAAAGGATCACTTCACTGTAGGTATCGTTGACGACCTCACATTCACTTCTCTGCCACAGAAGGAGGAGATGGCTCTCGGCGGCGAGGGTATGTTCGAGGCTAAGTTCTTCGGTCTGGGTGCCGACGGTACTGTGGGTGCCAACAAGAACTCAGTGAAGATTATCGGCGACAACACCAACAAGTATTGCCAGGCTTACTTCTCTTACGACTCTAAGAAGTCGGGTGGTTTCACCTGCTCGCACCTGCGTTTCGGTGACAACCCAATCCGTTCTACATATCAGATTAAGACTCCTAACTTCGTGGCTTGCCACGTTCAGGCTTATCTCCACATGTATGATGTTACACGTGGTCTGCAGAAGAACGGTACTTTCCTGCTGAACACTATCTTCGACGGCGAGGAGCTCGTAAACTTCATGCCTAACAGCGTGAAGCGCTATTTCGCTCAGAACAATATCACTGTATATACCATCAACGCTACCAAGATTGCACAGGAGATTGGTCTCGGCAACCGTACCAACACCATCCTCCAGTCGGCATTCTTCCGCATCACAGAGGTAATCCCTGTTGACCTTGCCGTAGAGCAGATGAAGAAGGCTATCGTTAAGTCTTATGGCAAGAAGGGTCAGGATGTGGTTGACAAGAACTATGCTGCCGTTGACCGCGGTAACGAGTACAAGCAGCTTGCCGTCGACCCGGCATGGGCAAACCTGCCTGATGACGAGCCTATCGTTCGCGACGAGCCTGAGTACATCTCTAAGCTGGTGCGCGTAATCAACGCTCAGAACGGCGACCTCCTGCCTGTATCTGCTTACAAGGGCATCGAGGACGGTACATGGGAGCAGGGTACTGCAGCTTACGAGAAGCGCGGTGTGTCTGCAATGGTTCCTGAGTGGAACTCAAACAACTGTATCCAGTGTAACAAGTGTGCCTACGTTTGTCCTCACGCTTGCATCCGTCCGTTCGTTCTCGACGACGAGGAGAAGGCTGGCTTCAACGCTCCTACTCTCGACATCAAGGCTCCTGCAGCATTCAAGGGCATGCAGTTCCGTATGCAGGTGGGCGTAATGGACTGCTTGGGCTGCGGCAACTGTGCTGACGTTTGTCCTGGTACAAAGAACAAGGAGACCGGTGAGTTTGAGAAGGCTCTCAAGATGGTTCCGCTGCAGACTCAGGAGGCTGAGGCTGAGAACTGGAACTACTGCGTGAAGAACGTGAAGTCAAAGCAGGATATGATTGACATCAAGTCGAATGTTAAGAACTCACAGTTCGCTACTCCTCTCTTCGAGTTCTCTGGCGCTTGCTCTGGTTGCGGTGAGACTCCTTACGTGAAGCTCATCAGCCAGCTGTTCGGCGACCGTGAGATGGTGGCTAACGCTACTGGTTGTTCTTCAATCTATTCTGGTTCAATCCCGTCTACTCCATACACAAAGAACGCCAAGGGGCAGGGTCCTGCATGGGCAAACTCTCTGTTCGAGGACTTCTGCGAGTTCGGTCTTGGTATGGTGCTTGCAAACAAGAAGATGCGCAACCGCATCGAGTCTCTGCTCAACGACGTTATCGCCAACGAGGGCGCGCCTGCCGAGTACAAGGAGGCTGCTCAGGAGTGGATTGCAGGCAAGAACGATGCCGACGCATCTAAGGCTGCTGCTGCCAAGCTGAAGCCATTCATCGCCGCAGGTGCCGAGAAGGGCTGCACCGCATGCGCACAGCTCAAGGAGCTTGAGCACTATCTCGTTAAGCGCAGCCAGTGGATTATCGGTGGTGACGGTGCTTCTTACGATATCGGTTACGGCGGTCTCGACCACGTTATCGCTTCTGGCGAGGATGTGAACATCTTCGTTATCGATACTGAGGTTTACTCTAACACCGGTGGTCAGGCTTCTAAGGCTACTCCTCTCGCTGCTGTTGCACAGTTTGCTGCCGCAGGTAAGCGTATGGGTAAGAAGGACCTCGGCTTGATGCAGGCTACTTACGGCAATGTTTACGTTGCTCAGGTGGCTATGGGTGCTGACCAGGCACAGTGTCTCAAGGCATTCCGCGAGGCTGAGGCTTGGAACGGTCCTTCACTCGTTATCGGCTACGCTCCATGTATCAACCACGGTCTGAAGGCTAAGGGCGGCATGGGTAAGAGCCAGGCTGAGGAGGATAAGGCTGTTAAGTGCGGTTACTGGCACTTGTGGCGTTACAACCCAGCTCTTGCTGAGGAAGGCAAGAACCCATTCCAGCTCGACTCAAAGGAGCCTAACTGGGATGACTTCCAGGCATTCCTCGATGGTGAGGTTCGCTTCCTCTCTGTACGCAAGGCTTGTCCTACAGAGGCTGATGCTCTCTATGCAGAGACCAAGGCTGCTGCTCAGCGTCGCTACAACAGCTACCTCCGCATGCAGGCTATGGACTGGAGCATCAAATAATGCTGCGTAATTCTGAACATTTAAATTAATCTATATAAAAATCGTGGAATGTCAGTTGGGGCATTCCACGATTTTTATTGTCTAAGTAATGTTCCCAGTTTAATTTTATTTATCGTCAGTTCTGCATTATGTGATGTAAATGTAGCTAAAAATCCCGAGATACCACATAATTATTTGAGGATTTTGCCTAATAATATATAAAAGGTTGAGAAAATATGGATAACTTTCATAATAATTTCGTAATTTTGCAACCAGAGAAGTTACATAAAAACAACGATATGGCAACAGACAAAGTAACATACTGGATAGATATTGCTGACGAAGACCTTGGCGTGGCGAGGACTTGTACAAAGCAAAGCGATGGCTCTACGTTGCATTCATGTGCCATCAAGCAATAGAGAAGACTTTGAAGGCATATTGGTGTGGTACTCAACCTGAAGACCCTCCCTATACCCATAACCACAAGAGGTTGGCTGACGGTTGCGGACTCTATAGCCGATTGACCGAAGAGCAGAAAGATTTTCTGAACACTATTACCAATTACAATATCGAGGTTCGCTACCCCGAAGACAAGGAGGCTCTTTACAATACGCTCACTCCGCAGGCATGCCAAGAAATGATTAACGAAACCAAACAGTTGACACAATGGATAAAAGACGAACTCTCAGCCGCGACGAGGCAATCGGACTCGTTCGGCGCTACAAGCAGGTCATAGCACCTCGTTTTGATGTGGAGCCGCGTGTTATGATGTTCGGTTCTTACAGTAAGGGGTATGCCAATCCTGACAGCGACATTGACGTTGCCGTCATTGTGCCAACCTATGGCAATCGGAAATTGGAAATATCCAAGCTTCTTTGGCACGATGTCGATCAGGTCAGTTTCCTCATTGAGCCTGTCCTCATGGCAGAAGACCGTTGGTCTCCACTTTATGATGATGTGATGCGGACAGGTGTTGTGATATAAAATGTTTTAAGGGATAAATACTATTATGGACATTCTAAAAATCGTGGAATGTCAATCAGGCATTCCACGATTTTTTTCATCTTAATATACTTGTTCATTTATCTTAGGATACTTTGTCTTTTATCCTAAGCTACTTGCCCGTTTATCCTAAGATACTTTGTTTTTCCCGGCATTACTCGTTTTTGCCTATAAATCCTCTCTCACAAAGTTATTGCCGTCCCAGCCATAGCTTTCATAGTTGTTGCCGTTCCAGCGATAGAGGTAATTGTCACCGATAATGTCAGGCATGCCGTTGGTGTATTCCTTAAGAAACTTAAACGTGCTGGCAGTTATATCTGGCTCCATAACCTCCCCGGTTGCAAGCACAAATTTTTTAAGCGTCATTTTAAATCCGTGATAATACCCGCCGGTTTCGTATGAGAAAGTTAAGGTGGCATAGGAGCGCTCCCCATTGGCAATGAAATCTATCGACAAGGTTTTCTCACCATCTTCCGAATTACTAAACAAATCATCAATCGTGACATTATCACTCTCACTGCCACAATTCTTGAATTCTTCTTTCTTTACTACCAGTTTCTTGTCCTCAAAAGCATATCTTATTGTTTTCAATCCCTCATGTTGTACCATAATGATACTGCCGTCAGAACCTTCAAATGTCGGTTCAGATTCATATGTCAGTTTCATTTCATCAGTCTGCTTCAGTTTATCATTTTCAGCATCATAATATACCACCAGAGGACAATCCACAGGCTCACCATTTATGCTCGTCATGAAATGGCTGATAACAGCCTCCATACTTCCGTCACCATCAAGGTCTTTCACACCAAAGAGCTTAATATTTCCGAAGTCGAGGTCGACCTCCCTGTCCTCACCGTCTATGGTTGCAATAAGTTTTTCGCCTTCTACGCGGAAATCTGTGACTACAGTCTGTCCTTCTTCCACCACCACGGTAGTCGCAGGAGAGAACGAATATTCAAACTCAATAAATCTGTCGGTAGCCACGGTTGGGAAATAATAATACACTTTGGATGCAGTATTGCCTTGAGGACGCATAGCCAATACAATTTTCTGAATGTCGCTGTCTGTGAGTTTATTGGCGTCTAACACTTGGGGACATTCCTCATCCTGTGTATCATTCCAATAAGTATCGGGACAAGTCAAGTGCCAAAACTTACTGTCAGGTGTATCGCTGACATTGCGTATTGCCACGCCTGTTGTATCTTTCATCTGTGGAAAACAGAGACATTCATTGGGTGCAACAATACACCCGTCGGTCAATACTCCAAGCATCACACTTTCAGCATTTACAACATCACCAGCCTCACGCAGGATGAGCAGGTTGGCAAACTCTCCCTTATCCACAAATTTATATGCTCCGTTATCACTTTCATACACCTTGGTTATAACCTCTTTTGTGATAGGTTCAGGCTTCACTTCCTCACAATATTGTTTCTGAATGTAAGCTTCACGAATCGTTCCTATTCCAATATGTACTCTATACCATTCGTCACTCTCATCAAGTACGGGAAATATGGTATTTGCCTCAACATTATAGTCGCTGACATCATATCCTCTCGGAGCTTTGTCACCGCTCCATACCAAACATTCATTGGGCATACAGCCGTCCAACCGCTCTACAGCAAGCTGAACATAAGAACTGGATACATCAGCCTCCTTATACAGCTTCACATCACTTGTGTTTACCTTTATGAACTTCTCCCATTTTGGCTTCTGCACACCGAGCGGATTGTTATCATTGCCGCTACCGCCAGAGAAAGCGAAGAAACAACTCACGGCAATCACAGCTGCAGCAACAGCCCCACCTATGTAGTACCATTTCTTTCTGCTGTCGTCTACTGGTTCCTGCTCGATATACTCCATTGTTTCCGGCTGTTTTACCACTGGGGCTGAAACCACAGGTGTTTCTGCGGGCTTGTTCTCTGCAACATGTTCGCCAACTGTTTGTTCCTCTTCTTCAGACTTTGCTTCCGTATCGTCTACCGGAACATCCTCTTCTATGATTATCATCACGTCAGCCGGTCCTCCGTTCTTTATTCTGTACCAACCCATCATGGGCCATATTAAAGCACAGAAACTCCAAGCCAACATAAAACATAAAATAATAAAATTTATAACAATCAAAACGAGAATCAGCCACCCTAAATTTTGAGCAAGCTGCTCTAAATTTGCCGCCATTGCGATGATGTGCGTTATAGATGCGCCCGAGCCTAAAATTAAAACAATCGACAGAAAGAATAATACTATAGGTGCAAAAAGCAATCGCAGCATACACACCGCTGCATATCTTACATTTTTAGCACCTAACTTAGCAATTCCACTAAAGTCATCGCAATGCATAAGACCGTCGTATGCGCCTTTCATTATAAAATAACCAATCACATACAGCAGCCAAATGACAAATACAAAAAATAGCCCTATAAACGGTATTTCGGCAACAAACATAAACACTGTGCCAACAATACTGGTGATAAGCAATACTATAAGCGCAGTCCGTGCCTTATATACATACTTGGCGGCATTGGCGGTCTGCTGTATTTGCGCAAACGATGTCAGTCCAACGAAGTAAAGCACATATCCTATGATGTTTACTATATGTGCCGTAACACCTATTTTAAACACTGTAGTATCCGTGAATCCCACGTCATTTCCCTGTGAATGGCGCAACGCCCATTCTATAAAAGCGATAACGCCAGCCACCAAGTCAAAGAAATTCACAAATATGGTGGAGATAGCCACTATGACAATGCCCCAAAACACGCGACCAGCCGTCGACTGCCAGTCACTATATAATTTTTCCTGTTCCATGGTTGTTCATTTTTGCGGTTAAGAAAAAGCGCTGCTGATGGCTTCAATAAACAGAGCGCCTAACCCAAAGGTTATCAATGAAAGTACAATGCCCGTAATGGCAAGTCCCCTCGGGCTTTTAAACACTCCGATTACCGACAGTATGGCTCCAACAAGCCACAGAATCCATCCCAACACGGGAACCCAAGCCAGCAGTAATCCCAGCAAGGCAAGAATGAATCCCGCCGTGCCAAGTCCATTCGACTTATATCTCTGTTCTCTTACAATAACGGTCTGTACTTTTTGTGTACGTCCCTCACTTGATTTGTTTTCTGAATTACTCATAATTTTTCTGAATTAATATACCTTATTATAATTTAAAATCGTTTATTTGTCTGCCACAGGTCTTACTGCGAACGCACTGTAGCCGTACATATAGAGTGTTCTTGCGTATTTTTCCCTACCGTTTTCTATCTGAAGGCATGGGTACATGTCTAACTCAAGTGTGCCTGCCCAATAAAAAGACCTTTGGTTTGCGTTGTCACGATAATCACAAGGGTCAAAACCTTTTATCTTTGAAACTGTGCGGCCAAACGATTCGTCAACGATATCATAACCGCCACATTCTGGAAGAAATATCGAATTGCCGTTTGGACCCGTCACAGTGAGTCCCGGCACTCCCTTCATCTCAGTGTGCTTCCATGTACATTTGTTTATAAGTTCCGCTAACTCTTCATGTGTAGGCATGCGCCACGGCTCGCCCAACTTTACAAGTGCAATGTCACGGTTTGTGCCGCTGATGTTTGCATGTATAGGGGCTGTACCTATGCGTCCCTTCACGTTGCCGTATGATGTGAGCAGTCCAAACTCTTGTGGTGCCGTAGCTCCCACGTTACATTCAGCCCAGTTTACACTAAGTCCAAGGTCAACGCCGTATGTTTTATTTACGGCTTCCTCTGCGTTTTCCTCCTCGGTCGCTGTTGAGTCATTCGTACCATTACCAGCATTTATGCTTTTTCCACTACAGCCTGCCATTACAACAAGACCGAACATCATTATCAAATATACTGATTTTTTCATATTTATGTTATGATTATTTAGGTTTAACGATTTTACAAATCAATATTTAACTGCACTTTCCAGCTCTGTTAGTTGAGACTTGGCATCTTCATCCCCTTGTTCAGCAGCTTTTCGATACCATTTTATAGCCTCTTCTTCGTTTTCAGCAACGCCTTCACCTTTGTAATAACAATTTCCAAGATTATATTGAGCTCCAGGATGTCCTTGCTCAGCTGCTTTCTGATACCATTTAACGGCTTCCTCATAATTTTTAGAAACACCTTCACCACCATAGTAGCAGTCGCCAAGAATAACTTGCGCATGTACAAGGCCTTGTTCAGCTGCTTTTCGATACCATTTTACAGCCTCACCGTCGTTTTCAGCTACACCTTGACCATAATCGTAACACACACCAAGAAAACATTGCGCTTCAGCGTGTCCTGCCTCTGCTGCCATAAAAAACCATTTCGCGGCTTCCCTATAGCTTTCAGACTTGTAATACGCCAGCCCTTTCTTAAAAAATACTGTTGGACTTGTCGCAACTCGCCTTTTTTGAGTCACTGTGTTTTTTCTTATTGGTTGCTGTCTTTTTACACCTTGTGCAGTTGACAACAAAGGCAGCAATACTGCAAATAATAATACGGTTAGTTTTGTTTTCATTATTCATTATGTTTTTAAAGTTATTTTTTTGTTTCTAAAACTCATCAATTGGCATGTTTACGAACTCAATCATGTCATGGTCGAATGTTGTGTCCTTAGTGCCGCAGTTTACATGGCAGCCGATGGAAATCATCGTGGCATTGATGTCAACGTTCTTTATTGTGAAAGAGCCTTTGATAGCCTGATTGGGCACAAACGTGACATCGCGACCGAGACCGTAGACGCTGTACCTGCTGCCGTCTATATATGATATTACTTCGGAGAGTGTGGCAGACTGCTCACATTTGTAGGCATTGCCCATATTGTCGTGCGCTGGTGTAGACCCCATGTAGAATGTGGCTTTAATGTCCTTGTTGAAATACCTGTTTGTCATCACAAACTCTATTTCCACGGCTGTGCCCACACGCTCGCACCGCAGCAGACGGAACTCAAATCTGTGGTCGCAATAGCGTACGTAGCTTTCAGGATATTCCTGCCAGTAGTACAGGGTAGTCTGCCTGTAGATGTCGTCTTCGTTGTTTTTCTCACACGAGGTAAAGGCAAAGAGCGCGAATAGGCTAAGTGCCGCAAATAATACTTTTTTCATGTTTTCATAAATCTTGCCCCTCATCCCCCGTTGGAGCTTTATTGCTGTTTATATGCGAAAAGCGTGAGGACTGTATCTATGTTTACTCCACAATCAGGCTTCTCGCATTGCCTACGCAAATGAGTAAACAACAGTAGCTCACGCTTGCGGAGGTATATAGTTCTCCCTTTCGGGATAGTATATATCCTTAGCATGAGCGTTGCTGTTACCTTACCTTTGCGTATTCAAATTTTGCGAGAATTTGATTGTGAGGCGAGTTTCAATAACGCTCTTCTTAAATAAATTAAGTTTGACAACCTTTCGGAAGTCAGTTGCAAAATTACAAAAAAGAGTTGAATATATTAGAAAAAATGAAAAAATATTTTGTTATTTGTTGTTAAATGATAATTTTCTGTGGAAAATTCGGATTTTTCTTCAAAAAAATGGTAGTTTGAGCCTCTTGGACGTTGAGTCTCACGCGCGCGTAAATACTAAATTGGTATAGAGAAGGTATAATCTCGTTTGGTAGCAGGCAAAAGGTGGTCCGGCAGCAGGCGCAATGTATTCCGATAAATGATACAACGGTACAAACTTGTCAATTAAAATTCACGTTTCCACCATTTCCACCATTTCCACCAACCTTGCGGAAACTGGTGGAAACGGTGGAAACCTATTGCTGTTTTGTAAAGCCTGCCTGTGGTTGTCTGGGGCTAAGGCTACAGAAACATTGCCATGTAAACAGGTATATAGTTGACATCACCAATGCGGTTAAGGTCCTTGGTATATACAATATATTTGCTTTGTATCCTATCGGAGTATTTCCGGCAGAACTCATCGAGCGACGCATGAGTTTTATAGCCCGACGACTTAACCTCTACGGGTGATACCTTATGCCCGTCGGCAATCACGAAATCCACCTCATAGTGTTTCTTACCGTCACCGTAGGGGATTGTGTGATAATACAACTTCTTACCTGTGGCACGAAGAATCTGAGCAATGACATTTTCATACACATAACCGAGATTAGTGCTGAGCTTATCGTTTAACAGTTTGTTGTATATAACATTATCAGTGAAATCCTTATCCTTGAATGCAAGGGTTATGAAAAGCCCCGTGTCGCCAACATACATTTTAAAATATTCATTGTCACGGGTTAGCGCCAAACCAGCATTAGGGTCATTGGCGTGATAAGCCACATTGACAGTCATTGAATTTTCCATCATCTTTATAATGGATTCCACTCTTCCAGGTTTTTCTCCGGGAATTGCCGATGACACTTTATAGCGCAAACTGTTTTTGCTCAACAGTGCAGGTATGGCGTCGAACATGGCAGATGCCCTTTCAGTATCGTCTATCTTATTGAAGTCTTCCTCATAAAGGGCGATGATGTCGCGCTTCACCATATCCACAGCCTCCATATTGTTGGTCTTAATATATTCAGCCACAGCCTGAGGCATACCGCCAATAAGCATATACAGGCGGAAGTCGCGCATCATGCGGCGGTGGATGCTGTCGCCAAGCGCCATACGCCTGTCAAATGCCGTATGAAGCAACGGAATGGTGACAGTATCGCCAAGCGCCCACTTAAATTCCTCATAGTCCATGGGAAACATGTCTATCTTTGTTTCCTCGCTCGGGATAACTATATCCACACTGCTTTTGCGCACAGAAATCAGTGAGCCTGTCTCTATGTAGTCATACCTGTGGTCTTTCACAAGATGCTTTATAGCCTGTCTCGCCAACGGACATTTCTGCACCTCGTCAAAGATAACTGCCGATTCGCGCTCATAAAGCTGTATTTTATATATCAGCTGCAATCTGAAAAAGATATAATTAAGGTCGGATATGTCATTAAACAATTCAAAAACCTCGGCTGGAGCAACAGAAAAATCTATCAGCAAATGTGATTTATACTCGTTCTTAGCAAATTCTTCCGCAAGCGTAGACTTGCCTATACGCCGTGCTCCCTGAATGAGCAAGGCGGTTGCTCCCGCACGCTCTTTTTTCCACTGAAGCATGCGGTTGTATGCCTTTCTTTTGAAAATTATTGTCTCTTCTGCCATAATCACTTGATTTTTAGTGCAAAAGTAGTAAAAAAAAACATTTCCACCAAATTTTTTTCGTCATTTTGCCGATTTCCACCAAATTTTTTCATGCTGTTTTGTCCATTTCCACCAAATCTTCTGTTTTCTTAACAACATTCTGCAAGCAAATACGAATTTATTCAACAACTTGATTTTTGTAAATTATTATCCGGCTTTTTTGTTACGTTTCCACCACCACCAATAGTCTTGCGGAAGTTGCGGAACTGGTGGAAACTCTAACTGCACATTATTTTTTTGGGGACACAAAATCATTCTATATCACTAACCAATAAGTATTTACATGCTATCTGTAATACCTGTCTCTTATACACATCTCCGAGCCCACGAGACTACGCTGCATC
>ENA-OYXU01000078-OYXU01000078.1-human-gut-metagenome-genome-assembly--contig:-NODE-78-length-41716-cov-8.805574_pt1 | contig 41716 bp, 31 predicted proteins | sample MGYA00243243_ERZ653435 | MGnify/ENA primary metagenome ERZ653435 (study PRJEB26926, sample SAMN06165113) | human gut metagenome | biome: ENVO:00009003; feature: ENVO:2100002; material: ENVO:00002003... | reverse complement strand
CGAGATGCAGCGTAGTCTCGTGGGCTCGGAGATGTGTATAAGAGACAGACTATGCACAAGGCACATTCAAGTGGATTCCAGCCATGCTGTGCGTGCTCTTCGCCTTCGTGATGCAGATAGACGCCAACTTCATCAACGACTTCTTCGACTATCTGAAGGGAACCGACGACATTGAGACGAGGCTCGGTCCGAAGCGTGCCTGTGCCCAAGGATGGATAACCCTTGAGGCAATGAAGCGCGCCATTGCCGCCACCACCTGCGCGGCATGTGCCGTGGGACTGCCGCTGATATACTACGGCGGTCTGGAAATGATTCTCGTTGGAGTGCTCTGCGTGGTGTTCTGCTTTCTCTACACCACCCACCTCAGCTATATGGGCTTGGGCGACGTGCTGGTCATAGTGTTCTTCGGCATCATTCCCGTGTGCATACCTTATTATATAGAGCTTCACACGGTGACATGGCAGGCAATTGTAGGCTCGCTGGCTTGCGGCATGGTGATAGACGCGCTGCTGATAATCAACAACTACCGCGACCGTGACACCGACCGCGAGGCAGGCAAGATGACAATCATCGTTAGGCTCGGCGCAAAATGGGGGCGCAGGCTATACCTGCTGACAGGTGTGGGCGCAACGTTGCTCAACCTCACATACTGGTACAGCGGCCATATCCTGGCATTCATCCTGCCGCTTATTTACCTGCCGCTACACATCGCCACCTATTATAATATAAAGAAGATAAACAACGGCAGAGCGCTAAATACCTGCCTTGGCGAAACAGCCCGCAACATTCTGATTTACGGGCTGATGGTAAGCATCGGTCTGCTGCTGGTGTAAGCCATCAGCGAAGATAATAATAGTAGATGTAGGCAAAAATGGCTACCAGCACCAGCGTAACGATGGTGCGGAACAGGCAGCTCACAAATCTCTTGATGAGGATAACGCCAATGACTATCGCAGCAACAAGAGCAAGATAATATCCTAAATTTCCCATAGTCTTCTTTTTTACTTAATGTTTAAACAGCATCCTGAACTGCGACGGCACAGGAGTCTCAAACTCCATAGGCTCACCTGTCACAGGATGATGGAAGCACAGCAGGAAAGCGTGCAGGCACAGACGGTGAAGCGGGTCATCGCCGTTTCCGTATTTCACATCGCCGCAAACAGGGTGCCCCATATCGGCAGAGTGAACGCGAATCTGGTTCTTGCGTCCCGTCTCCAGCTTAAACTCCACAAGCGAGTGCTCCGTGGTGCGGTTATGAGTGAAATAATGAGTCACGGCATACTTGCCGCCATTGTCCACGGGCGACGAGTAGGTGACATACGCCTTGTTGTCCTTCAGCCAGTTGGCTATTGTTCCCTCGTCGTTCTCCATCTCACCGCTCAGCACGGCAATATAACGGCGGTCGTACACAATGTCGTGCCAGTTGCGCTCAAGAATCTGCTCCGTCTCCATGTCCTTGGCATAAATCATCAGCCCGCTGGTGTCGCGGTCCAGTCGGTGCACCACATGGGCACGGCATTTCTGGCGGCTCTTGTGGAAATAGTCGTCGAGCACACTCTTCACGTTCAGCGACGAATGTCCTGCCGCCATCGACAGTATGCCGATGTTTTTCTCCACCACTACCAGCCAGCGGTCCTCATACACAATCTTCACATAACGGCTCTTCAGCCCCTCATTGTTTTTCTTCGTCATGCTCACCGCCACCACCATGCCGGGACGCAGGGCAAAGTCAAACTGTGTCACACATTTGCCGTCAACCTTGATGCCCCTGCCCTGCAGCGTTGCCTTGATTTTCGAGCGGCTCTGTCCCGCCTGCTCAATAAGAAATTCGAGCAACTGCACATCCCTGTCGACAGTGATGTAACGATAATCGCCCTTGTTACCCCTATAACCTGTATTTCGCATATTTCAGTTTGTTGTGTCTGTAATTTTTTCCGCACCACGGATATTACTCCTTACGCTGTTTCTCCATAGCGTCCGACCATGCCTGCAAGCGCTTATATTCCTTTTTTGTCAGCCTCATAAACGACCCGTGCTGTGGTGCCCCCACTCCCTGAATGTCCTGCGGATCACTGAAGTTGCGCATAAATTTGTCAGCCTTGCAGATGCGGTAGTGCTTGGGATTCGACGAATACTCAATGTAGCCTATGCGCCATGTGTCGTCGCCAGCAAGCTGGAACGCCGACACTCCCTCACACTTCTTCTTGCCCTCAAAGTCAATATAGTCGTCAGCCACAGGCTCCCCCCACGGTCCTGTGAGCGATTTTGCAGTTGCAGTGAACAGTCCCGGCTGTCCGCCCTCCTTCTTTATCATCATGTGATACAGCCCGTCCGCCGGCAAGTAGTTTATGTCGGCATCGATGGTGGCATATCCCCAGTCAAAGAGCAGTTGCGGTTTGGTGAGGGTGGTGAAAGTCTCGTCGGCATACGAGTAGTACATTCTGTCATACTTCTCCTCAGCCCTGTTCCACAGCGAGTAGTAGATGAAATATCCGCCCTGACGACCGTCAGCCCAGCGATAGTCTGGGTCCCAGAATATCTGCGGTGCCCACACACGGTTGACAGTGCTCCAGTCCTTATACACATCAGGTGATTCTGGGTCGCTGAAGATTCCGGCTCCCTTACGGAAGTCGAAAGTCACCGACTTCCAGTTTATCAGGTCATCGCTCCGCAACAGGTCTATGCCGTAGTTGTCCCATTTCTTGCTCTTTGCCACACACATGTCGGTGGTCACCATCAGATAGCCCTTGCCGTCGTGAGTGCGGCAGATATAGGCGTCGCGTGTGCCGCCCTCAATCCTTGCATGCTCCTGCGGCGAGAATACCGGGTCACCGTTTATAAGGTCGTGGAAATGCAGACCGTCGCGACTCAGCGCATACGCGGTCCACTCCCCTCTCCCGCTCATGTGGCAGTACAAATAACCATAGTCACCCTTTTGCAGATTCTGTGCCGGCGCAGCAATCGACATCATGCCAGCCATAACAGCCAGTCCCCATCTCCTTATGCTCTTTTTCATTCGTTTTCTGTATTTAGTTTTTATTCTGCAAAAGTACAAAAAAAAATCGTAGCAGCCAAAAAGTTGGAGAATAAAGTTAACCTACACTCTTATTTTCTTCACTACAACCTTACCGTTATGCTTTACCTCTACCAGCACAATACCGTCGGCAGCGACAGTAAACTGCTCCACTGATGAAGATGCAACTCGACTGGTTACAGTCGCGCCAGATACAGAATATATTGTGATTACGTCATCTTGTGACAAGCCTTCTACTCTTACCATATTCCGCTTAGGACTAAAAATACGCAATCCGTTGTCGGTCTTGTCATTCAGCATACGGTTGAAGCTTATGGTGAAGCGTCCTTCCACATCACCAGCCTCTACTGTCGAGAAGTCATACTGACATTCCAGAAGATCTACCGTCTTGCCTGTCTCGTTGTCTTTCAGCACTACCGTCTCGTAGTCATCCACGTTGCAGTCTGCGGGGATGGCGAAGGTGTACATGCCAGCCTCGGGCAATGACACACCAACACTCACTTCTCCTTCTTTGCTAACTGCCGAGAGCAACGAGTAGCGGCCGCCACCCTGCTGGGCATAAATCTGCGGTATGCCTGCCGACATCCACTTCACACCATCACCGTTTATGTCAAAGTCCGACCGTGACTCCCCTGCAGGCACAGCCTTCAGTTGTAGCCTGTCTTCCTGACTGTCTCCGCCGCCACGTGTATAGGCATGTGAAAGAACCACTGCCATGTCTTGGCTGCCCTGATATGCCACACCCGACTTTCCGTTGATCTCCATTGGCTGAGCAACCTCAATGATCTCTCTCTCCTTCAGCGTGGCAGTCTGGGTAAAGACTGCATCTCCAGCCGGAATATAGCCTTCAGCATTATCGTCTATAGTATTGAGCGTGGTGTAAGCGCCGTTATGATAACCATACATCACCCTTCCATACTGCATGTCACTGTAGTTCATGGCGCAGAGGTATGGCGAGCCGAAGAGGTTCCAGCTCATGTTCTCCTTATGTGTGAACCTGTTGCCGCCAGCCGAAGAAGAAGTCCACGGCTCATTGAAGTTGTTCTTCAGCAACTCGATGCTCTTACCCGCATCCACATTCTCCACATAGCTGTCGCCATAGAAGCGCACCTTGCTGCCTGCCGTGCCTTCCAACAGCCAGCCTGTGGTAAGAGGAGTCCTTGCAGCATTATATGTCGTCTTTTCCCATGCACCAGAATCCTTAGAGTATTGATAGCTATAGCCCGCACGTGTTATGGCATCATAGAGGCTAAGCGCAGCAGTGCCTTCTGTCCTTGTCACCTCAAACGGCATCACGGTCATGTCTGTACCCGAGGTTCCAATGTTTCGTTCCACGGCAAAGTGTGTCAGACTTATAGCTTTGTTGTTGGCACGCAATCCGGCATGATGCTCAAGCAGGAGGAAGCCGGGATTGAAAGGTGTGGCATCTGCATAATCCTTTGTAATCAGCAGCTCGGCACCGCCATCATACACACTGCCGTCATTGCCGGTCCCATCGGTATGACGTACATACACCACCGACTTGCCGTGAGGATAGTCGTCTTCCGTAACCACATTGTCCGCTGTCATTTCCTTTGTAATGTTCCATGTCTCAAAGCAACCGTTGTCCACAGTGTTGCGGATACGTTTGTTGCCTGCGATGTCACGGCTGTGACCTACCATCGTGATATAGTCATTAATGTCGGTTGTTCCTGCGTCAATATCTGCGGAGGTCTCCATCAGCTGATATTCCCAGTCATCAGTAGTGACATATCTGTTGTCACCCGCAGCGCCCATGCGGTTGTTGCCATTACCTTCAACATTTTCTATTACACCCGTAGCAGTCACATTAACGGTCTTCACACCGCTCACACTTCCCTTCACCAAAGTATTATAGAGAATGCCGCCGGCAATGCCGGTAACATCTTTGGTTACCACAGAAGAAGACAATATACCTTTATTAATAACAGGAGAAACATTCACCTCAAAGCCATCCACGACACTGTTCTCACCAGATATGACCAGTCCGCCGTTCAGTTCCGAACGGCTGTCCCTTTCCAATAAGCCAACACGTTTGTCCAACAAATCCGTCACAATCTTGTCCGTTTCGGTATCGGTGGTAGCCTCATCATTCATGCCTCCATACACCTTTACACCCTGATATTTCACCTGCAATGCCTCTGTGTCTTTCAGAGTATGATGCGCAAAGACGTATGCATTTGTTTTATCCTTATTAGCATTGACATACATTCCAGCCAAATCCACAGCATCCTGTAAATCATCAATGGCATTGTCCCAATCCTTGCCAGACTTATCACTGTTCAGCAATCCGGGTTTTACATATATAATAGGACGCAGATCTGACTCAAACTCGTATGCGCCTATATCTATATTACCTACCACACGCGCCACATTGTTGAGGTCTTTCTCCGCACTCATGTCCGCAACACCAGCCTTAGTCTTATATGTAGCCTCATTACCCATATTCAACAACGTGAAGTTAGGCCGGATACGATAATCTCTGTCTTCCAGCTTTGCATTATCCGGGTCACGGAAACGGGGACCGTTATTCAGGTCATCATTCACATTATCGGCAAACACCTTATTATAATGTCCTTCCGTTTCCTGCATATTCTGATTTCCACTATTCCATGAAGTAGAGTTATACACATTCGTCAGCCCCATGCTCATATCTGTGCCATTTTGGGCAAATGTGGTATTTACCAGAGTGATATTATCTCCATCTATACTCCCCACATTCAGACCGTTTCCCTTATTGTCGGCAAACAGCGTATTGATAAGCAACACCTTTCCAGTATTCTCATAAAACTGTAAGCCGTCATCGTCACATGCCCTGATTGCCACATTCCTCAATGTCAATGGAGCTGAGTTTGAGGAGACATAGATACCGCATCCCGTATTATTGATAAACGTGATACCAGAGAGGAATACATTCTTATCAGAAGATATATCCAACAGTTTTTGAGCCTTTATGTCCGGGTAATTATGTATCACCGTAGGCGCACTGAAATCCTGTGTCTCCCGCACCTTGTTTTCTATTGTAGTACCTGTGCAAGAACCATATATCTCAAGGTTTGTCCATCCCAAATCTTTTTTGTCACTTGTATGTAAAGCGTATGTCGAGCCAAGAGCCACTAACGGATCAACATATTCTCCTGCCTTCACAAACACACGTCTTATTGGATTTTTATTGTCAGTTGGATTGGAGGCACCGATAATGGCGCCACGCAAGTCGTCGGTGGCATTCATCCAGTTCTGACCATTTCCCAAACCTTTATTGAATACGTCAACATAGATTGCGTCCATTTTTGAGAAGTCCAGCCTATACTGATATTCGTACAAACCAATATCTATAGGACGGCTATCCGCTGTCCCGTCATCTTTAAGAGGACCGGAATAACGAAGATAATCGGCATTTCCCATGTAGTCGCTGATATATTCTTCGGCATACTGCTTAAACCAGTCTCTATAAGCCTGCGCATCGCCAACGTATGTTGCATCCTGCGTATAGTCACTTCCATCAGGCGACACCTTACCGTTACCCGTATCTGTCAGTGGTGACTGCGCTATCGGGTTCCAGTTGCTTACAGGATTATAGTTCACCGCACCCACTTGCATGTTGGGATTAGCAAAGCGCGGTCCCGACAAATCCATATTGTCTGACACTAACTTAAAATTATGCCACGTATTGCCTGCGGCAAACAAGTCATTATAGTCGATGTCACTTGCAGAATAGGTTATATCCACAGCCCCGGGGATTGTGCTGTCGCTGCCACTGTCAGACTTATTGTTCCACAACAGGGTGTTGACCATCTTCACTTTTTTATTTGCATCAGAGTTGATGACAGGTCCCGTTGCGGTCTTGTTGCTCACAATGGTGTTGTTCATCAAATCAACAGAGCCTCCAGCCACATGTATTGCACCACCTGTTCCCACCGAGGTATTGTTTACAAAGATGGTATTCACGGCACGGAAAGTACCTATAGGCTCTGTAGCTGTACCGATAACAGCCATATACACACCTCCACCTGCCGCATTTCCACTCTTGTCATCTACAGTGCTGCATCCAGCAAAAGCAGAGTTAATAGAAGTAAGGTTGCCGTTGCGCACATAGATACCGCCGCCACGCACAGCCTCATTATCCATAAAGCGGCAGTTCACAATCTTATAATCCACACCATTGCTGTATAGTCCTGCTCCACGGCCTACCTCAGAGTTATCATCTCCACCTGTCTCACTATACAAAAAGTCTTTCGTCTTGCCATTCATCACGGTCAGACCGTCAAGTGTCACGCTTTGCGTTTCAGGATCACCAGTACTTGTTCCCCTGTCACTATACAGTACATGGTAAGTGTTCTGCTCATTTCCCTCCATATCAATAGCTCCCGACAAGATTGTTCCATGAGCCATTTCCCATGGCTCCAGAATATTATTGCCGTTATAGTCGGAATATTCGCGCTTGTCAAGTATGTCCTCCTTTATTTTTTCCGCTTCATAACCAGTGATATCAACAAACGAAAGTGTCCCGTCAACTCCAGCAGGACTGTAACTTCCGCCATCCTCATGTGAGCAATACGTCTCATAACCAGAGAACCCTCCATATATCTTCACGTTATATGGAACGCTAAACGAGTTCTGCCTTTGATCTGTCACACCACCAGATACAGTATGAGCATCAGCACGCCTTCTTCTTGGCTTATAGGTTCCACTGGCAACGAATATTTCAAACTCAGCGTCCTTAGCTCCCGACACATTGTTCTCACGCACGGTCCTGATATATTCCAGAGCATCACCCAGCCAGGAGAACGGCGTATAGAACGACTGTCCGATATATGTACCGTCGCCCATAATCACATTCAAGCCTCTTGATACAAACAAACGCTTTACCAGCTTTTGGTTTTGAACCTTCGCATCTATCACAGCGTATGCGCCACAATCTACAGATATATTCTTATCGTCCGGATAATCTACTCTCTGTACTCCTCTCATGTCGTATGCAGCCACACCCAGCAAAGCCTCCAACTGCTGCTGGAAGTAGGTGGTCATACCATGGCTGATAAGCAGCGAATAGGGCTTCGGAGTATAGTCATCGTCATCATTGAAATAAGTTGTCTTGTCGTTTATCATAGACATATTGAAGAAGTTGCCTGGCAACTCCACAGCCTCCACATAACATTTGTTGAAAGGATACCATTCTTCAATCTCCGACGTTCCATCTGCTTTCTTATACACCTGCTCAAACAACTCAGCCTTTGTTGGATTGAGGTCTGCCGAGACATTCTTGTTACTGCCGGCATTGTTGCCGAATATCACAGAATTGGCAAACATGGCTGCTCCCTTCTCGCTATACACACCGCCAGCCAACTGCGCCTCGTTATCGGCAATGGTATTGGAGATGAGATATGCAGGATAGCCTGTCGTCATACCTTTTGCGGAAGCATAAAGACCGCCTCCCTCCTTTTCTGCCGTATTACGGAGAATGGCACAGCCGCTAACTGTTCCACCCGGAAGCACATACAGTCCGCCACCATACATGGCGGTGTTATTCTGCACCACACAGTTTCTCACATGTGCCCATGCCGGCACAATGGCACCACCGCCCTGCGTATTTGGATTACCTTCACCTGCCAAAGAGGTGGCAGCACCACCTTCCAGATACACACCGTCAATAATAGTCTTGGCATCTGCGCCTGTCCAGTCTTGAGGTTTCTCCATAAAGGTAACAGCATGGTAACCGTTTATATCCTGTGTCGTTGTAGCCGTAGCTTTCTTAATTGGACTCAACACGGTTGGGAACTTCATAACATCACGTATCACATTGCCTTTGGTATCTTCTATGGTTTTTGCATTGTCGTTCCAGTGTTCAGCCTGATCATTGAAGCCGCCCATCAAGGTAACACCATATGGCACAGAATAGCTATAACTCTGTGGATCTTTTTCGTCCGCCAACTTCGTGGCATGATAGGGAGTGCTTTCTGCATTGGTGTTCGCATATCCAGCCACCTTTACAATTACGGCATCCACCTTATCCCTCTTACCATTGGCAACATCCTTGGCGTATTCTCCAGCCGCATCCAATACTGTCTGTAGTTTTGTGGCACAGGCTGCATTGGCAAGACTGTTTCCGCTCATATTACCAGTCTCATTACCATTTTGTGTAACATAATATACCGCCATTTTCTTGTTAGCATCATTCTTTGCTGTTACTATCTCAGGCGTAGTACCCACAATGTTCTCAAACTCGTATGCACCAGCATCTACTCGACAATCCTTAATACGATCAGTAAAATCCATGTCTGTATATTCAGACAGGTTCACACTGCCGATAATATCCTGTCCCATGTTGAACGTTGAAGGATACTTGCCGTTCAATCTATAATCAGACTTTGAAAAGTCCGAAATATTCACGCTATTAAATATATCAGTCCATACTGTACTTTTATTTGTATAATTCAAACATTCTGAATTATAATCGACTTTGACATTAGTTTTATCTATCTTTTCTAAATCTGTATCCAACAATGTATTATAAAAAGTTATTATTCCTTTCTGAACTGCAATATTTTTATTTCCAGATATATCACCAGAAAATCCATTATTTCCTGCAATGATACAATTATAAAGATTCAACAATCCTCCATCTCCTGTATCGTCTTTCCAAACGGTAATACCCCCTGAAGCCCGTGATGTTCCAGAACCTGTATTGTTTACTACTGTATTATTATAAAATGTCGCATTTTCCAAGAACAATCCAGCACCATCCGCATGTGATGCCGTGATATGATTATTTGCCACTACACAATTATACATAGTTCCTTTATACAAATAAGCTCCACCTCCATAATATGCACCAGTAGAATGTGAAATTGCTTTCATGGTATTGTTAATCAGATAGCAATTCACAATAGAACCTCCATCACTATACATACCACCACCTCTTGCATTGGTATAAGCACCACTATTTGAAGTATAAGTATTGTTTCCTGTAACAACACAATCTTTCAAATTCATGTTTTTAAAGACTCTTGCACCAGCTCCTCCGTCTCTTCCTGACTCTCTATTCAAGTCACCTCCTGTAATAGTAAATCCATCCCATGTGGTTTCATATTTGAAAGTATCTTTATTGCTTTCCGGATTGTATTTATCAGCACTTCCCAAGATGCGTCTGCTATTTGTTGACTCCGAAGTGAGAATAGTCTCGTAAATCGCATAATCAGTAGAACCAACAGATTGGGCACGCAAAGGATGACGTTCATTAATACCAGGATTACCATTTGCCGGGAATGCACCGAATACATTTACACCGTCCTCTATGACAAAACAGTTTCCCTCACTATTGGGATTTGCCTTATAGTTTCCAGCAGCTACCCATACTTGAGGCTTTTCATTATTCTCGACAGTACCGTTCTTTGCTGTATTTACAGCTTTACTTATAGTTTTAAAAGCTTTGTCCCAAGATGTTCCATCATTACTGTCACTACCATTAGTACGCACATAATATACCCTACCGCTCTTCGGCAAAATAGCCTCATACGCTCCAAGGTCGGACACACCGCCAAGGTCACGGTCATTGACGGCGGTAATATCCTGTGTGTTTTCTGACGATGTGCCCGTTGCCTTGTTTATGATAACAGAAACATCATTGGAACTGGTCAACGGACGGAAGACAGTATAACCGCCAAGATAAGTGTCGAAACCTAACTTGGCACCCACATCATTGGTGGGGTTGGCAAAGTTGAGCTGACCTTTTTGTCCTTCATCCATACCTCCCACTGTTGCCACATTGGTCAAGGTGTTGCCGGAAGTATTGCCGGCAGCAAATGAACTGGTGCCTGAGACTTTCGCATCACCGACGTTATTAACAATAGTGACATGCTCCATAGTCAGGTCGTCTGCCACAATGAGAGGATTGGTTTGTGTGGAACAAGTATTGTTGTTCACCACACAGTTGCGCATGGTGACCGTTGCAGTGGAGGGTGCATAGATGGCGGCACCCGTAACGGCAGTGTTGTCCTCAAAAGTACAGTTAAGCAACGTTACCTTTGCATTGTCGTATGCCAGCAGCCCTGCGCCATGCGGCATGACAACATCTGGAGCGACATAGCCGTTGACAATGTGCACACCGTCCAGCTCTATGTCAGCACCTTCCTCTACAGTAACTACATGATAGAAACCATTTTCCAGGTTTTCCCCGTCAGGATTACCGTTCAACACCGACCTATGCTCTATCGGGGCACGCCTAACATTATTGCCATCCCTATAATAGCCACCCACGAGGCGAAGCTTCGCACCACTCGCAGTCTTCTTAAATATAATGGTGGCACTACGGTCGTCTTCATCTGTATAGGCATAACGGGGCCACAGGTCACCCTCCATAACCCTTACCTCCAGCGTCCTGCCGCCAACTTCAGCCTTAGGAAGATTGGCAAGATAATTGATGGCATTATTGATGGAGCGATAGGGATGGTCCCAGTCACGACCATCGTCATACGTGCTTGCATGACCATAAGCCACATATACAATCAGCTTGTTCTGGTCGGTCGTAGCATCATACCGTATATCTATATTATCACCACGGAAGGCACCAATTGTAGGCTTTTCGGCAAAGAGTCTTCCCTCTACATCCAGCTCAGGAGCCAGCTGCACCTCATTTGGGAACTGCGGCAGAGGCATACCTGCCGACCAAAGAGAGCTTCCCTTCATTGGCTTCCAATAATAATTGATGTTTGTCCAAGTCTGCTGTACTCCATAAGTTTTTTTCAATACATCATTTGAAGTCATGACACCCCCTGAGGAGAATGCAGGACCGTTCAGGGTCTCATTAGATTCCTTTTGATTTTTCTCCAATATGCGGACAGTTCCCTCCTGTGTGATATAGTTCCAGATGGCATTGTCGGCACCCGATATGGCATTATATAAAAAACGCACCTTGGCATTAGTAGGATTTTTAGCATATACCGGCACATCCGCAGGTTCACCCGTGCTGCCAAAACGGTTGTTCCACAACACTGAGTTGACAAGCAGCGCATACTCGTTGATATACACGCCACCCGTCTGTGAAGTATTTGTATAAGCAGCATCTACAGACTTCGGACAGTAGTTGTTGGCAATGGTGTTATGCAGCAGCACACCTCCAAGGTTGCAATACACAGCACCGTTGTTGCGGGCAGTGTTGTTGGTGATGACATTGGTAGATGCCGTCACGGCTGTGGGCTTATCGGCAATGGCATTCAGATAAATGCCTGAACCGTTGTCACCATAGTTGTTTGCCAGCATACAACGGTGTATCAGTCCGTCATGCTCCACATAGGCTGCACCGCCATCGTCGCCAGCATTATTGTTATAGACAAGTGATGTGCGCAGTCTGGCGCCATCTGCCATATAGACACCTCCACCATGACGCATAGCCGCATTCTCCTTGATGATACAGTTCTCCACCATGACATTCTGCCCCTTCATGTATATGCCGCCGCCACGGTCGGTCAGAAAGTCGGTCTCTCCATTACCACCCTGGGCATTGCCACCCCTAACGGTAAAGCCTTCCAGTCTGGTAAGGGTGGAAAATTCCTTTTCTGCGCCGCCATCGGGCAAGAAGGGAGCAAACCACACCACATGACGTGAGTCGCTGGAAACTGACAGTTCGTTATTGCCCCATGTCACAGAGCCTATATAGCTGGCTCCCTGCAGCGTCGTCTCATGAATAAAGTCCCAAGGCATGCCGCCATCTTTCTTCTTACGTTCGGTCTTGTCTTTCTCTGTTCCCGCAAAACCTCCATATACACTTACGCCGTCTCTCATGCGGAAGGTAGCGGTATAGGGCAGGCTCGACACCAGTGGCACCTTTGGCGAATAAGTACCCTCGGCTACCCACACTTCTCCTCCACTCTCTGCCAGCTCGTCTATCATTGCCTGCAGGTCATTGGAGGCATCACTCCAAGATGCTCCACGCCCCACACCGTCTGTCCTAACATAACGTATGCGGCTGCCCGACACAGGCTCATACTCATAGGCGCCAATGTCTATCTTATCATTATACACGCGGGGCTCGTCGTTCATATCCACACTGCCATAACGACTGGCATCGTAGAGACTGTTGTCACCACTGTCCACAAGAATGGTGACACCGTTCGGTTCCCAGTCCCAATAAGGATAGAGGTCATCCTCAAGCAACTTGAAGTCAGCATCATAACCTCGTCTCAATGAAGGCAATACAAAATCTGGACCTTCCGTGTCCCTGTTCCTGATACTGAGATAGATGTTGCCTTTCTGCTTGTCCTCATCTGTGGCACGGGAGAAGGCGGAATGATAAAAATCAGGCTTGGTGTCCTCACTTGTCGTGAAGATGGTGTTTCCCCAGATAACGGTGTTATAGACCGGCATGCCAGGACCGTCTATGCCGGAGCCACTGTTGCGGGTGACGCTGCAGCTTACAATCTTTGCCTTTTCAGAGTTGTCTGTTTTTGCCGTTGCCCTGACACCACCATTGACATTGTTGAATATCACACTGTTTACCACCGTAGCCGCACCGGCTATATACAATCCTCCACCATTGTTGGCAAGTACGTTTTGTGAGCCTGCCACATTATTAAATACGGCACAATGGTCTATCAGATTCTCGCCCAAGGCAGTTGTCTGCACATTACTGTCCACATAGATGCCGGCACCTTCGGCTGCACGGTTTTCCACTAAGCAGCATTGCTCTATGTGAAAGGCACCTCCCAGACTGTTGTCACCTGTCACAAAGACACCACCTCCTTTTTCTGTGAAACTGCCGGCATTATCCTGCGGCAAGTTGTTGCTGAGCGACAGACCGTTCACTATGGTTGGCAGAGTGTTGTTGTTGCCCGACTTCGCCGGATTGAGGTCCATGGTCAGCACATGGTCTATGTGAGAATTAACCTCACGGCTGATTAAAGAACGGTATCTTAGCCTATATTGTTTCTTTCCCTGATACTCACGCTGACCGATGCCGGTCTCATTACCCTTGAAGCCGCCATATACCTTTACGCCCGACTTCACAGTAAGACCTGCCGTAATATGGTAAGCCTTAGTGACATCGTCAGAGCCTTGAATCCATATCTCATCTCCAGATTTAGCTTTACTGAACGCGTCTGCCAAGGTTGTGACTGTCCGCCAGCCATCGGTGACAGGTTGCCCGTCGTACGTCACATAATAGACAGTAGCCTTTGCCGCCAAATGAGTTGACAGCAATAGAAAAACAATCAATATATTGCGTAAGTGTCTCAGCATATTATTTTTTATCCTTAATTATTCAGTGTTATAGTAGTTGCTCCCGTCACCCCACGGATGGTGGTGTTCACCTTATACCATGTGGATTTCTGAATCTTGCCAGGAAACTGGAAGGTGTAAGAATCCTGTCTCATGGCACCATCCTTTTTGGCAGAAAGGTTAAATTTCACATGAGGGATTCCTTTACTTGGGAATACATAGTGATACACACGCCCGTTGCGCTTGCTGACAGCTGATGTGTTCACGAATAGGGACTGTCCTGCAAAAGTCTCAGTCCCTGTACATAATTCTGGGAAAAGACACCCCTTGCCTTTGCCTGCTGCTGTCTCTTCAGATGTATTATAAAAGGTGAAGTTCTCAACCTTCACATCTGTATATCCCTGTGTGTAGGCATCCTGCGCATCCCACTGTATGTCTATCTTCGCGGCTAAGCGGGTGAGGCGCATGGAGGGAATGGGCTTCAGTTCTCCATTGTCTGCATCCTTGCTTATCTCATATTCCGCCAGATTGCCACTTTGGTCGTCCTGATAATATCCCGTGGCAACACTCAGGAACTTCTCTGTCTGGCTTGCATCTCCCGAGGCATAGTCGTTGGAGATGAGCAAAGCTTTAACTGCCTCATCCGTGGTACACCCTTGAATGGCAGCCTTAGGACTGTTGACAGCATCGCCGCTATAAGTCACACCATAGATATGCACCTTACCTTTCTGTACATACAGCCTGAGCTGCCTGTAAGTGGTGCCCGTATATACAGGCAAACGCTCAAAGTCATCCTTGGTCAGGATTTTCACAACAACGGGAAGATTGCCGGTGTCAGGCTCATCCTCCAACTCCGTATAAGCTATGATGACAGCCAGCTCGTCCCAGTCCTCGCCTTCACTTACTGCCTCGCCCGGGTCACCCACAGCCCTTGTGCCACTGCCTTGCAGAGGGGAAATGAGAAGCGTCATTGTCTCTGCCGGCTCTTCATTTATAGAGCCGGCATCATCGTGGCTGCATGAAAGAAGTGACATCAAGCACACCACCATTATTATATATATGTGTTGTTTGCTCTTTAACATTTTCTTCTTCATAGACTTCGTCGATTCTTCATTCTTCACTCTTCATTCTTCATTTATATCTCTATCTCATAGTCACCGCCGGGCTTCCAGTCGAGTGTTACGCTTACACCCACCTCAGGTGCCTCGGTAGTAACACTCCCGTCAGGATTGAGATTTACCTTTATTATCTTTAGTTGGGCAGCCTTCAAAGGCTCTCTGACATACAGTTTTGTCTCAGTTATCTTTCCGTTGACGGTCACATACACATGATAGCTCCAGATACCATCAGTCTCACCCGCTCTTAAACGCATACTGTCAAGAGAAGGAAATCCCGCTGTATGCAGACAGGTGTGCCCCCCCTCATCCATACGGGTGGTACGCACAGCTGTTGTACGTTCATGGTGATACACACTGTCGTTTACGGAGAAGTCATTGGCAAGTCCAACCACATACGCCTTAATGTCATCTGCGGCTACGCCCTTACGGTTGATGACCAATGCCGTAGCACAGTTCTGCATATACATGGGAACGGTGAAGGTGTAGCTCTCCGACTTTACAGCCATGTCCTTGCGGGCAGTGAACAGTCCGTGAGTGTGCCCGTCGATGGTGTCATTTGGCACATTGGCTATATTTACCTGCTGGTCTGTATCCTGTTCGGAGAGGGTGAGAACCGGGTTGGCAGCCACATTTGCCCATGCCAAATGGCGATAGTCCTCAGCTTTCAGATAGATGGTGAACGAGGCATTGGCGGCATTTATCTGATGTGACTCATGATATGCCAGTCCATTATTGGCATAGAAATTGATGTCCAGATCGCGAGCAACATCAGAGAATATGTTAGCCAAGACTTGTTCCAGCCTCCGTGCCATTGGCTGTTCCTCGGGTGCCGACAGCTCTGAGTCTATCTCCGTCTGCATGTTGGTGTGCAGCCGCACCTGATAGTTGACGGTATAGTCTGTGCCACAGTCCGACATATCCTCATCAATGCAGGAACTCAATGCCAATGGAAATACCATTGCCACCGCTATCCGCCACATATTATAATGTAATGTCCTCATCATCGTTCAGTTTTTTCTCCCTCAGTCCTTCGGAAAATTAACGGTTATCCTCAGGCTCTTGTTAAGGGCTTTGTTGGCGGCAACCCTACGAAAGGCTGCCGCCATTGTCTGTTGTCTCAGAAAGTATCTTAAGATACCTCGCCATTTATCCTAAGATACTTTGCCCTCTATCCTAAGATACTTTGCCCTCTATCCTAAGATATTTTGTCAAGTAAGTATATCTTCTCAGAAAATCCTGCTTCCTGAGAATACATTATTTTACTATTTGCCTACTTCCACATCAAAGATGATACCTTGTTCCCAGTCCAAATCTACAGATAAACCTAATTGCAGATTAGTTGAACGGAGGTCAGGAATCACATTGTAGGCATTCTCCAAAGAAGTGATTTTAACATTCGCCTTTGTCAGATAGTCTGAAATGAAAACTTCGTTTAGATTACCGGGATTTCCCACACCATTACCTGCATTAACATTTAGCGTTCCAATAAGATAGAACTTTCCCCCTATTGGGATAATCTGCTCATTATGTCCACAAAACTCTGTATCTGAGTTATTCGTCAATTCAAGAACAAAGCTTACTACCTGATTTGCCATGTTTTTTGTAGGCAATACTAAAGTATAGTTAGCTTCTGACACAGAATTATATTTCGCATTAAGACTACACTTGCTATCATATATGGTTTTATAAAAACCATCCGTTGCCACTGCAGCAAAATCATAACCAACAACAGCAGGCTGGTTGCCAACAAGGACAGCTGACACAGGAAAACCATCTGTAGGGACATTCACATTACGTTGGGATGTAATACCATCAGCTTGCGTCTTCTCATGATCCTGTAATGTCGCTGCAGCACAAGTTACCGTCAAAGCCAAATTGCCTACACCATAGTTTATATTATTCTTTAAAGCAACAGATTGCGTAGATGATGTAACTTCAGTTCCCCAACCACTAAAAGCTGTCGCCTCTTCCCATTCAGACGGAGTTGAAGGCCAAACATCATCAGCAACAGCCGTACCACTTGCATACAAAGGCGTAGATGTCCAATAATACAAAGAAGCAGGATAGGTTATATTATTCACATCTATTATCGGGTTTGATGTAGCATCACCTGTTGGGACAATATAAGTAAATTTATTATCATTGTTTTTATTAAATTCTACAGCAACAGCTCCATCTGGCAAATTCAAGTCTGCCGGATATTTATTTTCTGTTGACAACTTTCCATCTGTGTTTGTAAAAGTGCCGTTTTGTGTAATTGCTGCTTTAATTGCATTTGACACATCATCTGTATTATCCTTTAAATTATCATAAAGAGCCTGCATAGTACAAAGAATACTATTGGCAGAGCCTGCCTGAGATTTCGTAAAATCTTCATATAATTGCTTCAGATTTACATCGGTTGAGCTACTCCAACCAGCAGCTTCTACAACATTATTTAAAACTGTCAGCAATGCTTCGGAATTTGTATTTAGTATAGACCCCGTAGTATTCACATCATTCAACTTAAAAGTAATACCCGCAGTACTTGTCTGCCCATCAACTGTAGCGGTCAAGATACCATTATCCTCATTTGTGGCACTGACGCTTCTCAAAGCCTGACCATAAAACAAGAAATTGGTTGTACCTGTTGGAATAGCCACATTCTTATAAATCTTACTTGATGCAGTTCCAGTAATAACATCTTTCTCAATATTACTCAAGGTAATCACTTGTCCCAGAGACGTGTTTTCACCTATGGTTTCAGAAAATGGTATCAGACGTATATCCTGCATTCCCAAGAAGCCAGTCCCTTCTGCCTGAGTATTGTCACCCGTCATACGGGTTTTTACCTGTGCAGCACGCGGTATGTTGATTGCGAACTGCGTCTTCACACTCTCTCCGTCAAACGACGGGTTTACATTAACCACTTCCTCGTCTGACGAGCAGGCTGAGAAAGTCATTGCGCCAGCGAGGAGTACCACCCCCCCATAGGCAAAATTCTTGTTCGTAAACTTTTTCATGTCAAAACAATTTTTATTGATTAATATTTCTTTTCCTTATCTGTTCAATGTTACGGCGTGCGTTCTCATTACCCTCATCTGCAGCACGCTGCATATACTCCATACCTTTCTGCTCATTGCCAGTCATATAATAAGCCACTCCGAGCGGACTGTGCGAGCGCTTGTCGTACGACACTGGTTCGAGCAATGCAAGCGCCTCGGCATACTTTCCTTCCTTCATCAAGCCCACAGCCTCGTTGATGACCTTGGCTGTTGTGTCGGGCACATAGTCATAGTATATGCGCACATAACCTGAATTACGCTGGTCTTTCAGTATATGCTCCTTCAGATATGCGTATGCCCTACCGCCATCGAGTGCCCTTATCATAAGCTCCTTCCTGTCGGGAGCATTGTCCGAATCAATAATAGCGAGCAGACTCTCACGCCATTCAAAGTCAGTGTCGCTGATCTGGTCGCGTAGCTCTGTCCACGCCTCACCACCGTTTACCGCCTCATACATGCTGTCGGGAGTGCGCACCTTCTGCTGCACATACTTCTTCAATGCCTCGGCACGGTTGGCAGCCAATGCGGAGTTACGCTGCTGCGGACCTTCCACTGACGCCAGTCCTATAATCTGTATTATCTTTACCGACGATGTGGTGTCTGCCATTATCGCCTTGGTGATGTATTCTATCCGGTCAAGCGTCAGGGCATTGTCACGGAAATCGTGCAGCAACGTGGCATTGTTCACAGGAAAGTGTACATAGAGCGCGCCTTCCTCCTTGCGGAGGATACGCGTGTCGTCATAAGGCAGGTACTTGCTTATGTGCTGCAGCACGGGATTATTCTTCTGCAGCTCGCCTGCCTTGCCGGTGTTGTCCTCCACATACGCCAGCTGCGGCATGAACGGCGGGATATAGACGAAATGCCCGATACTGTCCTGCGGCATGTCCACCACATTGCAGCATCCCTCCTTCTCCTTCCTTACCCCCATCTCTATGCGTCCTGTCCACAGCCATGGATAGCGGTCACGGCTGAGCGTCAGCTCACGATGCTGTGTGGCGTTTAGCGGAAGTTCGGAAGCCGTGGTCTGCGGCACACTGCCATAGAAACGGCTGCGTTCAGCATATCTCATGTTTCTCTTTCCACGGAACACTATCGGGTCGAGAAACAGCGAGTCACCTTTTGCGTTGCAGAGGAAAGGCGTGAGACACAGGGCATAGTCGCTGCCCACTGTCTGGTCTCCGGCAAGCACGTATGTGATTTTCATTGTCGAGTCATCAGCCTTGAAGCCCGTTAGCCGGCTTTCAATGGCTGCCTGGGCAAAGGCGGTGAATGCCGCCGCAAATATAATTGCCATAATCAGTAATCTTTTCATCCTTACACCTTATTTTATATTATATATAAACGATATTGCAAGCTTGGTGGGCATAAACTTGCCTTTCGTCTCGTCGGCAAGTTTGCTGCCACATTTAAAGCACCTGTATTTAGAGTATTTCGTTATGCCATAGCCGATGCCTATCTCCGCCTCTATGCTCCATCTCTTCGACGGAAGCATCCAGCTGTAGCCGTACGCTATGCCAACCGCGCCGAAATCGCCCTGGAAACGGTTGTCCTTCAGCTCGGGAAACAGTCCGAAAGGAACGTCAATTCCTCCGACATTGAAATGCGAGTAAACAAGATGTGCGCCGAAAAAATGTCCGGCAAAGGCATGACAGAGCCAGTAGCGCGCCTCGGGCTGCACGGCAATGTGGCGTAGCTTCTTGTTCTCCGAGAATGTAAATGGATTATATCCGAGTGAAAGGTCCACAGTCCATCTGTCTGCAACCTTCTTCTCTACCGCCGCGTTAACCGATGTCGTAGCCCAATAAAGGGCGTTGGTCTTCACTGCCACATTCTGTGCCCTTACTGCCGTCATGTAAAACAGCAGTAATATAGTCAGCCACACTCGTAAAAAAGCTATACAACGTATCATATCTATATTTTTATATTCACCACAAAATTAATCATTATATTCCATTCCTACAAAATTACATATTGGCAAACCATGCGAAATCGGTCTTTGTCCATTAATCTATCCATCTCAGAATGGCTACACATAGCCTTATCTTCCATAACATCCAACCGTTATAACTCAACTGGCAGAAATTTATATTCATTCTACGATTTACAATGCAAAATTACGTATTTTAAAACAGAAAAACAAATACGTTTTTCCATTTTGAACCATTTGAGACCACATTCTTACTATTTGGGACAATCTACTTATTCCCCAAACACAGTAGTATCCCTAAAAGACAATTTTGTCCATTGACTTGTCTATTGATTTACTTTCAAATTCGCGCTTCGGGGGGGCAAAATAACGATTTTTATATAAAATTAGAGAAAAAAGTTACAATTTATCAGATTATTTTCATTACCTTTGTAGCGAGAGAACAGCATAAACCCAATAAAAACAGTACACATTGATATAATATATATTATAAATCGAAAAAAATGAAATTAAACTGTAGAATTATCGTTTTAACCGCCACCGCATTAACTATATGGGCTTGCTCCAACTCACACGAGAACAAAAAAGCGGGACTGACAGCCACGGATTCGTCATTCCATAAGAAGGCGGAGACAGTGAAAGTCAACGGCGGAGCACCGGAAGAATATATCGCACTGCAGAAAAAGGCTGTGGAAGAGATGCGGCAAGGAAAGGCAAAGGAGTCATCGTCAGAAATCCTTGCACAGATGGGATATTTCTATTTCCGCGGCGGTGATTATCTGCAGGCATTGGCTTATCTGCAGGAAGCTGCCGACTCAATGCGCAACATACCACCAAACAAGATTGACATAGAGGCAGGTACAAAACTGCTCGGCAACACAGCCAATCTTTACACAGAGATGAGCATGTACAACGAGGCAATGTCGCTTAACACCCAAGCCCTTGAGTTGTGTAAACAAGGTGACTATACCCGCGTCCCGGACCTTTTGAGAATGAGGGCTGTGATATTTCAAAAAACCAACAGGCTTGACTCAGCCGCACTCTGTCTGCAAAAAGCCATTATAGCATCTGACAAAGTGAAAGACAAAGAACTTGCAAAAATAGGCAGGCTAATGAATGAAAGGACTTACGCCGGATTGTTCATAGAGTATCCTGAATACAAGCCTGACTCCATCGCCATGGCTGTAAACATAATTGAGCGCAATCTGAACTTGATGCAAAAGGTTACACGACCAACCTCAGAGATGCTTTTAGGCCGTGGTTACGTGCTGATGGGAAATGCCACAAAAGGCATCAAAATAATGGAAGACGCACTAAAGACATTCCGCCAGAATTATGGAACGGATGACATAGAATGGGCATTAAGGATATACACACAAAGCCTGCTGGAGACAGAGCTGTCGCCCAAAAGCCTCGCCATATATAAAGAGTCAAAGCGGATGACCGACACTGTCACGGAATACAGTAAGGCAAACGCACTGCTCGGTGCCGACTTCAAATATCGCACCTCACAGATAAAAAATGAGAAGATTCAGCTTGCAAACCTGCTTAAACAGAAGCAAGAGACAGACATTTACAAGAGAATATTGACACTGTTTACCGTTATCGCAATTGTATTTTTCACAATAACGAGAATACGTCGTAAGAACAAAATCATCAGTGACAACAAAAAGGCGATTGACCGTCTCATAAAAGACCGTATCTCGCTCAATGCCAAGATTGAAGAGTTCAACCAGAATGAGTGTAAGAGTCAATATGGCGTAGAGGACTCCAACGCATCAAATTATTCTGAGATATTGACAATGGTACTTCTCACAAAAGAGGATGAGACCAAATTCAGGCAACTGTTTGACTCAATCTTCCCAGGATACATACAAAGGCTACGTCGCGACTATCCCAAAATAACGCCCACCACCGAGCTTATATGCATGCTCATAAGACTAAGCAAGTCGAACGAGGAGATAGCACTTACTCTCGGCATCAAGCGTGAGAGTGTGGTAAAAAGCCGCTATCGCCTGCGCTCTCTGTTCAAGCTTGACAAGGACACAGACCTCAATGATTTCATCGTCTCAATATAAGCGAGACGATGAAAAACTAACCCGCCATTCCCGCTTTTTCCCACTCTTTTGCGATTTCTCCTGCATCAGCAAGAGCCGTGGCACGGTCAACGCAATATTCTTTTATGAGAACACCGGCGAGCGTCTCCTCTGTAAATTCAATATTTTCAACGGCATTCCACAGCAGCGCAGCAGACTCGTTGAGATGTACCACACTGCTGAAGTCAATGTTTTCCTTACCCTCTGCCACGATAACGTTCTCGCCGCAGATATTATGAAGTTTGAATCCTGGTTTAATTTTCATTGTAGACTGTTATTTTTTAAATAAAAACATTTTGCGGTATAAAGCCAGCAGATATCGCCGCAATGGCCGCAACGCCATCCACAGCAAAGAATAAATCTGCCATTTTGCTGACCCAACACTACACAACTGTGTATTACCCTTACGGTAGAATCCCCTAACCACAGCTTGAATGTCGCTACGCCTGCAGTGTTCTGGCGTAAGGTTGCCATCGCCAAGCAGTGTGATATTGTCACATGATATTTCTATTATGCGGTGAATTACGTATTTGCCCGTAGGCAGATACGCCAGCACCACATCGCCACGTCGAAGACTGCCGGTATCCACACGACAGAGTACAGCCTTGTCGCGTCCATCCTCAAGAAACGGACGCATGCTGTATCCGCGCAACGGCAGGGTAACGCTATGCCCCTTGCCTATCAGCTCCACCACCTTGGGCAGAAGCACATCGTTGGGCAATGTCATTGCCGGCTTACTTGGTTGTGACATATCAACGCTGCTTCATTGTCCGGCAGACAGTGCATGGTGTACACCGGAATGTGTGAGATTACTTTTCCTATGGTTTCGCAGAGCATACCGTGCAGGTGCTTGTCGGTCTTCATTGTAGAGCATGCCGGCAGTATGGCTGCAAAAGCATGTATGGTGTCATTCCGCTCTATGCTGTTGACTTTAGCACGGCTGATTTTCACTATTGCCCCGGCGGGGAATTTCTCCTGACGGTAACAAGGAGTCTTGCCGCTCCATGGCGAACCGTAAACCATGACGGTGCCGTTTACAATCCTCAATATCGGATTGTCGTCGTTGAGCAGATGCGTATCTGCTATATTTTTCAGCCACAGGCTGCTGTGGGTGCTCTTGCCCGTGCCACTTTTGGCTATAAAGGGATAAGCCTTACCCTCTGCCACCACACATGAGGCATGAATGAGCAGGGTGTCGCAAGGACACGATGCAAAGGCAAACATAAGCATCAGCGCATTGTTGAGCCCCTGAGAACGCATGGCTCCGCTGCCGTATAACACACACTGGCACTGACTGAAATCGCCATTGCTCAACAGGCGGCAGCAAACATCACCCGATATATTCTTTATCTCATAATGATAGCCTCCGTCCTTAATACTGTGTACAATAATATCTCCGTTGCCTGTGTCGAAACATCCTGTCTCTTCGATAAATTCACAATCGGGCAACCCGTCAGCCACGGTGAGCGTAAACAACAGCGGCAGAGTATCCGATACACAGCCGGCAACAAAAGGAGCAAACGACGGCAACAGCTCCATGCTGTTGTCATCGTTTGCGGTATCAAACACTATCCTCAGCCTGAAGTCAGCCACACAAAAGGTGTGTGACTGCGGCGTACGGCTGCCAATAATATGTACTGCTGACATTGCCGGCAGATTATTCCTCTGTAGCGCTTTCCTCCTCATCCTTTATTATGGTGAATCGGAAATCGTCCAGTTTAAGATACTTCACGTCAAACTTTCCCGGTGACTTTGTGGTGTACAGAGCCCTTACCTTGCCAAGTTTTTTTGTTATCTTCTTTGCCTTGTCTGAGAACATCACGAAACAAGTGCGGTGGGGCTGTCCCATTTTTTCAGCAAGATACTCTTTCAACTGACTGGAATACATTTCTCTGTTTACCAGCATCTTCGACCGGGTGTCGTAGTTGGCGTTTTCAATCACCTGTACATCGGTGATATAGATTATAGAGTCGGTGAACGATGCCGAGCAACCGAAAAGATACAGATTCTTCTTCACTTTCTTGGCATATGCATCTGCCGGCACCATGACTGCCGCGACAGCAATCATCAATATTACGCATTTTGTCGCAAACTTCATTTTTTTGTTTTTATGTTTTACTTTATTCTTTGTGCAGCCTTATTCCTGTTTCTTGTTTCTCTGGCGCAGGTGGCGTATTGCCTTTTTCCTGATTTGGCGCACACGTTCACGGCTCAACCCCATCTCCTCGCCAATCTCGGCAAGCGTCATCATGGGTTTGCCTACACCGTAGCAATGGGCAATTACAGTGCGCTCACGTTCGTTCAGCACATCAAGCGCATCGGCAAGGTCGCCCATCACAGTAACATGCTCTGCCCTGTTGTCAGTTTCTTCCTCGTTGCCCGCCATGCCTTCCAGTCTGGTACTGGCGCTGTCGTTCAGCGGACAGTCGTTGATACCCAGCGCCTGTACTATGCTTTGGCGCACATAGTTGGCGGCATACGATGTAAACTTGGCACCCTTGCTGCTGTCGTATTTCTCAGCAGCCTTTATCAGCCCGATATATCCTTCGCTCACAAGGTCATCGAGCGCCACGCCCTTGTTGGCGTACTGTTTTGCCATGGCAACAACAAATCCCATGTTTTCTTCCACCAGCCGCTCTTTTTCCGTTGCCCTGTGTGGACGTGCTGCATTTTGTTTTGTCATAAACCCTATTGTTTTTTTGGATTATTTTTGCAAAGTTACGAATAAGCAAGGACAAGGCAAAATAAAGAGAACATTTTTAATGTTTTTTTTATTTTGCCTTGCCTGTCGCGAAATAACCTATTCCATACTTGATATCGTCACATCATCAAATTCATCGGTATGGTCAATAAGCCACTCTGTGTGTTTGCCGCGTTTCATCTTTATTTCAATGGTCACATCGTAAATCTTTCCTTGCGGTGTGCGCCGGTCGGCAATCTCGTACGAATACATTTCCATACCGCCTCGCTTAATTGTGTCTACAACATTCTTAACGCTGTCCTTCGACTTGGCTGTGAATGTAAGCATCACCCTCACCGTCCCCAGATGCGGGATGAGTGCATGGAGCACCTCCAATCCCATGAGCACCATTGCCGTAGCAATTACTGCTGCAATGTAAAGTCCCGTGCCGCATGCCAGTCCGATGGCAGCGGTTACCCACAGTCCCGCAGCCGTGGTCAATCCGCGCACCACATTTTTATGGAAGATAATTGTTCCGGCTCCCAGAAATCCTATTCCCGACACCACCTGCGCCGCCACTCGCGACGAGTCTTTCAGTGAAGCATCGAATCCGTATTGCGAAACAATGCAAAACAATGCGCTGCCCAAAGCCACAAGAAAATGGGTGCGGAATCCAGCCTCCTTCGACCGATATTCGCGCTCCAGTCCAATGGCTCCTCCAAGCAACAGCGCCACGGCAAGTTTCAGAGAAATATCGCCAGTTATGTCTAACACCTGCTCCATTTCCGTCAATCCATGTGGAACACTTCCTGCAAAGGAATGGTCACAGGCGAATTGTCTTCATTAACCTCCATGATGTCAGCCATATAGTCCCACCATTTCTGAACTATGGGATTGAATCCCATGTCCTGCGATGATTCCCCGCCTCTGGTCTTCTGACATGCAAACAGAATATTGGTATCTTTGTCCCAATAGATGGAATAGTCGTAGACTCCACCGTCTGACAACATTTTCTTCAACTCCGGCCAAATGGCTGCATGACGTTTCTCATACTCTTTCTCAAAACCCGGTTTCAAGAACATTTTGAATGCTTCACGCTTCATAATAATATATTTTTTTTATGTGTATTGGTTTCATATTTGTGCCTTCTCTTATGGCAGAGCTTTCAGCCCTTCCCATTTCACGTTCCACTTGCCGTTGCGTGGAAAACCAGGATTACGGTTGCTGTTTCCGTCCCATCCCGCGCACATCATGGCGATGGCGGTGAGCAGACCGCCGTTGCCAGGCAGATAGCAGCGCAGACGCTGGTCCTGATAATTGTGACCGTTGGGCAGATAAGTATTGGTGCGTTTATCCATCAACAATGCGTTCACAGCCTTTTCCGGTTCACCCATCCTTGCGGCGTTCATCGCCACCATCGGGTAATCCCATCCCCAGGTCTTGTCCCAGTTCCATTTATCCCATATCCAGTTCAGCGTGTTCATCATCACTGTCGTGTTCACCAGTCTGCTCATCGGGAATATTCCCACGGCGCCGAGCACGGCAGGATGGTCGCTTGTCAGCCGTATGTCGCTATAGGTGTCGGTGGCAGTCTCGGCGGCAAGATACAGTGAGTCGCTGTTGTAAGCCAATGGAGCAAGAAGTTCCACAGTCTTATCCCATGCCTCCACGCGCTGCAGTCCGCGGCGCTCTCTCCACTGCTGCGCCACCTGCAGCGCAAAGTGCCAATAAGACAGTTCAAACGGAGAGTTCCAGGTTTCCGCAGCACGAAGAGTTTCCTGCGCAGGTATCATGCCTTTCAGCACAAAGCGTTCACGGCCATTCAATGTGTCGGACGAAGCAAACGACTGCATCCACACAGCTGTCTCGTCAACCATCTCGCCGTAGCGGTCGAGTATCTCCTTATTGGGATTGGCTCTGTAAAGCAGTTCGGCAAGATATATGATGTGTGGCTGCTGCCATATAAGAAAGCTGCCCACCTTCGACGGTGCCTCAATTGCCGACGGGTCGGTCATCTTCATCCACCGCAATCCTTCGAAGCCTTGGCGGCGGGCAATGGCACGTGCATTGCCGCTCGCGCTCTCATACCAGCGCAACGTGCGGTCGAGCAAGGCTCCATGACCATACAGCGGCAGCCAAGACTGATGCCACCATATCATTTCAAGATGGAACTTGCCAAACCATGAGTTATATGTCAGTCCAGTCTCCTGAGGCGGCGCACTGCCTGCACACTGTATTGCCAGCAGATACTGACTGAGCACCACTCTGCGCTCAAGCTCTGCAGCACGGCTGTCGGTACATTCCGAGAAGTCAACAGCTGCTCCCGAAGTCCAGAAATCTGCCCAATAGCCGGCGCTTGATTTTGCCACAGTGGCAAAATCCGCAGCATCGCCACTGACAGTCTGTTCCTGAGTAAATTCACAGCTACAATCCAGTTCCTTGCCTTTCGATACAAGCACCCAGTAGTTTGGCGATTTTTCTTTCAGTGTAGCTTTACCCGTCCAGCTCACCCTTACATAATATGTTGTATTGTCGATTGTGCGCTTCAAAACAGCCCACTGATTGCCGCCGTCAACCAGCTGTGTGGTGTGACGGTCGTTTGCATTCCAATTGCAGGCATCATCGCAGTGACCGCCCGTGGGATAGGCAAACCGCAGATTCACGGCAGCCTTTGCTGAAGCCACAATATGCGTTGATACAATGTCACGCTGGGGATGGCACACCGTGCTCACCTCATACGATGTTCCTCCCAAAGTAAACCGGCTGTCAATCCTGCCCTGCCACAGATTGAGTGTTTGTCTGGCATCGCTGACATCGGCAAGCGAAACATCCTTTCCTGTCTCCAGACCAATGCAACCAAGATGCAGCCGATGTGGATTAACGCGATACCACGTAGCAGCATCGCGTGCCCTACCCTTCTCCTTATGTTCTGTTGCATACAGTTCTTTATGACCGTGCCCGAAATCATATTCCTTAAACGACTCTTCAATCCTAAGTCCCTGCGGGTTGTCAAAACTATGCCAGCCCCACTGGCTTTGCGTGCCGAGAGGCACTCCATGACTGTAAGCCTCGGGAAAGGTCTGAAGTCCGGTGATGTCGGCGGTAAAGGCGAAGCCTCCGTTGCCCACACTAAGCGATGCCAATGTGTCGGCAGCCTCAAGCCGCGGACTGTTGCGCTCCACCAATGCCTTACGGTCGATGGCGGCATTCGCCCACGCCATATTCCACAGCAAGCCAGCCACCACAACAATAGTTCTCAATCTCTTCATTTGTTTTGTAGTTTTATTTAAGCAGTATTTATTTTGCAAAATTACAATAAATATTTCAAACCGCAAAACAATACCCTGAGTTTTTTCAAATAAATAATCCCTTTTTTCATACCTTGCCACAATACTTACCCTTGCAGACAACAAACAAGCCAATCACCACCGACGTGGCAAACTCTGACAGCGACAGTGCAAGCCATACTCCTGGAATACCGACAATACTCGGCAACATAATGAAACATGGAATAAGAAACACTGCGCCGCGCAACAGCGAGAAAACAGTTGCAGGCACAACACGCTCCACGCTCTGAAAATAGCCCACTGCCACGATGTTGACGACAAAGAACACAAAGCCTGCCGAGAAATACGGAAAACCATCGATGGCTATCCGGGCTGCAGGAGACTGCGGATTGACAAACAAGCTTACCAGCAAGTCAGGCACAAAGGTAAACGCCATGGTAACAGCAAGCCCGCACACAGCTGCGGTGGCAAGCGCAACGCACTCCGTTGACCTGACCCTGACAGCAAGTCCCAGTCCGAAATTATAGCTTATTATTGGCTGCGCCGACTGTGCAATGGCGTTACCCACCATAAACACAAAAGGAATGTAATAACAGGCTATGCCGAAAGCCCCCACTCCATTGTCACCAAGATAATACATAAACACCTGATTACCCACAAACATCAGCACGGCAAGCGTCGCCTCGCCAAACAGAGCCGATGAACCGATACGACACTGATAGCCGATGTTGCGCAACGACAGACGCAGGCTCTTGACACTCCTCTTGATGGGGCACAACCGCAGACTTCTGGCATAAAACAACAGATATGCCATCGCTATCAAACCTCCAAACACAGTGCTGAGCGATGTGGCAAACGCAGCTCCCCTTACTCCCCATCCAAGCGGAAAGATAAACAGCCAGTCAAGCACGACATTGGTGACGGCAGCCACTACATTGCACAGCATTGCAAGCATGGGAGAGCCGTCGAGACGGATAATGAACAGCGATACCGACAGCCATATCTGGAACACCCATGACGGTACATACCACAACAGATAATCGGTGACCATTGGCATGAGATGTTCCGATGAGCCGAGCAACCGGGCTGTGGCTTCTGGAAAGGTTAAAATCAACACTGACGGCACAAAAGCCAGCAGCGTGACAAACACCATGGCTTGGGTGACATTGAGCCGAGCCGCCTTTTGTCTGCCCCGCGACAGATGTATCGATGCCACCACGGAACAGCCAGCCCCTACCATCAGTCCCACGCCAGTGAACAGCATCAGCAGCGGAATACAAAGATTGATGGCAGCAATACCGTCACTGCCCACACCATGCCCCACAAATATCCCGTCGATGGCTGTAACCGCCGATATGCTCAGCATACCCAGCAATGTGGGAATGAAATACTTTCCAAACAGCAAAAACACATTCTGCGAACTCAAGTCAATTGCATCTTTCTTCATATTTTTTCCTCGTTGTTTTTGTTATACCTAAATTCTTTTCAATCTAATTACTTTTCAGTCTCATTCATCACATTCGTCTGTCCTAACAAAAGAGCCGGATAAAATGATTGGTTTTACCCAGTCATCTTATCCGGCTCTTTTCCTTGTCAGCCCTCCGATGAGGATTACAAAACTCTTTTGTTTTCTAATTCGGCTGCAAAGTTACGACTTATTTCTCACACTGCCAAAAATAAAAGCGAAAAAAAAGATGGAATGCGCATAGACATGCCACATTCCACCTAAAACATTTTTTATGAAAGAAAATTCTCTAAGAATTAGAGCTTGCCGTCAGACCCGAGCACATCAACAATCTTGTGGATGTACATCTTCTTCATGTTGTCACGTGCAGGTGTGAGATACTGACGTGGGTCGAAGTGACTTGGATTCTCAGCCAGGTGCTTGCGGATGGCAGCAGTCATGGCAAGACGTGAGTCAGAGTCGATGTTGATCTTGCAAACAGCGCTCTTGCTTGCCTCACGGAGCTGCTCCTCTGGAATACCTACAGCGTCGGGCAGCTTGCCACCATACTTGTTGATGGTGTCAACCTCGTCCTGTGGAACTGAAGAAGAACCGTGGAGAACGATTGGGAATCCGGGGAGCTTCTTCTCTATCTCATGCAGCACGTCGAATGCCAATGGAGGAGGAACGAGCTTGCCGGTCTTCGGGTCGCGCGTGCACTGCTCTGGAGTGAACTTGTAAGCACCGTGGCTTGTACCGATAGAGATTGCCAGAGAGTCGCAGCCAGTGCGTGTGGCGAAGTCGATAACCTCCTCAGGCTTTGTATAGTGAGACTCAGCGGCAACAACCTCGTCCTCAACACCAGCGAGAACGCCAAGCTCTGCCTCTACAGTCACGTCAAACTGATGAGCATACTCTACAACTTTCTTTGTCAAGGCGATATTCTCCTCGTAAGGCAGTGAAGAACCGTCGATCATCACTGAAGAGAAACCTGAGTCGATGCAGCTCTTGCAAGTCTCGAAGCTGTCACCATGGTCGAGGTGAAGAACAATCTGTGGCTCCGGGCAGCCCAACTCCTTGGCATACTCAACAGCACCCTCAGCCATATAGCGGAGAATTGTAGGGTTGGCATACTTACGCGCACCCTTCGACACCTGCATGATAACCGGTGACTTTGTTTCTACTGCTGCCTGCACGATTGCCTGCATCTGCTCCATTGTGTTGAAGTTGAATGCAGGGATTGCATAACCGCCTGCAACTGCCTTCTTGAACATCTCACGGGTGTTCACAAGGCCAAGATCTTTGTAATTTACCATAATTATTTTAACTTAATATGATGTTAGAAATTTATATCCCAATCTTTATAATCCGACCGCAAAGTTAGTCATTTTCTTGCGTCGGACAAAAGATTTCGTGTCATTTTGTGGTTTCTTTCAATCTATTTTGATATAAATTAAATCTACTTTGCAAAAAAGTTTTCGATTTGTCAACTTCATTTTGCAAAAGAAGTGCAATCAAGCTTGCTTTTTATTTAAAATCGGCATAGCCTTTACCCACAACATACATTCCTGCCACCACACCGGTAAATCCGCCAACCACCTCGGTGCTTATAAGCGTAGCAGGCAATGTGGCAAGAACGTGGCGCACGCCATTGGCTGTGAACCAGAACACATAATTCTCACCTTCGCCAGCCAGTCCAATCCCGGTGACAGAAGAAGCAATTACCTTGCTTGCCACAACATGACTGAGCGATTTCACCTGATAGCGCACATTCACACTATAGTCGCCGTGGGTCTCGCGTTTGATGAATATATCATAGTGTCCGTCGTTGATCTGATACACGGTGAGTCCAGCCTCATCGCCAGCCTCCAGACTGCTGCCGTCCACCTTGGCACTGATGCCGTCGGTGAAACTTTCCAGACGGCGCCCCATGAACGATGGCTTGTCGTTGCGGGTGAGCGAGCTGGCAGAACCATATATGCGCACACCACCCTTGCCGTCGGCAACATATTTGCCTGTTTCGGGATTCTGTATGTGAATCCACTCAGGACCTACTCCCAACAAAGACTGCGCCGTGGTCTGCAAGACTGTAGGCAGCGTGCGGCATGTCATCAGCGTGTCAACGGGCTGACCGCCGTTCACCACTGGCCATTTTCCTTTCTCCCACACCACGGGGGCAAGGAAGGTCTCACGTCCGAGATGATGATATGAACCGCCAAAATTACGGTATGCAAGGAACACTATCCACCAGCTGCCGTCGGCAGCCTGCACAAAGTCGCCGTGTCCCGTGCCCTGTATCTGATTTGTCTGTCCTGCCATTGAGCAGTGGGTAAGCAGAGGGTTATCGGGATTTGAAATGTAAGGACCATAGATGTTTTTGCTGCGGGCTATGGTGAGACGGTGGGCAAGCTCGGTGCCGCCCTCTGATATAAGCAGATAATAATATCCGTCCTTCTTATAGATGTGCGGTCCTTCAGGGTAGCGTCCGCCGGTACCTTGCCACAACGGACGGCTCTCCGTGAGTTGCTCGCCAGTCTTTGGGTCAATCTCACACAGCATAATCGTGTTGTCGGGATTGCTCACCATATAGCATTTGCCGTTTTCAAAATATAGCGAGGGGTCTATGCCCTGCTGCTTCAGCCATATAGGATTGCTCCATGGACCGGCAGGATTGGTGGCAGTCACCATAAAGTTGCCGCCGTTGCCCACGTTGGTGGTAATCATATAATATGTACCCGCGTGATAACGTATCGTGGGCGCATAGATACCGAGCCACGACGAAGCGCCTTTCAGCGGCAGCTGTTCCTCGCGGTCGAGCACATTGCCTATCTGGCGCCAGTTCACAAGATCGCCGCTCTCAAACACCGGCACACCGGGAAAATACTGAAACGAGGAATTTACAAGATAGAACTTGTCGCCCACACGGCACACCGAAGGATCGGGATGATAACCGGGAATCACAGGATTGCGGAAGCCCTGAGCAAGGGCTACAGCCGACAGCAGCACCGAGGCGCAAATTACGAAAACTTTTTTCATCATGTTATTTTCAGGTTTTATGAGTTTAATGAATAAACAATTACAAAGGTAAGATTTAAATTGCAGGCGTCAAAACAAATCAACACATTTTTAATGTTTTTTATGCCAATAATTTTGTCAATCCATTTTTTTATCGTAATTTTGCACCATAAATATAAAATCAGGTACACGGGAAATCAATGCAGAACAAAACGAATACAATATTGACAATAAGTACAATCATACTCATTGTGCTGTGTTTTGTCAGCATTTGGTCACCTATGAATTTTGCACAGCAACGCAAACTGCGCGAACAGCAGGTGAAAGAACGGCTGATAAGCATAAGGCAGGCAGAAGAGGCATACCGCGCTCGCTACGGAACATACTGCGACAACATTGACAGACTGGTGAAGGAGATGCGTATGCCGGAAGCTACAGTGCTGATACCGGGGGCGGCAAACAAAAAGTGGAAGATACAAACCGCAGTGATGCCAGGCAGTAACAACAAGCCTATTCCGTTGATGGAATGCGGAGCCAAATACAATGAATATCTGCACGGACTCAACGGACAGGAGATAGAACGCATAACACTGAAAGCCACCGAGAGCAATAAATACCCCGGACTGAAAATAGGAAACATAATAACACCCAACAACAATGCAGGAAACTGGGAATGACAATCTAAATACATTACGACAGCGCCTGACGATAAGAGTGAGCCGCAAGTCTCTCTCGTTCTCGACAGTAACGCCCGTGAATACCGAACAGCCCATAACGTTTGAGCCATACGCAGTGAAAAGTGGCATATCTATGGCTGCCAACATGCGTGAGGCGCTGAAAACAGCCACGCTGCCAGTACAAGGCTACAAGATGGCACAGGTGATGGTTGAGTCGCCAGTGTTGCTTGTGCCTATCGACATGTTCAAAGAAGAGGAAATGGAGACTCTCTACAAGCACTCGTTTGAGGGAGACACCAATCCCGACAAGATACTCTACAACACCTTGCCATATCTCAACAGTGTGGCAGTGTTTCCCATCAATAAGGACCTGAAAATGGTTATCGACGACCATTTTACCAATGTCATCTACATTGCAGCCCTGACTCCCGTGTGGCATTATCTTCACCGCAGGAGTTTCACGGGGGCACGCAACAAGCTGTATGCCTACTTTCACGACAATATGATTGACATCTTCAACTTCCACCAAAACCGTTTCAAATACAGCAACCAGTTTGAGGTGCGAAACTACAACGATGCAATATATTTTATACTATATGTGTGGAAACTGCTGGGACTGCGCCCCACTCACGATGAGTTGCACATTGTCGGCGAGGTGCCCGACAAGACAGAGCTGACCGACGAGCTGAAGAAATACCTGCAGAGAGTCTACGTGATAAATCCTTCGGGCGACTTCAACCGTGCCCCAGCCACACGGATTGAGGGTATGCCCTACGACATAATGACACTTTACACCAAAGGCAGATGAGAGTAATAACAGGAAAATACAAAGGACGGCAGTTTGAGGTGCCACGCTCGTTCAAGGCACGCCCAACTACCGATTTTGCAAAGGAAAACATATTTAATGTGCTTGGAGGATACATTGATTTAGAGGGAGCCGTGGCGCTTGACTTGTTCATGGGAACGGGAAGCATATCGCTTGAACTGCTTTCAAGAGGATGTTCGCAGGTGATTGGCGTAGAGATTGACCGCGACCACCATGCCTTTATCTGCCAATGTCTTAAAAAGATTGGCGACAGAAACTGCACTCCATTACGCGCCGATGTGTTCAAGTTTATCAAGGCGTGCAGAATGCAGTTCGACCTTATTTTTGCCGATCCGCCATACGCACTGAAGGAACTGCCCGAAATTCCGGAAATGATTCTTAACAAGGGTATGCTGAAAGAAGGCGGACTGCTGGTGTTTGAGCATGGTAAGAACAATGACTTCTCACAGCATCCAAGATTTGTGGAACACAGAGCCTACGGCAGTGTAAATTTCTCAATATTTAAGTAGAACAATTACGAATTATGAATGTCGAATTACGAATTGTTCTCGCTTCGCTGCGATTGTGAATTATATAATTATGAATTACCTCAGCAAATGATGGTGCAGCAAATAATTCGTAATTAATATAATTCCACATCGGCTTTTGCCGACAAATCGTAATTAGTAACTCGTAATTCAAAATTCTATACCACCACATCATTTCCCAAACGCTGTGCCAAGCCATTGCGTACCTCCTGAGCCGACTTCAGCTCTTGCATAAGCTGCATTACAAGCTGCATGTCGCTGCCTGCCGAACGTAATTGAGCCTGCAAGTCCTTTATATGCTGTTTTACCACCGACATACGGAAGTCGAGCAACAGATGCTCAACCTGTTGCTGCATTGTTTTCTCTGTGGTCTTCATCTCTAAGCTGCGCGGCAACGGCACCTCGTCCATTGTCAGCTGCGATGCTAATTGTCCGATTACAATGTCAGGATGATTAAGAAAATAAGACTCCGCTCTAAACCCATCGTCGCCACAATGCTCCACAGCCTCAGCAAGTATCTGGTTATAGAGTGGATTGCGGAAAATCAACTCATCGCAGCCAAGATCAATGTCTATATATTGTGCCACTGTCAGATTGAGCCGGCTGCCGTCGTCCATCTCCACATCGCGCATCACCACCGCCTCACCATGACACACAACCATTTTTATCAGCATACGCTCTATTGACTCGTCGGGCGACAGGTGTACATTGTGCAACGTTTTTGCAACTGGTTCTGTAATAGTAACACCACTACCGCCATCACCGGCAATCGTTGCTGCATTGTCGGCAGAGCTTGCAATGCCTTGCGCAGCAAGCCGTTCCGTCCTTGCCTTGTCGCGTTCTATTTCCTTTGCCTTTTCTTCCTTCGACTGTATTACGAACTTGTTTACCGCCGACACTGCCGTTGCTTCCTTTATTTCCAGACGGTTGGTACACTCACGCAAATAAGTGTCGCGCACAATCTGGTCAGGTATCACGCTCACACTTTTCAGTATGCTGTTGATGGCTTCCGACCGCTTTATCGGGTCGGTCACACCATGCAGCAGCATGTCTGTTTTAAACTGTATAAAGTCCTTTTGGTGGTCGTTGATATACTTTTTGAACTCCTCCACCGTGTGCTTGCGTGCAAAACTGTCGGGGTCGTCGCCGTCGGGCAGCACCAGTACCTTTATGTTCATACCCTCGGCAAGCAGCATGTCGGTACCACGCATTGCCGCATGGATACCGGCCTCATCACCGTCGTAGAGCAGCACGATATTGTTGGAGAACTTCCGCAGCTGCTTTATCTGATAAACGCTTAAGGCAGTACCACTGTTCGCCACCACGTTCTCAAGTCCGCACTGGTGCATGGCTATCACGTCGGTATAGCCCTCCACCATATACACACAATCCTCCTTGGCTATGGCTTTCTTTGCCTGATACAGTCCGTACAGTTCGTGGTCCTTGTGATATATCTCGCTCTCGGGAGAGTTGACATATTTTTGCGCCACGCCCTTTGTGGCACTGTCGAGTTTTCTGCCGCCAAAGGCGCTCACCTTACCGCTCAGAGTAAACCACGGAAAGATGACGCGCCCCGAATAGCGGTCTATGATTTCTCCCTTATCCGTTCGGAAACATAGTCCCGTCTTTATCAGAAACTCTTCCTTATAACCTTTGCTTATTGCCGCCTTTGACAGAGAATCGCGCTTTGTAAGAGCATATCCCAACTGAAATTTCTCAATGATATCATCGCGTATGCCACGGCTGCGGAAATACTGTCGTCCGATGGTCTGTCCGTCAATATCATTAAGCAGAAGATCGTGGAAATATCCCTTTGCCCACTCATTTACGATATACATAGAATCGCGTTCTGAGGCTGCTCGTTTCTCGTCATCGCTCAGTTCGCGCTCCTCTATCTCAATATTGTATTTCCTTGCCAGCCAGCGTAGGGCATCGGGATAGCTCATCTGTTCATGCTCCATCAGGAACCCGGCAGGTGTACCTCCCTTGCCGCAAACAAAACAGTGGCAGATGTTCTTTGTGGGCGACACCATAAACGAGGGATTCTTGTCGTCATGAAACGGACACAATCCCTTATAGTTGACTCCCGCCTTGCGCAGGGTCACAAAATCGGACACCACATCCACGATGTTGGCGGCGTCGATAATCCTGTCTACTGTCGCTCTGTCAATCATTCTGCAAATATACAAAAAAACGGAAGGCGGGCAAAATAAAAAGAATATTTTTATGTTTTTTTATCGAACACAAGCGCCTTATCTCCCAAGATGCAAACTACCACCCCGCATATTCTTATATGCTCCCATCACCTTGCGCTGCACGGCACTCCACAATGGGATGCGGCGTAGATGGCGGCGCATGGGCATGTCGTAGAGCAGAAACAGAAGGAAGAGAATGACGGCGGCATAGAGCACGGCACCGTAAATCTGCTTTATGCTGACCTCCATCATCTGCGACACAAAGCCTTCCATGTATTCGCCAAGGGCAAACGGGGCGCGGCTGAAGCTCACACGGTCGATGGCGGCACTGTAGCGCGCAAAGTTGTCGGGCACAAGATAGGCAAGACAACGGGCGTAGACGGCACATCCGAACACACCGCCCATGACGGCATGAAGGAAGTTGAACACCGACAATGCCTGGAAGAAATGCTGGAACGACATTATCTCGTGAAGCCACACGAAGAAGGCGCAGCACAGGGCGGCGTAGGCAAAGCCACGGCAAGCCACAGGCAGAGCTAACTGCGAGATGTGGATGTCGGTGGTCATGAGAGAGTAGAATCCGAAGAGATAGCCGATAAGCGCCGCAATCCCTATGGTGCAAAGGCGCAGGTAGCTGCGGCGGCAGGTGTGCATCCACCAATAAGAAAACGCGCAGCCGCACACTATGCCCACAATGGCAAACCAGTCGAGCCAAACGCTCACCTCCTCGCTATAGTGCATCACTTCCTCATAGTAGACTTCCTCAAGCACATACTCGGTGGCGAGAAAAGCCTCGACCAAGGTGATGAGTATGAGCACGGGCGCCAGATGGCGGTAGGTCCACATCTTGGGTTCGTAATAGGGATGGCGGATGGAGCGCATGCGCCCTATGCAGAAGCCAAAAGTGATGATTGACATCGCTGCCAATTGGCAGAACACCAGACTGTTCCACCAGTCGAGCCAGTCGGCATAGCTGAACAAATAGGATATCTGCAGGGCAAAGGCTGCCCAGAGTGCCCAGCCTAACCAGTCGACACCATACAACGGCATGGGACGCATGAAGCGGAAGTGTTTTGTGCATACAAAGAGAAACAGCAACACCATGAGCATCACAGCGTCGACAAGCAGATACATGTAGGTCCAGTGATAGTTGTACATGATGTAAGTGGTGGTGAGGTCGCTTATCTGCATGCTGCCCAATATCAGCAGATGCAGGTATGGGAAGAACACGGTGAAGTCGCGCTCGGGCGTCATCCACAGCTGAATGTTCGACATACACTCAAAGGTGCCCTGAATCTTTGCCATACCGCTGATGAAGCACACCGCCCACAGCAGCGGTAGGCAGGTGATGTGGGGAGCCACGATGTTGCACGCCAACATCACCGATGCAGATGCCGTGAGCAGCGTCTTGTTGGTGAAGCGGAACTTCATGCGGAACAATATCGGGAAATAGAGCGACATTCCGCAAAGCATACTGTACATACACATCAGAATGTCCTCGCGCATCAATGCCTTTCCGCCAATCATCTGGTTGAGCGAACCGAGATACACTCCGCCCGACAGCTGAAACGTGAAAGCCACCAATATGTACAGCCACGGCCGTATGCCCTGCGGCACAAAGTCGCGGTACATAGGCATGGCGAAGGGATAGTTTTGTGGTGCTGACATACCTTATTATATATATAATCAATATTTCACCTCACACTCTACATTCAGTCCGGCACGCAACCGCTGAATGTCTTCCTTGCGGTTATCCTTTATGCTGATGCGCACAGGCACACGCTGCTCCACCTTGACGAAATTTCCCGTAGCATTGTCCTGTGGAATCATCGAGAATGCCGCGCCTGTTGCATCGGATATTGCCTCCACACGTCCCTTGAACGTAATGCCCGGCACGGCATCGGCGGTAATCTCCACCTCGGCGCCCTCGGTGATGTTGCGCAGCTGGGTCTCACGGTAGTTTGCCACCACCCACAGGTCGCTGCCGTCAACAATGTCCACCATGGTCTGTCCGGGCTGCACCAGCTGTCCTTCGTGTATGTCCTTGCGGCCGGTGACGCCGTCGCAGGTAGCCACAATCACGGTGTATGAGAGATTCAGCCGTGCAAGGTCCACAGCAGCCTGTGCCAAGCGGATTCCCGCCTCGTTTTGTCCCAGACGATGGTTCTGCTCGCTTTTCACGAGCGATGTGCTGCGCTGGACGCGCACCATCTGACTGTAGCGTGCCTTTGCCGCCTCGTATGCAGTGTGTATGTTGTCATACTGCTGGCGTGTCACAGCGTCCTCCTTCAGCAGTTTCTCATATCGAGCCAGCTCACGGCCAGCATTCTCCATCCTCACACGTGCCTCGTCGATGCCCGCATCGCCCACACTGATGTTGTTCTGCGTGGTGGCTATGCCAGCCGTGGTAACCTTCTGTCCGGCAAGGGCGTTGGCAAGGTCTGCCTCAGCCTGCGCCAGACGCAGACGGAACTCCGCATCCTCAATTATCACTAATGTGTCGCCTTTGTGCACGGGCTGATACTCATCGAAGCAAATCTTGCTGATGAATCCCTGCACACGGGTATTTACGGGAGTGATGTGCTGACGCACCTGCGCATTGTCGGTGTACTCCACATTGCCGAGGTGTACAAAACGAGAGAACACATAAATCAAGCCTCCTGCGAGGAAGCAGATAATAAGAACGTTATATATCAGTTTTTTTACTTTTCTTGTAATCATAATCTTTTTTATTTTATTTTTTACAAACTCTCTGTCACATATTTCATTTTATAGTAATTGAACACCACGTTTATTCGGGCATTCACTAAGGCGAGGTCTGCGCCGAGCTTAGTGTTGCTTGCGTCAATCATGTCGGTTATCAGCGCCTGCTCGTTGCGGTAACGGTTTGAGGTCACCGAGTAGTTCTGGTCCGCCAGCTCCACGCTCTTCTGCTGTGTGCGCAGTTCGGTGAACGATGTCATGAAGTTGGTGTATGCCGCCTGCACTCCGTTCTCCACCTGCTCATGGGCGAGTGCCTGCTGCTCCTTGGCGCGGCGCTCCTCAATGCGTGCCTGCTTCAGTTTCTTGTTGTTCTTAAACAGCGATGCGATGTTGTACTTCACTCCCACGCCCACGTACCAGTAATTAAAGTTCTTGTCAATCACAGGCACCTCGATGGTTATCGGTCCGTCCAGATGGTCGGCAGCCATCACCATCACCTTGGGCAACTGCTCACTGCGCTCTATCCTGACCTTCTCACCGCTCATGCGCACAGCCAGCTCTGCCTGCTGCAGTCCCCCATGGCTGCTCTTTGCCAGCTCCTGCCAGTAGCTTTCTGCAAGGGCTTTCACCTCGGTGTCAAGCAGCGTGGTGTCGGGCGCTATCTCCGTGTCGGCAGGCAGGCTTAGCGTTGTCACCAACTGGTGGTTGATTATCCGTCGCGCATCCTCCGTCCTTGCCATCTGCAACTTCAGGTTCTCACGCTGCAGCTCATAGCGTGTGATGTCATTTTTCAGCACCGTGCCCTCCTTGCACCTCACCTCCATGTGGCGTATCATGCGGTCGGTCAGCTCAAAGTTCTTCTGCAGCACCTCCATCTGGTTGCTCAGCTGGTAGAGATTAAGATAGTGCCCCACTAACATAAAGCGCACCTCCTGACGGTTCTTCTCCACATCCAGTTCAGCCATCTTCTGTCCCAACTCCGCCAGGGCAATGCCTCCGCTTATTGCTCCTCCCGAATAGATCACCTGCTGTGCCTCCAGCGCAAAGTTGTTGCCGAAGTGTGGAATGTGCACGCTCATGCCGTCGCCGAAATGGCGGTTCCACAAATTTCCGTCGCCAAGATAGCTTGCCGACAGTGTGGCGCTTATCTCCGGCAAACGCTGCGCCTTGGCGGCTTTCACCGCCTCGCCGGCAGCCTCCAGCCCCGTGCTGAATGTTCTGATACTCTTGCTGTTCTCATCGGCAAGCCGGAACAGCTCGTCAATCCCCATCACCCTCTCTTGCGGTGACTGGGCACAAAGTGTCTGGCTGCATAGCGCCGACAACAGCACCATGAGCCACGTTTTGTTACTCATAAAAATCAATTATTATTTTTTCTTTAAACGATTATTATCCGTAAGTACAGCTAAAAAATATATCGCAAAAACATGGAATATTATATTTGAGCGGCAACTCCCCACGAATGGAATTTCTCCATCTTATTGCGATAGCGAACGCCTGTCCCGTATGTACTCTTTACCATATTGTCTATTGCCTTTTCTTATCCTGTATACTTAAACTTTTCTGTAACTCACCATTGAATTTCGGCTGCAAAATTACAACATTTTTTTGAAACATAAAGCCGCAAAAATCCCCACAAACGTTAAAAAAGCCTACGTGTTTTGCATTTTTTAAGAAAGCGACAATATCAACATGCGGAATGGGAATACATAGTAAAATGCCTAAAAAGTGCTTGAAGTGGGTGGAAATCTCCATAAAAAGCATAGATTTCCACCCACTTCAAGCACTTTTCCCACAATTTTCTTGGATTTAAGCGTATTTTTTTCTATCTTTGCAGCAAAATGCCTTACACGATAATGACCTTAACTGAAAAAGGTTGTCACTTTTAGGAGAGTTAAACTTAATTTGTTA
>ENA-OYXU01000077-OYXU01000077.1-human-gut-metagenome-genome-assembly--contig:-NODE-77-length-41949-cov-4.801833_pt1 | contig 41949 bp, 41 predicted proteins | sample MGYA00243243_ERZ653435 | MGnify/ENA primary metagenome ERZ653435 (study PRJEB26926, sample SAMN06165113) | human gut metagenome | biome: ENVO:00009003; feature: ENVO:2100002; material: ENVO:00002003... | reverse complement strand
GTCTCGTGGGCTCGGAGATGTGTATAAGAGACAGGATCCCGGCGGATATGATGTCGAGCATCGGCGCGATCCCGTCCCACATGATCACGATCGTTTTCGCATGCATGATGCTGGGTGTGAAGAAGTCGGAAAACACCTCCAGCATGATGCACGATGCGGCCGCCGGTCTTGGCTGGCTCTGGTCGAACTCCTTTATGCAGGTTGGTGTGGCGTGCCTTCTGTGCGCGTTCCTCTTCACGCCGGTCTTTGGCGTGAACGAGCTGTTCGGCTCCCTCTTTGAGATTGGCTTTGCGGGCGGCCACGGCACGGCCGGCGGTATGGCAAGCGTCTTCACCGATAGCTTCAACTGGGCGGACGGTGCCGACCTCGGCAAGACCACCGCGACCATCGGTCTTCTGGCCGGTATCTTCGGCGGCATGGCCATCATCAACATCGCTGTGCGCAAAAAGTGGACCAAGGTCCTCACCGAGCCTGCTTCCGGCAACGCCGCGAAGGAAGTTTTTGACGAGGGCGACCCCAACCACGAGCCTTCCGCTTATGCCACCATCAGCCAGGACGTCGTGGAGCCCTTTGCATTCCACCTCGGCATCATCGGCCTTGCTATCCTGATCGGCCGCCTCATCGTCTGGGGCTTCGGCCAGATCTTCGGCTACAGCGGCCTTCCTCTCTTCCCCTTTGCCATGATCGGCGGCTGGGTCATCAACATCATCGCACAGAGAGTGCCTCTGCTGCGCGCGCTGTTTGACCGCAAGACCTTCCAGCGCATTCAGGGCATGGCGCTTGAGATCCTCGTCACCTGCGCAATGGCTTCCATCTCCATCCCCGTCGTTCTGGCCTACTGGGCGCCGCTGCTCATCGGCACCGTCGTCATCATGGTCTTCATGGTGTTCTGGACCCTCTGGCTCAGCCCCCGCATCTTCAACGACTGCTGGTTTGAGCAGGCCATCATCCGCTATGGCGCGTTCTGCGGCGTTGCAGCCGTCGGCTACATGCTTCTGCGCAGCGCTGACCCCAAGATGGAGACCGATGCCGGTACGATCTACGCGCTGGACGGTCCTCTGATGAGCCCCTTCATCGGCGGCGGCCTGGTCACCTCCATGTGGCCCTTCCTTATCACCAGCATGGGCGCTATGAAGTTCGGCTTCATCGCCTGCGGCATCTCCCTCGCGATCCTCGTTGTGCTGCGTCTGTTCTTCTGGAAGAAGGACTTCAAGATGCAGCAGAGATAATCATCTCGTTGACACAACAAAAATTGCCGGGTGCTGCGTGAATGCAGCACCCGGCCCAGGCTAACATTTTCGGAGGCAAAAACAAAATGGAAAAAAAAGTTGCTGTCATTGGCGCCGGCAACGGCGGTACGGCCATTGCCGCATATCTTGCCAGCCTCGGCGTCGAGGTCAATCTGTGTGACCTGTTCCCGCAGTACCTTGAGGGCATCATTGCCGCTGACGGCATCGATCTGACGCTTGACGGCCAGACCACCCACCAGCGTCTCAACAAGGTGACCGGCGATGTGGCGGAAGCCATCTCCGGCGTGCACCTCATCATGGTCGTCACCCCGTCTTTCACGCACCGCATGATCGCCGAACGCTGCTACAGCGCCCTGACGGACGGTCAGGTCGTGGTGCTCAATCCCGGCCGCACCGGCGGTGCGCTGGACTTCCTGAACACGATCCGCTCCAAGGGCTGCCACGCCGATATCACTATCGCCGAGACGCAGACCCTCATCTACTCCTGCCGCAAGACCGGCCCCGCTTCCGTCGAGATTTTCGGCGTGAAGAAGGAGGTCGCCCTCGGCGCTTTCCCCGCAAACCGCACCTCGCAGGTGCTCGAGCTGCTCAACCCCTACTACCCGCAGTTCACCGCAGCGAAAAACTGCATGGAGACGAGCCTTTCCAACATCGGCGCGCTCTTCCACCCCACGCCGGTGCTGCTGAACATCGGCCGCATTGAAAACGATAAGAACGGTTACCGCTATTACTGGGACGGCATCACCCCCTCTGTCGCGGTGCTGATCAAGGCCATCGACCACGAGCGCATGGCCGTTGCCGAAGCCTACGGCGTTGAGATCCTCAGCGCGGAAGAATGGCTCCGCCAGTCCTACGACACCTATGGCGACAATCTCTACGAGCTCTTACAGCACAACAACGCCTACGCCGACATCAAGGCCCCCACGACCATCGAGGCTCGCTATGTGACCGAGGACGTTCCCATGAGCCTTGTCCCCATCTCCGAGCTTGCCCGTATCGCCGGCGTGCCCACGCCGAACATCGACGCCGTCATCCAGCTGACCAGCTCCATCTATCAGCGCGACTTCCGCGCCGAGGGGCGCCACCTCTACGCCGACGGCCACCGCACCTTCCTGCGCGGACGCCACGACGCATGCGTGTGGCCCCTGACGGGTCACACGGCCATGGACCTCGACTCGTGGCGCCGCTACATGCAGGTGTGCCGCGACTACGGCCTCAACCACGTGCGCTTCCACTCCTGGTGCCCGCCGGAGGCCGCCTTCACGGCAGCCGACGAAGCCGGCATCGTCCTCCAGCCCGAGCTGCCCTTCTGGGGCAGCTTCGAGTCGGCCGACACCACGCTCATGACTTTCCTGCGCAAGGAGGGCGAGAACATCCTTCGCCGCTACGGCCACCATCCGTCGTTCCGCCTCTTCGCCCTCGGCAACGAGCTGTGGGGCGACGTCGACGCCATGAGCAGCCTCGTGGAGCACTTCCGCAGCATCGCCCCCGACAAGCTATACACCCTCGGCTCCAACTACTACCTGGGCTATCAGGGCGTGAAGCCGGGCATGGACTTCTTCGTCACATGCCGCACCGGCGGCGAGGGATGGGGCAACTACGGCACGCACACGCGCGGCTCATTCTCCTTTGCCGACGCCATGGACGGCGGCATCATCAACCACTTCCGTCCCGGCGCCGCCCGCGACTTCAGCGAGGGCTGCGCCGCCAGCCCCGTGCCCGTCATCAGCCACGAGACAGGCCAGTTCCAGGTCTACCCCGACTACCGCGAGATTGACAAATACACCGGCGCCCTGCGCCCCTGCAACATGGAGGTGTTCCGCCGACGCCTCGCCGACGCCGGCATGGCCGACCAGGCCGAAGCCTTCCACCGCGCCAGCGGACAGTGGGCGCTGCGCCTCTACAAACAGGACATCGAGATGGACCTGCGCACGCCCGACATGGCCGGATTCCAGCTGCTCGATCTCCAGGACTACCCCGGTCAGGGCAGCGCCTACGTGGGCATACTCGACGCCTTCCTCGACAGCAAGGGCCTCTGCACGCCCGAAGAGTGGCGCCGCTGGTGCGCCCCCGTGGTGCCACTGCTCGTCACCGACAGCTACTGCCTCACCGCCGCCGACACCCTGCGCGCCGCCGTCCGCGTCGCCAACTACGGCGGCACGTCGCTGGCCAGCAAGACCCTGCGCTGGCGGCTGGGCGACACCGCCTCCGGCGCCATGACGCTGCCCGAGGGCGAGGGTCTCATAGACGCCGGCACCATAGCCGAGCCGCTGAGCGCCGTCGCCGCCCCCGCCAAGCTGCGTCTGGAACTGTCCATCGACGGCACCGACGCCGCCAACGGCTACGACCTCTGGGTCTACCCAGCCGCCGTCGACCCGGCCGCCCGGCGCGGCGACGTGGTCGTGGCGCGCGAGCTCACCCCCGACCTCGCGCGACGTCTGGAGCGCGGTGCCTCCGTCCTGCTCATGCCCGACTCCTCGGCCCTCACCGTCGGTCCCCTCTTCCAGACCGACTACTGGAACTACCGCATGTTCAAGACCATCTGCGACAAGAACGGCAAGCAGCCCTCGCCCGGCACCATGGGCATACTCGCCGACCCCGCGCACCCGCTGCTGCGCGCCTTCCCCAACGACGGCCACAGCGACTGGCAGTGGTGGGCCGTGGTGCGCGAGAGCCGTCCCTTCATGCTCGACAACACCGCCCCGGCCTACCGCCCCATCATCCAGGTGATAGACAACATCGAGCGCAACCACAAGCTCGGGCTGGCATTCGAGTTCGCCGTCGGCCGCGGCCGCCTGCTCGTGGCGATGGCCGACCTCGACCGTGCCTCGGCCTACCCCGAGGGACGCCAGTTCTACGCCTCCGTGCTCGACTACATGAACTCCTCCGACTTCCGTCCCGCCACACACATCACCGCCGACGACCTGCGGCGCCTCCTCACCACCCCCGTGCAGGAGGGCCACATCGGCGGCCTCGACAACATCTCGCCATACTGAACCCACACACCATGACCGACCCCAAGACACGCATAGACCAGCTCCGGCGCGAGCTCAACGCCCACAACCACAACTACTACGTGCTGAACGCGCCCACCATCAGCGACCGCGACTTCGACATGCTCATGCACGAGCTCGAAGACCTCGAGCGCGAGCATCCCGAACTGGACGACCCAATGTCGCCCACCCACCGCGTGGGCTCCGACCTCAGCGGCGGCTTCGCTCAGACCGACCACATCTACCCCATGCTCTCGCTGGGCAACACCTACAGCCCCGAGGAGGTGGACCAGTGGCTACAGCGCACCCGCACCGCCCTGATGGGGCAGGACGTGGAGATAGTGGGCGAACTGAAATTCGACGGCACGGGCATCTCCCTCATCTACGAGCACGGGCGCCTGGTGCGCGCCGTCACCCGCGGCGACGGACAGCGAGGCGACATAGTCACCGACAACGTCCGCACCATACGCAGCATCCCTCTCCAGCTCCAGGGCGAAGGCTGGCCCGACTTCTTCGAGATACGCGGCGAGATAGTGATGCCCTGGAAGGCCTTCGAGAAGCTCAACGCCGAACGTGAGCGCGACGAGGAACCCCTCTTCGCCAATCCGCGCAACGCCGCCGCCGGCACCCTCAAGCTCCTCAGCCCCGCCGAGGTGGCGCGCCGCGGCCTCGACGCCTACCTCTACTACCTGCTGGGCGACAACCTGCCCTCTACGACACACTACGGCAACATGGAGGCCGCGCGCTCGTGGGGCTTCAAGGTGAGCGACCGGATGACGCTGCTGCGCTCGCAGCAGGAGGTGGACGCCTTCATCGCCCGCATGGACACGGAGCGCAAGTCGATGCCGGTAGCCACGGACGGCCTCGTGTTCAAGGTCAACTCCCTGCGCCAGCAGCTCAACCTGGGCTTCACAGCCAAGAGTCCGCGCTGGGCCATCGCCTACAAGTTCGCGCCCGAACGTGCCCGGACGCGGCTGCTGTCGGTGTCGTTCGACGTCGGCCGCATGGGCACCATCACCCCCGTCGCCAACCTCGAGCCGGTGCTGCTCAGCGGCACCGTGGTGAAGCGCGCGTCGATGCACAACGAGGACATCATGCGCCAGCTCGACGTGCGTGAGGGTGATATGCTCTACGTCGAGAAAGGCGGCGAGATCATCCCCAAGATTGTCGACGTGGACCGCAGCGCCCGCATGCCCGGCGCTCAGCCCGTGCCTTTCGTGTCGCACTGCCCGGCCTGCGGCTCGCCGCTGGTGCGTGTCGAGGGCGAGGCCGCCTGGGTGTGCCCCAATAAATGGGGCTGCCCGCCGCAGATAGTGGGCCGCATAGAGCACTTTGTGGGCCGCCGCATGATGAACATCGACGGCATAGGCGAGGAGACCGCCGCACAGTTCTTCGCCGCCGGCCTGATTCACGACATCGCCGACCTGTACACCCTGCGCCCCGAGAGCATCGTGCGCCTCGAAGGCTACGGCCCGCGCGGCGCCGAGCGCATCATGGACGGCCTGCGCGCCAGCCTCGACGTGCCCTTCGAGCGCGTGGTCTTCGCCCTGAGTATCCCCGCCGTGGGAGAGACCACGGCGCGCAAGGTGGCCCGCACGGCGGGCAATATAGACCGCCTTATGGCAATGAGCGAGGCCGAGCTGACGGCCATCGAGGACGTAGGACCGCGCATCGCCGCCAACATCGTGGAATACTTCGCCGAGCCGCGCAACCGCGACATCGTGGAGCGCCTGCGCGCCGCCGGCCTCACCATGGCGATGCCGGAACGCACCGAAGCCGAGGCCGCGGGCGACGCCCTGCAGGGCAAGACCTTCGTCATCAGCGGCGTGTTCGAGCACCACAGCCGCGACGAGTACAAGGCCATGATCGAGAGCAACGGCGGCCGCAACGCCGGCTCCATCTCCAAGAAGACGGACTTCGTGCTCGCCGGAGCCAACATGGGTCCGTCCAAGCTGGAAAAGGCGCAGAAGCTTGGTGTGCCCATCATCGACGAGAACGAATTCCTATCCATGATAGGACAATAAGCAGCAGACACGCCACCAGCGCCCACACCCGTCCGGGGCTGCCGCCCTCGGCCTCAGCCTCGCTGTGCCGTTCCTTCCTCTCCGCGGCGGTGCTGTCCTCCCGGGCGCCCTCCACATGCCGCCCGGCGCCTGCCGCCACCGCCACTCTGCCGCCGCGAGCCTCCAGCCGCAGCCCCGAGTCGGGGCGCAGCGTCAGGCACGGCTCGTCCAGTTCCACCACTGCCGTGACCCGCAGCGAGTCGTCCGTCAACACCCTCACCACGCGCCGTGTCTGCCGCGACGCTGTCATCGACTGCGCCTCGCGGCTGCCTCGGCACCCCGTCAGCACGGACGCCGCGCACAGCATTACAACCGTCGTCCTCATAGCCCTGCGTATTCACCGGTTGCGTCGAAGCAGGGACATGCCTTTGCGGCAAAGTCCCTGTGGCTGTGTATGGTAGCCTGCGGAAAGCGTCGGCGCAGTCCGCGCAGAAGCGTGAGCAGCGTGCGCTTCTGCGTTGCTCGTCTGACTACGGTGGGCAATGCGAGAGCCTCTATGCGTGAGATGAGCAACAGGTACAGACTCTCACGCTTTTCTCGTATCATGTTGGACCGTGAGTCTTCCAGCGCCTATTTATTACCAGACGTGAAACACATTGCAATGACTCTCGCTTTGGCTCTGTGCATGGCTGTGGCGATGCCGACAGCTGCTCAGAATGCCAAGGATCAGCGCCGCGAAAGGATGGAGCTGAACAAAGCATCTAAGAAGGAACTGAACGAGAAGGCCACCAAGGCTGCCCGCAAGGAAGCCAAGCGGCTGACAAAGGAGGGCTGGAAGACGGCGCCGGGCGCACTGCCTCTGGATAAGCAGCTCGACCGGTCGTATCTGATGCAGTATCAGTTTGACGACGACGGTTATCCCAAATTCATAATGGCCGAAGCCATGAGTACCGGCGGCAACTACGATGCCGCCAAGATGCAGGCCCTGGAGCTGGCAAAGCAGAATCTCGCAGGCCAGATACAGACGGAAATAACGGCGCTGGTTGAGAATACAGTCGCCAACGAGCAGATGGACCAGAGCGAGGCAGAGTCGGTGACCCGCAGTGTGATGGCCGGCAAGAACCTTATCTCGCAGAGCATAGGCCGCGTGATACCCGTGGTCGAGAGCTACCGCGTAGTCAACGGCAACAACCGCGAGGTGCTGGTGCGCGTGGCCTACAGCATGGATATGGCGAAGGCGGCCGCCAAGAAAGCCGTGAAGAAGGACCTCGAGCAGCGCGGCGACGCCCTGCATGAGAAACTCGACCAGCTGCTGGGCTGGTAATTGCCATGATGCGGCGCTTAGTTCTGTGTTTCCTGCTGTGCGTGGCGGCGATTGCCGTGCATGCACGCGAGAAAGTGGTGACAGCCGAGTATCTCTATCAGATACCTGCCAATGTGTCGCAGGAGGAGGCTCGCAACACCGCTTTGAGCCGTGCTCAGCTACAGGCCATAGCCGATGAGTTCGGCATGTACGTGACGCAGTCGACGACAGTGTCGGTGCAGAACTCGGCGGACAGCAGCTCTACCGATTACTTTGCAAGCGGCGGCAGCGAGGCGCGCGGCGAGTGGATAGAAACTATCGGCGAGCCGGAGTACGAGTTTGTCACCGACGGCGGCAACGTGGCTGTGCGTGTGCGCGTCAAGGGCCGTATCCGCGAGATAGAGTCGGCCGATCTGCCGGTCGATGTGCGCATACTGCGCAACGGCGTGGAGGATATGCACGAGAGCGAGGTGTTCAGCTGCGGCGACGATATGTACATGTCGTTCCGTTCGTCGCTCAACGGCTACATCGCGGTGTATCTTATCGACAACAACAACCGTGTGTTCTGCCTGCTGCCTTACAGCGGCCAGCAGGACGGCCTCTTCCGCACCCGCAGCAACCGGCGCTACGTGTTCTTCCATCCCGACTATTGCGATGACGTGAAGGCCGACGAAGTGGACCGGCTGGTGATGGATACCGACTGCGAGCGCGAGCATGACCGCATACTCACTGTGTTCTCGCCGAACAAGTTCTACAAGGCCGTCGACAGCCGGACCGACGAGGCGCTGCCGCGTGAGCTGAAACTTGCCGACTTTCAGAAGTGGCTCGGCTCGATGCGCCGGCGCGACAAGGACATGACGGTGTGTGTCAAAGCATTAACCATAGTACGATAACATGAAAAGGAAGCAGGCGAGCAACGAAGGCCCCTTGTCTGTAACCTATGAGCATAATCCGGTCTTCAAAAACACAATCTAACACTTTACAGCAATGAAAAAGACAGTAAAAGCCTTTATCGTATGCGCAATCTGTGCAATGGCAGCAAGCTGCTCCGCAACTCACCCCATCACAGCAACCTCCAACCCCGTCGGCAACAAGTGCGGTGTGGCCAAGACCACCACTATCCTCGGCTTCCTCGGCGGTTCGGCTGACTGCGGTATCAACAAGGCTGCCAAGAACGGCGGCATCACCCGCATCTCGCATGTCGACTCCTTCACAAAGAGCTACCTCGGCATCGTGACCATCTACGGCGTACGCGTTTACGGCGAATAATTCCGATACATCTACGGCAGGGCCGGCCGCAATGCTTATGTGCCGGCCTTGCCTTTCTCTCTTTCCACGACTTTTATACTAATCAATAATGGCAAGGAAGCTTATCACAGCTCTGATTCTCCTGATTGTGTCGGTAGTCGGCGCATCCGCACAGTCGGCCGCGGGGCGGTATGCGAGCCGGATGACACCGGACGGCACACTCTTTTTTGTGATGCCGCACAAACTCGGAGATACCCACGGGATAAAGCATTTTGAATATGACATGACGCTACTGAGCTGGACCGACTCCGTAACGATAAATTTCACGTTTCAGGCTTCGGAGATGGAACGTCCTGCCGACCTTGAGCTGTGCAGCGGCGACAGTGTGTACAGGTGCGACCGCTATTCACCGCTGTTCACGGACATAAAGAAAAACGGCTATGAGATCCGCATCACGTCGGCTTTCAGCGCCGCGGCCATAAAGGCCGTAATCAGCAGCAAGGAGCCGCCTGTGTTCCGGTTCAGGCAGAACGGCATAGCCGAGAGCGCCGGCTACAAGCCGGGCGCGTGGCTTAAAGATCGCAAAAAATTACAGGATATATTCAGACTTTACGAATACGCAAAATGAAAAACATGTCACGGCTCATTACGGCCATATTGCTGACCGCCCTGACAGCATTCGGTGTGCAGGCGGCCAAAACGGCGAAAATCAAGCTCACGGGCTCGGCGTATGAGAATATACTCATGACCGTCGGTCAGACGGGACGTACGGAGGTCATCTCCACTTTCCCCTATACGTTCGAGATAGCGAAGGACCAGCTGCCGGTGAAGCTCCGTTTCCAGTCGGAGAATTATCTGTATTTCGATATAGACGTTCCGCGCAAGCCTTTCGACACCACGGGCCATGTGTACCTCGTGAAGGTGAACGAGACGGCCATGGCCATGCGGGCCCAGCAGGCCGCCCCGGTGGCTGTGGCCCAGCCGCAGCCCATCATGGGCGCGACCGCGCTCGACCATCCTGTCGAGGGCATAGACGTGACCCACGGGGTGAATGCCGCGCCCGTCACGGGGCGCCGCAACGACAAGACTATCGCCGTCATAATCGCCAATGAAGAGTACGAGATGGCCGCAAAGGTGGACAATGCCGTCAACGACGGTCTTGCCTTCAAGGAATACTGCATCAAGACGCTCGGCCTGCCCGGCGAGAACGTGAAGTATGCGTCAAATCTTTCCTTCGGCAAGATGCGCAAGACCATCAACGATGCCATAGAGCTTGCCAATGTGATGAACGGCGAGGCTTCCCTGATAGTCTATTATGCCGGGCACGGAATCCCCGACAACGCCACGAAAGACGCATTCCTGATGCCCGTCGACGCCGACGGCACCGACACGCAGGTGTGCTTCTCGCTGAAGGACCTCTATGCGCGCATCAACAACGCCAACCTCAAGCAGAGCGTCGTGTTCCTGGACGCATGCTTCAGCGGCGCACAGCGCGACGGCGAGATGATAGTGGCCGCGCGCGGCGCCAGACTCAAGCCGAAGGAGGCCAAGCCCGAGGGCCACACAATTGTCTTCAGCGCCACGTCCGGCGACCAGGCCGCGTTCTCGTATAAGGCGGAGCAGCACGGACTGTTCACATATTTCCTGCTCAAGAAGCTTCAGGAAAGCAAGGGCAATGTGAAGCTGGGCGAACTCGCCGAGTATCTGCGCGAAAACGTGGAGCTTGAGTCGCGCCGCGTCAACAATATGCCCCAGACGCCTGTGGTGAGCGTATCGGCCAATTTCGAGGACTCCTGGAAAGGCAAAAAACTGGCGCAATGAGGCGGTCGGTAGCATATACGGCCGTCCTGGCTGTGCTCCTGTGCCTTGTGGGCTGCTCGTCGCACGAAGGAGGTGCCGGACGTACTTCCTTATGGAATGCTGAGACGGGGCGCCTTGAGGTGCCGGATGCCGCTATCGGGTTCACTATGCCCGGCGAGGGCAAGGGCTGGATTGTGGCCGACCTGAAGGAGTTGCCTGACGATATTGTTTTCGCGGGCGTGGACACTGCGTCGCAGACGTGCGTGATGTTTCTGAGGCCCGAGGCCGAGGGGCCGGTGGGCGAGATGCCGGACAGTGCGGTCTTGCGGATTACGCGGCGCATCATAGGACAGCAGAACGGCGTCTCGGCCGATTCGGTGACATTAAGCCGCGGCAGTGTGGCCGGGCGTGGATATGCCGGTTTCGGCGCACGCGTGGAGGCCGGTGCTCCGGTGCAGTCGGTCGTCGTGGACTTCCGTGGCTATCTGTTCGATGGCAGCGGCGATGGGCGTGTCTATGGCGTGGTGCTGACACAGCCCGGCGAGCGTTCTGCGGCCGAAGCGGACAGTGTGGCTTCGGAAATTTATAAAGGTATAGAGGCATTACATCAATGAGGAGACTATCAGGTATTCTGCTTTCCGTCGCCGTGCTGTCGGCTGCCGTTGGCGTGGCGCAGACGCCGGCGGAGGAGTACGAGGCATTTCGGCGCGGCGTGAACGAGCGCTACGACTCGTTCCGGCGCGAGTGCAACGCGCAGTATGCCGAATTCCTGAAGACGGTGTGGCATGACTACAGCGCGCGGCCGGCTGTGCCGTCGCGCGACAAGTACAAGCGTGTGCCGCCGGTGCTCTACGACGGCAATGCGGCGCCGGTCAAGCCCGTGGAGGTGACGCCGCGCGAGGTGCCCGTCGTCGAGGAGCCGCCTCAACCCATGCCCGTGGCGCCCGTGAGGGAGACGCCGGCCGAGGCGGACCGATTTGAGTTTGATTTCTACGGCCTGCGCTGCGGCGTGCGTATGCCTCCGGAGGCAAAACTGCGCGGAGGTGGGCAGGTGACTGCCGACCGACTGTCGCGCGACTGGAACGCCCTGTGTACGCCCGGCATGGACAATGCGTTGCGCGACTGTCTGGAGGCGCGCCTGCGCTACCGGCTCTGCGACTGGGCCTATCTGCAATTTCTCGACCGCCTGGGGCGAGAGTATTGCGGCGATGCTGACGCCAGCCTGTTCGTGACGGCGTTCCTGTTCTGCCAGTCGGGCTATCAGATGCGTCTCGCCATCGACTCCGGCGGGCGCCTTGTGCTGCTCTACGGCAGCCGCCATTCGGTGTTCGACACGCCGTATTTCTATGTCGACGGTCTGAGCCTGTACCCCTATGGCTCCAAGGCGGAGTCGCTGAGTATATGCCCGATGAGCTTCGAGGGCGAGAAGCCGCTGTCGCTCCTAATCGCGCAGGAGCAGGACCTTGGCGGCGGCATGTCGGAGCCGCGGGAGATAAAGTCGAAGCGCTATGCCGACGTAGTGGCCTCGGCCAGCGTGCCGCAGCAGCTCGTGGAGTTCTACAACGGCTATCCTGCGTCGGCCGTGGACCACGACCCGATGACGAAGTGGGCCATCTGCGCCGAGGCGCCTTTCTCACGTGCCACGGCCGAGGCTCTATATGCCGGGCTGCGCCCGCGGCTGGAGGGCCTGACACCGCTGGAGGCCGCGCAGCGGCTCCTGAACTGGGTGCAGACGGGACTGGTGTATGAGTACGACGACAAGGTGTGGGGCGGCGACCGGGCTTTCTTCGCCGAGGAGACGCTGTATTATCCCTACTGCGACTGCGAGGACCGTGCCATCCTTTTCTCGCGCCTTGTGCGCGACCTTTTGGGGCTGGAGGTGGCGCTGGTGTACTATCCGGGCCATCTTGCCACGGCCGTATGTTTCGGCGACGATGCGGAGGGCGATGCCATGACCGTGGACGGCCGCCGCTTCCTGGTGTGCGACCCGACTTATATCGGTGCGCCTGTGGGCCGGCAGATGCGCGGGGTGGACGGCAGCCGCGCCGAGGCTATTCTTTTGAAGAAATAGTTTAGAGTTTATAGTTTAGAGGTAAGAGGGGGGCCTTGGAGGGTGAGAAACAGAGGGACATAAGGTCAGAAGCGACATAAGGATTAAAAACTTTTGTTTCTTATGACCTTATGTCTATATGTATCTCGCTATGCTGTAAGTCTATAGGTGGTTTAGAGGTAAGAGGGGTGGCCGCTTTTTGCGGACCGGGGTTTGTATATGTCGGAAATATTGTGTATATTTGTATCATGATATTAGCAGTATTATGATGCAAAACGCGAATAGTGATAATCTGTTAGCATTATTGGAAGGCTATACTTTGGATAATGCCGATGACATTGCGCGGCAGGTAGCCGAGAATTTCCGCAAGCGGCGTGTCGAGAAGAATGTTACCCGACAGCGTGTAGCCGAGCTTTCGGGCGTGCCGCTGTCCACGGTGGCGCGCTTCGAGCAGAAGGGTCTGATATCATTTGAGTCGCTCGTCCGCCTGGCGATGGCCATGGGTTATACCGCCGAGGTGAAAAACCTGTTCGGCGCGTCGAAATTCGACACTATGGAGGAGCTTGATATGATTCGCAGCAAAAGCGGCGACAAACGCGCGTACCCCAAAAATAAGAGGAAATGAAGAAGACCGTCAGACTGCAAGTTATGTTTCGCGGACAGAGAGTGGGTCTGCTGTCTCTTTCTCCCGACGGCCGGCTGAATTGTTTTGAATACGACAAGGTGTGGCTTGTCGAAGGATTCAGTATTTCTCCGCTTGAGTTGCCTCTGAAGCCGGGGATATTCGTCGCCCGGCCACAGCCGTTTTATGGGAACTTCGGAATTTTTGAGGATAGCCTACCCGACGGCTACGGGCGCTATCTTCTTCATAAAGCTTTGCTTCGCAAGGGTATAGATGATTCCGAACTGTCGTCGACGGACCGTCTCGCCATTGTTGGCGACAGAGGTATGGGCGCGCTCACATACGAGCCGTCGGTGAATATGGAACGTGAGGAGGCAATAAGCGATTTCGATATGCTTCAGCAGATTGCTCTCGAGGTGCTGAAGGAGCAGCAGGATGGTGATGCCGGGCTGCTGCTTTATAACAGCGGCAACAGCGGAGGCGCGAGGCCCAAGGCTGTCTTTTCGGATACCGGCGGGCATTGGATCATCAAATTCCGGCATACTTACGACCCGGCCGACATAGGCATCCAGGAATACAAGTATAACGAAACAGCAAGGGAATGCGGAATCATTGTGCCCGATTTCCGTCTTGTAAACGGCCGCTATTTTGCTTCGCGCAGATTTGATATAGACAGTGAGGGCAACCGCCTGCACACGGCCACGGCCGGAGGACTTCTGTGCCTGTCGCTTCGTGAGCCGTTCATGGATTATTCCAATCTGCTTGCGCTCACCGGATTTCTGACACAAAGCCGTGAGGATGTGGAGCAGATGTATCGCCGCATGGTGTTCAATTACCTTACCGACAACAAGGATGACCATTGCAAGAACTTCAGTTTCTATGTTGCCCGCGATGTCGAAACGGCAAAATGGCGCTGGCGGCTTGCTCCGGCGTATGACCTAACACTATGCGCCGAAGGTTACAATGGCGAGCATGCGACGTCGGTCAACGGCACGGGACGTCCCGTTCTGTCCGACTTTATGGCCGTGGGTACGAAAATCAAGATTCCGGCGACCAGATGCCATGAGATAATTGAGGAAGTTCGTTCCGGCTGCCGGGACCTTATTCGCTTTGGCATCTGAATTTAGGGGCGTTTTGTGGACGGAATGAATGTGAATAATGGATAAAAAATTTGCCTTTACGAGAAAATAGATTAACTTTGCATTTCAAATGTAAGAAGATACATGAGAGTGAAACTGCACCATGAGGGCGTAAACATACTGATAGTGGCACTGATAGTGCTGCTGTGCATCAATGTGCCTTTATGGATTTGGGGCGGATGCCCGGTGGCAAGCGGAGTCGTAACGGCCGTCAGCGCCACGCTTTACCTCATTATGGTGAACTTTTTCCGTTCGCCGCGCCGCAAGTTCCTCGGCAATCCTGAAAACGCGGTCGTTGCCAGCGCCGACGGCAAGATCGTGGCCCTGGAGGAGACTGTGGAGCATGAGTATCTGCATGGTCCCGCTGTGCAGATTTCGGTGTTCATGAATCTTTTCAACGTGCATGCCAACTGGTTCCCGGTAGATGGCGAGGTGATATACACCGACCACAGCAAGGGCCGCTTTCAGGCTGCATGGCTCCCGAAATCGAGTACCGACAACGAGCGCGCCACGGTGGTGATACGCACCCCGGAGGGTCAGCTCGTGGTTGTGCGCCAGATAGCCGGCGCTGTGGCGCGGCGTATCGTCACATACGCGCAGCCCGGCATAGAGGCGTCCATCGAGGACCATCTCGGATTCATTAAATTCGGCTCACGCGTCGATATCTTCGTGCCGGTGGGTTCGGATATTCTTGTCAAGCTGGGCGACCATACCACCGGCGGCGTGACGCAGGTGGCCCGCCTCAATCCCCCGCGCAAGTGACAATGAGAAAAATCATCAGCTGCATACCTAACACCATCACGCTGCTCAATCTGCTGAGTGGCTGCATGGCTCTGGTGTTCGCTTTCCGCCATACCGACGTCATAGGCGGCCTCACCGGCCTGCAATGGGCCTTCATCATGATAGGCGCGGCTGCCGTGTTCGATTTCTGCGACGGCGCCGCCGCGCGTGCCCTGCGCGCCTATTCGGCCCTGGGCAAGGAGCTGGACTCGCTGAGCGACCTCGTGAGCTTCGGCGTGGCGCCCGGCATGCTCGTGCTCAACGTGATGCTGGAGCATGCCGAATGTGCATGGCCGTGCTATTTCGCTCTGTTTATTCCGGCAATGGGCGCCCTGCGCCTCGCCAAGTTCAATATCGACACGCGCCAGGCCACCACTTTCCGCGGTCTGCCTATTCCGGCCAACGCCATCTTCTGGATAGGCATGTGCGGCTGGACGGCTTCCTACGGCTATCCCGGCACCGGCGTGATGATGGTGCTCATAGCGCTCGTGTCGCTGGCTATGGTGAGCGATGTGCGCATGTTCTCCCTCAAGTTCAAGAACTTCGACCTGCGCGAGAACTTCCTGCGCTATGTGATTGTTATCGCAGCGGTGGCGTTCGTGGTGTTCTACGGCGTAAGCGGTTTTGCATGGACCATCCTGCTCTATGTGCTGCTGTCGCTGTTCAGCCGCAATCGTGCCGGTTCTGAATTCTGATTAAATCTCCCGCACTCAGGGGACGTTTTATTATGGGTACATTTCTCTTTCTCCTTCTGTTTTTTTTCGTGCTGCTGCCGCTTGGACGTGCCGCATGGGCATTCTGGCGCCAGTACAGCGCCGTGAAGCGCCAGTTTCGTGCCGCCGAGGAGTTCCGGCAGGCATATCGACGAGCTGCCGGCTACGGTGACACGCCCGATCCGGAGGCACGGCACGGCCGAGCCCGCAAGAAGAAGATAGCGCGCGACGTTGGCGAGTACGTGGCCTTCGAGGAGGTGCGCACATACGGCGACGACCCTGCGCCCTCCGCCCGTCCGGGCAAGCCGGAGCCGCAGGTGGAGGACGCCGACTGGGAGGAAATTAAATGAGCATGAAACATCAGCATCCCGCCCTTGAATTTCTGTCGCGTCTGGCGCGCAACAACAACCGCGTGTGGTTCGCCGAGCACAAGTCGGAGTACGACGACGTGCGCGCGATGTGGCTCGACGAGGTTGACCGCTACATAGCGCGCCTTGCGCAGCACGACCCCCGCGTGGCGCACCAGCAGGCGCGCCGTCAGGCCTACCGTATATACCGCGACACGCGTTTTTCGCCCGACAAGACTCCGTACAAGACATTCTTTTCGGCCGCCTTTCAGGTGCAGGGTACGCGCGACGAGCGCGCCGGCTATTATCTCCAGATGGACAACCGTCCCGAGGAGGGTGGCCTATATGGCGGCTTCTGGTGCCCCGACTCGGCGCAGCTGCGCAAGCTGCGTCAGGCTATAGTCGACAATATCGACGAGCTTGAGTCCATCCTCGCCGAGCCTGCCCTGCGCAGCCTCTACGGCCCCGGCTGGTGCGGCCCCGCGCTGAAGACGGCTCCCGCCGGATGGCCCAAGGACCATCCGCAGATAGAGCTGCTGCGCCTCAAGAGCTACGGCAAGTTCCATCCGCTGCCGCCGGAGTTCTTCGCACGGCCCGACTGGCCCGAGGAAGCTGCCGACCGCACGGCTCCGCTGCGTCCGCTTGTCGACTTTATAAACTATTCCCTTGATGAGGAGATTTAGTTTATAGTTGATAGTTTAGAGGTAGGAGGGGGCGGAGCCCGCAGTTAGGAGTGAGGTTGCGCTTCGCGCAGTGAGGAGTTAGGAGTTGTGCAACCCGCCATGCGGCGGGTAGATTCATGTTGGCGATGCTACCGGTGGTACGTCGCTCCCTGCGGTCGCTCCTTAACCACCGGCTAACCATATTTTACCCGCCATGCGGCGGGTAATAGCCTGGTAGTCACGATGTTGGCTTTGGATGCACGAGCCGTGCGTCCCTACAATTCGAGGTTTTGCAACGGCTTCTAAAATATGGATAGCAGTGGGTTAAGGCGCGTAGTGCCGTACCTCCGGTAAGCTTAGTAATGAATATCAACCCTTCTTTACCGGCGAGCTGACCGGTGCGGGAGGAATCCCAGGCCGGTTTTTGTGTGAACTATGATGTTTCCCTTTTTGTCGGTGTACACGGACCCTTTGAGGAAGAATGAATAGCGTATCTTGCGGCTTACGGGGTCTATGATGACGTAGCTTGTAGGTCTCTCGGGTATGCCGTTGGTGGAATATACGTTATTATTACGGTGAACATAAGCGCTGTCGGAGGGAATAAACCGACAGGTTCCGTCGGGAGAAACGACGTTGATGTCCTTTCCGAATACCTCCACCACCATATGGTCCTTGTCGGTGCATACGGGTATGAGCTTTCCGTCCCGTACCACTCCGATAGTATCGTGGAGGACGTAATTGGGATGGTACTTGTCGGGCTCAAAATCAGTCTCGTGTTTCCATTTTATTCTCTGCATGGTGCTGTCCTGCACGGAGGTGAAATAGAATTTATCTCCAGCTTGCCAGTATATGCGGTTATCATCCACATAACAGCCGTTCGTTGTGATTTTTCTGTCCGCTTCCGGTATTGATAATGAAATCTGTTTCCCGGTTTTTACATCGTATGTCGCGGCGAAAGGTCTGCCATAATGACAACGTTCTACAAACGTATTTTCAAAGCCGTAGCTATATACTCCAAAACCAAAGTTCTGTAGATATAATTTGCCGTCATTTATCAGTATTCTGGATCTTGCGCCCAAATCGGTCGGTAATGCTGTCTGCCAAATGGAATTCAGGCTGCTGTCAAGACAGTACAGACTGTCGGCATCGGCGATAAACATGCTGTCGCCGCGTACAATCCAATTGCTATGCAATCCCGTTCTACGATCGTTCTTGCCAATGACGTTGAATGGGTGACCGGCCAATTTGCTGCCGGTGCGTAAATTTATGAGTACTAATGAGTCGGCTATGAGATAAAGTGAATCGCTGTCATAGTTTTTCTGCCGTATCCCGCATAATATGCTGTGGTTCTTGGCGTGGAGCTCGGTCCGCCACAATTCGCGGCCGGAGGATAGCTCATACCCCATCAGGCGTATGGGCTTTTTGTCGCCGTATTTCCCCTTGTTGCAAATAAGGATATTTTTATGGCTAATGCCCATGAAGACATTTTCTTTACCTTTCCACACGAGTTTTCCGTCAAGCCCATAAAAATATGGCTTATTTGTGGTAGAAAAAATGTCGGGAGTGGAACAAAACAGGTATCCGTCGTCCGATGTCTGCATCAGATCTTTATCTGTATCTATCTTGCAGTGGGACAGAAGAGTCATTGTCTCGGTGTCGTATTTTCGATAGCCTTCATCATCTATGAGGGTCAGCTGCCCGGATTTATTATCAAATGCTGTGGTTTTTATTCCTTTGGTGGGAATGAAATAGAACATTACTTTCTCTCCTTTTCCGTCTTTCGCCAATGCGACTTGTTCGCAGTCGGCAATCGACTTTACCTGAGCAGACAGAATCGTGGAAAACAGCAAGGCCGTAAGCAGTAGGATTTTCCTTAAGGCAATCATGATGAATATGGGTTTGGTGTGGCAAAAATACAATACTAATTTGTAATACACAAGCCTGCGGCGCTCATTCATGCCGGGCATTGTCGTTCTGCCCTCTCTGAAATTATGCAATAAGGTGGCGGTTTTTCCGTTATATAAGGCGATGAAAAGAATTGTCTACTCTCTCTTTATGGCCGCGCTGCTCGCGGTCGCCGCTACGGGATGCATCGAGGACGGCTACACCTCCGCGCCTGCCGACGCGCCTGTGGCTTCGCTCGATACGCTCCGCATGGGCACCGTCTTCACCGAGGAGGGCACGCCCACACACCGATTCACCCTGCGCAACCGTTCGTCGAAGTCGGTGAACATAACCGATATTGTCCTCGACGGCGACAATTCGGAGTATTTCCGCATGAATGTCGACGGTTTCAGCGGTACTGAATTCCACGACGTCGAAATCCGCGCCAAGGATTCCATATATGTATTCATAGAGGCCACTCTGCCGCCCAACGGCCAGGCGGTGCCTGTGGACGTGCGCGCCAAGTTCAGCTTTACGGCCTGCGGCGTGACGCGCAGCGTGGTGCTCGACGCGCAGGGCCGCGACGCCGTGCGTCTGCGCGGCCACCGTGTCTCCGGCCGCGAGGTGTTCACTGCCGGCCGCCCCTACATCGTGTACGATTCGCTGGTGGTGGAGCCGGGCGCGTTCCTCGGCCTCGGCGCCGGGACGGAGCTTTATTTCCACGACGGCGCGTACATGGCCGTGCGCGGAACGCTTGAGACGGCCGGAACCGTAGAACGGCCCGTGCACATGGCCGGCGACCGCACTGGCAACGTGGTGGGCGACATCTCCTTCGACATAATGTCACGCCAATGGACCGGCGTGTTCTTTACCTCCACGAGCCGCAACAACGTGCTGGTTCATACCGACATCCGTAATACGTGGCAGGGTGTCAGAATCGAAGGCGAGCCGGGGGCTGCGGAGAGGCCGACGCTGTCGATGCTCAACTGCGTGCTGCACAACTCGGCCGGCCTCGTTCTGGAGGCCGTGCATGCCGACGTAGCCGCCTTCGGCTGCCAGTTCAGCGAGGCCGGCGAGGGCCTGGTGCGCCTGCAGGGCGGCAGCCACGTCGTCAACCACTGCACGCTGGCCAACTACTACCTCTTCGCCGCCATCAGCGGCCCGGCGCTCCAGCTCGCACACACCTCGGAGAAGGACTCGGACGAAAGCGGCGCGCCATACACTACGGCGAACATCGCCAACAGCATCATCTACGGCCTTGGCACTGATCTGAGCCACGGCGACCTCAAGGGCACCGCAGTGCGCATGGACCACTGCCTGCTCAAGAGCGCGGGCTCCGACGACGAGGAGTTCACCGGCTGCCACTGGGACACCGACCCGCTGTACCGCAACGACCGGTCGGCCTACATCTTCGACTATCGCCTCAAGGAGGAATCGCCCGCCCGCGGCGCAGGCTCGCCCTACGCCTCCGACCCGCGTGCGGCCGTCGACGCCTACGGCAACGCCCGCGGCCCGCAGCCCGACCTCGGCGCCTACGTCTACACGCCGGAGGAGCCTGAACAGCCCGCCGCCCGATAGATTTGCAATAAATTACTTGCTTGACGGAACGGAATGTGGCGCATATCTGCCGGACTTTTCTTATCTTTGCAACGAAAATTCTGCACACGTCTATGCGTCTGTCACCCATATTGATATCTCTGTTTTTCCTGGCTTTCCTGATGATGTCGGGATGCCGGCAGTCGTCTCCGGGTTACGAGCCTGTGGAATACGAGCAGGGTCTGACTGAGCAGGCATGGCTGATGCTCGATACCGGCGCCGAATTTGACGAGTATATCCGCGTCCAGCAAGAGGCCGTGCGGCGGTTGCGGGCCGGAAACAGCCGGGAAAATCCGGTAGCCGTTCTTGAGCAGATGGCATATTTCCTGTTCTCGGCCGGACGCCTTGAGGAAGCGCTGCCATACTTCAACGAGGCGCTTGATTCGCTGCGCTCATGCCCGTGGCTGGCGCAGTCGGAGAGCGCTGTCATGCTGTACGGCGACATCAGCCAGTTCTGCGAACGTCTCGGCATGACGGAAAAAGCGCTTGCCTACAGCGACACGGCGATGGCCGTCAGCCGCAGCCTGGGTGGTCTGCTTATGGCCGACCTATGGCGCTTCCGCACGCAGGTGTATGCCAACGTGGGCCGTACCGCGGAGGCCTTCGCATGCTTCGACAGCGCCTACGCCACAATACGCCGCGACACGGTGCAGCAGGACACCGCCCTGCTGCTTGCCACGATAGACGCGGAACGTGCCAACCTGATTTTGTCGCGCAGCACTTCGCCCGATTCTGTGAATCTCGCTGTCACCCTGCTCAAGAGACTTTTTGATGCGAATGAAAATCATGATTACACGGGCTACGAGGCCACGCTGGGCTATGGGCTCTACCTCCGGGGCGACAAGGAAGAGGGCATAGCAATGATGGAGTCAGCCGTAGACAGGCTTCGCGGCATGGGCGACCTCGAAATGACCTTTCTGGAGATGCGCCGCCTGATCGAAGTGTACAACTCGGAACATATGTTCGACCGCGTAAGCGGTATCTACAATGAGTACAATCTTCTGGACGACTCCATGAACCGCGCCCGTCACAATCTTGAGCTCATGACGGCGAAAGTGCGTGCCGACGTAGCCCATAAGGAAAGTGAGAACCGTTTTCTGCATGAAAAATTGCAGGCAAAGCACCGGCAGACTGTGATAATAACCGTCACAGCCATCCTTTTAGTCATCGCGGCCGTCGTTATTATCGTTATCGTGCGCCGTCGCTCCCTCCGGATGAAGCTGCGCCGCGATGCCGAGCGTGCGCGCCGCATCTCCGCGGAGGCCGGTATCAGCGAGGCCCTGAACGAGAGGAACTCGGCCCTTGAGCGCATCAAGATCATCAAGAGCGAGCTCTCCGACCGTGTGGCCACGTCCACCGACATCCTCTATCGTCCGCAGTTCTTCGGCAACAATCCCGGGCCATTCCTGCGGGCCTTCAATGCGCTCTATCCACGATTTGCCGACAATCTGCGCCGCGACTACCCGTCGCTGACCGATACCGACGTGATATTCTGCATGCTTATATATCTCCGGCACAGCACCGAAGAAATTTCGGTATACCTCAATATCTCGCGCACCAGCGTCAACAGCGCCCGCTACCGCATACGGTCCAAGTTCGGGCTCGGCAAGGGCGACAATCTCGACAAATTCCTTCAGGAACGCGAAGGCTGAGACGGTCTCTGACGCTCACTGCCCGGCGTTGAAGGCGCGAGGGTGGCATCGGAGGATTTCCTCGCGTAGGCGGGCATTGTCGAGATGCAGATATATCTCCGTGGTGGCGATGCTCTCATGGCCCAGCATCTGCTGGATGGCGCGCAGGTTGGCGCCGCCTTCGAGCAAAGCCGTGGCAAAGGAATGGCGCAGCGTGTGGGGCGATATTTCCTTGCGTATGCCGGCGGCCGCGGCAAGGTCGCGCACGATGTAGAATACCATGACACGCGTGAGGCGACGGCCGAGGCGGTTGAGGAACACGTATCCCTCGTGGCCGGCCTTGACGGGGTAGCTCTCGCGCTCGGCGAGCCACGCCGTAAGTTCGGCGACGGCCGATGCGCTGAGGGGCACAAGGCGCTCCTTGGAGCCCTTGCCCGTGACGCTGAGGTAGCCCTGCGAGAGGTTGGTGCGGCTAATCTCCAGTTCCGTCAGCTCGCTGACGCGCAGCCCGCAGCTGAACAGCGTCTCGATGATGGCACGGTTGCGCTGCGCCTGCCGGCTGCCGGGGTCGATGGCGGCAAGCATGGCGTCCACCTCGCCGACGGTAAGCACCTCGGGCAGCTTGCGGCCGAGGCGCGGAGCGTCGATGAGCAGCGAGGGATTCTCATCAATCAGATGCTCCAGGCGCATGAAGCGGTAGAGCGATTTTATGCCTGAAATCACCCTGGCCTGCGAGCGCGGGGCGATGCCCAGGTCGTGCAGGTCGCAGAGGAAGGTCTGGAGGTCGTCGGCCGTGGCCTGCTCGGGAGAAAGGTTGCGCTCGGCGAGCCACGCGTCCAGGCGCGCGGCGTCGGAGGCATAGGCGGCGCGGGTGTTGGCGCTCAGTCCGCGCTCCAGCATCAGCCAGGCGGCATAGCGGTCGAGCAGGGAGTGCTTCATAGGCGTCCCTCCTCCACGCCGCATGCTATGCGTTCCAGAATGGCGTCGTCGCGGTCAGCCGCCGGGTTGTAGTCGGCCTTGAGGCTGACACCGAACAGCTTGCCGAAGCCCTGCCAGAAACCGGCACGGAAGGAGCCGAGAAAGGCGCGGATGATGTCGTAGCTCGACTGGTTGGTCTCGCGCTGTATGAGCTTCACGAGCACACGGGCCTGGCGCCGCGAGAATTTGCGCAGCACGGGTTTGTACTGCTCGAAGAGCGACTTCTCCATACGCTTGAGATACTGCTCTCGCTCCTTCTTGGTGGGGAAGGTCTCGATGTACTCGTAGGTCTCGATCAGCGTCTCGGCTATCAGCTTGGCGTAGGGAAGCGTGAGGCGGACGTCGCGCACGGTGCGCCAGTAGAACTTCTCCTCCTTCTTGTTCTTGAACTTCAGTTCCGGGAACACATACACGTCCCGGATATAAGTCAGGCGGCATGTGTCGCCGTATTCATCGACAATGTGCGTGAACCCCCTGTAGGCCTTGACCTTCAGCTCCAGCTCGGGGATATTGCCGTCCTGGGCCGAGAGGGCTGCGGGAAACATAAGCAGGGACATGACAACCGTCAGAACAGCCATGGCCATCCCGGAAAGGCGCGGAATATGTCTCAGGTCAAGTCTCATTGTCGTCAAACATATCGTTCAGCAGAACGAATACCGTGTCTTTACCAAAACGGAAAACGGCGTCCAAAATTGAGGAGGAAAAGTTAACTTTTGTTGCGAACTCGCGGCAGACCTGGTCCACAGGGGCATTCAGGGCGTCTGTGGCGGCCTCCAGGTCGATCCATGACGTCACCACCCGGTGCAGTTCCTGATTAAGGCCAGCGAGGCTCAGAGGAGCCTCTACGTCCCCATTGCCCAATGCGTTCTCAAAGACAGGCTGCAACTGGTCGTACAGGAACGGGAAATAGGGGCTGCGGCCGTACAGGGCGTTGAGCGTGCCGAGATGCACGTGCGGCCAGTTGCCGTGGTCCGACAGCAGCCCGCTTCCCTTCCGTACCGGAATCGAAAGCATGACGCTCCCTCCGGGCGTCCGAGGGTCCGGCACGGCATAGCGTCTCAGCGATTTCGGGTCAATCCTCAAGTCAACCGACGCGGCGTCACAGGCCTGAGGATCATCCAGACCGGACAGACGGTGGCGCAGCCAGCGGCTGTACCATCCGACGGACGCCGCAGCGGGAATCACCATTTCCCCGCCTTCTTGTCTGGATTCGGATTACGGAAGATGCGGTCCCACCGGATCTTGCCGTCGCTCAGGCTGCGGTCCTTGTCCATAGACAGCAGAATCAGAACGGGGGATCCAACGATGTGGTCCTCAGGCACAAGTCCCCAGTAGCGCGAGTCGGCGCTGCGGTCGCGGTTGTCGCCCATCATCCAGTAGTAGTCCATCTTGAACGTGTAATACTCCGTCTCCTTGCCGTTTATGTAGAACTTACCGTCACGCTTCTCCAGCGTGTTGCCCTCGTATGTGCGTATCGCACGTTCGTAGACGGGGTAGTTGGCTTCCGTCAGATGGAGCGTGGAGCCACGTTTGGGAATCCAGATCTCGCCCATGTTGTTGCGTGTCCAGCCGTAATTCCCGCCGTAAGGGAAGACACCGCCCAGGTCCAGCAACCCAGAATCGCTCTCGCGTATCAGTTCACCGGTAACCTCGGGCCATTTCTGTATCTCGGCCCTCATCGCGGCAGTCAGCGGCAGGTCGTAGTAGTAGATTCCGGTACGCTCGTCGCGTATAGGAGCCTGGTTGAAGTCCTCCACGCGTATTCCCATGTCCATCCACTTCTGTGAAGCGATTGGACCGCGTACAGGGATCAGATAGTTGTACTGCACGTTCTCCGGCTCGGCTATCGCTTTGCCGTCGATGTAGATGATGTCGTTGACTATCCTGAGGCGTTCGCCGGGGAGGCCGATGGCACGCTTCACATAGTTCTCGCGGCGGTCCACCGGGCGCCATATCAGCCGGCCGAACTTATCGGGATTCTGCCTGATGTACTCCTTGGGGTGCGCCACGCCGTTGCGTCGCAGGTCGTAGCTGATCTGGTAATAATCGGGGTTCTGTATCTTCTCGGTCACGGTGTCGCCCTGCGGGTAGTTGAACACCACGATGTCGCCGCGCTCTATGCTGCGTATGCCCGGCATACGGTGGTACCTCAGCTGCGGCTTCTCGATGTAGCTGTTGGTGTTGATCAGCGGCATGGTGTGCTGCGCCAGCGGGAAATGCAGGGGAGTCTGCGGCACACGGGCGCCGTAGACGGTCTTGTCCACCCACAGGCGGTCGCCAACCAGCAGAGACTTCTCCAGACTGGAGGAGGGAATCTCGTACTGCTGTCCGATGAAGGCGAAGATGAAGTATATCAGCACCAGGGCGTAGACAATGGCGTCCACCCAGGCCATGACGGTATGCACGGCACCCTTGCGGTTCTTCCACCATCCCCAGGGGACAATGGCGGTGATGTAGACGTCCAGCAGGATGAGCCAGCCGAACAGCAGCCAGGGATTGCCCATGAGGATGACCCACAGGAAATAGACGGCGCTGACCACGCCGAAGCGTATCCAGCGTGTCGCCTTCACCTCCTTGAGGCGCCGGCGCAACGGGGGACGCTTTCCCCCGGCATTGTTGTTGCCCGCGTTGCTGACGCGTGCGTTTGTGTCGTTATTTGAAGTCATAGCCTGAGATATCGGAAAGCATTTCCTGAACAGTATGTACGCCGGGGTGGGAGGGGAGCCATTCGGCGGCAAGCACAGCGCCAAGGGCGAATCCGTCGCGGTTCTTGGCGCTGTGGGTTATGGTGATGTCGTCGGCGGAGGAGTCCCACACGATGGTGTGTATGCCCGGAACCTCGCCGCGGCGCTCGTGGGCGATTGGCAGGACATTCTCGGGAAGGGCATCGTCCTCCGGCTCGGCCCAGCGGTCCAGACGGGCGGTTTCCTCGATTATGGCGTTGGCCAGCGTCACGGCGGTGCCCGACGGATGGTCCAGCTTGTGGATGTGGTGCGTCTCGGTCATGGATGCCCGGTACTCCGGGAATGAGTCCATGATGTGCGCCAGCTGACGGTTGACAGCCATGAAGATGTTGACGCCCACCGAGAAGTTGGACGCCCATATCATGGAACCTCCCTCGTGGCGGCACAATTCCTGCACCTCGGGGAGTTCCCGCTGCCAGCCCGTGGTGCCGCTCACCACCGGGATTCCGGCCTCGATGCACCGCGTCACATTGGCGCGTCCCGTGGCGGGTGTGGTGAACTCGATGGCGACGTCGCTGCTCTGGAAAGCCTCGCTGTCGAAGTCCTCCGGGTTATCCTTGTCGATGCGGCAGGTTATCTCGTTGCCGCGCTGCCGCGCTATCCGCTCGATGGCGCGCCCCATCTTGCCGTAGCCTATCAATGCTATTTTCATAATGTCGTGTGTCAGAATCCGAAGGCAATGTTGTCGATGTACATGGTCAATCCCTCGGTGCCTACGAACGGCTCGCCGCATGAGGTGGAGGCCATGACCAGCACATGAGTGGGCTGCGTGCCGACCGGAGCCCAGCCCACTTCCTTGACCGGAACCAGTTTGCCTTTGGAATTGTATCCGTAATATGCCTTATCGCCGTTCAGCAAACCCATCCAGGGTTTGTAGAAAGGCTTCTTGGTTATGTCTCCGTAATGTATCGGAAGCTGATGCCCTACGGTCCAAGGCACGGACTTGCTGTAACGCTCGCGTCCGGTGCCCACGCGCTGGGCGTAAAGGTTACCGTTCCGATCCTCCCAGCGATGCTGCAGCAGGACGTACACTTCGGCCTGGTCCCGTCCCTGCAAGGTCTTCTTGCGGCTCAGGCCGGTGGACCTTACGCGGGTGTTGACATTGGGCATATCGACGCGAAAATCGTAGACCAGAGCCTTGGGGCTCTTATGGTAGGGCATTCCCATAGCCATCTTGGAAAAGGGGGCGGAGGTGGAGGTGACAGGCTCGTTTAGTTTGCCCAGGTAGAGTGTGCCGGCCACCATGACGTCCATGTTGAGCAGGCCCAGCACCTTGACATGCTCCATCTTGGCCTGGAGCTTGGCCACCTTGTTGCCGTTGATCACGGCGGGCTCCACGGAGTTGGAGGCCTTGACCACTCCGGAGACCTTGGCGTACACGTTGCTCGACGCCCAGGGGGTGCCACCCTCGGGACGGTAGGCGTAGTTGCCCGTGATATGCTTGGCGGGGCCGACGGCGTACACCCGCTTGGTGTTGCCACCCAGGACCTTGGACTCGGTGATGTCGCGTGTAACCCACTGCGAGAAATCACCATACTTGATCTTCTCCAACGTCAAAGCGTCCGCCTGTGACGCCGTGAACAACGCCACCAGGCAGACCGTCGATAGAATCTTATTTCGTAACATGTTGCAAAATTACACAAATCTTACGATATTTTCAGACCTCTTTCCACAAAAAACGTTAATGAAGGGGTCTAAAGATTGTTGAATACAGTCGTAATCAGAGAGCCGATTATACTCCGCTTCAGGAAAGATTCGGGTAAAAAATGAACCGGAGACACTGCTAATACCAGCAGCAGTATAGCCATCAGCCATGGTGTCGGCTTCACGATGGCTGACAACGACGCGTTGAACTTCGCCACTGCGGACAGAACTTTCTTAGGGAACAACTGTAGAAATCTAGCACGACTGAATGTTATGTATGCGCCAAACGTACTGATTGCCACATATTGATAAAGCCTGATCCAGTCACAACTTAGAAAGATGAACATCGGAAGCAGGCACATGAAACTGAAAAGCAACATTGCCGAGAAGCTTGTCTTATCCGAGTCCGGATTGTTGTTATTGTCTTTCCTGAACGTAAACAGGAAATTAGACAGAAAGAAATAGATGACCAGCATCCACACCAAGCGAGCGGGAATCACAAACCATACCGGGTAACCATTAGAGAAATTGTAATAAACATGCCGTGATATCGTGTCCGACAGGGTCCATCCCAAAGCCCCGATACTGTTTTGGTCCACATATCTGATCATCTCGCATCCTGAGATTCCCTTCCAAGCGTCGATAATAGCCATGGCCTGCTGGCCAGTGCCTTTGAAAAACGACAGCAGCAGGAACACCAGTACTACTGCAATTGTACCTGTTATACCGTAACCGCGGGTCTGCTTCCCGGAAACCAATGCAAGCATCACGATTGGAATACCCCAGAAAATGAAAGCCTCATGCAGGAACAATCCCAAAACTGAAAGCAAGAGGGCGCAGGTTATCCTTCCCCTTGTAGGGTGGGAATCCCTAATAAGCCAATAAATCCATATCAGCAATGCATAGAGCATCCAGTCCTTTCGGATACAAACGCCAAGAGTGCCACATAACAATGGAAATCCAAGAATCCACCAGTTTAAGTTCAGTTTATAGAACCGGATGACAAAGTACAGGATAACGATGGCCATGACCAGAACGCATACCGCCTGGATGATATGTATAGCCGAGATCCCGGTGGCCTCGCATAGATAGTAGATTATCTGACCAAACAATCCTCTTCTTACGAATCCTCCCTCGAAATCTATCATCATCTCCGAATATCCATAGTCGTTGTTATCTGGATGGATAAAGGTTTTCAGGAGACTTCCGGCCTTCATGAGCCAATATAAGATAACAATCACCGAAACGGAAAATCCAGCCCAGCGGGGCAGAAGTCCTCCGATGCAGTTCCGAAGATAAGCCACATAGTTCCTACACCCTGAAGGCAGTGTATTGGATTTGTTCATTGTTTTTGCAAGTTATCAAGTTATATTGAATTATGCTTTCAATACAGGATCACGAAAAAGAAAGTTCCCCACAGAATGATGCATCCCTGGAGGAAGCGGTCGTGGATAAGAGCCTCCGTGGGGCTGCCGCTTCCCCTCTTCACTATTGCGATCTGCAGATAACGCAATATTCCCGCAAGCACGAATATCGACGATACATAGACATAGTCGCTGCCGATGCGTGTCTCCACTTCAGGCGAGACGCAGAACATGACGTAGCACACTATTGTGATGGATGCCAAAATCCCAAGAGTAGCATCCATGAACTGCAGGTTATAGTTCCTGACGCTGGCACGTGGCAGTTGTCCGGACTGCTCAAGCAGAATCACATCATCACGTCTTTTGGCGAATGCCAGGAAAAGCGTCAGCAGGAAAGTCATAAGTATGATCCATGGAGTAAGCGAGATGTTCTCGGCTACGCCGCCGGCCACAAGACGCAGCACGAACCCCAACGATATGATGAACACGTCGAGAATGGATACCTTCTTGAGTCCCAAGGTGTACGCGATGTTCAGAATCAGATACGCCAGCAGGATCAGGCTGACGTAAACGCCTGTGGCCGACTCCAGACAGAACATAGCGATACCGAACGAGATGACGACAAGGACCGCGAATGCAATCCAGGCCTGGGCAACACTGATTTCACCAGCCGCTACAGGACGTTTGCATTTCCTTGGATGAAGTCGGTCGCTGTCCACGTCACGGATGTCGTTCATGCAATAGACAGCACTTGAAATCGCGCAGAATGCCATGAATGTGATTATTGCGTCGATCCATGCCTGTCCATCGAAAAGCGATCGTCCAAAAAATATGGGAAGAAACACAAAACAGTTTTTAATCCATTGTTGTGGCCGAATCAACTGGCAAAACGATTTAAAATTCATCATGCGGTTCTTTAAATGACCTGTATTAAAAATAACGGCAAAGAGACGACGATAGTGTGACGTCGTCTCTTCATGATGGGATGATGGATTTATATCAGTGCTTCAGGGAGTCGATGAAGTGGTCGGACCAGCCTTTGCGCTCGGGTGTGGCCATGATGACAGTGGTGAGCTGCTGGTCGCCCACCGGTAGGATCAGCACCGTCACGGTGTGGGAATCCAACTGCCCCACGGCCTTGGCGCCCTTGAGGCCGGAAATGGTCACCTTCTCTATCTTCGGGTCAACGAGATTGTACTGCGTGGCGTACATACGGGCCTTCTCGAAAGCGATCTTCTGCTCCAGACGTCCGTCCTCGTTGGCCATAGAAACTCCGAACGTGCCGTCGGGATACTTCACCAGCATCGTCGAGTTCTTCTCCACGATGGAACCTGCGGGAATCTCGAAGTCAACGCTACCGTAACTCAGGGGCACGAACCAGTTGGCCGTGGCCAAAGCCTTCATGTCCTGCTCATCGGGCTGGTTTCCTGTCTGCGCGGCGTTCAACGGAGCCGCTGCCGTAATAAGGGCGAATACCGCCCAGATTGCCAATCTATTCATAGTGGAACTGTTTAATTTCTATTTATCTGAATCTTAAATTCCTGTTCACTCGTCATTTAACCCCAGCACACGGCTTGCGTTCCCGCTGACCGCAGGGCGGAGGTCCGCTCCCGCAACCGTGCTCATGGCATCGATTATCTCCTCGATACTCCTGGAGCTCTCATCGGTCTCGGCCAGAAGCCGGTCGCGCGGCACGGCGGCAAGGGTGTCAGGATTGAAATGCTCTCCCATGGATATATAACAACCGGCGCGCAATAATTGCTCGGCCGCGGCGGGTTTCTTACGGAAACCGTGTATTACCCACGGCTGCGTGGGGCGCAGGTCGCGGATCAGGCCGCAGATCACATCCTCGGCCTTGACGCAATGCACGATCAGGGGCTTATGCAACTGCTCCGACAGTTCGATCTGCCGACGGAACACCTGCAGCTGGCGGAACATCATTCCGCCGCGTCCCGACAGGTCCACGCCCGCCTCGCCCACAGCCACGAACCTTGGGTCCCGCAGCAGTTCCTCCAGTTTCTGCCAGTCCTCCTCCGCTATCTCCTCGCGGGTGTCCCAGGGATGGATTCCCGCGGAGTAAAACTGTCTATCCAGGAGCGTGAGGTCCGGGCGAGTCATGAACGACACGTCCACCACGCCGTTGGGCTGGGGCGCGGGATGATGTGTGTGGATGTCCAGGATTTCCATAATCATAATCTGCTTAATCTGAATGTATATGGGTTGTTGAATCTTTGGTTCGTTTGGGAGGCACCGGGTCATAGCCAGAGCCGCCCCATGGATGGCAGCGGCAGATGCGTTTGATGGCCAGCCAGCCGCCTGTGAAGATTCCGTGAGTCATCACGGCCTGGACGGCATACTGCGAGCACGTCGGGGTGTACCGGCATGAGGGCGGCAGCATCGGCGAGATGCATGCCCGGTACAGGTACACAGGAATCAACGCGATGTGGCGGATTATGGTTCGACAGGAGATTCGGGACATAGCTGTTTCTGAAGCCTGGCCAGAAGCCTCCTCATTTTCCGCTCCACGTCGGCGTAGGGGAGGTTTTCGTTATGGAGGTATATGAACGCTACCTGCACGCAGGTGCCCTCGGGGAGGCCGCGTACTGTCTGCAGGAGAGGCAGTCGGTTCAGGCGGTATGCCTCGCGGATGCGTCGGCGCATCAGCACGCGGTCCACGGCGTGGCGCCGCTTCTTCTTCGGCACTGTCACCATCATCTGCAGACAGTCCATGCCGTGAGGAACCCCGTTACGGAACGATGATTCCATCTCCGCTCCGGACATACGGCGCCATACCATCCGCAGCGGAAAATCGTACATTCCCTGACCGTCGGCGAACAGTCCCTCCACCAGCGAACGGTGCCTGAGCCGTCCGGCCTTACCGAACCTCAGCGGCCTGGGGGCTCCGTTCTTGCAGTTTCCCTCATCATTCATGTTGCAAAGTTAACATTTTTTGCCGACATTGGGAATTTATGTTTATATTATTCCCAGGGCCGTCATGGCCTTGAGGATGCCGTCGTCGTCGACCGCGGCGGTGATATGGTCGGCATTGGCTTTGACGTCATCGGCGGCGTTGCCCATGGCCACGCCGATGCCGGCACAGCGCAGCATCGGGATGTCGTTGCCGCCGTCGCCGAACGCCACGGTGTCGGCAAGGTCTATGCCGAAATGCCGTGACATATCCTCGATGCCACGAGCCTTGTCCACCCCCTTGGCGGTGATGTCGGCGAATGTGGGGAACCAGCGGTTGAATTCCAGGTCGGGGAAGCCGGTCTTCAGTTCGCGCTCCTCGGCCTCGGAGAAGAACACCGTCATCTGGTAGATGTCCCGGTCCATCATGGACGCGAAATCAGTCTCGGCGATGGGAGCGAGGCCGAAATATTCCTGGAATCCCTGCACGAACCGCCGGTTGCCATTGGCGACTCTCATTCCCTCCAGGGTGATGAACAGGCAGGTGTAGTTCCTTGCGATGCATAAATCCGCCAGGGCACGGGCCGTCCGGCTGGGAATCGGCGCAAGGCTGACGGGAGAACCGTCAACCAGGCTGACGGCACCGTTGAGGGTTACATAACCGTCCACCACCTCCGGCGGCAGACCTGGCAGCTCCACTATGGTATGCGAACGTCCGGTGGCGATGAAAATCCTGTGGCCAAGCGCCTTGGCCCGGCGCAACGCCGCTGTGGTGGATTCCGGAATACTATGCGTCTTGATATCTATCAGCGTGCCGTCAATGTCAAAAAACAGAGCCTTCATTATCACTTGTCATATTACTGAAATATCATCGCAAATTTATGAATAATTCACGGAATACACAAGAGAACCAGAGACCCAGTGCCTGAAGCAACTCTTTTCAGAACAAGACAGTATTAAAATTTGCTTTACTTCAGAATTATGGCTAAATTTGCGGTATCCATTTCAGTATTTCATAACAGAATCAGTGATTATGAACAATCTTAGCGAGCGGGGGAAGGAGACGGCGTATCGGGAGGTGCTGACGGTGATTCAGGGGCTTTTTGAGACCGAGACGGACAGGATAGCGTACATGGCCAACGTGGCAGCGGTGCTGATGGAGGCGTTCGGACATCATTGGGTGGGATTCTACCGGGTGATAGGCGATCAGTTGGTGCTGGGGCCTTTCCAGGGACCCCTGGCGTGCATGCGCATCGGATACGGGAAGGGGGTATGCGGCTCGGCATGGGCCGATAACCGCACGCTGATCGTGCGGGATGTCGATAAGTGTCCCGGACACATAGCCTGCAGCAGCCTCTCGCGCTCGGAAATCGTTGTGCCGGTACGCAGCGACGACGGCCAAGTCATGGCGGTCCTCGACATTGACTCCACCCACCTTGACGCCTTCTCCGAAACAGATAAGCACTACCTGGAGAAAATCTGCGCCCTGTTCAAATAGGAATACAGATCCTGTCGGAAGGAGCAAACCGCGCGTGGATATGGCGTGTTAATAATTTAACCGCTGTCCATAGGCGGCGCGCTATAAACCCATATCCGACAAGATGCCCCGATGCTGCGTCCTTCCACTCCGTTTGCTGGCAATCGTAGTGCTGGCATTCACCCCTGTCCTTACAGGCTTTGGACAGACGGATCCACATGCACATAACGAAACCCCTGAACACGGAGGCCAATACGAGCAGGAAGATACAGAATGCACCGTGTGCAAAGAGCGTTGCCCGCTCGTGGCCATAAAGAGCAATCTTCTGTACGATGCCGCGCTCACCCCGGATCTGGGCATCGAACTTTCACTGTCCCGCAGGATATCAGTCGGGCTAGAAAGCGTATATGCCTGGTGGAGCAACGACCGCACCCACCGCTACTGGCGCATACGAGGCGGCTGGCTGGACATCTCGTGGTGGTTCGGGGCCGCATCCCGTCGGCAACGGCTCACAGGCCACCATGTCGGCATTTACGCTTCCATGCACGACTATGACTTCGAATTCGGCAATAAAGGATGGCAGGCACGCAATCCCACATTCGGCACCGGATTCACTTATGGATACTCGTTCCGCCTGAACGGACGCCTCAGCCTGGACCTGCATCTGCGCGCAGGCTATGCCGGAGGACGCGTCACAGAATATATACCCCAATGCGGCACATATATGTGCGTCCGTAAGTTCCAGAGCAGTTACTGGGGCCTGACCGGAGCGGGAGTGACCCTGGTATGGTTCCCTGGACATGACTCCACAAATAATCCGTCAAGATGAAACCCCGCTGTCTTGTTCCATTTTCGATGCTGGCGTTGCTCGCCACGCTGTCGGCCACATCCTGCCGGCACAAGGACATAGAGTGTCCCGGAGCGATGCAGGGGATACATGTGCTGTTTGAATGGAACCGCAGCCCGGGCGCCCGGGTGGCCGGAATGACGCTCTACTTCTATCCGCTTGACGCACACTCACGCACCTGGCGGTTCGACATCACAGGGCGCGACGGCGGTCCCGTGGAACTGCCGCCGGGGCGGTACCGCCTGATAGCCTGCAACAACGATCTGCCAGGCATAGCATTGGAGGACACCGGCAATCCCGAATCAATAATCGCCGTGGCTCAACGGCAGACCGATCCAGGTGTCTACACAAGCACCGGAATGCTCTATGGAGGAGATGTGCGTGAACTGGAGGTGACGCCCTGCGGAGTACGGTATGTCACGGAATCCGGCACGGTCAAGGAATGTGGCCAGGGTCTGGTGCGCTGCCATCCCGATTCACTTGCCACGCAATACACAGTCATACTCAGGAACGTCAACGGCATGCGGCACGTTCGCTCGGCCAACGCAATCCTGAAGGGCACACGGCGCGCCATCTATCTGGGAACCCATCGGCCTACGGATACCCCGACGGCACTGGCTATGAGAATGGACCTCGACAACGGCAATGCACTAATGACGGCTGGGGGATGCGCGTTCGCTCCCCCTGACGCCGCACAGGCCCACTACACTCTATCCCTGCAGGTAGTCAAGACCAACGGCAAGGGAATGTCTCGCGACATAGAGGTGAGGCCCGAAAACCTGAACAGTATCACCAGGCATAACGTTATAATTACGATAGACGGAATCGAGATTCCCGATGACTCACCTGGCGATATCGGCGGCATCGACGTCGGTGTCGACGGATGGGATGTCGTCAATATCGATGTCGAACCCTCCTTCAGATGAATATGTATCACATTTAACCCGAATATCCATTATGAATAAGAAATCACTCAAGCCACTGTCCGTTGCCTTGATATCGCTGCTCGTCACGACCGCCTGCACCAGCGAGCAGGACATAACGTCCGGCAAGGAGACGGCCGACAACGCCATACGGTTCACGGCCTCCACGGAATTCACCCGAACCGGCGACATCACCACCAACAACCTCACATCCTTCAACGTATACGCCTACACAGGCACCGCGTCGGCACCCGTGACGTTCATGAACAACGTGACGGTGACCAAGACAGACGCCAACACATGGACCTATTCGCCGTTGCAGTATTGGCCGGCAAAGCAGTCGGTGGACTTCTACGCGTTCGCGCCGGCCTCATGGGTCGGCACGGGCGGCCCACTTGAGCCAGTGGCCTACGATGCCTCCGACGGCACGGAGGACATAGTCTACGCCGTGTGTCCCGACCAGACAGGCAATTCCGGCATGGTAAACGCACAGGTGGTGTTCAACTTCCGCCATGCCCTCTCCAAACTGACGGTGAAGATGAGTTCCACCAACACGGAAATGCGCGTAGTGGTGTCGAACGTGGCCATGGCCAACATCAAGACGCGCGGCAACTTCAACTTCCCCTCGGGGTCCACTGCGGCAGCGGCCTCGGATGCCACAGTCGGCCGCTGGACCGACCAGAACACCCCGCAGACCTATGTGCTGCACTGGTCGCAGTCGCTGTCCGAGCAACTGACCCTAACCCCAACCCCAACCGTGATCGCGGCCAACGGACTGGGACGCGGAGGGGAGATGTTCGTTCTGCCCCAGCCGCTTACCTACCGCAGCCACGGATCGAACAACGACACCTACATCGCGGTGCAATGCTCCATCTACGATGCCCAGAGCGGCGAACGCCTGTGGCCTAACGAACACACGCCCGAGGAGAACCTGGTCAACGGCAGCACCGCGGGCGACGGCCTGTTGAAATTCGCCCTCAGCACCGACCGCTACTCACAGTGGCAGCCCGGAGTGCATTACATCTACAACTTGGTGATAAACTCCAACGAGGAGATGGGAGCCATCGAATTCGGCAATCCCACGGTCGACACCTTCATCGACGTGGAGCAGAACTACGAATAACCCGTCAGTCACGCGACGGATCCGGTTCCCGGGCAGCGGCGCGGAGACGCGACCGCTCGGCCAGACGGTGCCAGGAGGCGGCGGACTTGGCGCAGTAATCGTAATGGGCGTCGTCTAGAGTCAGTTTCTCCAATTCGGCGGCGAACATCAGCGACAGCGCCTGCGCCGCCTCCCAGCAGCCGAACTCGTAGGCGTCCTCGTAATACTTACGCGCCAGCCGGAACTCCGGACGCGGCAGGCCGATGCCGTATTCGTAAACCTGACCCATACGGTAGGAATAATCGTGCGGATTCAGTATCACGGGCTGCTGCACGGCATCGTAAATCCTCCGGCCCAACTCCCTGGCCTCGCCGCTCCCAAGCCACTCAGGACTCAGCGTTACGAACTGCCAGTAATAGTCGCTGATGGCTCCGGCGGCGTCACGGTCGTGCGCAGCCAGAGGCGCATACTCCCTCAGAGCCGCATCCGTATCGCGGTTCAGGGCGGCGAAAATCTCGTCTATCCTTTCCATATCAGTCGAACATCACACCCGGATTCATCGCCGCAGGCGAGGACCATTCAATACCATACTTCTCAGCCAGAAGTTCCTTCTGCGCGCTCCAGTACATGAAGCAGAATCCCATGCCGCGCGGTTCGTCGCCGAACCGGCGGTCCAGTTCATCCTCCATGTCGTAGCAGACCTCCTCCCAACGCCGGGTGTATTCCACAGGATCCACACGCAGACGCCTCAGGTCCGGCTTTGCGATGATGGACACCAACGTGCGCGAGTCGACGCGCCTGGCGATGAGGTCCTGGAGCTTCTTGTCCAACAGACGGTCCAGCCACGCCACATCGTCCAGGAGAATATGCAACGACAGCATCTTCTCCACATACGGCATCACCTCCAGGTTCTCGGGATCCTGCATCAGCACCTTGCGCACGTACCGGAGCAACAGTTCGTACAAGTCGTGACGGTAGACCGAATTCGCCAGAGCGTCGAGAAGGCGCGGCATAGTCTGGACGTAGACATCGTACGGTGTCTCGTCATCGCGCAGCAGCGACAGGGCATCGTCGGCCACCTGCGCCATCGGGCGGTAATCCTTGAGTTCATCCAGCGATTCGGCCGTCAGGACCAGCAGCTGCATATACTCTAGGTCATATGTATGCTCGGAATCCTCTGTCTGAATCATGCGCACCAGTATAGGGCACATCTCCGCATAGTTGCGCAACTGCGCGCCGCGGTCCTCCGGTTCAACATCCTCGTAACATTTCAGCGCCGCATTGATTCGGTGCTCGATTGATAAGTCGTGGTTGCCCGCAATCAGCTGTACAGTCTCTTTGAATTCATTTAGGTCCATGGTATTCAGCGGTTAAGTGATGGATTTACATACAGTGCATATAGAGCCTGACCTTGTCGAACCTACAGTCGGCCAGGTCCTGCGGCGAAATCAGGAAGTTCAGCATGCCGCAGTCGTAGAACCGCAGGTTCCAACGGTAATCCTCGTCAATCTGAAGCAGAGAGATGTCGCCGGGAGCCTCCTCGCGCACCTCGTCGAAGAACGGCAATCCAAGCAGCTTCTGCCCGTCGGCCATCATGCCGGCCTCGCCAAAACGCATCTCCTCGGCCGGCAGACAGGCGTCCGAGCCATCCGCCCACTGCACCCGATGCGTGTGAAGATCCTGCGTCTCAGAGGCATATATGACCCTGAACATCTCCTCCGGCCAGTAACCGATAGGGCCCCATCCGGCATCGGTATCGCCAAGGAAATAGTCCAGAGCCGCAAAGAAATACAGGAAACCGGAATGAGGCAGTCGCCCGGCCGGGTCATACTGAGCGATGTCCGCCAGGTTGACCTGGCAGATGAATGTCAGGAGGTCCTCGTCATCAGACTCCGGATCAGTCTCCGGGTCCGGGATGGACGGAAAGCCGACACCTTCCGGCAGATCCGGGAATCCCCACCAGTGGCTGCGGAACGCCAGACTCTCCTTACCCTCTTCGGTTATAATGCTTATAGCCATATCCTGTCAAGTAAAATCACACATACGCATCGTAACGACCGTCATCGTCGAGATAGTCGTCATCGTCAAACTCATCGTCGTTACCCTCGTCATCGTAGACCTCTTCGAGATCCTGAGCCCCCTCCGGCTCTCCGCCAGTGAGGTCGATCACCTTCCATTCGTCTTTTTCAGATTGTTTGTTTTCCATGGTTATGAATTTCTGATGGTAAGTCGTTAGAACTGGATGCCGGGACGGTGGGCGATACGGTATATGTCCACAAGGTCGTCGGGGGTGAAGGATTCGGCCCGGAGGCCGTCGATGTTGGCCTTGAGCTGACGCACGGATGAGGCTCCGATGATGACCGAAGTGACGCGTTGATCAGCCAGCAGCCAGTTGATTGCCATGGCGGCCAAGGTCTCGCCCCGGCGTTCGGCAATGGCGTTCAGTTCCTTGGCTGCCTCTACACGCTCCGGCGTGACCTGCGATTCCTGAAGGAATCCGGTGGACTTGGCGGCACGGCTGTCTGCCGGTATGCCGTTGAAGTACTTCCTGGTCAGCAGTCCCTGGGCCAGCGGCGAGAAACAGATGACGCCGCTTCCTGCCGCAGCAGCGGGCTGGAAATTGTTCTCGATCGCCTGCGTATCGAATATCGAAGCGCGGTACTGGCTCAGAAGGCATGGCACATGGGCCTCGCTCAGTATGGCGTACGCCTTGGCCTGAAGTTCCGGCGGGTATTTGGAGATGCCGGCGTAGAGGGCCTTGCCGCTGCGGACAATGGTGATCAACGCCTCCATCGTCTCCTCCACAGGAGTGAAACCGTCGTAACGGTGGCTGTAGAACACATCGAAGTATTCCAGGCCCGTACGCCGCAGGCTGGCGTCACAGGACGCTATCAGGTTCTTGCGCGACGACCCGGTGCCATATACTCCAGGCCACATATCGTGTCCGGCCTTGGAAGAAATGAACATCTCGTCGCGGTGCGTGGAGAGGTCCTCACGCAGGACGCGGCCGAAATTGGTCTCGGCCGAGCCGGGAGACGGCCCGTAGTTGTTGGCTAAGTCAAAATGGCATATGCCGTTCTCAAAGGCATATATGAGCATGGCGCGTGCCTCGGCGTAATCGTCGACATCGCCGAAATTATGCCACAGCCCTAACGACAGTTCAGGCAGTCGGATGCCGCTGTCGCCACATTTCCTATATTCCATGGTTCGTATGTCATTACTTTTTGCAAATATAATCATTCCTGTTGGAATATCACCGCTGTATGTTTTGAAATTTGCATATCTCAGGATTTTTAGTAAAATTTGCGTCCGGAATGAAGGATAAGGTACATGAATTAGCGGTGGAAGGAGAACTGCCCGAGCGGTTCAACTGTCCGTTCCACTACACTCCGGATGCGTTGTGCGTCCAGGCGGCGGGCGAGGTAACAGCATATCTCGACAGCCGCAGGGAATGGCGAACGGAATTGCAGAAGGGCAAGATGTTCGGCGTGCTTGTGGTCCGGGACCATGTGGGCAACGTGGGTTTCCTGGCGGCATTCTCCGGGATATTGGCCGGAAGCAACCTCCATGACTATTTCGTACCCCCCGTCTACGACGTACAGACGCCTGACGGTTATTTCCGTAAAGAGGAGCAGAACATATCCGACATCAACCACAGGATAGAGGAACTTATGAGGGCGGAGGACTACGCCGCCGCACGGCTCAGACTGGAAACGGCCATCCGCGATATGGAGAGCGAACTGTCGGCATACCGTAACCGAATGAAGGAAGACAAACTACGCCGTGACCGGTTGCGGGCCGAAGGATATGCCGATACGGATGCCCTGATCCGGCAAAGCCAGTTCCAGAAGGCTGAGTACCGTCGCAGGAAACAGGAACTTGAGAACATCGTGGAGACTTGCCGGACCGAGGTCAGGGGTTTCGAGAATGCAATCGAGGCATTAAGGGAAGAACGGAAACTAAGGTCGGCGGCGTTGCAGAAATGGCTGTTCTCGCAGTTCCGGATGCTGAACGCATTGGGTGAGGTTCGTGACCTGAACGACATATTCCGGAATACTCCCGCCGGGGTGCCTCCGGCCGGAGCGGGGGAATGTGCCGCACCGAAACTGCTGCAGTATGCGTTCCTGCACGGTCTGACGCCCGTGAGCATGGCGGAGTTCTGGTGGGGTGATTCTCCGGCGACGGAGATAAGGCATCATGGCGTCTATTACCCTTCGTGCCTGGGGAAATGCGGTCCGATATTAGGACATATGCTACGCGGCATGAATGTGGAACCGAATCCGCTGGAAACGCGGCGTGACGGCTTGGAAGTACGGATCATATACGAAGACGATTCGATTCTGGTGGTGGAGAAACCGTCGGGGGTGCTGTCGGTGCCCGGGAAGCATGTTTTGGATTCGGTGGAGACGCGGATGCGTAGCCATTGCGGCGGGATTTCGACACCGATGGTGATCCACCGGCTGGATCAGGACACCTCAGGGCTGCTGGTGCTGGCCAAGACCAAGGAGGCACATCAGGACCTGCAGGAGCAATTCCGCCATCGCACCATCGAGAAAAAGTATCTGGCATGGCTTGACGGAACGGTAACGGCTGACGAGGGAACCATATCGCTGCCGTTGCGTCCCGACCCGCTGGACCGTCCGCGACAGGTGGTGGATCCGGCGCATGGCAGACAGGCCGTTACCAGTTTCCGTGTATTGCGCCGTTTGCAGTCCAGAACTCTTGTGGAGTTCCATCCTTTGACAGGACGCACCCATCAGCTCCGCGTCCATTCGGCGCATACGCATGGTCTAGGCATTCCCATCTGCGGCGACCCAATATACGGCTCCTCGGCATCCGCCCCGCGCCTGTGCCTTCACGCCGCCTCCATCACCTTCCGCCATCCGGTGAGCCACGAATCCCTCTCCTTTACCTCTTCAATCGCTTTCGACCCTTTTGAATCAGACTTGACATGAAATTCAGAACAGATATCACAGAACCATTCCGAAAAGGAAGATGGCGCGTATGGTGGTTTGTAATTCTCATATTCTCGGTGTTCGGGATGGCGGATATGCCGTCCGCTTATCTGCTGCCCGGAACACACTGCGCCAAATGGATCGCGGTCCTGTTCATATCCGCGTTTAAATCCACCCTGCTTTACATGATTCTTTGGTGGGGGTGGCGCCGGAAGTGGAGGGGCATCGTTGTCTCGGTCCTTCTGTCACTGTACGCGGTATGCTGTCTTGTCAATTTCATATCGTTTTCCTTCTACGGACTTGGAATCAGCACGAAACTAATGACGATCTTCGCTCAGACCAACGCGTCGGAAGTCCGAGAATTCCTGCCCGGACTGATATCCAACGCCTGCACGGTCTTCTGCACGGCCGCTACTTGGCTCGCAATCCTGTCGTTTGCCTTCCTTGTCTATGCCTGTTGCCGCTATGTGCCGAGGAAACTGCTCGCCGCCACGGTCTATGCCGTCTCGCTCATCGGAATGGGATTCACGTTCTATGCGTTGGCTACGTTGAAACACAGCCGGACGGACCTTGCCATGACGACAAGGGTAGCCAAGACCGTGGTCAGGAGCGTAAAGGAAATGCGTCAGATGGCCGAAATCGAGGCGCACCTGCAATCCTTTCCGGACCCTGAGAACGTATCGTCACTGCATCAGGCCGAGAACGTCTGTCTGATCGTGGGAGAGTCCGCCTTGCGGACACATCTGTCGCTTTATGGTTACGGACTGCCGACAACTCCATACACAGATGCGATGCGCGACAGCCTGTTTGTTTTCACCGACGCGCTGGCCTCGGCGACCAGCACCGCCTACAACATGGAGCATATCCTAAGTTTCAAGGCAGACAACGACACGGTGGGAGACTGGTACGAGTATCCCTTGCTGGTGGACCTGATGAACTGTCTCTTATACACATCTCCGAGCCCACGAGACTACGCTGCATCTCGTA
>ENA-OYXU01000076-OYXU01000076.1-human-gut-metagenome-genome-assembly--contig:-NODE-76-length-42090-cov-8.836922_pt1 | contig 42090 bp, 39 predicted proteins | sample MGYA00243243_ERZ653435 | MGnify/ENA primary metagenome ERZ653435 (study PRJEB26926, sample SAMN06165113) | human gut metagenome | biome: ENVO:00009003; feature: ENVO:2100002; material: ENVO:00002003... | reverse complement strand
AAAAAAATGTCGGATAAACGAGAGGCAGATAAGATAGTTTGAAACTCAACTCCCTCAGCTCTTGAATCCGCATTAAAAACAAAAAAATCAAAAACAGCGAAGATATGACGGCAACGGCAAATTTCAGACAAATGGCGCAACACATCGGGTTGGCGATATGCGGCTTGATGATGCGCACCGCCTTCGGGGTGTTCGGCATCCTTTGGGGCATCATCAGAGAGATTGTAAACGGAGTGTTCCGAGTGGCGATAGGTGTAATCGTGGCTATCCTTTCCACCATTGCCTTCTTTGGCTTCATCCTTTGGTTATTCACCCTTTAACCCTTACCGACATGGCAAAAAGAAACAGCAAGACGGCAGCGCAGCAGTGCAGATATTACGAGGTGGACAACATCTTCGTGTATATGGTGGAAACGTACATCAACGGCAATTTTGAAACTTTCCGAAGATTGTACCACGAACTGAACAAGGACGCACGGAGGGATTTCATGGACTTCCTTCTCAGCGAGGTAGAGCCGACCTATTGGAGAGAGATACTGAAACAGATAATCTAAAAATGACAGCGATATGAAAGGAACAGACCATTTCAAGAGAACGATATATATGTACTTGGAACAGCGTGCGGAGGAAGATGCGCTATTTGCAAAGAAGTACCGCAACCCTGCCAAGAACATGGACGAGTGCGTGACCCACATTCTGAACTATGTGCAGAAAAGCGGTTGCAACGGTTTCACGGACGGAGAGATATTCGGGCAAGCCATCCACTACTATGAGGAAAACGAGATAGAGGTGGGCAAACCGATGGACTGCCAAGTGGTTGTGAACCACGTTGTGAAACTCACGGCAGAGGAAAAGGCGGAGGCACGTCAGAACGCTGTCCGCAAATACCAAGAGGAGGAACTCCGCAAGTTGCAGAACCGCCACAGACCGTCAGCGAGAAAAGAAAACCAACCCCAACCCTCATTATTTGATTTAGGCTTATGAAACCGAAGACCAAGATACAGAAAGAGGTGGCAAGACTTTCCGCCAACCTTCGCCCCATATCAGCGACACAAATAGATTGGGCATACCGCCACTGCGTTGAGCATATCGGCTACCGCACCAAGAAAGGGAACATCACCTGTTCCGACTGCGGTCACGAGTGGCACAGCGACAGCGGACTATGCGACACCCTTGAAGGCTGCACCTGCCCCAAATGCCATGCCGAACTCAAAGTGCAGGACACACGCAGACGCATCTACAAGGAAACGCAGAATTTCAGCGTGATAACCACCTGCAAAGGGTATCAGGTAATCCGCGTGGCGCAGGTCAGATGCGAGAGCAGGAAAGGCGAACCGATGCGTTTCTACTGCCACGAGGTCGTGCAGCGTTGGATTTCACCCGACGGCAAGGTTACGGACATGGCGTTGCTCCGTGGCTTCCTTTTCTGCTATTGCGATGTGTGGGCATTAGGCAGCGATATGGAGGTAAGACCGCACAACAGCCTATACGATGATGTGGTGGCAAGAAGCTGTGCATATCCAAAGATGAGGATATTGCCCCAACTCAGACGTAACGGCTTCAAGGGCGATTTCCACGGCATCTCCCCCGTGCGTCTTTTCAAAGCCTTGCTTTCAGACCCAAGAATTGAAACCCTTATGAAAGGCGGTGAGATTGAGGTCATGAAACACTTTCTTTTCAATACCCGTACTGCCGATGAATGTTGGGCATCATATCTGATTGCCAAGCGTCACAAGTATCAGATAGACAACCTCTCAATGTGGTGCGACTATCTGCGTATGCTCAAAAAACTCGGTCAAGACCTCCGTAACCCGAAGAACATCTGTCCCGAAGATTTCATGGCGGCACACGACAACGCAACCCGAAAAATTGAAGCCATACACGAGAAGGAAAGAGCCGCAGAGCAACGCCGTTGGGAGATTGAAAGGCGTGAGCGTGAGCAACAGCGACAACTCCAACGAAAGAAAGATGCGGAGGATTTCATCGCCAACAAATCCAAATTCTTCGGCTTGGTAATCACGGACGAGGAAATAATCGTCAAGGTGCTTGAAAGCATAGACGAGTATTACAACGAGGGCAAGACGCAGGGCATCTGCGTGTTTGGCAGTGGATACTACAAGAAAGCCGACACCCTCATACTATCGGCAAGGATTGGCGATGAGATTATTGAAACCGTAGAGGTGGACTTGCGAACCCTCGAAGTGGTGCAGTGCCACGGCAAGCACAACCAGGACACCGAATATCACGAGCGCATCATAGACCTTGTGAACAAGAACGCCAACCTTATCCGTGAGCGGATGAAAGCGGCATAGCATAACCCCTAAAACAACATTGATATGGAAGTAAGAATTGAAAGTATGATTTGTGTGTGGGATGATGCAATCCCCACGATGTTCCTTGAATTTGTGAACCTCCTCACTCTCACAACGAGTGAGGGGGAATTGAGAAAGAGCGTAAAGGAGTTTGCCGAGAAGCACGAACTTGACAAGTTTTTCCTTTACGGCTTCGGCTCACACCATTTCTACCTGCACCAACGCTACACAAGCAACCCCGAAATGGTGATGAAGAACAGAGTTCTGTCAGTACATTTTTAACCATCTAAAAAGCAACATTATGACAACACGAATGACCATCAACGGAGTAAGCACCTGCGCGGAAGCAGGTACGGAGAAATACGAGCGTTTCCAATCGGGTATCGGAAGACGCAGGCGGACACTTGTGCAGTACGACTACCGCCACCCCATAGACAGAGAATTGTTCTCTTGTGTCAAACCCACGTTGGACGAGTGCCGAGCCGCACGGGACAAGTGGCTGAACGCAAAGAAGGGAAAGGAGGACAGACTATGAACACGACCTATCAAACGCTGATAGTCAAGTTCAGCGAACCTATCACGGCATTGGACGGTATCTTTGACGATACCGGAGCGTGGGGAACGGACACCCTCAAGGGGTGGATAGATGATTACGAAAGCACACGTTTCACCGCCACCGACAGCCATACGGCAGTCATCACGAGCGAGTACAATATGGAATGTGTGAAAGAGTGGCTACAACGGCAGACCCCCATTTCCGAAATGCGAGAATTTTGAACGGGATGGCGGTGTCCGCACCGCCAATACTTAAAACCCTAAAAACAAAAGATATGATAGCCAAGACGATATTACAGCAGATAGGCGGAAAACGCTTCACCGCCATGACAGGTAGCCGTGATTTCATAGATATGGGCAACGGCTTACGGATGAGCCTTGCAAGGAACAAAACAAGTGCCAACCGCCTTGACATCATCTATGACGAAGGGGCAGACCTCTACAATATGCGCTTCTACCGCAGGACGTTCAGCAAAAAGACCTTTGAGTGCAAGACAAAGGACATTGCCGTACACGAGGGTATCTATTTTGATATGCTGGAGGAAATGTTCACGATGGTGACGGGACTTTACACACGCTTTTGAGTGGCGGGGCGGCGAGAGCCGCCCTACTTTCTTTCAGTGAGCATGATGGCGGACAAAGAAAGTAGCAAAGAAACCTTTGTCCAATCTGCGATAACTAAAAAATCCGCAAGTAAAACTTGCGGAGGCTATATATTGGGTCGTTATTTTTTGGTGGAGGGGAATGATAATCTCGAACCGTTGAACTACACATTTCTGCTTCGTCTCCATTTCCCCCAACGATTTGATACGTTCAATCATTTTTGTTGTTCCTTTCTGAATTTTCCTAAATACTTTCTTCATAATTTCGCTATACTTTTTATGGTTAATAACTATGTTTTGTATTGCTCTCACAACACTTACAACTTGAAGTGTTATTTGGAAACCGATAGGCAAAAATGGCTCAACGATGTCAATTAACGAGAAAATCCTACGATAATCTATCAAGTGATAGAGCAAAAGACGTGCCAAGTTAAATATGGCACGTCTTTTGCCAGTTTTGTCAGTCCTTTTATGGGATATACAACAGCGCAAACTCCGCCTTTCTCCGTTTGAGCAGCATGGCGTGGCGTTTTCCTTTGTAGTTGCAGAAGGCTATATACTCACGGTAGATGTTCCTGTCACCAGCTTCCAGCTTCTTGATTAAGGTGCTTTTGGGGATTGTTTTGCTGCCTAACAGCTTCGCCGGTCCCACATTGTAAGCTAACGTGCCAAGCAAAATCGAATCAACCCCGAATTTACGGAACATGGCGACAAATTTGCGCAGGTCTTTCCGCAAAAGTTCATCCGCATCCCGTTTTGTCATGGTTCGTGCCGAATACTTCTCGTTTGGCAAAAGTTTGTGACCCCAACCGACGTATGGGTAGTGTTTTTCTGAGTGCCAGCCTTCAAAGTAGCGGCAGCATAAAAAAGCACGTTCCATAAGCGGCAGTCGGTAGATTGCCGCCTGCCCGTCCGTTCCCTCTTGGCGGCTGATCTGCGCGGACACAGAACAGACCGTCAGAAGTGAACAGAGCATTGTCATGAATACACGCATCATTTCAACAAGGGGCTGAAGTTGCCGATGGGAACGATGGTAAGATCGTCGTCCTTTACATTCCTGTTGTTGAAGTCAAATTCCAGTTCGTAGGAGTTGCTAAAGTTATCCTCCACCACCACGATGAAATTATGCGCCTCATCACCCGCCGCCGTGTAGTACAGGCGGAATTTTTCGTTCTCCAGCAGGTAGCGGTCGTTAGGCAGGAAGGTGATGCCGTTATCCATTTTGAGCGAGCCTTCCCCCTCGAACTGGAAATAGCGGATGGTATAGAGCGTACCCGAAAAGTCGCCCTCCTTTTTCAGTTCACAGCGGATTTCCACTGTCTGCCCCTTTACTACCTTGTTCGGCACGGGCATGACCTCCACCGTGAAGGGATAGGACTGCTGGATGTCCATGTCATCGTCACATGACACGAGGGTGAATGACATGGCGGCTATCAGGCATAACGCCACTGCCTTGAATATTGATGTTCTCTTGTTTCTGTTGTTCAGTATGTTCATTGTTCTTCGATTTTTAGATGGTTGTTTTTCTGTTTTTTCGTTGTCAGTTGCAGGTACTCGTTCAAGTCCTTGCAACCGTCATAGAGGGAGGAACGGTCGGTGACACGTTCCCCGTATCGCATGGTAAGTGCGGCAAGCGTCCGCCGTCCGGCTTCGTCACGGTCGAGGAAGCAGCCGATGCGCCCGTATCCGTCCAGCAATCCCGCCGCCTTCTCCACGTTGGCGACTGAGTTCAGCACAAGACAGTCAGCGTTACCGGTTACACCAAGCGTCACGGCAGAGAGAAAGTCCATGAAGCCCTCGAACACGAGGCACTCGTCAGCCGGGATGTCATTCGCCTTTACCAGTGATACAGACTTCGGAGGTATGCAACCCTTGAAATATCGGCTTCTGACTTCATAGCCACCTGCCATGTTCGGAAAGCCAACGGCAAAATACCGTTTCCCACGCACACCGTAGTTCAAGCGGCAGCAGTGACGGGATGCGATGGCGTAAGGGATGCCCCGTTCCTCTAAATACTCCGTCAGCAGTGAGCGGAGCAGCGGAGCGACCTCCACATCCTCAAAAACGGATTCGGTCGGCTTCGAGAGATAGACGGGCTTTTCCCATCCGGCAACCGTCATATTGGCGGCTTCCGCTATGAACTTCGCTTGCTTCATGAAGTCATCGCTTTGCAGAAACTCCCCGGCAAGCGTGAAGATGTCGCCGCCCTTGCCCAAACCGAAGTCGTACCAGAGCTGTTTCGCCACGTTCACACGGAAAGAGGATGTGCGCTCGCCCCTGTACGGGGCAAGATACCACAGCTCGTTACCGCTCCTTCTGACAGGCTCATGCCCCAGCCGTGCGAGAAAATCCGCAAGCGGCATCCTTCTGACAGCATCTATTTCCGTCCTTTCCATGCCCGTGTCAGTTGATGATGAACTTGATACCGACCCCGAACTGCGTGTGGAACTTCCGTGTGTCGCCACCCCAAAGGCAACGCTCCCGCAGGTTGGCAAGCAGGGCGATACGGTCTGCCACGTAACACTCCACATCGAGCGTCAGCGCACCGCCGTAGATGAAGGCGTCCCGGTCGTGCAGCGTGGAGCCGTCATGCAGCACCTTCTTCCCCCAATTTACCGCCTCATATCCGGCGAGAGCCGAAGCCCCGGCATAGACGAAAACAATCTTTCGGGCGTCCGACAGTATCTTGAAGTAATAGCCGCCCTCCGCCGTGAACTGCGCCACGGGTATCTTGGTGTCCTTGTAGGGATTGTTCTTCAACAGGTATTCGCCACCGAACACCCACTTGTTCCCCTTCTTCGTGTAGGTGGAGAGAGCCGCCCCGAAGCTGTACCCGCCGTCCTTGCCGCCGAGATTGAAGCCGTCCGCCATGTCCGCCCTCACCTCGATGCCCTGCATCTTCGGCAGACACCGCTGGGCGTGCGCCTGCCCTGTAAAAAGGGCAAGCGACGCGATGATTATTGCGATGTACTTTCTCATGGTCAGCGTACTTGAAGTTCGTTGATGGTACCCGCGCGTACCAAATCCTCGTTCTCAATCACGAAGGACTGGTGACGGCCGCCGTTCTTCTCGTTCAATTCCACCACGAGGCACTTGTCATCGGGGATGGTGAACTTCGCCATCGTGAAGACCGTGCGCTCGCTCTTTTTGCCCGGCACGAGGGTGGCGTAGTTCTGCGCGCGGAGCGGCAGAATAATCTGCTCCTGCACGGCAGTACGCTTCGCAACCTTCTTGTCCACGATTTTCCAAGTGATGTAGTCCACATCGAAAGGCACGTTGCTCTGGTTCTTTATCTCCGTGTGGAAATAAAGCAAGCCGTTGTGCGTGTAGATGCCTTTCAACAGGTATTGGATGCCGAAACGCTTGCAGCCGATATGCTTCACCTCGCGCTTGTTCTGTTTGTGGATGGACTTCATGATAAGGCGCACCAGCATCGGGCTTTCGCTGCCCAGCTCTTTCAGATAGATTTCCTGCGCGTTGTTCGGGCGGTTCACCGTGCTGCCGTCATGGATGAAGTCGCACATCTCCACGTTGAGCAACAGCGGTTCGGCGGCGTACTTCACGTTGAAGGTGTAGAAACTGCCGTCCTCCGTGATGACGGACATATTCGTTTCGTTGGGAAAATTCCTTACGGTAGCCTTCACACGGATGATGTTCTCCGCTCCGTCGGCTTTCCCGGCAATCAGGTCGGGCGAGCCTAAATCGACATAGCGCACCTCCGCCGGAAAAATGACGTGGACGGTCTTGTCGTAGGTCACTTCCAGACCGTGCGGCGGTATCATGCGGTCGAAGGTCAGCTTGCGTGACAGCCCGTGATATAGGTCGCCGTCCGCCTCCTTCTGCGGATAGACCTCCTTCGTCAAGGTCGGTTGTTCACTTCCGTTGGTCGTTTCAACGGTTACATTCTCCTGCGCGTTGGCAGTTATGATGCCCATAGCGAGGGCAAACATGATGATTACTTTTCTCATTACTTTTGGATTTTAGTGGTAATTTTTATTGTTTTCAATATTTTTCTTGGTAAAGCATGACCCTGTACCCGGCTTTCAGATGCACCTTGACGGTTCGCATCTTTTTGGCGATGTACTGGCTCGTGCCTTGTATCAGCCCCTTGCCCAAGTCGGAGGCGAGCTGCGCCCCGGCATTGGTGGAGATGTTGATGCTGCTTCCCAGCGAGCCGCCCATGTTGGCGGCGACCTCCCGGACGGCGTTCATCTCCATCGAGTTCGGGATGAAGATGCCGGGCTGTCCGTCCGTGTCATAGACCGCAAGCTCCACGGGGATAATCGTGCCGTCGTATTCCAGCGAGGTAATCTCGATGTCGAGCCGCTCACCCTGTATCTTGCCCGTGCCGACCACCACCGCACCCCGGGGTATTGTCCTGCCTGCCACCGCCATAGGCTCCAGCAGGCGCAGCCTTACCGTCTGCCCGTCCGTCACGCTCTGCGCCCCATGCACGCACGCCGGTATGGTGTTCCTGTCCAATACCTCCGCCGTGCCGACAGCCGTGTTGAAACCCCGGTTGCGTTCCTGCGATAAGGCGGCGACAAACTCCGCGTTACTCATAGGCTGTGAGAGTGAAGAAACTACTTGATGCTCCACCTGTCTGATAGGCATTGCCTTGTTCTTCTTCCCTTTCTGCACGGTAGTTGGCTCTGCCCTCTGTTCCGCCGATGGCTGTCCTCCGTTCTGACCGCCCATGTACTTTGCCGCCAGCTCGTAGGACTTCTCCATAAGAGCCACCTGCTCGTCCATAGAGGAAGCCTTGCCCCTCTCGCTTTCCAGTTCCGACTCCAGCGATGCGATGCGCTCCAACAATTCGTCCATCTCCGCATTGTCGTTTTTCGGCTGGTCGTAGAAGTTTCCGAGCGTGGCGTTCAGGTCACGGTAGGCGGCTGCGGAGGACTGGATGGTCTGCGGCGTGGCTGGCTTTGCCCTTTCTTCCTTGCCGCCCGGATTGGCGAGGTCGAAGTCCACTCCGTTCTCCGTTCCCGCTATCTCGCGGTCGAACATGTCGCCCAGCTGCCCGATGGCACGGTTGCGGCTCTCCTGACGCTCTTCCATCTCCCCATGCTCGTAGGCTTTCAGCTTGTCGCCGATAATCTGCCGGTTCGCCTTGTCAGCGTCGGGCATCTCGGTGTTGTATCCGTCCGTTCCCGGCGGTTGCTCCTTGCCGGAGGACGGGGCGAATATCAGCCACATCGCCCCGATGAACACCAACACCATAGCGGGCAGCACGATCATCTTCTGCCGTTTCAGCCGTTGCGCCTCTGTCAGCGGTTCGCGCTCCTTTTTCGGTTTCCCCGTTTCGGGAGCAGCTTTGTTCTCTTTCGTCGGTTCATTCTTTGTCTGTTCCATATAAATAAGGTGTTAAGTGATTGCCTGTTTCCGCCGGGGTCGGCAGTTCCACCCGTCCGGCGTGTCCCGTTTCCATATGTGAGCCGTCGTTCCTGCCGATGTCATAGACGGCTCTGCCGAAGGTGTAAAGGGCAAGCACCGCGAAGGCGGCGAACATCCCCAGCACGATGCGGCGGCGTGTTTCCGGCGGCAAGCCGTCCAGATACCCTTTGAGACTTGCCGCCAAGCGTTTCCGTTTGTCGTGGAGTTTCCAATACATGCCCCACATTGATTTTCTGATACTTTTCATGTCCTGTTACCGTTTGATAGTCTGTAAATCCTTGTTCTCAATGATGGTGAAACCCTCGATGGTAAAACCGTTCGGGTTGTCATCCGACCGCGATGCGTTCAGCAGGCGGCAGGTGGTCACGAGGCTGCGCTCGGTGACGTTGCTCTGCCGGATGATTTTCTGTGTGGCGTAGGTCACGGCACGGTAGGGATAGGCGTTGAAGTCGCACACCACGCTGTCCACCTTCAGCACTTGGTTGATGTTCCCGGCGATGATGCGGTTGTAGTACCCCTTCTCCGCGAAGTCCGAATAATAGTGGTACACGCTCTTGTCCGCCAGCAGCAAGGCACGTTTCACGTTGTGTTCAATCGCGCTTTTTTCAGGTGATAGCGTGAAGAACATCTCGTGGAAACGGCGCACATGTTCCCGTGCCTCCGCCGGGCGGTTCTGCGACAAATCCTGAGACAAGGCGAGCATCAGGCTCTTGCCGTTGTCCAGCACATAGATTTTCTCCCGTTGCTTCTCTGCGAAACGGTAGGAGTTCCACACGCTCCACACCGTCACCACGGCGCACAGCGAGAGGAAGACGATACCGAACAGGCGTATCTGCCTGAACGACGATTCGATGTTTCTAAGTGATTTGAATTCCATTTATATTTTCCAATTTATGATTGCACATTGATTATTTCAGCAATTTGCCGACACGTCCGACTGCGTTTCCTGCGGCTGCACCCGCCACGCTGCCCGCCATGCTTCCGGCTCGTCCCGCCATCTGGTTCACGTTGCGACCGTAACCGCCCATGCCTCCGGCTTGGATAATCCAGCCCGCAACGGTGGGAATGGTAAAGTAGCCGATGATGCCGATGCAGAGGAATACGATATACACCCCGTCGCTCGAATCCAGCGAGAAGTTCGGGTCTGCCTGCATCCGCTCGATGTCGTTTTGCAGCATCAGAACCTGTATCTTCGCCAGTATGGTGCTGAACATGTCCGATACCGGTAGCCACAGATAGACCTGTATATAGCGGCATATCCACTGCGTGAGCGTGTTTTGGAAACCGTCCCATACCGACAGGGCGAAGGCTATCGGACCGAGAATCGCCAGCACCACGAGAAAGAAGGTGCGGACGGTGTCTATCACGAGGGCGGCGGCTTGGAACAGCAGTTCGAGTATCTCGCGGAAGAAGTCGCGGATGCTCTTCTTCATGTTGTACATTCCCCGGTCGATATACATTCCCGCCATCGTCACCATGTCGGAGGGCGACCAGCCGAGTTCCTCCAGTTGCTTGTCAAATTCCTCGTTGGACACGAGGTAGGCGGTTTCGGGGTTGCGTACCATCGCCTCGTATTCCAGTTTGTCCTTCTGCTCCCGGTATCGGTTCATGTCCAGCGTTTCCGCCTCCAGCATCTTTGCCGTGCCCTGTACGACGGGTGAGAGGATGCTGTTTATCGTGCCCAGCACCACAGTCGGGAAGAACATGATGCACAGACCGATGGCAAAAGGACGGAGCATCGGGAATACGTCTATCGGTTCAGCTCTCGCCAGCGACTGCCATACCCGGTAGGCGACGTAGAACAGCGCACCCAGCCCGGCGATGCCTTTCGCCACACCAGCCATGTCCCCACACAGCGGCATCATCTGCTCATAAAGTGAACGTAAAATCTGATGAAGGTTGTCGAACTTCATAGGCTACCAGTATCTTTCGTTCATGTTCCCGTACAGCCCCATGATGCGGTCGAGGTCGTTCTTCTTTTTCGCACGCAGGTAACTCACGGAGATGTTCTTGTTCGTGTAGTAGCTCACGAGGTTGCGGTAACGCTTCATCTTCGAGTGGCAGCGTTCCACCACGTCCATGCGCTCCTTGTCGGTCATGGAGAGCGTGGTGATGTTCACCACGTTCCTGAGTTCCGTCAACACTTCGTTGCTTTCCTCCAGCAGTTTCGTGTAGCCGAAAGCGATTGCGGAAAGCTCTTCGGGTCTGAAATTCCCGTCACGGAGCATCCGTTGGAAACTGTTCACATAGATGTCTGTGATGTCGCCCACCATCAGGATGGTCTGCTGCACCTTGCGGGCGTCCTTGACCAGATTGTTCACCGATTTGAGGGCATCGTAATACTTCTTGCCCTGCTGATAGATTTTCACCGTCTCCTGAAAGTTGCTCACCATGTTCGTGGCGGTCTTGGAGGTATGGATGATGTTTTTGGAGGCATTGATGATGCCCTGCGCTAGATTGCCCGGATCGCTTACGACCCACTGTGCGCTTGCCCTGCCCGCGAAAAGCAGGCACAGGCAGATAATCATTGTTATTCTTGTTCTCATGTTACTTTGGATTTTAGTGGTTGTTATTCTTCGGTCGGATGTCCCGGCTGCGGCTTCACCCGCACATAGTCCCCGTTTGGCGAGAAAGTCAGCACATCCGTGGCCTCGTTGTAGGACACGTCGATGCGGAAGCCGGTGTTCATGAACAGGTTGCCGTTCTCCTCCTGCAAGAGATAGGTTTCCGGCTTGAGCTTGCGGCGCAGACCGCTACGACGGAACACCGTCACTTTGTAGGCTTCGCCCTCCTTGTAGATAAGCACGTCAGGTTTTCCCTCCACGCTCTCCCAGTTCCCGCACAGCATGTCGCGGCGGTTGTCGGCCACGTCGCAGGATTGCAGCATCATGACCGCCAATCCGATAAGGCACTTGCTGACTTGCAGCATTTTCACTTTTGGTAAATTCATACGCGTTTTTCTTTTTTGGTTGATACATTCTGTTTTTTAGTTATTCCTTGTTTCTCCGCCTTTCGGCAAGCTGCCGGATGGCGGCTTCGATGTCGTCGCCCAGCTTCTCCGCCAGACGGTAAACCTCCACTTTTTCCGTTTCCTCGGTGGTGTACGCCAGATACTCTTCCGCGCTGACCTCCGTGGCATAGACCGCCGACTGCGTGCCGCCCAAGCCTATCCACACCTCCTTGTAGAGCCGTGAAGGGTTGTTCGCCATGTTGATGGAGAGTATCTGCGACTTCTCCTTTTCCGTCAGTCCGAGCAACGCCTGTATCTGGTCGAACTTGTTCATATATTTCCTTTGGTCAAGCAGGATTTTACAATCCGAGTTGTTGATAATGCTCTCTTTGACCACCGGAGAACTGATAATGTCGTCCACCTCCTGCGTCACCACGATTGCCTCGCCGTAATATTTTCTGACCGTCTTATACATATAGCGCAGATATTCAGCCATGTTCGCCGATGAGAGGGCCTTCCAAGCCTCTTCCACGATAAGCTGTTTCCGCACGCCTTTCAGCCGCCGCATCTTGTTGATGAAGGCTTCCATGATGATGATGGTCACGACGGGGAACAGTTCGCGGTTTTCTTTAATCGAATCTATCTCGAAGACGATGAACCGCTTGCCGAGCAGGTCGATGTTCTCCGTGGAGTTGAGCAGGAAATCGTAACGCCCGCCCCGGTAATACTGCCGCATGGTGGTGAGCATGTTGTCGATGTTGAAGTCGGACTTCTCCACCTTTATCTCACGTTCCGCCAGTTCGCGGCGGTAGTCGTCGCGCATATACTCGTAAAAGGTGTTGAACGAGGGGACAATGCTCCGGTCAGCCCTGATACGCTCGATGTATGCGTTCACCGCACTGCCCAGTTCGCCGCTTTCCGTCTTCGTCACTTTGTCGTCCTCCGACTTCCAGAGCGTCAGCAGCAATGTCTTGATACTGTCCTTCTTCTCCACGTCGAACACATAATCATCGGTGTAGAACGGGTTGAACGAAATCGGTTTCTCCTCCGTGTAGGTGAAGTACACGCCGTCCGCCCCGTTTGTCTTGCGCCGGATCATCTCGCACAAGCCCTGATAGGAGTTTCCCGTGTCCACCAGTACCACGTGCGTGCCCTGCTCCCAATACTGCCTTACGAGGTGGTTCATGAAGAAGGATTTGCCGCTTCCGCTGGGTCCCAACACGAACTTGTTGCGGTTGGTCGTGATGCCCCGCTTCATCGGCAGGTCGCTGATGTCGAGGTGCAGCGGCTTCCCCGTGAGCCTGTCCACCATCTTGATGCCGAAGGGCGAGAGGGAACTGCGGTAGTTGGTCTCCTCCGTGAAGAGGCACACCGCCTGTTCCGTGAACGTGTAGAACGATTCCTCCGCCGGGAAGTCCGCCGCGTTGCCGGGCATCGCCGCCCAGTAGAGCGTCGGGCAGTCGATGGTGTTGTGGCGGGGCATACATTCCATGCTTGCCAGCTGGCTGCCCACGTCGTTCTTGATGTGCTTCAGTTCCTCCGCGTCGTCGCTCCACGCCATAACGTTGAAATGCGCCCGTATCGAGGTCAGCCCGTAGGAATGGGCTTCGTTCAGGTACCGGTCTATCCACTCGCGGTTGATGCTGTTGCTCCTCGAATAGCGGGATAGCGATTGCATATTCCTCGCGGATTTCTCGAACTTTTGCAAATTTTCCTCGCTGTTGTCGATAATCACATACTGGTTGTAGATGTGGTTGCAGGAGAGCAGCAGCCCAACGGGTGAGGCGAATGATAGGCGGCAGTCCGAGCGGTCGGTGGAGAGTTTCTCGTAGCGGATGTCGGTAGCCACCTTTCCGGGCATATCCTCCGCGTCGGAGAGGGTGTGCAGGCACAGGCGGTTGTCACCGATGCGCATTTCTTTTGCCGAGAGGTCGATGTCCTGCAAGGCCGTGTCGCCTTCGGGCATGAACGAGAAGTAACGCTCTATCAGTCCGGCGGACTTATCCGTCCCGACAATCTCGTCGGTGGAGAGGCGGCGCAGCCTGACAAAGCCGCTGTCGTTCATGATGCGCTCGAACTGTTCAGCGGCTTCCATGAACTTCCCGGCTGTTTCCTTGTCCAGTTCCTTCGGGATGATATGTCCCCGGCACAGCGTGCTGAAGTTGCTCTGCATCCGGTTACGCTCCTTTGTTGTCTTGGTCAGGTAGAGATAGCAGGAGTGTTTCAGGTAGGGACGCTCGTTGAAGTGGCGTTCAAAGGAGCGGCTCAGAAAACTCATGTCGTCCTTCTGTAATTCCGGCTTGTAGCGTTCCTTGATGAACCAGTCCTGCTTATGCACGACGCAGAAGTCCGGCAGCACCTTGATGGCCTTGCACCAGCAGCCGTGTATCGCCTCGTACTCCGCGCCCGTCACGGTGTAAAGCTCCGGCAGTTCCACCTCGAAGGCCACCGTGATGTCGGCGTCTTTGGAAATGATGCAGCCATGCTCCACCGCTAATAGCGGGAACTTGTTTTCCAGTGTCGTCATTTTGGATGTATTTCTCATGTCGTTTCTTCCTTTCGTTGCCGTTTGAATAATCGGGTGATCCGCCGCCGGTTGATAAGGTATCGGGGATGGCTCCTTGCCGCTCCCAACTTCATCAGCCCGTGTTCGCCGTACCGGGCGTTCAGCGCGAAGGTCTGCCATACGAGGACGGAAGACGATGCCGCGCCGAAGCCGATACATATCCACTGGTCGATGCCGACCATGTAGAGGATGACGAACAGGACGAAGAGAGCCAGCAGACCTCCGCAGAAGATGAAGAGGTACTGTGCCTTCAAGCCCTTGAACTCTACCGGACGGCCGATACCCTTGTTGATCGGGTATTCAGCCATACGTTGTTTATTAAAGGAAGAATGAGCGCAGGATGGTGGCGGCGACAATCAGGAAGATGCAAGCCCCGAACCACGAGGCGGCGGTCTTCGAGGTGTCCGGGTCGCCGGACGAGAATTTTCCGTACACTTTCACGCCGCCGATAAGACCGACTACCGCGCCGATGGCATATACAAGTTTTGTCGCCGGGTCAAAATAGCTGGTCACCATAGAGGTGGCTTCGTTGATACCAGAGAGTCCGTTGCCCTGCGCGAAAGCGGAGGCGGTGGCGGCGATAAGGAGTGCCGCAGAGAGGATTGTTTTCTTGCTGTTCAAAGCGTTCTTGATGTTCTTGTTCATAATCTTTTCTTGTTTTGTGCCGTCCAAAGGGTGGATGTTCCTTTTTCGGGCGGTTGATACTTTTTTTACTTTTGGATTCAGTGGCTCCCGTTTGTTTCCACGGACTTGGGAGTGTCCGTTGCGGACTGGCTGCACCTTGTACCGCCGTGCCGCGTGGATTGATGCCGTCTTACGTTTTCATTTCCATTCTTTTTTAGCCGTTATACATAGTCCCGGATATTGAACTCGTCAATGTTGTCGGGTACGGTAAATTCCTTTTTCGGTTTCTTCAGCCGGACTTCAATCAGTCCCTTGATACGTATGCTCAGTTCCGTTGAGCCTGCCATCAGCTTCTCGTACATTTCCGTACCTTCCATTTCGGTGAACACCTTGGCGGCTTGTTCGCGTTCTGCCTTTGACGCTTCCGGGTTCTTGGCGGTCTTGACCGCATCGTCTATCTCGTCGAAACTGATGCCCGTCGCCTGCTGCTTGTCCGGAGCATCCTCTTCCGGCTCGTCCTCCCCGAACTCCAGTTCCTCCGGCCGTATGCTCGTGAAGGTCTCGTCAAGTTTCTCGTCGGGCACTTGTGCCGGGTTGGTCTCCCCCACGGACTGCTCCTTCCGGTTTCCATCGGCAAAGGTAACGTCCTCAGGCGGTATTTCCATGCCTTTTTCCGGAGTGGCAGCTTGTGGCACCGCAGTGGCAGCGGTTGTCCGGGTCGGCTCCATCCTGAAACTGCCCTTCCCGATGATGTCCGCTGTTTCGGCGGGTTGTTTCACGGCATCCTGCCTGTCCCCTTTCTCCACGGTATGGAGCGACTGCCACACTTCCGCTGTCCCTTTGAGGAAACGGACGATTTTCGTTTCCATGATGCGGTCATGCAGGAGCAGAAACAGGAACCACACGTTGCAAATTACCGATGCGGCTAATAAAATGCCGGTCATGCTGATTATTCCATTCATGCGCGTTCTGTTTTTGACGGTTAAAATACTGGATTGTAATTCTTGGAATACAGCCCCCTTATCGCATCCTCACATTGGGCGAAATGCTGCTCCAGCACGTGGTCAATGTAGCCGGAGAGGGTCATGCTGTCATTCCCTATAACCCGGATGATGCGCATGATGCGCTCATGGTACTCCGGACGGATGTACGTCATCTTTCCCGAACGTGCCTTCACTTCCGGCTCGCGGATGAAACGCCGCAGGTACTCCTTCTCCCCGTACTTGCCGCCTGCCGGGGTGGACGACATGATTTCGACACTCGTCTGCACGTGGGCAAACACCTTCTTTCCCTTGCCGCAGTCATGCGGCCTTATCTCGTTTCCTCTTTTCATGTTCATTATGCTTGTAAATTAAAAATCAAATCAGGTCTTCACGTTGTTTCCTATACAGCTCGTTTATCCGTTCCTTGTGCTGTTCCAGATGCTGGCGCAGCACGGTGTCCACATATCCGCCCACAGAGATTTCCCGTCCGGCGATGTCGTTCACGATTTTCAGAATCTTGCCGTGGACATCCCGGCTGATATAGACGCACTGGCGCGTCTTTATCTCGTTACGGCGAAGGAACAGACCGGAATAGTCGTCCTCCTGCCGCTTGCGGCGTCCGCTGTCCTTCGGCGGTTTTTCCTTTGGCGGCACGGGCGGCTGTTCCGTTTCCGGGACGCTTTCTTCTTCGGCGGCAGGCGTGGGCGGCTCCTGCGCACGGTACAGGGTCCCGTCCTGCTTGCGTCTGCCGATGGAGGCTATCAACAGTTCCTCGTCGATGCCTTCGGTGTTCACTTTCCTGCTGCCCATACTCATTGAGGTTTGATGATACGACTTATCTCTTCCGAGAACTCACGGATGCCGCTCCCTTTCAACAGGGACGCATCCATCGGGAAGATGGTCGAGCGGAACACGCTCTTGCGCTCTTCCGAAAGGTCGCGACGGAACTTCTTGCTGTCGGGCAGACGGGTGGAAAGCACAGACAAGCCCATTTCGGCGATCACTTCCTCATAGACCTCATACAGCCCGTTCCTCTCCCTGCCGTCCACCATTGTCCAGAACAGGTGCAGCCCTTTGGTTTTCGCCTGCCCCGTCGTCATGAGGTTGTCACGGAACATCGCGGCGAACTGGAGGGTGCTTTCCACGACAAAGCGGTCGGCACTCATGGGCGCGAAGATGTAGTCCATCTGCGAGAGGGTCTTTACCACGCCGTTGCTTTTCAGCGTTCCCGGCATATCGAAGAACACGATGTCGGGCTTCACCTCTTCCTCGGCAAGCATCCTCTCGGCAGCGTCGAGGGCGTTGAGGGCGTCGCTGGCAATGACCGGATAGGCGTTCTTCCGGATCTTGCGGAAGTGGTCACACGCGAGCGCCTTGAAATAAAGGCTCTCGTCGATAAGTTTCGTCTCACGTTCGCGCAGCCCGTGGATGCTGTGCTGAGGGGCGTCGCAGTCTATGACGGCGACATTGTACCCTTTCACGTTGTGGAGGTAGCTGGCGGCAAGTGCCGTGACGGTCGATTTCCCGATACCTCCTTTCTGTGTTGCGAATGCAACGAAGATTTCATTGTTCATTGTCCTATTGTTTTTAATTGTTGATGAATCGGTTTCTTGCCACTGTACGGAAACGGTCACGCACGTACCCGTTCCCATGAATTCGCGTTCCGGTGGGTCGCCACGTATGCGGTTAGCTGATGAATTCATGCTCCGGGTAAGTGACGGTTGGCGCCATTGCGTCATGAAGTCATTGAATACATGAATCATCGAATTGCCGACAAACCGTTTCTCCAAGGAGACGGGTATCCGTTTCGGCAAGTATCCGCAGAAGCGGATTGTCGGGTATGTGCAAGTTTCATTTTTCATATCTTCAAACCGTTCGTTTTTTGAATCACGCTGCAAATAAACAATGATTTTCCCGAACCTGTACCACTTCCCCGGCAAGTGGCAGCAAGTGGCACAGGGTGGTAGGGGTTGGCACAGCCAAGAAGCTGTCTCACAATGGATTTTAGCCGTACTTTTGCACCCAAGCGGCAAGGCTTGCCCTTTGGAACCGGCAGCCGTGGTGGCATTCATCATTGCAATCCGTTTCCTGACGGATTCTTGTGTCCTCAAAGACACAGCAAGATGTCTTTTCAGTTACTCAAAAGGATTTGAGTTACCCGAAAAGCACTTGCCCCGTCCGGGGAGGGGCTCTCCCTCCGAAGTCGGGAAGCATGGTGGGAAACCGAAGGTTGGGTATGTCAGAAGGAAGTCTTGACGTGAAACCGCTAAATCCAAAGTAATATGAATGGGAAAAGACAAAAAAGGACGGGACGAAGTCCCAAGCCGGACACGAGGACGCACTGCGTGATGGTGCGCTTCGACAGCAGTGAATGGAACAGGTTTCTCGCCATGTACGAGAAATCGGGAGTTTATGCCAGGGCGGTCTTCCTGAAGGAACACTTCTTCGGGAGGACTTTTAAGGTGCTGACGGTGGACAAGACGCTGGTGGATTACTACACCAAGCTGTCCGATTTCCATGCGCAGTTCCGCGCGATAGGGACCAATTACAACCAAGTCGTGAAAGAATTGCGTCTGCATTTTTCCGAGAAAAAGGCGATGGCGTTGCTCTACAAACTGGAGAAACTCACTGTCGAACTTGTGAAGCTGAGTCGTGAGATTGTGGAATTGTCGAGAGAAATGGAGGCAAAATGGTCGCAAAAATCAGTATAGGAAAGTCGTTGTACGGCGCACTCGCCTACAACGGGGAGAAGATAAACGGGGCGAAAGGGCGGCTGCTTGCCACCAACCGCATCTACAATGACGGTACGGGAAAGGTGAATATTGGCAAGGCGATGGAGGGATTCTCCACCTTCATGCCCCCTGTGGTCAAAACCAAAAATCCCGTGTTGCACATTTCATTGAATCCGCACCCGGACGACGTGCTAACGGACACGGAATTGCAGGACATGGCAAGGGAATATCTGGAAAAGATGGGGTACGGGAACCAGCCGTACCTGATCTTCAAGCATGAGGACATCGACCGCCACCACCTGCATATCGTGACGGTCAATGTGGACGAGAACGGAAAACGGCTCAACCAAGCCTACCTTCATCGCAGGAGCGAGCGTGTCCGCAAGGAACTGGAACAGAAATACGGGCTGCACCCGGCAGAGCGTAAAAACGCACGGATGGAGAATCCGCTCCACAAGGTGGATGCCTCTGCGGGCGACGTGAAAAGACAAGTGGGGAATGTGGTGAAGGCGGTAAACAGGCAGTACCGTTTCCAGTCAATGGGCGAATACCGTGCCTTGCTTTCCTTATATAACGTGACGGTGGAGGAAGCACGGGGCAATGTCCGGGGACGGGAGTATTATGGACTGGTCTATTCCGCCACGGACGATGCAGGGAACAAGGTGGGCAATCCCTTCAAGTCCTCGCTTTACGGGAAGTCCGTCGGCTATGATGCCGTGCAGAAGAAGTTTGCCCGCTCCAAGCAGGAGATTAAGGACAGGAAACTCGCAGCCGCCACCAAGCACACGGTACTTTCCGTGCTGGAAGGCACGTATGACAAGGAGAAGTTCATTGCCACGCTCAAAGCCAAGGGCATTGACACCGTGCTGCGCTACACGGACGACGGGCGCATCTACGGGTCTACCTTCATCGACCACCGCACGGGCTGCGTGCTGAACGGCTCACGCATAGGCAAGGAACTCTCGGCGAACGCCTTGCAGGAACACTTCACGCTGCCATACGCCGGACGGCCGGTAGTGCCGCTTTCTGTTCCGGCAGACGACAGGACGGATGCGCCGCAGCGTTCCGTATCATCTTCCGGGGATTGGGAACATTCAGGCGGTATGGGCTTACTCACTCCCGAAGGTCCGATGGTGGATGCCGAGGAAGAGGCGTTCATCCGCGCCATGCAGCGCAAGAAGAAAAAGAAGAGGCGCAAGGGATTGGGAATGTAATCACAGAAGTATCAACAATCAAACAATTTTCAACGTATGTCACAGGAAGACGATTTGAGGGCACTGGCGAAAATCATGGATTTTCTGCGTGCCGTGAGTATTATTTTAGTGGTCATGAACGTGTACTGGTACTGCTATGAAGCCGTCCGGATATGGGGCGTGGACATCGGCGTGGTGGACAGAATACTGATGAACTTCAACCGCACGGCGGGGCTGTTCCGCTCCATCCTTTACACGAAGATGTTTGCCCTTCTCTTGCTTGCCCTGTCCTGTCTGGGGACAAAGGGCGTGAAGGGCGAGAAAATCACTTGGGGCAGGATATGGACGGTGCTTGCCGTCGGTTTCGTGCTGTTCTTCCTCAACTGGTGGATACTGGCTCTGCCGTTGCCAGCCGAGGCAGTGGCGGGACTTTACATCCTGACCATTGCCGCAGGCTATATCTGTCTGCTGATGGGCGGTCTGTGGATGAGCCGCCTGTTGAAGCACCACCTCATGGAGGACGTGTTCAACAACGAGAACGAGAGCTTCATGCAGGAAACACGGCTTATCGAGAACGAGTATTCGGTAAACCTGCCCACACGGTTTTACTATAAAAAGAAGTGGAACAGGGGATTCATCAACGTGGTCAATCCCTTCCGGGCGACAATCGTGTTGGGCACGCCGGGCAGCGGAAAGTCATACGCGGTGGTAAATAATTTTATCAAGCAACAGATTGAGAAGGGTTTTAGTCAATATATCTACGACTTCAAGTACCCCGACCTTTCGACGATTGCTTACAACCACTTGATTAACCATTTGGACGGGTACAAGGTAAAGCCGAAGTTCTACGTGATAAACTTCGACGACCCGCGTCGCAGCCACCGCTGCAACCCCATACACCCGGACTTCATGACGGATATTTCGGATGCCTATGAGAGCGCGTACACGATAATGTTAAATTTGAACAAGACGTGGGTGCAGAAGCAGGGCGACTTCTTTGTGGAATCGCCGATAATCCTCTTTGCTGCAATTATTTGGTATCTTAAAATCTACCAGGGCGGAAAGTATTGCACGTTCCCCCATGCCGTGGAGTTCCTCAACCGCAGGTACGAGGATATTTTCCCTATCCTTACCTCTTACCCGGAACTGGAAAACTACCTTTCGCCCTTCATGGATGCGTGGCTTGGAGGGGCTGCGGAGCAGCTCCAAGGGCAGATTGCATCGGCGAAGATACCGTTGTCAAGGATGATTTCCCCGCAGCTCTATTGGGTAATGTCCGCCAGCGAGTTTACGTTGGACATAAACAATCCCGAAGAGCCGAAAATCCTGTGCGTGGGCAACAATCCCGACCGTCAGAACATTTACGGGGCGGCTCTCGGTCTGTATAACTCCCGTATCGTGAAACTCATTAACAAGAAAGGTATGTTGAAGTCATCAGTCATCATTGATGAGCTGCCCACGATATACTTCAAGGGACTGGATAACCTTATCGCCACGGCACGAAGCAACAAGGTGGCTGTGTGCTTGGGCTTTCAGGACTTCTCTCAGTTGAAGCGTGACTACGGCGACAAGGAAGCCGCCGTGGTGATGAACACCGTCGGCAACATCTTCTCCGGTCAGGTGGTGGGCGACACGGCAAAGACGCTTTCGGAACGGTTCGGAAAGGTGCTGCAAAAGCGGCAGTCCATTTCCATCAACCGACAGGACGTCTCAACTTCCATCAACACGCAGATGGACAGCCTTATCCCGCCGAGTAAGATTTCCGGCTTGACACAGGGAATGTTTGTCGGTTCGGTGTCCGACAACTTCAACGAGCGTATCGAGCAGAAGATTTTCCATGCGGAGATAGTGGTGGACAATGCGAAAGTCGCAGCTGAGACGAAGGCTTACAAGCCTATCCCCGTCATAACGGATTTCACGGATGAGGACGGCAACGACCGCATGAAGGAGAAAGTACAGGAGAACTACAACCGCATCAAAGACGAGGTGAAGCAGATTGTCCGTGACGAGCTGGAGCGCATCGCCAACGATGACAACCTTAAACATCTGTTGCAGCAGAAGTAATATAAAAGAGGTGGCAGTCCTGTGTAGTTTGTGAACAGACTGCCACCTCTAAAAATGAAGAACGCCTCCCAAGTATGCTGTCTTGCGACGCGCCCGGGAGGCTTATTATCTTTTAGTTTTAACGAACTGTCTTTGTCTGATGTTGCAAAGGTAGTGCTTTTTTCTCAATCCACGATGTTTTTACGAGGATTATTTTTCGCTTTTCCAGATTTTTTCATCGCTCCAATCCGCCGGGAAGCCCATCGCATTGAGCGAAACGATACCTTCATACTCTTTCAGCAGTTCTTTAAGACGGCTCTTGAACGGTGATGTCGGATTGGCTGTCTGCAACATATAGTTTAGCATACACAGGAAATAATATACCTTGCTCCTTTTCGCCGTGTCAGGGTTGCTTATCCATTCAAGCCGTTTGGAGAACGACAGGCGTTCAGGGACGATGTTCAGGTCTCGGTTCCACAACCTTGCGTGATGCGCACAGATATTGCGTACATAGTTGATGGTATGAAGCCATGAGCAGAAGGTTCTGGGCGGCAGCGCGAAGTAAGACGCAATTCCGTTGATGTCCGCACGCTGTTTAAGCCCCGTGCATATCCGCGAAAGATGGTTGAAATACATGATTTCTACGCTCATCCACGAAGGCGGATTCTCCGGCGTATCATACTTGCCGCGATAATGCTGTATGAACACCTCCGCCTTGTTGTTGTGCAGTTGCTCCTTGATGTGTTTCTGTATGTCGCCGTACACATCCACGGTCACTTTTCGCCCGTCCCTCAATGTTATCTCTGCCGGAGGATTGAATATATCCTGCCTGTCCTGCCAGTGTGAGCCGTACTTGTGGCTGAGCTGATAGATTATTTGTGTCCGTATGGCGACTTCCAGCCGCTCAATGGCGTCGAATACCAGCAGGCGCAGTTTCCTGTCAAAAACATACAGGTTGTATATCATGTCCCATGTCGTCCCCGTCCTGAAAGCATCAAGAATCATCCCGTCCGCGCTTTGCTTGTAGGGTAGCATATAGGCACTCAGGCGGTAATAGCTGATGTTGGCGAGCAGTCTTTCCGCACGTTTTTCATCGGGAATGGTCATTCCTCTCGATTTCAGCAGCTCCACTTGCTCCGTATATGTTAATGGTGGCTTGTTGTATTGCTCCATGTTTCTCTTTTCTGAATTTATGCAAAGGTACTGCTTTTAAGCGACTTTCAAGAATAAATGGGTAAAAACATGAATAAGGGGCTGCACCGCGCAACCCCTTATCCCAGACGATATTATAGAAGCAGCGAAGAAAGAAATGTTTTCCAAACTTACCGTCTCATCCGCTCCAGTTCCTCGTCACGGCGTATCTTCTCGTTCAGCTTCGCCTGCATCCTGTCGAGGAAATAGGTGCGGCTGGGATTCTTGCGCAGCTTGATGGCGGAGTAGTAGCGGTAGCACTCCTTGGTGTCAAGGCCGAAAAATCCGTAGAGTGCAGGGGCAAGCTCTTTCAGGGGTGTCTCCCCGTTGCCGATGCAGCCCATCTCGTTCAAGCCGTAGATAAGCTCCACTAAATCGAGGGTGTTGCCCGTCCATCGGAGGGACGGGATTGTAACGGTCGGTTCTTCTTTCGGAGTGTGGGTCGGAGTGGATAGTGGTGGCACCGGGATGTGGTTTTGCAGGATGTGTTCCTGCATCTTGCGGACAAAGGCGAGGGCTTTGCGCACATGCAGGTCGGTATGGCTTTTCTCCGTTGCCATGTACTGCGTGCGGTGGTGCTGCAACTCGTTCTCCGCGTAAGCCAGCGCGACTGCGGCACAACTCCGGTCGGCACATTCGTAGCAGAGCGATATGACCGCTCTCACAAAACCGTCGTAAGCGGTTTCCAGACTTTTGCCGTCCCCGGCTTCGTTTATCAGGCCGAAAAATTCGGTTTCTGCCAATATAAGGTAGTTCATCTTCTTTTTTCTGTTTGAGGGTTTTACACTTGATTGTCAGTGTGCGCACATATACCAATGGTGCAAAAAGTTCTCCCACAAACAGGAAAAAATCGAGAAGCGTCCGTATTACACTGGTTTATAACATGATAAAATCTGAAAATAAATTCATGGTGAATCTTACGCCCCGCAAAAAGTGTCTATAAAATAGACAGATGCCTATTTTTCAGACACGCTTTTCCCATAAAGTGTATAGTAAATAGACACGCCGTCAGTTCCTTGCCTTCCTTCGGTATGTCAGGCGCATCACGCCATCGTCATACCTCCTGCTTTCGGCAAGGAACCATTCCGTTTCCGGCAAGACGGATTTGAACAGGTGCCTGCCTGTTCCGATAATGCACGGCACGATATAAAGGATTATCTCGTCTATCACGTTCATACGTAGCAGCCCGTTGGCGTATTCCATGTTCTTTGCGGTCGCTTCCAGCAGGTAACAGGTATTCCCGCCTTTCTCCCGCCAATCCTGAAGGATGGAAACGGAATAGTCGGGTGTCAGTTTGTACAGGGCATTGTCGCGTATTTCCTCCATCCCGTAATCTTCCGGGCTTCTGAAAATCCGCTTTCGGGGGTGCAGTTCCGTCAGGCATCCGTCTATCGAGAGGACGGCAAGTAATTGGACTTTCGCCATGATTTCATTCTTTTTATCGGTTATGGCGAGGCAAAAAAGTAGCGTGCAGTTCACACTACTTTCAAGCGACGGCTCTGGTAAAGCCTTTTACGGAGAGTACGTGAATGCACGCTATGCGTAGGCATAGCATAAGCATCACGCAATCGTCTCCGTAGTGTCAATTTACCAGATTTTCGCTCGAAACGCCTTGCGGTCTTATGTCTATATCATCGGCGAAAGGTTGTCCCCATCGCCTGTTTCTTTCTTAAATGCAAGTGCAAATATAGCTAATTATCAGCATTTACACCTATTTTTGGTCAGTTTTCTTCATTCATCCCGTATTCTTTCAGCTTTTTATACAGCGTTGCCCGGCTGATGTCCAACAGTCCCGCAGCTAATTTCTTGTTGCCTTTCGCCTGTTTCAAGGCACGCAGGATGCGTTCCTTTTCCTCTTCCTCGCTTTTCAGTGTGAAACCGACGGGGGAGGCGATTGGTTCACTGCCGAACTCCAGATCATCCTCTGTTATCATGTCGCCTTCGGCTTGCAGTACCGCCGTCAGCACTTTCTGTTTCAGTTCCCGCACGTTGCCCGGCCACGGATGGGTGAGCAGGGCTTTCCGTGCGGAAGCGTCGAAGCCTTTGGTCTGCCGCTCCAGTTCCCGGTTGGCAATCTCGCGGAAGAAATCAGCCAAGGGCAGGATGTCCTCCTGGCTGTCACGCAATGGCGGGACGGTTATCACGAACTCCCGCAACCGGTACAACAGGTCCTGCCGGAAGCGTTTTTCCTTTACGGCTTTCTCCAAGTCCTCGTTCGTCGCCGCCACAATCCGCACGTTGGCGGCCTTGTCCTCCTTCGCGCCAACCGGACGGTAGCGGCGTTCCTGTATGGCACGGAGCAGCATCTGCTGCGTTTCCATTGTCAGGTTGCCTGCCTCGTCAAGGAACAGCGTGCCTCCCTCGGCTTCCTGAAAGTAGCCGGATTTGTCCGCGTCCGCCCCGGTGAATGCCCCCTTGACGTGTCCGAAGAAGGCGGACTGCGCCAGCGAAGGAGGCAATGACCCACAATCCACCGCCACGAAAGGCTTGTCCGCCAGCTTGCTCTGCGCATGGATGTGTTGGGCGATATGTTCCTTGCCCGTGCCGTTCTCGCCCAGTATCAGCACGCTCATCCGCGTGGCGGCGACAAGGCGCACCCGTTTCTTTATATTTTGGTATGCCGCACCCTGCCGGGGAAATATCGGGGCTTGCCGCAGTTTCCGTTTCTCCTGCTCCTTCTGCAAGGAACGGATGAGCGGTATCAGCTTGTCTTCCAACAGCGGTTTCTGGATATAGTCCTTCGAGCCGAGCTTCATGCTCTCCACCGCCGAATGGACTTCCCCGTAGTTCGTCATAATGATAAATGGTTGCCGCATACCGTTGGCACGCATCCACCGCAACAGGTCAATGCTCTCGCCCTCGTCTAACCGCAGGTCGGCAAGCACGATGTCGTCTTCCTCCATCCCTGCCAGCAGCTTCCTGGCGGGACCGAGGCGGTATGCCTGCACGGTGTCGAAACCCTCCTTTTTCAAGAGGTTGCAGACATAATCGTTATAGACGGGATTGTCCTCAATCACAAATATCCTCATTCCGCCAGCCTCCTTTCTTCTTTGGCAAGTCCGATGATTACCGTGCCCATGCGAAGTACGGCATTGACAGCGTTTCCCAGTTCTGCATCGGAACATTCCGTTTCCCGGTGCAGCAGTCCGTGCAATGCCCACAGCGGCTTGTCCGCACGGATTACCGCCCACGAGCTGCGCAGACGGTGTACCCATTCGTCCAGTGCCTTGCGGTCGCACCGCTCCCCGGCATCGCCGATGGCCTGCATGTCCTTTTCCGTTTCCGCTATCAGGCGGTCGAGCATCGCCTCCCTGTCGCCGTAGGCAAGCAGGAAGGTCAAGTCCGGCTGTTCCTCTTTGTCAGGCGGCAAGGAAGAAAGGCACTTCTCCGACACGGCAAACAGTTCGGACATGGAGAACGGCTTGAACAGGCAGGCGGCGAAGCCTTTTGCCAGCAGTTCCTCCTCATCGCAGCTTTCCGAAGCGGTAGCCACCACCACGGGGATGACTTGGCTGTTGCCTATGTGGGACGAGCGCAGCAGTTCCAGCACCTCGAATCCGTTTATCTCCGGCATCTTCAGGTCGGTTATCAGAAAATCGTAATGTCTTGTGCGCAGTGCTTCCATCATGTCGCCCACATCGCAGAACGTGTCGCAATGGACACCGACATGGGCATACATATCCTTCATCATCGAAATCACGATCCCGTTGTCATCCAACGCTATGACGGAATACGACTTTTCGGGATGGGCTTTGTTGCCATCATCTGTTTCCTCCGATATGGCATCGGCAATCCGCATGGGTATTTCCACGCTGAAACGGCTGCCTTTGCCTTTCTCGCTCTCCACGCTGACAGTACCGCCCAGCATATCCACGATATGCTTCACGATGGACAACCCCAGCCCGAAGCCGTCCTGCGTGGCGGCGTTGGAGAGCCGCTCGAATGCCCCGAACACCCGTTGTTGCTCTTCTTCGGTCATGCCGCTGCCAGTGTCTTCCACGATGATTGAAAGCATGTCGTTTTCATGACCCATCTCCAGTGACACGCTTCCGGCCTGCGTGAACTTCACGGCGTTGGTAAGCAGGTTGCCGCCTATCTGCATGATGCGCTCCTTGTCGCCCGTCAGGACGGCACAGCCCGCGCATTCCACCGCCAGTTTCAGGTCTTTCGCCTCCGCCAATGGCGTAAATTCCGCTTGCAGGCTGTCCGCCACGTCTTGCAGGCGGAACGGGGCTATGTTCGGCTGCTCCTTGCCGCTGTCCAGGCGGAAGAAATCGAGCAGCGTGTTCAGCATGGCGATCATCCGCTGCGACGCCAGCCGTATGTTGCCCGCATAATGTTCCGTCCGTACCGCATCCCCTCCGTAGCCTATCAGTTCCGCGTAGCCGTGTATGGCGGTCAGCGGCGTGCGCAGTTCGTGGGTGATGGTGTACATCGCCTTCCTGCGGGCTGTTATCAGCCCCTTGTTCCGCCGGTCGGAATCGTGCAGCTGCCTTATCAGTTCGGTCGTTTTCCTCCTGTAACGTCTGATTCGTTTCACATTGCGGTGGATGATGGTGTACGAACCGGCAAGGAGGATGACGAGAAGACCCGTCAGCCCGCCTATCGTCAGGAACGAACGTTCCTGCATGGCGGTTATCTCCTTCTCTCTGTTGCGGAAATCGTCTTGTACCTTCGCGTCCATCTGCCGGATGAGCCGCTGCAACTGCCGGTTTAGTTCGGTATTGCGGGCGGCAAGGCTGTCGGCATGTTCCGACAAGCGGCGGCTCTGCGCCCGTTGCTGCGCTATCATGTCGCGGTTCAAGGTGTAGAGCATGGCTGTCGTGGTGGTGGGCGAAGCCTTCTTTTTCTTTCCGAAGATGCCCAGGAAGCCCGTGCGTTTCGTTTTTTTCGGCTCTTCCTGTGCGCTTTTCCATGCAATCACGGGCACACGCTCCGCTATCTGCCCGTTGATGGCTTCCTGCCGCTCCAGCACGTCCATGATGTCGAGCAGCCGGTCCTCCTTGTCCTCTAACAAATGGCGCACGCTGTCGATGCGCTCCGCCTCGTAAAAATCCTTGAAGCGGCAGAGCATGCTGTCCACCGCCAACCGTTGCCTGCGGTATTCCGCCACGTCCCCATCGTCCCACTCCAGCACGGACTCGCCCAGCAATGAAAGCTCCGTCAGGCGCACGTACACGTCGTGCATCTCCTTGCGCGAAAGGCTTATCTCCCGGTTCTCCGCTTCCAATCGCTCCATGTCCCGCCACTCGCCGAGCCAGGTGTATATGATGCCGCCCACCAGCATGGCTATCGACAGATAGCCTGCGGCGAGCAGCATGCGTATGTTTCTTGTCTCAATGGGGCGTTGCTTCATAAGCTGACTCTTATCGGGTTTTCCAATGAAAAGGACACCAGCTTCAACCGCTACTTGGTTTCTGTGCCGTCGGTACTTTGGGATGAAGGAGCCGCCCTCACCATCACGTCCTTGAACTCGCCCTTGCGCATTTCGCCCGTGGCGAGGTCGGCGTTGGTGGAGTAGAAGATTTCCATCGTGTCGTTGTCCGCCATGTTGAAGGAGTGGTCGTAGTTTTGGCCGTCTATTACAAGGCGGCGCTGCTTGGTCGTGGCGTTGAAGAACCATTTCCCTTCGGACTTCTGCTCCTTGTCGCCGTTCTTGGCGTAGAGGGTGAAGGTGCCGTCGGGCTTCAGGTCTCACCATGCCTCGTCTGACCGGCCGAAGGTGGTCTCGCGCCATTCGCCGTCCACCTTCTCGTATGTCTTGGCGAACGTCCACCGGCCTTCCACTTTCTCCACGAAGGTGACATCGGGCAGGCGGTAGAGGATGAAGCGCAGGGAACCTTTCAGCACGTTGCCCTCGTCGTCCCGTGCCTCGTCCATAGGCAATTCAAGCTCGTAGTCGGTGAGGCGGTTGATTTTGGCGAAGTGCACCAGTTCACCGTAGATGCCGGTATAGCCGCCCTTCTCCTCTTCGGGCTTCCAGATGCCGCACTGTATCATCTGCCAGCCTTCGGACGAGGTATAGGAGGCACGGACGTTGCCGTTGGCTGCAAATGTGAGGGTGCGGCTGCCGGGACGCTCCGGCTCTTCGGTGGCTATCCAGCTGTTCTTTTCGGCGTCCCATAGGAGGCAGACACCCTGGTTCCATGTGCCCACGAGGTGGGTGCCAATGGGACGCAGGATGGTTTCATTCTCTTCTTTGCCGCCGTTGCACGAGGCGAGGGCGACGGCGGCGGATGCCGCTAACAGGATGGTTGCTAATCTTTTGGTCATATCTGATTTTTATCTGAGTTATTTCTTGTTTTTACATGATATATACAGAACTCATTCGATGAATATATAGTGCCTTGAGTACACAAACGCATATTAGTACATCCACCAAGACATAAATGTGCGTATTTACATGATTGACAATGTCCTGACAACTTTTTCGGAGTCAATTGTCTTCTCCAGGCAAAAGAATCTTTATCATTCCAAATATCAAAAATAGACCGATTGCGGACATTTCCTTCTATGAAAGATTGGTCTCGTATAGAAAGACAACCTATAACATCTCCATTAGAAAGAATACCCACAGAACGTATGCCTGCATTACAACCACTCCAAACCGGATATTCATTAGAGCCACAAGCTATTTTCCTTGATAACATTTCTTTATTAGAATAATAACCGACTGTATCAGGCAAGAAAATTTTCAGATTCTCATCTTTCAAATTTTCATCATAGGCATAGTCTATGAGTTTTTCCATATCATCTGGCACAATCATCCAGTCGCGATGTTCTGCCAACCGACCACTCGCTATACCAGGCTGTATTTGCCATGCTTTCACACCAGCATTCTGCAATTCTTTTTTAATTTGAGGAAGAATACTTATATTATTCTTCATAACAGTTGTATTTACCGAAGTAGAGATACCGGCCTCCTTTAACAGAGTTAAAGCCTTGAAACATTGATTGTAACAATTCGTATTCCTTATATTGTTATGTAGCTCACAAGTTCCGTCAAGGCTAACTCCTACAACTTCCACATTTGCATCTGCCAATAACCTAACAACATCCGGAGTAACGCACGTACCATTGGTTATAATTCTAAGTTTAACATTATACTCAGAAATCCTTTTGGCAAGTACGTACCAATCCTTTCTAAGAAAAGGTTCTCCACCAGTAAGTGTAATTTCACTTGGTTTGAGGCGCATGATGTCATCTATCAAATCCAGTCCCTCTTCCGTATTTAGTTCGTCTGCTTGCCCTTCTGTACAAGCAGAACCACAGTGTCTGCATCTTAGATTGCAGCCAACTGTTATTTCCCATACGACACTTTCAAGTTTATACATAGCGTCAATTTATATCTACAATCATTTCATCATAAAATACTTTTCTTTCTGAGTAGGCCGTCAATTTTATTTTTGTTAGCGACTCAGAAACTTTCACTTCTTTTGTTCCTTCATCTCCTGATAATTCCCCTCCTTCCGACAATACAAGTTTCTTGGCATTTTGTGTCCTCCAATTTACAATTATTGTTTTCATCGGAGTTGGAGGAGTTGGCGGATAGGGAGGTCCTGGTGTCGCATAGGGCTTTATATTTACCGGAATTTTTGATAAAGAAGACAATAAATCAAGGTCTGTGAATCCGTCAGTTTGTATAATCATATCTGTATTATTTGCATTTTTTGCTGCAAAATTCAAAATGACAGGTTTATATGTCTTGGATACAATCAATTCGCAGTCTTCTCCAATTGTTTGAAATGATTCTTCACCAACAGGCAATAAAGCAAAAACTGAAACAATAATATTAGCGTCTCCTATGGCATTGTTAGTTACTATATTGTCCAATGTAAGTGTAAGTGTTTCGTTTTTAAGAAGTTGTTGCCCACCACTTATGAACCACCAAACTTTTTGGGTTGACTTTTCCTTGTCATTTCCTTTTTGGACTATCCACGGACTTGGAGCACTTAGCTGTAAAGTACTATCGTATAGAGCTAAATCATGCTCTCCTTGCCCATAAGATATTGTAAGCTCGAATCCATAATGAGCAGTATGAGGCTCTAAAAGGGAAGCATCAAAATATAAATCAAGTAATGCCTTAACTTTAATTTCAAGTTTTGAATCCGGACGAAAAACCTCTATTTCTACCGGTGTTACATCACATTGAATGTATTTCTGTTCGTTAATGATTTTCTGTATCATAACTTTTTGTTTTATCCGTATCTTTTGCTTGCAGAATAGATAATCCCGTAATTCTTGAATCCTTAAATGCCTTGTCTAACGGTACACCATAATACAATTCTACAGTAAGGTAAGCATCTTCATCCACCTCTATTTCTGTTGTTCGAGGGTAAAGGAACAAGGATAGCCTGGTAAAGAAACCGGGAGACATGACATAGCTTCCAACAATGAAATGCGGCTCGATAGCCCTACGTTCCATATAAATCTCATTACCTTCATCATCTGTACGGCTGGACTGTATCTGAACATCCCATTTGTCAAATTTATGACTTTTTATTACAAGTAACCAATTAGCTTGTTTGAACAACGTATCTGTCGGGATATTGAGGTTTATGTCCTTATATAAAAAGGCTTCATTGGGATTGAATTTTAATTTTGAAATATCATGCTGTGCCCATAGCAATCCATCTTTTAGAAGTTTAGACATTGGGGTCGGGGCAAGATATACCTCGGGCTTTTCATTCGGAAAATCGTCAGAAAACAAGCGAGCTATAATGCTGTACGCTTGCATGTTATGGGAAGAAGGTCTTTTCCAAATAAATGGAGCTTCAGCTACGCCTATTTCCCCTGGCTGCATCAAAGGGATTACGTTAACTGTGTTACTTTCGCCCTCATCGCGATTATCGACAGGCAATGCTGTCCATGCTTCCGGATGTGAACATTGGATTTCAGGAACAATATACAACTGTGCCTGTATGGAACATGCTTTATCCGATCCATTTTTACAGCGAAGATAAATGTAATTGTTTACATCACAAACCGCATCCTCTTCTATTTTTTGCGAATAACTGTCTGGTTGTTTCAACGCTTCCTGAAAATTTGCTACCGGATGCATCCCGGCAAAGCAAATGTCAGGAGAATATATCAATTCGCCGCTCGGCGGCACTTCGCCCTGATTCTCTAAATTAGGACGCAAATACGGAGTTTTAATAATTTCGTTCATAACTTAATTTATTGTTGTTATTAGCTGTTTGTGCAATATTTATTGTTGTAATAGCAAGATGGGCGACTGTGTCTGCGAGCAATGTGACATTCCCGCCTTCTGTATCAAGCAATGGTTTGTCCATTTCTGTTATTGAACCCAAGAATTCAGCCAATAATGCCAGAGATTTGGCGGTAATTAAAGCAATAATCAGATGCATAAATCCATAAACACTGGTTGCTACACGTCCATACTTTTGCTTGTCTATGTGTGATCCGACCGTTATGCTCACTATTAAATCCAAACAAAAACCGAATGCAAAACACCCCCAAAGTAAATAATCTTCCATCTCCATCTCTGAGGAATCTTTATATAGTATAGGAATAGAAAATATAAGCCATAAGCTTTCAAAAAACAACGAAAGAGCATCGGGCAATCCCATTATTGCATTTTTTTTCTTTGTTATTGTAATGCCATCCAAATATACTCCAGTTGCAAAATAAGCTGTTGAAGATATTGTTGAGAAAGACTGCATAATCGTGCTGAATTTGCCCTTGCTATCAATCGGTAATCTATTAAAACGCCCTTCTAACTGGGAAATAAATGCTGTCACATCCTCATCCGTTTTGAATGGGGAATGACCTAATATTATTTTATTAACCAAAGTTACAGGAAGAGCTAACAACATAGAAGCAAGGTCAATAATAGACATATCATTCCCCATTAACATCTTATAGAAAGAACTGAAGAATGGAATGTTAATCGTCTTGGTAATCATATCTGCAAATATGGTAAGGATTATATTCAGCACATCAAATACAACAGAGATAACACCGGACATTCCTTCTAAAATAACTTGGATAGTTCCACGAATAACAGACAACAATGCAGCCAATAAAGAGTTTAAGAAATTATCTATGTCAGAAAAGGCATTCTCGAAATAATTAGCAGCATCAGTAAATGATTGATTTTTTGTTATATTTCCTAAATTCTCTTTTAGAATACGTATTACTTCATCTAATTCGGGATATGTTTCTGCTTTTAATGTAACTATTTGAGAATTTACTTCACAAATAAGTGTATTATCAAACTTGAAATTGAGAGGATTGTTACTTGTCTCATAAGTGATTTCGGGATTTTCTTCCGGCGTATTATCCAATATGCAAGAATTAATATCCTTATCGGGGATGATAGATTGTATTATTTTTTCAAAAGTAGCATCCACGGTTTTTTGTCCCTCTTCTAACATTTGCTTTAATATAGGCTCACATTTTGTAATTTCATCCGGCAATTTCTTCAACAGTAATGCAAAACTTTCTTTTATCGCCCGTTTTGTTCGCATCACATCGTCCCATATAAATAGTGAAGCAAGCCATGCAAACACAGTAACGAAGAATATCAGAACGGCGGCAAAGACCATTTCCACAAAATGAAAAACCTCTTGTACGACCGTAATGACAGCTTCAAAAATCATCTCTACACCATCAAGTATGAAATTGACGACAGTTTTTATGCCATCTACCACGATTTTGACAATGGAAACAAAACCCTTGATGACCGAACGGAAAAAGTCAGCAATCTTTGAAAAAAATCCGTTGCCGTTCTTTTTGACACGATTTTTTATCATACTGATTTCGTGCTCTGCTTCTTCTTTGGTCAACCGCGTGTAAACCGGAGAGCCAGAAGAAAAATCCAAACTCCAGGACGGTAAACCATCATGAGGAACAACTCGTGAGATATTGTTTAACTGAGACCTTTTCATTAGACAGAGTCCATTGCTTAATGCATTGCCTTGTGGTTGTATTTTCATTAGGTCTTGTATTCCTTTTGCCAGTTCCGATGCGGTTTTTTCATTGCGATGTTCATCTGGCAAGAATGGTTGTATGACCCCACTTATGGAATCCGTCTGTTGAGCGTCCAACAACTGCTGTGAGGTGATGCCAGACAGTTGTGCGTGAATATCAGAAAACTGCGATATAGCAATAGCTTCATCTTCCCGGCAATACTCAGGAGCAAGCGAAGCATACACCACTGGCACGTCCAGTCCATTGGTATATTGCTTGAATGTTATTTTCCCATTTAGATCCGTGCGCAAGGTAGTACTAACATCCACGTCCAGTTTGATAATTCCCTGTGTGGTCTCTATATATGTGCGAGATTCTGCCCATAAGGTTACTTCTATATCTTGCAATGGAACCAAATGGTTATCCGGTCTAAGGAAAGTCATTTCTGTAGAATAGCATGGAATACGACGAACCTCACCTTCATCCGGCATATCCAATGCATTCTCTATCCATGTCACATTGCCTTGATTTTCCAATACATGTATTTTATTGTCATCCAACAGATAAAACATGCGCTGGCATTTCTCGTTGTCATTAAATGACATCAAAGTACAGGACTTATCCAAAGGCATCATTTCAATGGGGTCGTATCCTTGTTCGTTTTTCTCCAATCGGATATAAATTAACCTTTCTCCACTCAAAGCCATATATGGCTTTCCTTCTTCGTCTGTATGCATAGACATGGAATGATAATCGCCATGTGTAGCTAACGCTCTTCCTGTAGCATTGTCTGTGGTCTTGTCTATTCGGATTTCAACCGGAAACATTCCGTCAGCACTTTCTAATAGTGCAAAAATGGTTGAACCGTAAGGATATATTTGCCGAACCTTAGCTTCTTCCTGTAAATCTAACCTGTATGAAAATTTATTTTCTCTTTGAGTGACAGAATAGGATGTATAAGAACCGGAAAGACACACCAAACTCAAATCATTCAAATCTGTTCCTATGAAATCAAGCATAGGTGAAGAGAATGATGACGGTATTAAATCAAACGTAGTACGAGCCTCCCATTGTCTGTAACTTACCCAATAGGATGAATTGCCGACTTTGGAAACCACACCCAACACAAATCCATCTTCCTTTGTGAGCTGATGCAGCAAGAGTTTCTCAACTCCGCTAAAACCGCTTGGATGGATAAAGAATACTTCTTCGGGCGAAGTAAACAATCTGCTATGTGGAGCTTTTTCCTGTATGTGCCAAAGTCGATTGTCACGAACGGCAAAAACATGTATCATTCCATCCTTGTCCAAAATAGCTTTCATAGAATGTCCTGTCAGAGGAATATACACAGGCTGGAACATACCATACCCACCCTGAACTGTAATGACGGCTATGCCTTTACCTTTTATGTTAATAAAAGCAATATCACATTCATCCTCGTCAGATAATATTTCAAACTCAGAGAAATTCTGGATGTCATTTCGGATTATGTTCCAAACTGCACTTTTAGACTCATCCAAAACATCAAGGTCTTCCATCAGTTTGGTTGCACTCTTGAGTTGGAACTTTTCGCTACTTAATGTTTTTATAGTGCCCATATCTTTATTCTTTAGTGTTAATACTATATAGTTTATCTCCGCTTCACCTTGCTTTCCCGAAGTGGCATTTCAAGGGATTTCCTCTTTTCATGGATTCCAACCATCCTTACCTTTATCATTCCCATCCACAAAGATGCCTTCGGTCATGGTGGCTGTACCATAATTGCTGCCTTTTCCCACTTTATAGGGAGCATTGGTCGTGAGGTTCAGTAAAGAATCATCAATCTCTATTTTATTTATGGCAGCATTACACCCTGAGCCGGTAACCCCAAAACCGATACAAGCACCAGTATTGCCATAACCATCCGTTTCACTATTTGCCGTAATAGTAGAATTCTTGATGGAAATGTTTTCTATTTTACACAGATCATTGTCGTTCCAATAAGCTGTACCTATACATGCCGCACCGTTTTTACTATTGGCTGTAATGGATGCTTCATAAATATTGATATCACCGCATTGTACTGTTATATAATCATATAGATCAGTACGGCTCGATGTCCCTATTGCTGCACCTGCCATTCCATAGGCATCGCTATCCCCTCCATACACTGTCAATGTTATCGCTAAAATATTGATATCCCCATACGTACCTCCCTCACGATCATTCAACACAAATCCAATACCGACAACATTATTTCCGTTGCCAGCATCAACTAAGAGGGAACTATTGGCTTGCCCCATACCTTTAATGGTAATATTTGTATCTTGGCCTGCTCCGATTCCGCTACCGGTAGTAGAAATGAATTCGTTCCCAGTCCCTTTCACATTCAGTGTCACGTCCGAACCGTTGGCTATCTCCATCACTGTGCCATCGGTAGTTAGTTTCACATTTTCAATAGTAATCGTGGCATCGCCATTTACCACGATGGGTTCTGTGCCTTCGTAGTCTTTGATGAGTACATCATCGCCTTGGTTAATGGTGAACTTTCCGTCCACGGGCTGCAAGGATACGTCCCCCACAGTCAGCGTTATCGTATTCACCTTTGCTGCCAAAGGAGTGATGCCGCCATTGTCTAATGTGCCTTCTACTCCGTTCACTTGAAACGCAGTTATCGCGTGGTCTGGCACTACGTTGGCTTCCCAACAGGTCGCACCGTTGCGCTCAGTTTTCATCATGGTTATCCAACCTTCCGTTGCACCGCCTGTACTTACCACGCCCTGTGCGTTGGTGCAGGTGGTGTAGCTTTTTATCTTGACGTCGGTAACTTCCTTGGCTTGGTCGCCTTGCAGAGTCACGCGCACTTTGGCAAGCTGGTGGGTGAAGCCTAATTCTATCGGTTGGTTGTACGACGCATTTCCGGCAACGGCTTGCAGCACGTATGCCAATTTGTTGCTTTGGTCGGCAAGCTCCACTGTCCCTTCACCGGGAAACCACGCGGTCACATTCTCGGTGGTTTTCGTCCAATAGGTCGGTTTTTGCACGGTCAAACTACCTTGTGCATTCTCTATGCGGAATGTGCCTGCTTCCTGTGCGCCGTCCGTTTTCGCATATATGACATCACCCACGTCCCAATGGCTGCTGTTACGGTCATCGTTTTCCGACACCCGCGTCTGCGGCGCACCGGCACGCCACGGCTGTTCGTCCACCTCGGCGGCAAGGCTTATGCTGCCTATCTCCAACGGGTACTTGCCCTCGGGCAGCGATGCCCCGTTGTCGTCCGCCAGTTCGTCCTGCGTGCAGGCGGCAAACGCAAACAGGAGTGCCGCCCCGAAAATCGTTCTTGTCAAATTATGTATGTTCATATTTTTTCTCCTTTCCGTTTATTCTGTTATTTCGGTTTTCATCTTGTTTTTCCCTAAGTGGAACTTCGTAAATCCTTCTACTTCGTTATATTGCCTGTCTGTTCCACTCCATTCCAATATATCTTGAACGGGCTGACAGTGAGAGGATAAGTGGATGGCGGAAATCCTACCAATACATCACCGCATGTGCATTTGCTGAAATATTCCTGCGGAGTTGTGCCGGAATTGCTTGTCGTTATGCGAATGTCACCTATTTGATAAGTGCCTTCGCCACCGCCGCAACCGCCTACCACGGCAGCATAAGGAAAGTATTGGTTCTCTATCAATGTCGCTTCTATTATAGAATTGGTTATTGTTATATCGCCTATCTTTTGATTAGAACCAGCCCCATAAAGCTGACCAAAACCGATGGCTGCTGCACCTTCTTGTTTTACATTCGCGATTATCTTGACATTCTCAATGGTTATATTTCCGCTATTTCCTTCAGAGCTTTGAAAATTGCCATGCGTTCCTATGGCTGCTGACATGGATTCTATTCTTATGCAACTGCTTGAACTGCCATCACCGGTAATTTTCACGTTGCTGTTTTCTCCGTCCAACCAAATGCCGGCTGCATTATTCGCTGTTGTAGTCAAAGAGTTATTTGTTCCCTTGACGATGATGGTAGGCGTACCTCCTGTTATATGTATGGGAGAGTTACCTCCGCTGAAAGTTACATCCTCCAGCGTCAATTCTATGTTGTCGCCATTCAGTGTAACGGTTTGGGTAAAAGTACCACTCAGAATATAGTTGCCCGGTTGGTCGATGGTTTCACCGCCGTTAATTTCCTTGTACAGATTAACGCTTCCCTCACCGCTGTTGCCCGTGTCCCATCCGATGCTTTCATTGACCTGCACTTCCAGTTCCGTTTCCTTCACGGTGATGATATAGGTGTACAGCTTGCCCGATTCCCATTCCTGCTGATTCTGTGGAGTATAATAGAATAATGGTCCATCATGCCCGCCGAGGGTAAAGCTGAATAACTTCTGGCCGCTTGCGATTGTCTGCGGAATGACAAGGGCGGTAAAGCTGGCGGCAGATTTTTCTGTCTGCGGTTGTCCGTTGCTGAGCTCCTGTGTTCCGAGAGAATAGGGTGTCATATCTTCTGCTTCGCCCGCGCTTTCCCAACTTCCCTGACTGTTGCCTGCCGTTTTGGGAGCCGAAAATGTGCCTTTGGTGAAGACGCTCATTATCTTCATTTCGGGGGTCTGCCCGCCTGTCTGCACCATGCCTGCATTCCGCACATGCACCACGACCTTGGCTGTCTGGTGGTAGAAATTCAGATTTGCACTCTTCTTGAAAGGTACATCGACCGGGGCTGCAAACAGCAAATCGCCCGACTGGTAATCCGTTTCGCTGCTTTGGTCTGGCTTCACACTCCATTCCGTGGGTACAGTCTCCGAAGTAGTCCCATTGGCACAATGCCATGCCCGCACGAGTTTGTTTTCCCCGGACTTCTGCCAGTAGTGGGTATGGGCGGCATCTTTGGCAGTGGGATTGCCATCGGTCATTTTGTAGAGGTAAGCGGTCGCCTCGCTCCAGTCGGATGAGCCAGTTCCAGTGGTCGTCGCCTGAATGGCAACCTGTTCGGTATTGTCCCATGTGTTCTCCACCGTGGCACGGGTAGCCATGCTGCCCAATGTAGCGGTCAGTTCCAACGGGTACATGCCCGGCTGTAGCGGTTCGCCCTTTCCCGTGGCAAGGTCGTCCTGCGAGCAGGAGGCGAGGCCCGTGCAGAGCAGCAGTGCCGCCGCCATGTGCCGTAATGAATGGTTTCTGCTTCTATTCATATTCTGTTGTCTTTTGTTGTCTTTCTTTTTTAACTTCACTTCGTTCGTTTTCCTCCTTCGCACCTCGGCATAGCCCAGACAAGTCTGGCTCTGCTCCCGGTTTGTCGTCGGTTGTGCCACCGCACGCTGCGAAACGTGCAGTTACACCTTATATTATATATAGGCGTACCTCCGTGCCTTTACGCTGCCGCACGGGATGGCTATGCAGGGCATTATTGCATGGTGGCTTCGCCCGTACTGCTGCCGCCGTTGTTCCAGTCTTCGATGGTAGCCTGACTTACCGAAATTGCAGTCTTGTTCACCGTGATGGTGTAGGTGTAACTGCAGCCCTTAGTTAATGCTGTTCCGCTTTGAGGAATAGATAATTCCGTCTGATAGATCTGTCCGCCCAACGTAAGGGAAAGGCTGAACTCGCCGCCTGCCACACTTTGCGGGAAAAGAATCAGCGAACGGGTATAACCTGTACTCTCGCCCGGTGTTTCGGTAATTTTCAAATTCGCAGCTTGGGCTGTCTCGTCCGCACTTGCCGTTCCGTCGGTGGTGTCGAACGTGCCCGTCATCTTCAGTCCGCTGACGGTAAAGTCGGTCATGTCCTTCAGGTCTGTGTCCGCTCCCTGGTTGAAAGTGAAGCTCAGACGGCTCATGCAGTGCTTGAAGCGGGCATCCGTACCCCCTTCGTTCGTGAACTTCACTTCCGGGCTTTGCCTGCTTGCCGTAGCCCCGGAGGCATACATGTAGTCTATCTTTTTCTGTGTTTCCTCTTCCTGATCGGCTGCCGCTATCGTCTTGGTGATTGTACCTCCTGCTGCCGCGTAGGGATAATAGGCGGAGAAAGTCACTTCTTCCAAATCCTGGAAGTAGATGGGAGTTTCACTTGTGAAACTCCCCGTATTCACATTGCTGATGGTGTAAAGCACATTGGTATAGTTGGTTTTTCCACCGTCGCAGCTGATACCGATCTGGTCGCCTGCATTCCATGACGTTTCTGCCGCACGGGTCTTTACACCGTCGATGCTTGCACTAATCCGTGCCTCTACCGGGCCGTTTGCCAAATTCTCGTCGTCATTGCTGCAAGCGGCGAATGCCATTGCTGCCGCTGCCAAAAACAGATACTTCGTTGTCTTCATAATTCTCTTATTTTGTTAATTCTTCATTCATCATTAGTTCGCAAGCTCATCAGCTTCGCATTCTTCATTCATCACTCTTCATTCTTCATTTAATCCGCGTTCACGTTCCCGCCGTTTGCCTCGTTCCACGGGGCGATGGTGCAGCCGTCCACTGTGAGGGATGTCTTGTGCAGCGTCACGCTGAGGTTGTACTGCCGTCCGGCCACCCATTCGTTCTTGGGAGCGGTGTCGCCCGCGTTGCGGTTGGCGGCGGTGAAGTCGAGCACGGCGGAGAAGGTCTGTGCGCCCGTCAGCTCAGCCGAGAACGGCAGGGGCGCGTCGAACGCCTGCGGGAAGAGGATGAGGGTGTAGGCTACCGTCCCGGCAGTCGCGTCCGCCACGAACGGGGCGTTGTATGCAGCGTTGCCCGCATTGTTGGCGAACGTCCACATCACACCGGGATTGCCCGTCGCCTCGGTTTCGCCCGTAATCACGTCGAACGAGCCTTCGCGCTTGAAGCCCTCCAACGAGAGCACGGCATTCTTCACCTCGTCATAGCCCACGTCCGCGCCTCCCTTTATGGTCAGCACCACTTTCGTCATCCGGTGGCTGAACGCGAACGCCACGTTGGGGCTTGCCTTGCTGCCCGTGGCCTGCGCCCAAAGGAAGTCGAAGCTCTTCTGGTCAGCCTGTCCCCACGTGTCGGCGGTGAAGAAGCCTGCGCCTTGCAGGTCGAACCACGGATAGTAGGCGGTGAAGGTCACGGGCTGGTCGTCCTGATAGTATATCTCCGTACCCGTGGCGGCTGCGGAGAAGCTGCCGTCGCCCGTGGTCACATACTTCACGTTGGAATATACCTTGCCGCCGCTCGTGCAGCGGATGCCTATCGCGTCACCGTTTTCCCATGAGGTGTCGTAGGCGCGTGTGGCGCGTTGTCCGTCGATGGTGGCGGAAAATGTCGCCCGGCGGCTGTCGGTGCCGTCCATTCCGGTCTCGTCGTTGTTGCACGCCGCCAGCATGGTGGCGGCAATTGTACCCAGTAGAATTAATTTCTTCATTTTTTGTTTGGTTTTTGATTGTTATTGTTCTTTGAGTCATTTACTCTTTAGTGATTCTTCATTCCTCATTCTTCATTCCTAATGCGCGTCCGTATTCCCGCCATCCGCCTGTTGCCAGCCCCCGATGCTGCCGGAGAACCCGCCCCCGATGGGCAGCAGGAGGTCGCCCGTCAGCGTCAGCGGCTCCTTGCCGCCGTTGAAGGCGGCAAGGGCTTCAGTGAGGTCGCTCTCCACGGTCTGCGTGTCGCCGTTGGTGAAGGCGATTTCGAGCGTCAGCGTCTGTGCGCCGCCCATTGTGCCGAGCAGGCGCAGGTCGGCGGAAACATTGCCGCCGTCGCGCGTGAACGCCGGACGAGTGCTTGCGGCCTCGCCGCAAAGCTCCTCCTTGCGCATGTCGTAGGCGCACGCCACGCCCGAAAGCGTGCCTTTGATTGTGGCTATGCGCTCCGGGTCGCCCTCGGTGACGGTCAGCCGCAGGTGCAGGTCGCGCGTGCGCTGCGCCACGTCGAGACGGACGCGCACGGTGTCATCCGCCGTGACGAGGATACGCTCCGTGCCGGAGTAGAGGCAGCCGGGCAGGGGGTCTATCAGGGTGGAGAGGGCGCGGACGGCATCCGCCATGTTCACGCGGGCTATGCCGTCGGCGATGCTGAAGCCCTGCGGCGCGTTGTGCG
>ENA-OYXU01000074-OYXU01000074.1-human-gut-metagenome-genome-assembly--contig:-NODE-74-length-43130-cov-10.246732_pt1 | contig 43130 bp, 32 predicted proteins | sample MGYA00243243_ERZ653435 | MGnify/ENA primary metagenome ERZ653435 (study PRJEB26926, sample SAMN06165113) | human gut metagenome | biome: ENVO:00009003; feature: ENVO:2100002; material: ENVO:00002003... | reverse complement strand
ACTTGAAAAGACTGAAGGCAGGATGGGACGAGGAATACTTGTCAAAACTTTTGGAGATAAGCGAAATTTGATGCGTCTGCCCTGCAAGGTGACGAGCCACCTGATAAATATACAACAAGATATTTTTGAGAATGTATCCGGGTATAGATGGAATATATATGCCCGGGGTGTGACCTTGGGTGCCACATAGGGTGTGACCTCCATACCGAGGTCACACCCCGCGCAATCCCTTTGTTTATCGGCGTTACAAGGGTAGTGGGGTGTGACGTTGGGACCTTCTCAGATTGTCGATTTCTATTTTTCTCTCTATCATAATTGAAAATGTCGTTATTCCTCGCCGCTCCTATACAGTTTCGGACCGACTCCCACCTTTTGCTTGAAATATTTTCCGAAGGCAGACTGGGTGGGAAAATGCAGCTTGAAGGCTATTTCCTGAATACTCATCTCAGAATCGCGCAGCAGTATCTTGGCTTCGAGTATCACGTAGTCGCTCACCCATTCCGTAACTGTCTTTCCGGTGTATTCCTTTATTACGCCGGAAAGATAGTTGGGGGTGAGACACAGCTGGTCGGCATAGAACCTTACGCCTCGGCATGAAGCATGATACACCTTGACCAGCTCCATGAACTTATTGAACAACTGTTTGTTGCGTGTAAACTGCTGTGTGTCGTCATCGCTGTTCTCCTGCCGTTGCCTCATCAATGAGATGACGGTGTAGGAGAAAGCGCTCACCAGTCCCTTTATTATCTCGTGGGTTTCTGTCTGTGCCATTGAGATATTGTCGCACAGCAGCGAGTAATAGGGTTTCAGCATCAGTATGTCAGTATGTCGCACGGGGCATGCCGCGTTTTTGCGCATGTCAATATAAAAATCTGTGCGCTGCTTAAAGTCTATGCTCAGGTCGCTCAGAAAGTCGCTTGAGATAAGCACGGCGTATGCCTCCAGGTTTTCCGTATGGTGTATCTGGATTACATTTTCGGGGAAATTCACGAGCAGCATGTTTCCGCTGATATGATACTGCCTAAGATTGATGCTGCAGTCCAGCTCGCCGCTGATGCAAACGATCGCCGTTATGGCATCGATGCGGCAGGGAGACTGAAATCTCTCCAAATCCTCCACTCTGTCTGTCACAATGAGACTGTCACGGTAACAGAATCCTGAGCGGATACCGTTTCTGCGAAATTGTCCGATTGAAAGTGTATGTAAGTTCATAATCTATATTTTTGGTGCAAAAGCTTATTTACTGCAAAGATAATGCAAAAAATCCAATAATTATGCCGATTTTTCATTATTTCTATCCCCATTTAATGAAAAATCCGTTATTTTGACCAATCCTCCCTTTATTTGTTTTCTTTTATATGGGAAATAATGCCGACCTTTGCAGCCAGAAACAAACATCATAAACATTAAATATATTATATAAGGTAATGAACAGAATAATTATTGCAACTATCTCCCTGTTGTTTGCTGGACATGCCAGGGCACAAGAGCCGATGACTTTGTCGCTTGACAGCTGCCGCGCCCTCGCCATGAGCAACAACAAGGAACTGCGTATGGCAGACAGCAAACGGCAATCCGCATATTATGAGCGCAAGGCAGCTTTTACCAAGTTTCTGCCACGTGTTTCCGCCACTGGAGCCTATATGCACACTTCCAGGGAAATATCGCTGCTGAGCTATGAGCAGAAAGACAAATTGAACAACCTCGGCTCCAATATTGCCGCACAGCTGCCGGCGCTGCCGGGCGGAATGGCTGACAAGATTGACGGTGTGGCGGGTATAATTAAAGGCATGTCGGGTATGCTCGACGGCGTGGGCAGTTCGCTGGTGGAAGCCCTGCACACCGACACACGAAACATGGGAGCCGTAGGGGTGATGCTGACACAGCCGGTATATATGGGCGGAAAGATAGCCGCCTACAACCGCATCACACGCTATGCGGAGCAGGTGGTGGCAAGGCAGCACGACCTCACGATGCAGGAAGTAATCGTGGAGGTGGACGAGGCGTACTGGCAGATTGTAGCCTTGCAAAGCAAGAAACGGCTGGCGGAAAGCTATCTGCAACTGGTGCAGAAACTGGACAATGATGTACAGCTGATGATCGGCGAGGGCTTTGCCACGAAAGCCGACGGGCTGAGCGTAAAGGTGAAGGTGAACGAGGCAAAGGTGACCATGATACAGGTTGACAACGGACTTGCCCTCTCGCGAATGCTTCTCTGTCAGCTCTGCGGGCTGGACACGGGCACGCCTGTGAGACTTGCCGACGAAAATGATGGACAGGAGCAGACTGACCCCGTGCCCGTGACTGCCGACATGCAGAGCGCCATGTCGCTGCGCCCCGAGCTTAGCATGCTCTCCCTTTCTGCCGACATACACAAGGAGAAGGTGAGGCTGGCACGTGCCGAGTTCATGCCCACCGTGGCATTGACGGGCGGCTATCTGGCAAGCAACCCCTCGGTGTTCAACAGTTTCGAGAGAAATATGAAAGGTATGTGGAGCGTGGGAGTGATGGTGAACATACCGCTTGTAACCTTCGGAGAGCGTATATATAAAGTGAAGGCGGCACGTGCGGAAGCAGCCACTGTAATGCTAAAGCTGGACGAGACCCGCGAGAAGGTGGAACTGCAGGTGAGCCAGAACCGGCAGAAGGTGCAGGAAGCGGCAGAGCGCCTGCAGACTGCCCGGCGCAGCTGTGAGGAAGCCGACGAGAACCTGCGCTATGCCACACTCGGATTGCAGGAAGGCGTGATTCCAGTGAGCAATGTGCTGGAGGCGCAGACGGCATGGCTCAAAAGCCATTCCGAACACGTGACATCGCAAATAGACCTGAAGCTCGCCAACCTGTATCTGCTCAAGGCGGCGGGAAGGATTGGATATTAATAAATAACTAAAGTTAAGCAAATAAAAAGGCTACGCCCTGAAAGGACAGCAAGCCCGGGACCCCAAGGCAAAACCTTGGGGAACTAAGGGCTAAAGAATGACTTGAAAAGGGCAGCAAGCATAACAAAAAAACAATGAAAAAGAATAAGAACTTCACTGTAATCCTCGCCACAGCCCTTGTGCTGGTGGGCATAATAGTTGTAGTAATCATAGCGGGGCTGAGCATGCCCGAACAGCCGGGAATCATTCAGGGACAGGCGGAGACCACCGACTACCGTCTGTCGAGCAAAGTGCCGGCACGCGTGCTTGAATTCAGGGTGCAAGAGGGCGACCATGTGCACAGCGGCATGTCGGCGGTGATGGAGAGGGGGAAGGGAAAAGCTACGAAATAGCTTTTAACAGTGGCTGATTGAATTTTAACGAAGGCTGATTGAGTTTTTAATGATGATTGATTGAATTATGAGAGATAAATTTAGCAGGCTCATTGCCATATTCCGCCGCGAGCTGCGCCTCTTCGCCCACCGCCCGCTGTTCCTCTTCACCATGATTGTGGCTCCGGTGCTGTGCATCGTGTTCTTCACCACGCTCATGGCGGACGGGCTCCCGACGAAGCTGCCTGCCGGACTGGTGGACGAGGACGACACCCATGTGACGCGGATTGTCGGCAGGATACTCGGTTCGATGGAGGAGACTGACCTCGTGGCGCGCTATCCGTCGTTCAGCGAGGCACGCCGCGCCATGCAGCGCGGAGAGATTTTCGGTTTCTTCCACATTCCGCAGGGACTGACCGAGGATGCCATCGCCAACCGCCAGCCACGGCTGTCGTTCTACACAAACGAAACATATTTTGTGCCCGGCACCCTGCTGATGAAAGACCTGCGCTATGCCAGCGAGCTGTCTGGGCTTGCACTGACACGGGAGAACCTCTACGGCAAAGGGCTTACCGAGCAGCAGGCAATGGGAATACTCCAGCCGATAGTCATTGAGACGCATCCGTTGGGCAATCCCTATCTCGACTACTCGGTGTATCTCAACAACATCATCCTGCCGGGCATCCTGATACTGCTCATCATGCTCTCCACCACCTACACCATCGGTCTGGAGTGGAAGCGCGGCACCCAGCGCGAGCTTTACGCGCTGAGCGGATGCAATTCCACGGTGGCATTAGTGGGAAAGCTGCTGCCGCAGACGGTGCTCTTCTCGCTCATGTTCGTGTTCTACGATGTGTATTTCTACAGATTCCTGATGTTTCCCTGCCATTCGGGCATCGCGCCGATGATGGTGCTCGGCGTGGTCACGGTGCTTGCCTCGCAGGCGTTCGGCGTGTTCCTCTTCGGGGCGTTCATCGGTCAGATGCGCCTGTCCATGTGCCTGTGCTCGCTTTGGGGCATCCTGTCGTTCTCGCTTGCCGGATTCACCTACCCCGTGCCAGCCATGAGCAGCCTGCTGCAACATCTGTCGTGGCTCTTTCCGCTCCGGCACTACTACCTTATCTATGTCAACCAGGCATTAGACGGCTATTCCCTGCTCTATGTGTGGATGCCGGTGGTGGCGCTGCTCGCCTTCCTGCTGCTGCCCTGCACCGTGATGTGGCGTTACCGCGCCGCCTTCCTGAAGTATAAATATAAGCAATAAGACAATGAAAACGATACCGAACATACTGCAAATATGGTACAACGAGCTTACCACCGTTATGCGCGACAAGGGAATACTTATCTTCATCCTCTTCGTGCCGCTTGCCTACCCGCTGCTCTATTCCTACGTCTACACCAACGAAGTGGTGCGCGAGGTGCCCGCCGCCGTGGTTGACGAGGCAAACTCCGCCCTCAGCCGCGAGTTCGTCCGCAATATGGACGCCTCGCCCGACGTGAGCATCCGCGCCCGCTGCCACAGCATGGCAGAAGCCGAGGAGCTTGTCCGCCGTCAGGAGGTTTACGGAATCGTGCGCATCCCCTCCACCTTCGACCGCGACCTGTGGAAGGGCGAACAGACCCGCGTGGGGCTCTACTGCGACATGTGCTCGATGCTCTACTACAAGGCGCTGATGCCCACCGCCACCAACGTGTCGCTGGAGATGAACAAGGACATCAAGGTGGAGCGCCTGCACGCCACCACGGGGCGGCAGGAGGAAATCATGCGTATGCCGATAGACTACGACTACGTGTCGCTCTACAATCCCCAGAGCGGATTTGCAGCCTTCCTCATTCCGCCCGTGCTGATGCTGATAATCCAGCAGACGCTGCTGTTGGGCATCGGCATGTCGGCAGGCGACACCCGCGAGCGCTGGCACGGCAGTTTTGTTCCATTCCACCGAGCCTACAAGAACCCGATTCACATCGCGGCAGGCAAGATTTTGTTCTATTTTTTCCTATATCTGCCGCTGGGCGTCTACATGTTCACCTTCGTCACCCGCAGTTTCGCGCTGCCGCAGCTGGGCGATTATGCCACTTTCCTCGCCTTTCTCGCGCCCTACCTGCTTGCCTGCATCGCGCTCGCCATGGTCTTGTCGGCACTGGTCTACCGGCGCGAGGACTGCATCATGATTTTCGTGTTTCTCTCCGTGCCGCTGCTGTTCCTGTCGGGCATCTCGTGGCCTGGGTCGGCAATGCCAACTGTCTGGCGCTGTGTGTCTTGGCTGTTCCCCTCCACCTTCGGCATGAACGGCTACGTGCGCATTCAGGGCATGGGTGCGTCGCTTGCCGACGTGGCTATGGAATGGCGCGCGCTGTGGAGTCAGGCAGGCGTGTACGGCGTGCTTGCCTGCATGCTCTACAGGCGGCAGATTGTGCGGCTGAAGAATGGCGTCAGACCGTGATTTTCCGATGCCGTGAGGGGAGTTTTAAAACTGCTTCCGGGAGTCTCAAAAAAATTATGCGCATAATTTTTTTGAATTATGCGCATAATTTTTTAGAGTCCCGGAAGGAGATTTTTTGTAAGTATATTTCAGATTATTTCAGCAGGGTGTCGAGCAGCGCAGTCAGGGCAGCATCCGACGGGCGCGGCAGATGGGCATCGTAGACAGTGCCGTCGGGACTGAGCAATATGAACCGCGGAATGGCGTTGACGCGGAAGAGCGTGAAAAACTCCGCTTCGGCATCGGGCTCATTGAGCTGAACGCCCCGCATGTGGCGGTCTTTAACCATTTTTTGCCATGCCGCCTTGTTTTTGTCGCTCGATATTCCTATAAACACTATGTTCTTGCCCTCGTAGCGGTCCATGACCTTCTCAAGGTGAGGCAGCTGAATCTTGCACGGGCCGCACCACGTTGCCCAACAGTCGATGAGCACGTATTTTCCGCGGAACTGCGACAGCGCAACCCGCTTTCCCTCTGTGTCGGTGAAGGAGAAATCGGGCAGGCGGCTTCCTTTCCTCACCTTCTCCCAAAGGCTGTGGCTGCCGGCGATATTGGCGCGTATTCCCCCGTTGGTGACGGCAGAGAGGAACAGCGGCATAAGGTCGTCGGTGCCGTCGGCTCCGCGGCTGTTCAGGTAGATTGTCATGACGTGGCTCAGCACTGCATCGCGCACGGTGGTGTCGGTCATCTTTTGGGCATATTCCAGTTCAGCCTTCGTGTAGTCGTGAATTGTTTCCCTTCCTCCGCGCCGCCCCACGGCGTAGAGGGCATCGAGAAAGAACGAGCGGTAGGTCTGCGCCATCCATAGCTGCGGCAGTTCGTCCATCCACTGCTTCACATCGGGCAGAGCGCTGCCGCTCCACCCCATCTTGCGGTAGAAGGCATTGAGAACAGCGTATTGCCGGCGCTTCTCCTCGTTTTTTATGAACGTTGCCGAGAGCTGGCTCTGGGCTTTCAGATGTGCAGAACACGACTGCAGCGAGTCGTTGAGAGCCTTTGCGGCGTCAGTGTCGCCGATGGCGTCGGGCAGGGTCACGCGCATATATTCATGAGCCGACAGATAGGTGTTTTCTGCGGCACATGCCCCCGTGAAAGTGTAGGGCGACTGCGACTTGTCGCGGCTGTAGGTCACAGTGAGCCTTGCGCCGTCTTCGATGTACAGCAGTTTTGAGGCGCGGTTGATTTCCAGGATGCAGTATCCCGAGAAGGGCTGACGGAGTACGAGACGAATTTCCCTTTCGCCCGTCGCCGCTGTTTTTTCGCCCGCCGCCGTTATCTTGTCGTCGGGCAGCGCGAGGCTCACGCCTGATGCCGTCGCGCCCTTTGCCACCACTGTTATCTCGCTGCCGGCCATTGTCTGCTGAACGGCTATCAGGCACATTATTGCTGTTGCAAAAATCTTTTTCATATTGAAGTAAAAATCAGTTGTCTCCATTTTTGAAGTCTAAGTCTATGAGGTCGTCAACCCCGGCGTCGCCCTGCAGATGCCTTACAAAGTACATCCAGATGCGGCGGCGCCAGTAGTCGGCTGCGGCACCCTTGTAGAGATGCCCCTGACCGGGCAGCACGAGCATGTCGAACTGTTTGCCAGCCTTTATCAGGGCATCGGCAAGCCTGAAGGTGTGTCCCGGATGCACGTTGTTGTCCTCGTCGCCCGTGATGAGCAGCAGGTGCCCCTTTAGATTCTTCGCCAGTTCGAGGTTTGTGGGGATGCGGCACTTAAACACCGTGTCTCCCCTCACCACTTCCTGGGTCACGCCATGGAAAGTCTCGCCCCATTCCTGGTGAAACATTTTGTTGTCGTGATTTCCTGAGGATGCCACCGCCACTTTGTAGAAGTCGGGATAGGTCATGAGCGCCGTTGCCGACATAAATCCTCCTCCGCTGTGGCCGAAGATGCCCACGCGCGATAAATCAATGAACTTATGGCGCGCTGCAAGCTGCTCTATGGCGCATTTGTCGTCGGCAAGCGGATAGTCGCGCAGGTTGCCGTAGCCGTAGGTGCGGTATTTCAGGCTGCGCAGCGGGCTTCCGCCGCGGTGTCCGAGGTTTATCACTATGAATCCCAGCTGTGCCAGCGCGCAGTTGTGGTCGCCCGTGGCGGTGAATGCCGTCGGCAGCGCCTCCTGCTGCGGTCCGGGATAGACGTATGAGATGATGGGATAGCGGCGCGAGGGGTCGAAGTCGTTGGGCTTCCACATCACTCCGTAAAGGTCGGTCTCTCCGTCGGCAGCCTTCACCGTGAAAGGCTCAGGCATCTTCCAGCCCATGGCATAGAGGGCTGTGAGGTCGGCATCCGCCAGACGGCTCACGAGATGCCCCTCACTGTCGCGCAGCACCGACGATGGGGCGAGGTCAACGCGCGAGTAATTGTCTACAAAGTAGCGTCCCGAGGGCGACTGCGCTATGTTGTGGTCGGCATTCTCGGGAGTGAGCAGCTTTATCCTTGAACCCTTGGCAAGCCGTGTGCTGTAAAGGTAGGAGAAGTACGGGTTTACACCCTGCTCCCTGCCGTGGGCGATGAACATCAGCTCCTGCCGCTTCTCGTCGAAGCGCACAATGCGCTCTGCCGTCCAGTTGCCGCCGGTGAGCTGGCGCACCAGCGTGCCGTCGGCGGTGTAGAGATAGAAATGCCCGTAGCCCGTGCGCTCCGACCACCAGATAAACTGGCGGTCGCCGTTGATGAAGGTTATCGACTGCATACGGTCGCTGAAGTACGGCTTACATTCCTCGTGGAGCACCACGCTCAGGCTGCCCGTGGCAAGGTCTACGCGGCAGAGGTCGAGCTCGTCGCACGTGCGGCGGGTGCGCTGTAGGTAGAGGTAGCGGTTGTCTCTGGTGGTGTAGAGCACTTTAATTTTCTGGTCCTTCCATTTTGCCAGCGCCACCTTCTTTGCCGTGGCATTGTCGGCATCTACCAGTGTCAGCTCATACTGCACCACGTTCTTGTCGCCGGGCATGGCAAAATCGTTGCAGCCCGTCATGGAAGTGACCAGGCGCGGACGACCACTGACCGACGACACGGTGGGCAGGGTGCCCACGCCGCGGTGGTCCTCGCGCAGCACATACATCTTGTGGCTGTCGCCCACCCATGTGCCGCATGTGGTGAAGATGTTGTCAGGACGGTTGCGTGCGTCGTCGGAATATGAGAAGAGCTCACAGCCGTCGGCAGTTATCCGTGTTGCCTTGCCGCCGCGCTCAATGTAGAGGTCGTGCCCCTTGCAGTAGGCTGCAATGATGCTGTCCTTGGTGTGCTTCATCATCTGCTGCCTGCGGTCGGGCGCCTTGTAGGGCTGGCGCTTGGGCAGCGGCTCCTCGCGGCAGTTCTGCGCGGTCATGTCGTAGCGTATGCGCTTGCCGTCGATGTCCATCAGGAAACTCTTTCCGTCGGGAGCGAAACGCGGAAACACCGTGAGGTTGTTTGCGTCGTAGGTCTTGTGAGTTATTGCGGCTATGCCGGCAGCAAGTCTCTCCTTGTCAAACAGCGGCTTTACGGTCTTGCGGTCTGGGTCGGCAAGGTAGTATTCCGTGCCCTTGGTGGTCTTGAACACATACCAGAATCTGTCGCTGCCGCCGATGTATTCAGCCTTCACGTCGCGTGCCGGCACTGCCTTCCACATGTTCGACACCATAAAGCGCTCTGCCTCGGCAAACCGCGCGCGGGTCTGTGCCTTGGCGGCTGAGTGAGCGAGCATGGCGGCGCAGAGCGTGGAGCATATAATAAAGAATCGTTTGCGCATAGTTCTTTTTTGCTTTTAGCTTGCTTAATATCCTCTTATCGGAATGGTTGTACGGGCATTCCTGCCCTTAAAGCTGATAACTGGATTGGGCGATGCGAGCAGGTCGCGCCTCACGTTGGCACATTCAGTCATTATTGCCTCGTTGCCGTCGGCGGCGGCAGTTGCGCGGTCGGTCCACTCAGCCATCTTGCTGCGCAGCTCCTTGTCGGCGCGCACCATGCGCTCTCCCCATGCAGCCCAGTTGCACAGCGTGCGTGCATCGGCTTTCTTAAGGCATTTCTCTCCCCATTGCCAAGCACCGTTGTAGTCGCGCTGCTTCAGTTTCACGAGGTATTCCACCTCCTGTTGCAGCAGAGTGTAGTCGGGAATATTGCGTTTTTTCAGTTGTGCGAGGTAGTCCTTCATGCGCTTGCCGTTGATAGTTTCCTTGCGCCCCTCGGTGTCGTATAGCTTGAGCACCTGAGCAAACGAAGCGAAGAGATTGCGCACCTTCTGCCTCACGGCATATTCGCCATGCACCCCGCAAAGAGTCTTAAATGCCGATACGAATCCCGCGGCGAGCGGCGAATCGGTATTCTGGGCGCACATCACATAGGCATTCCAGTAGTCGGCATCCTCAAGCATGGCGGCGCCGCGCTCCCCGTAGAGCTGCTCAAGCATTTTCTCGGCTGTGTCTGCCTGATGGTTGCCGCAGAGTGCGCGCAGATAGCCTTTCAGGAAAGTCTCGTCGCGGTCGCCTTCGGCAAAGCGCTGCTCGTCGCTCCTGCTGCCCGCCGCCAAAGCCTTTTGCGCAAAGGCTATGAGTGAGTCGGCAGGGGTGAAGCCGTTGCGGCGCTGTGTTACGAATCCCTGCGGCGATACGAAAAGCAGGGTTGGATAAGACACCACGTTGAAACGGTCGCGCAGAGCTTTGTCGGCGGCGGTTTTCTCCATGTTGCACATCAGCGCGATGAAATTCCGGTTGAACAGTTCTCCCACCTTTGGCTGGGTGAACACTTCCCTTGCCATCTTGTGGCAGGGACCGCACCAGTCGGCGTAGCAGTCGAGAAACAGCAGCTTGTGCTCGCTTTGCGCCTTTGCCAGAGCCTCTTCGTATGAGCCCTTGAAGAAGGCGATGCCTGCCGTGGACCGGCTGCCGAGCAATTCTTCGAGCATTGGCGCGAGCGACTTGTCGGAAGGCCGCGGCGCATGGGCATCAACGATGTTGCCTTCTCTGTCGAGAATTATAAAGCGTGGCACGCTGATTGATGACGGCATGAATGTCCTTAGCCAGTCCCACTGCTCGCCGAGATGCAGCTGAATGCCTTTCAGCCCCATCTTTTCTATGGTGCTCTTCCACTGGGCTATGTTCTTGTTGTTGTCTACGGAGATACTCACAAAGAGAATGTCCTTGCCCTCAAACTGCTTTTCCAGCTTAAGCAGGGCAGGCATCTCGCCCTTGCAGGGTCCGCACCATGTTGCCCACAGGTCGATGTAAACCATCTTGCCGCGGAGGTCGGCGAGGCTCACCTTGCCGCCCTTGTTGTCGGCAAAGCAGAAGTCGGGACAGGGTTTGCCCTTGGCAATGTTATGCGCCTTCTTGGTTGCCTCGTCGTAAAGCGCGAGGCGGCGGGAGTCCCTGACATATTTGTGGTACAGCGTGTTGTAGCGCTCAATGTTCATCTCGCCGAGGTGAAACAGCGTGATGTCGGTGAGATAGCCCCTGATGTCGGGCTGGCTCACGTTTTCCTCTATGCAGCTCATGCGCTTGTCGGCAAGCGCCTCGCCTTCGAGAGTGTTCTTTATGCCTACGTCCATTCTCACCAGCAGACGGATGTATTGGTCAGCCAAGTGCATGTAGGCAGGTATGCGCAGCCAGTCGCCGTCCTTCACCAGTCGGCTTTTCAGGCGTGCCTTCAGCGTGGCGTTGTCCTTAGTGTGTATGCGCAGCATCTGCTCCATGGCGTGGGTCTCGATGCGCCGGCGCTCCCATTCGGCAAAGGTCTTCGTGAAGCCTTGCGCATTGAGGCGCTGCAGGTCGATTGCCGAGAGCGAGTCGACGGCTGCAATGCTCTGGTTTACGGTGCGGTTCAGGGCAAATGGCAGCGCCCCCGCCCATTTGTGGTTGAGCAGCCATGTATTTTCCTTAGCAAGCGAGCCTCCGTAGACAAGGCTCTTGCTGCCCTGGGGCATGGAATACTTCAGCACAAGATTCTTGCCCGGCTCAACATAGCAGAGCCGCGAGTCGAGCTTGCTGAAATACACGGTGACGTAGGCAGGCTTGTCGATATCGACGACAACCGTTCTCTGTCCCGTGCTGCTGCCGGCTACGGACATTATGGTCTGCTGCCCATATATAATATAAGGTGTTGCCGTATTGTCGGCACCGGCAATGTCGAATGTCAGTGAAGCTTTTTGCCCCCGCCCGGTAAGAGAACCGAGCAGGAGCATGAAAACGAGAATTAGTTTATTCATATAAAAGAGAGAGTTTTCATTTTGATAGCAAAAAAGGTTATTTCTTGACAGCTGCAACGGCAGGCTCAGCTTTCTTCGAGAGACCACGGTTGATGAACACCACGAGCCCGCGGTAGTGGTTGCGGGTGGCGGCATCGGCGTGGGTGCGCGACAGGCGCTCCATTGCCTTCGCCACCTTCTGCATCCGCGCAGCCGTGTACATTGAGATGGCGTCGGTGAGTTTCCCGTCGCGCACCTTATTGAACATCTCCACGTATTTTGTAATAAACGAGTACTGAATCTGGGCGGTTAGCTTGCCCACGGGCTTTGCCGCGCTGTAGTCGAGGAACACGTACTTGTCGACGATGCGGTTCATGTCGTCGAGCGTATATCCCTTATTGCCCAGCTTCATCTGTGTTTCCATCAGCCCGCTCATCACGTTGCCGCTGCACAGGCGCAGGGCAATGTTGTTTGCCAAGAGGCGCATGGGCTCGTCGCCGTTATATCCGGCAATCTTCTGCATTGTCGGCAGGTTCATCCATTCTGGTTTGCCCTGGAACACATGCCTGGCTATGAACATCATTGCTTTTTCCTGCATTGCCTTGGGAGCAAACTCGTAAGGATTCTCGTTGTAGCCGGCAATCACGGGCTCGCGCGTCACGCTGCCGATGTAGTCGAGCGCCTGAAGGACGAACATCGAGTACTGTGCGTAGAGATTCGGGGCATATTCCCAGTATTTGTACCACATATCCTCGTCGTCGGTGCTGTTCACCAGCTGTTCGAGCTGTGGCAGCAATTTCTTCAGGTTGCTGATGCCCAGTTCTGCGGCGGCGAGCTTGTCGGACGAAAGGTCCTGCTTCGATGCTCTGAAGCCTTGCTTTGTTGCCGGCACGAAACGGAGCGCAGCGTTGTCCTTCGACTTGGCAGCAAGGGCAGACAATGCTTTCTGCTCGTCATCCCCGCTCATGCCTGGATAAAGGCGGTAAGCCCATTCTATTGCCCACTGGTCGTACTCGGAAACTTTCGAGAACAGGTTGCGCAGAGGGATGTTGTCGCCCGGCTGCACAAGATAGTCAAAGGCTATTGGGTCGGTCACAGAGGCAGAGATGCCATGGGAGGCAAGCCACTGCGGATTGCGAAGCTGCTCCACGCTGTATGCCATGCTGCCTCCGTAATTTGGTATAAGCCCGAGCAGCTGTCCCATCAGCTCTGCTGTCTGGAAACGGCAGAGTTCCTCGCGTATTGTCTGCAGGTCGGTGGTGAATGCCTTGGGATAGCATGCGCCGAGTGTCAGCTGAAAGTCTTTCGTCCGTCTGCCGAGGTCGTTGTCTGAGATTGTTCCCACGGCGCACATTATTTCGCCGGTGCGAGGGTCGGATACCGACTGTGTCTTACTCAGCACAAGGGCGTAGGATAGTACAATCTGATGATAGGCGAACATGCTCTCGGGCATTCCGTCGCATACCACGAGGGCGTTGCGGAATCCCGCCTTCTCGAAACACTTGTTCCACTCCTCAATGGCTTTTACGGCTGCCGGACGCATCGATGCGTGAAATGTGGTGTCGATATATACCTGGATGGGATGCTCTGGCTCAACCAATTGTCCCGCCTTGTATTTCTCCATGTCGTCCGCCTTGGGCTGAAGGTTCCAGCGGCGGATATAGCTCAGGGTACGCGTGCGGCTCGGGTCGGAGTCGTAGTCGTTTACGGTAATGGTGGCTGTGCCCACGCGCTTGTCTGCCTTGCGCATCATCACATTGCGCTCAGGCATGAGCTGCAGTGTCCAGTCGATGATTACGGTGTTGTGCTTGTCGTAGCCTGTTCCGCCCATCATCATGGCTGGCATATAGTCGGTCTGGGTGTGCATGCACTCAAACTTCACGCCGTCGCGTATTACGTAGATGCTGTCCAGTCCAGAGCGTCCCGCCACTGGGCGGTTCACCCACTGCAGGTTTGGGAAGGCAAAGAGCTTGCCCGTTGCCTCAACGTCCTTGGTTATGTCGATGATGTAGCCCTTCTTGCCCTTGCCGTAGGCGGCTATGGGATAAGTGTACATTACCGACTGAAGGTTGGAGTTTGCCACAGCCTGTGCCATTTCGCCCTCAGCCTTCTCGCTGCAGCTCACCTTCTTTATGTCGAGCGTGTGTCCGTGACCCTTGCTGAAGGTTATGAGGTCGGTTATGGTCGATGCCGTGCCCACCCATGGACCCTTAACGATGATTCCCGATGCGAGCATCTCCTTTCCAAGCATTTCCTCGCTGATTTCCAGATAGGTGTTGGCTGCCTTGCGGTAAATGTTGAACGTGCCTTCCTTTACGGTGGTGTTCTTGTCGCAGAAAGCCTCAAATGTCTTTGGAGTTTTCGCTGGAGCGGCAGGCTTATTGTTGTCTGCCGGTTTGCTGTCCTGGGCTGAAGCCGCAAGCGGCACAACAGCCATGGCAATCGCCAGCAGTATGGTCTTTACATTACTTATATACATACTTTCTAAAGTCTAATATTCAAAGTTAAATTCCGTATTTCTCACCCTTTGTCCACTTTTCAATCATGTAGGCAAGCCCCTGAAGATGGCTCTTCGAGAGCGAATCCTTCTCAATGGCGGCGCGACGCTTGCACTCTCTCGCAATCCTGTCGAGCTGGGCTGTAAGCAGTGTGATTACCGCCGGTGTAGCCTCCGTGCCCTTCAGACCGAGTGTGGTGAGCACCACCTTTACATATTCCGACTGCTTGTCGCGGTCGAACTGGGTGAGCGGCTTGGTGGAAGAAAGTGAGCCGAAGGCTGTGAGGTAGAGGTTATTATAGTGCTCTTTCAGCGTGTAGAGCGGCTTTTGGTGTTTCAGTCCCTCGTGCTTGATAAGGTTCGGAGCCTTGCCGATAAGCAATGCGTAAACCCTTGCAACGGCACGGCGCTTGTAGTCGCTGCCGCCGAAGGCTGTCACCTGCTCGGTGTGGTTGTCGAAGAGCCACGGCTGGTCGGTGAACACATATTTCTTAAGATAGTTCATTGCCTCAATCTGCTTTTCCCTTTCAACAGGAGTGTACATGTCCATTTCTTCCGAACGGAGCGAGGCGTTGCAGTAGCGACCGCCAATGAAGCGTGTGGCGTGGTTGGCAAAGAGCCAGTACTGACGCACCACGGCGGAGTACATTGTTTTCAGCAGCGAGTAGTCCTCGTCATCGGCGCTTGCGGTCCATTCCTCGATATGCTTCATTATCTCCTTCAGGTTCTTGATTCCAAGCTCGTTGGCGGCAATAGTGTTGTCGCTGAGGTCCTCTGACTGGAAACGAGGGTCCTCGGGGTCGGTCTCAGTGCCGAATGCAAGACGCGGATTCTCCTTGCGCTTCTGGGTAGCCCACTGACGCAGATAGTTCTGCTCTTCCTTCGCGTCTTTGAACTGGGGGAAATATCTGTAGCCCCACTCTATGGCGTACTCATCATAGTCGCCTATGCGCGGGATAAGGTCCTCGGGAGCGATGCCGTCCTCGGGCTGTGCAGCATAGTTGAAGCGCATGTAGTCCATCACCGACGGACCGTGGCCGTGATTCCTCACATAGTCCTTGTTGCGGATGTCGGCGAGCTTCTCGGTGTAGCTGCTCACGAAGTTGTGGCGCAGTCCGAGCGTGTGGCCAATCTCGTGCATTATTATGTATCTCACGAGAGTTCCCCTCAGCTTTTCGTCGTATGGGAACTTGCGTGCATGCGGGTTGGTGGCAGCTGTCTGTGCGAAATACCAGCTCTCGGCAAGGCTGAGCACGCTGTGGAACAGACCAACGTGCGAGCAAATCACCTCACCCGAGCGTGGGTCGGCAACGTGAGGACCATAGGCATTTGGGATTGGCGACGCCTTGTATGAAATTACCGAGTAGCGTGCGTCTTCCATCGAGAAGTCGGGATCCTCCTCGGGTGTCGGTGCCAGCTTGCCGATGATGGCGTTCTTGAATCCAGCCTTTTCGAACACCGGCTGCCATGCCTCGATTGCCTCGATGAGGTAGGGCTGTAGATACTCAGGTGTTGCCCTGTCAACATAGAACACTATCGGTTTCTCTGGCTCAACAAGCTCGCCGCGACGGTATTTCTCAATGTCCTCCTTGCGCGGCTCCAGACGCCAGCGGTTTACAAAGGTTGTCAGCACAGCCTTCTCGGGAGTACGGGTATAGTCGTTCACCGATGTGGCGAAGTATCCCACGCGGTTGTCGAAGTAACGCGGGCGCATAGGCTCCTCGGGCAGCAGATACCATGACGAAGCCACCTCCCATATTGTAGGATTCTGCTTCACGGGCTTTGCCGTGGCAGAGGTTTTCTTGGGCTTACCCTCGGCATAGCTGCGGATTGAGCGGAAGATTACGTTGTTGGCATAGGTGCTCACTGTTGTGGGATAAGAGCGGTCTGCCTGATAGGCTCCGGTATTGAGCGTCTCCGATGCTCCCTTGAGCGAGAAGTACGGATGGTCGCTCTTATACATGTCGGTGATGTCGATGACAACAGTGCTGTCCGACTTTGCCTTCACGTCGAAGGCGGCTGCTATGGGCATGAGGCTCGATGCCTGCACGGCTCCGTAGAGCTGTGAGTCCTTGCCGGGCATCATGGTAGTGAAGATGGGCTCATGCAGAAACACCTTGTTCTTGGGACCGTTGGCAAAGCGTATGGTCTTGGAGTAAAGGGCGTCGCCGCCATATCCCATGAAGTCGTTGGCGCTTCTCTTCTCCTGTGCCGAACCCTTTATCAGCGATACGAACACGAAGATGTCGCGTCCCATGAGCGTCTGCGGGATCTCCATGAAGAACTTGTCGTTCTGCTCATAGATGTTCACCATACCCTTGTGTGCCTTTGCCGCAGGAGTGATGAACTTGGCTATGGTAGGTATGGTTTTCGGCTTGTTGGCAGACAGTGAGTCCTTGGCTGCCATTTCTGTCTTGTTCTTTTTCTTCTTTTTCTGTTTCTGTTTTTTTGAGCCGTAAGCACTCACACTAAGGCACAGCAAGCACATAAGCATTGCCATGAGCCCGAAATTTCTATTTCTGTAATTCATTGTTATTTTTGTTTTTAAGTTATTCCAATATAAAACCGTATTTCTGCAGTTTATCTCTCATCACGTAGAATTTTGCCATCACCACAGGCTCGCTGCCATGCTTCGCGGCAAAGACAGCCTCGGGGTAGGTGAACACAGCCTCGCAGTACTGGCTGACGTCCTGGCTCTTTTCCGGCACGGTCTTCATGCGCTCGGCTGTGGTTGGAGTGAACGGCTTGTTTGTGCCGATGAAGCCGAGCGTGGCGAGCGTTTGTTCCCCAACAGGGAAATTGCTCAGTGCCCTATATACTGCGTATGATTTTGTTGCCGTGGAATACAGATATTCCATGTTGTCGGGATTCACCCCGTAAGTCAGGGCAAAGAAATTCTCCTCAAGCCATTCTTCCTCAAACGACACCAGCGAGCTTGCCACAACAGCCCTCAGAAAAGCTGCCTTGTATGCCTTGCGGCCGGCATCGTCCAGCGAAGCAAACTTGTCGGCGTTGCTGAGCACAATGGTGTTGAGTCCCTTGAAGGCAACAGTGCCCGATGCGCTGTTGAGGGTGTCGGTGAGCAGCACGCTTGGCACGTACATCTCCTTTGGAAGCTGTGGAAAGACCTCATCGCGCAGATACTTCACTATGGGAAGAATGTCGCTGCGGCGCTGCGGGAGCTTATAGTTGGCGGTCTTCTCCGATGGCGTTGCGCTGCCCGGATTGTAGAACACCTGCAACACCTCATAGTAGGTGTACGGCTGTCCGGCAAGCGTCGTGCGCTGCTCGCTGCCGATGGTGTCGTTGTAGAACACAGGAATGCCTGTGGATTGAAACACCTCGTAGCGGGTGTGGTCGAGCTCGTCGGCAGGATTGTCGGTCACCACCAGCCAGTTTTTCTCATAATTTGATGGCATCATCTCTTCATCGCTGCATGCTGTGAGGATTCCAGCCACTCCTATATATAATAAGGTATATAATATCTTTTTCATAATATGCTTTGTTTTTTTCAACTATACTTTCTCAGTTTCCAATAGGGTTGCGCTCCGGGCGCACAAGGTTTGTCAGATTTCCCATGTTGAAGTCGATGGCATACGACGGGATTGGCAGCATATATGCAGCAATGTCCTGGTCGTAAGGCTTCAGCTCATATTCCGCTTCTACAAACACACTGCCGTTGTCGTGGTTAAGCACGGTGTGGCGTATGGACTTTGTGAAAGGACAAACGCTGTTGACGGCATAGCGGCGGAGGTCGAACCAGCGGTGCCCCTCGAAGCAAAGCTCGCGGCGGCGCTCGTCGCGGATGAACGAGATAAGACTGCTGCCTGTGAGGCTGACGGGCTTAAGATCCTCAGGGGCGAAACGCTTCTCGCGCAACAGCTGCAGAGTTGCCTGCGCCTCGCTGTCGCGTCCGAGCAGAGCCAGTGCCTCAGCCTTGTTGAGATAAACCTCAGGCAGCCGGATGGCGAAGTTGTCCGACACCTCGTCAGCCTTGAAGCGCATCTTGACGCAGCGGAATCCCGAGCCATGAGTCAGGCTGCGGTCGATGAAGAAAGCCTTGCGGCGAAGGTCTTTCTCATCAAACGTTGACATGAGGTCATCAGACGAAGTATAGCCCGAGGAGATGTAGTTCACACCATATTTCATGGCAGGCGCATGCAGCACAGCCATGATGTTGGCGCCGTGGGTGAAGAGGGTCTCCGTGGAACCAGCATATACGGCGTTGTCGCCGAGTTTGTAATTGTTAAGGTCCAACAACGCATGTTTTTTGTCCAGCACACTGTCGGCGTAGTTCACCGCTGCTTCATAATCCTCCATGTAAAGGCTTACTCTCGACAGCAGTGCAAAGGCGGCAGCCTGACATGTGCGGTATTTTGTTGACTGCTGCTTGCCGCGCAGCAGCTCAGCCGCCCGTCTCAGGTCGGCAGCCATTTGCGAATAAACCTCCTGACACGACGACCTCTCGAAATATCTGTCCTCCACAGCCTCGCTGACTTTCAGCGGCACGCATCCGTCGGTGGCTGCCGTTGCCTTGCAGTAGGGCTGTCCGTAGATGTTTGCCAGCCAGAAGAAGTATTGCGCACGGAGGAAATAGGCTTCGCCCTGAATGCGGTCCACGTCGGTGGGGTCGGTCTCCGCGGGGCGCATCTCGTCGGCAGACGCAATGACGGCGTTCAGAGCCGCAATGCGCTTGTAGGTGTCGCGCCAGTTCTGGTCCTCGATGGCGTTCATCTCTGAGTCGATGAGCGGGTCAGCCTGCCAGGTATATACTTTCTGTGCCTTCTTTCGCGTGTAGTTCTTTTCCACTGTTGCTGCAATGTTTCCCAACAGGTACTCCGTCACATCGTCGTCGAGCAGATGAATATAGGGGAAATAGTATTTGCTGCCCGATACGGGCTGGGTCCAGTAGAAATTCTTGTTGGCATCGGCAGAGTCGAGCGAATAGCCGCCCTTCATATAGCATTCGCCGATGAGCAGTTCGTCGAGGTCGCCCACGATTTCCACATAAGCCATGTTCTGTGACCTCTCTTCAAGGAAGTCGCCGCATGACACGATGGCTGCGAGCAGCGGCAAAAGGCATAATATTTTTTTCATATCAGGAAATGTCTAAAATGTTACGTTGAGTGTGCATGAGTATGTGGGACGCACCGAGAGATTGATGGTTGGGGCTGCTCCCGACTGCGTGACGTCCTGTCCCTTCAGCTTGCTGCTGCAGATTGTGAAGAGGTTGGTGCCCGTGAGGCTGAGGTATGCCGAGGAAAGTCCCATCTTCTTGCAAAGCGAGTCGTGGACATTATATCTGAACGACACCGACTGCAGCTTAAGATAGTCGCCGCTCACTACGCGGATGTCCGACATGTCGTACATGGCGTAGATGTCAGAGCCGGCAAACTTGTTGGGATTAGCAGAATAGGCGTTCTGCATCCACCACGGCAGGTTTACGTTGTCCGATGCCACGAGGCTTGGAATATTGGTGTAAAGCTCGTCGCCCGGGCGCTGCCAGCGGTGAAGAAACTCGCGGCGTATGTTGCGCTCGGGGTAAGGGCGGATGTTGTTGTCGCCGCTGAGCTTCAGCAGGCGAATCTTGTTGCCGAGACTGTAGGTGAAGTTGAACGACAGACCGAACTGGCGGTAGCCGATGTAGTTTGAAAGACCTCCCTGAATCACCGGAACACGCGTTCCCGACTCTGAGAGCACCTCCATCCACACTTCTTCCTCGGTCATGTTCTTGTATTTCTCAAACAGCTCTTCCTTAAACTCATCTTCGGTTCCCCAGAATATCGGGCTTCCGTCGACAGGGCTCAGTCCCTTGAAGCGGTATGAATAGAAAGTGTTGAGCGGCTTGCCCACAAGCTCCACCGAACCGTTGAGATAGTCCTAATATGTCACCTTGTCGCGCAGGGTATTTGAGCGGTTGTCGATAGCCTTGCTCACAAGCTGATTTACAACCTGACCAAGCTGCGGGTCGAAGCGCCACACCCAGCCGCGGCGGCCGTTGGAGTCAATACCCTGGTCGATGAACTTGAAATTAAGGGTGAGCTCAAGACCTTTGTTGGAGATGTCGCCCTTGTTCACCACATAGTTGTTCACACCGTTGATTTCCGATACCTTTTTGGTGAGGAAAGCGTCCGTGGTGTGCTTGTAATAGTAGCCGATAGTACCGCTGATTTTGTCCTTCAGCAGCGAGAAAGTCAGCTCGCCGTTGTACGACGTGGTGGTCTCCCAGCGCAGGTCGGGGTTGGCGAAATACTGGATGGTGGACTGGAACTCCTTGTACCACGGGTCCAGCTCGCCTTTCTGGATAATCATGCGCGATGTCTGGTTGTCGAGCATATTGCCCTGCTTTCCGTAAGAGAGCTTCAGCGCGAGAGTGTTCACCCACTTCACCTTCTTGAGAATGTCGCGCGCTATGTCCCAGCGTCCTGCCACCGACCAGATGGGCAGCAGCTTCTCATTGCTGCGGCTACCGAACTGGTTTGAGCCGTCCATACGTGTGTTGAAGCTCACGGTGTAGCGGTTGTCGTAGCTGTAGGAAGCCGTAAAATATGCCGAGGCAAGATTGGTGAGCTGCTCGCCTATCATGGGCTTGTTGGTGGAAAGCCATGTGCGATAGGCGGCATATTCGGGCTGCGCCAGCTGTGAGCCGTTAATGGTGGCGAAGCTTTTTCCGCGGTCGGGATAGTAGCCGCGGCTTGTGTTGCGGTAGCTGTCGTAGGATGTGGAGCTGATTTCGCCGCCGAGCATCACGTTGACATAATGCTTGAATTTGAACACCCTGTTGTAGGTTGACTGCAGACGCAGGGTATAGGATTTCATGCGTGTCTGGTATTCGTTCAGCTCGCCGCCCAGCGGACAGGTTGACGTGGCATCGCCGGGACCGTCCTTCTTCAGCTTGGCTATATACCATGAGCCTTCCTCGTAGGTGGTCTCCTGATTGGTGCTTCCGAGGCTGAGCGATGCCGTTGCCTCAAGCGTTAGGTCCTTGATTACACGGTAGCGTGCATTTCCGTTTACGGTGATATTCGAGCCGTTAGTCACCTGATAGGTCTTGTCAATCTCATTCTCCATGTTGAAAAGATAGGATGACTCAGGCGTGCCGCCTTTCAGATAGAACCAGCGCGAGCCGTCGGGATTGTAGGCAGGGATTGCGCGGCTGGTCTGATAGGCATATTCGGTAATGCTTATGCCGTCGGTGGCGGGAGTGTAGTTTCGCTTGTTGTTGTTTGCCTGTATGCCAAACTGGAAGCTGAACTTCTCGTAAGTTCCGTTGAGCTTGAACGATGCAGTGAGCGTCTTGTTCGACTGACTCTTGATAACACCCTGCTCGTTGTTGTAGCCTATGGATGAGTAGTAGCGTATGTTGCTGGAACCGCCGCTCAGGCTCACGGTCTGCTTGGTTGACAGGCTGTTGCGGCAGAGCAGGTCGAACCAGTCGGTGTTCACCGTCTCGTAATAGTTCGACAGGCGGCTGAACTCGCTGAAGTCTATCTTTCCAGCCTTGTAGTCGAGATATGCAGCCTCGTAGCCCACCCAGTTGGTGATGTTCTTGAACTCCATTCCGCGCTCAAACATTTCGCGCGACACGTCGACACGCTCCTTGGAGTTCATCAGATAGATGGTAGGGTCGGAATAGTGCGGACGTTCCGAGAAGGTTGAGGACAGCGAATAGGTAACGCGCGGCGGTCCGCTCTTTCCCTTTTTTGTGGTGATAACTATCACGCCGTTAGCAGCGCGCGTACCGTAGATGGCAGTTGCCGAGGCATCCTTCAAGACGTCAATCTGCTCGATGTCGTCGGGATTAAGACCAGAGATGGCGTTGCCGAGAAGATTGACGAAGTCGAGGTCGTTGAGCTGCGAGGGGTCAACGTTCACGGGATCCTGCTGCACAACGCCGTCGATTACCCACAGCGGTTCCTGCGAGCCCAGCACGGTGGATGTTCCGCGGATTCTTACTTTGGCGGCAGCGCCGGCGTCGCCCGAGTTCTGCATGAAAATCATGCCTGGCACATGACCTTCAAGCATCTTGTCGACGGTGGAGAGACCTGCCACGTTTATGTCGTCCATCTTTACCGACGTAACGGCGCCGGTGAGGCGTCGGCGGTCGATGTCCTGATAACCGTTCGACACCACCTGCAGTTCGCCCAATGTGTTGACGTCTTCCTTCATCACCACAGTGTAGTTGGGCTGTGAGCTGCCTACGGTAACCAGTTGTGTAACCATACCTATATATGATACGGCAAGCGTTGCCTTATCGCGGTCCAGCGTCAAGGTGAAATCACCGTTGATGTCGGTAATAACCTCGGGCTGGTCGTGCGTGGGCTTCACGGTGACGCCAATCAATGGCTCGCCAATTTCGTCGACAACCTTTCCCTTCAGGGTCCACTTCTTTTGCTTGTACCTGCTCTCTCTTGGCGTAATGGTCACAATGTTGTTCCTGATGCTGTAGTTGCAGTTGATCATCTCGGCAAGTTGGGCAATAACCTGGCTTGCCGGCTTGTTCTTCATGCTCAGCGTTATGGCAGGCCATGTCTTTGCCACGTCGGCTGAATAGATGAAGTTGAGCCCGGCATCTTTCTGCAGTTTGTTGAGCACGGCATGGGCAGGAGCCTGGCGCACGTTGATGGTGACCCTTGTGTCGGCAGGCGGCGCACCCCATGCTGTCAGGGTGCATGCCAGCAGTGCGATGATCAGTGTGATGCGCCACTTCTTGCCGGCTGCGTTTCTCAAAATTTCAGTTATTTGTCTCATCTGTATTGTAATTTATTCATTCGAAATGTTTATACGTCCGTTTGTCTGCCTCTCAATCCTCACACCGGCAACGGTCTCCAGCGCTTCCAATATGGTGTCGAAGTCTTCGCCGCGGTCGAAGTTGCCCGACAGTTTCAGGCGGCTTATGTTCCCGTCGCTGTACTCCACGCTGCAGCCATACCAGTGGCACAGAATGTCCATGATGTAGCCGAGAGCGGTATCCTGGAAGTTGTAGTGCCCGGTGTGCCACGCCACATATTTCACAGTGTCGGCAGGAGCGATGTCTGTGGCTGTCTTGCTCATGACGGCACGGTGCCCGGGAGTGAGCATGCGCTCATTGCGGTCGGCACCAGTCACGCTGATGCTTCCTTCCACCAGCACCACCTCTGTTGCCCCCGTACCTTCGGCGTTGGTGCTGACATGGAATTTTGTTCCGTATTCCTTTATGTCACCATTAGGCGTGTGGACGATAAACGGACGGCTCTTGTCCTGCGCCACGAGGAAATACGCCTCGCCGTCGAGTATCACGTCACGCTTGCCGCTGCCGAAATGCTCGGGATAGATAAGCCTGCTTGAACTGTTGAGGTGTACTATTGTGCCGTCGTCGAGCGTAATCCAGTATTCCTTGTCCACAAAAGTGGTAATCTTCCGCCCGTTCTCCAGCGCTTCGGCAAAGTCCTCGTCAACGTTATATTTCTTCAGCTCTTTTGCCGTTACTACCTTTGTCTGCCCTGTTGCCGCCTCCATCTTCACGGCAGTTTCGCCGGCGGTCCTCACCCTTGTCATGGCAACAAGCTCGTCGGCGTTTGGCGTGGGCGGTGTCACTGCTGTATAGTTCCGGTACCACAATGTAGCGCTGACTACAATCAGCAGCGATGCCGCTATGCCTGAGAAGCGGACGATGTTTCTGCGCCAGAGGCTCATCCTGTCGTGGCGCTCAATGCGTCTGAGCATCTTCTCCTCAGCACTCCTTGAGTCTATTCCCCGGCGTTGCTCCATCTCTTTCATGAGGAATTCACCGTCGCCCAACTGTGCCATAAACTGCCGGCGTTTGTCATTGTCGCCCAGCCAGTTCTCTATCTCGTGCAACTCTTCGGCGCTTGCCTGTTCTGCTGTCTTTTTATAAAAGAGTTCAGCCTTGCGCTCTATATCTTTCAGTTCGTACTTATCCATTGTTTCTGTTTTTTTTGTATGCTATACGCCATAAAATGCGTTTTGGGTCAAAAAAATCGTATTTTTTTCACGAAAAGTGTGAAAATTCATAGAAAATGTGTAATTTTGCGCCCGAAAACAATTTAAAAGCGACAAATGCTAATCACTCCAACCATACTCGACGACTTCAAGGGTGGCAAGATTGATTCGTTCTACAAAGATGCCTATCCATCGTTGCTGCGCTATGCCATGCGCTTTTTGGGCAGCGACATGGCTTATATGGGTGAGGACTGTGTGGCCGATGCCGTTTTCAAGGCTTACAAGAACAGGGAGCAGTTCAGCGAGCCAATGGAGCTGAAGGCTTTCCTGTTCACATGCGTGCATAATGAGATTGTGTCGCTGTTCAGAAAGAATGAGCGGCACAGGCGCTACGTCGACCATCAGCGCAACATGAAAGCAGATTTTATCGACAACATCGTGATGCAGGAGACACTCGACCGCCTGCAGGCATCCATCGACCGGCTGCCGCCGCGGCTCCGGGAGATTTTCACCATGACGTTTGAGAAAGGAATGAAGCGCAGCGAGATAGCCGGGCAGCTGCAAGTATCGGAGGCTACGGTAAAGCGCGACCGCCAGAAACTCATTGCCATCCTGCGCGAGGAGTTCAAGGATGACGTGGTGGCAAAATTCGTCATTGTGTTTGCCCTAAACATAACCCTCTGACGCTTATGCTCAAAGCGTGACTTTTTAAAGTCCTGCCGTGCTTTCTGTTTTTTTCTTCTGCATAATTCAAAAAAATCATGTACATAATTCTGCAAAATCATGTACATAATTTTTTCAAATCTTGTACATGATTTTTTTGATAACCGGCACAGCATCTTTTTGCAGGGCGGTAAAACAATGAAAGATTGATGTTTATTTCATTTTTGGAACGAACTTCACGGCGCAGAACAGCGCCGCCACAAGGGCTATGGCACCGCCTGCATAGCCTATGGCAAACATGGCGTTGTGGCGGCACACCATACCGCCCACGAATGCGCCTCCGCCGATGCCGAGATTGAAGATGCCCGAATAGATGCTCATTGCCACAGCCTGATTGTCGGGCGCAAAGAGGATTATCTCGTTCTGGAAGGCTATGTTGAACATTGTCAGCGACAGTGCCCACAGCATGCACAGCGGTGCCACAGCCCACGGCGACAGCCACGAGGCAGGCAGCATCAGCAGCAGGCACGCCGGTATGGCGAAGCAGGCGGTGAGGACAATGGCATGGGGATATTTGCCAAACCAGCGCGACATTACACCGCTGGCAAACAGTCCCGCCACGCCGAGAAGGCTGAGGGTAAGAGTGGTGTGTTCGGACGACATGCCCACAACCTGCTGCAGGAAAGGCTCTATGTAGCTGTAGCCCGTGTAATATCCCGTTACAGTCACGGCTGTGATGAAATAAATCATAAACAGTCCGCGGCTGTGAAGCACGCCGCTGAGCATATCCTTGCGACGGCTGTCAGAATTATTGTTGGGAATGCTGGGCACAGTGCGGAAGATGCCATATAGAATCAGTCCCGCCAGTGCCCCGAGCACGGCAAAGGTGACGCGCCAGCCGGCAACGAGCCCGAGCAGACGCCCGAGCGGCAGTCCTGCCACCATGGCAATGCCTCCGCCAGCCACCATCACGCTCAGCGCCGTAGCCCGCTCCTTGCCAGGAGCCACTGCCACCGCCATGCTCGGGGCTATCGACCAAAACACGGCGTGGGCGCACGCCACGCCTATGCGTGAGGCAAGCAGCGTCCAAAATCCCGTTGCCATCACCGAACCGGCATGACTGATAAAAAACACTGACACGATGATGAGCATCACCCGTCTGAAGTCCATTCTCGCACACAGCAGCATCAGCGGCAGCGACAGCAGTGCCACCACCCATGCGTAGACAGTTATGAGCCAGCCGGCGTATGCCTCGCTTACCCCGAAGTCGGCGGCGATGTCGCTCAGCAGACCTATCGGCATCAGCTCTGAAGTATTAAATGTAAATCCTGCCACGGTGAGAATAGCCAGCGGCAGCCATTGGCGCAACGTTGTTAATCCTGACATTTTTATCTTTTTCTGTTGTTACATCTGTGTTTTGCGGTGCAAAATTACACAAAAAAGTCCGGCAATTTGTATCTTCGATGAAAAAAACTCTCTGTTAGTGTCATTTTTTCAGATTTTATTATTACTTTTGCAAAAATGCTTATGCATGGCATCATTGAAAATAACAAAAAACACAGTGCAAGAATGAAGAAAATACAGATAATCAACGGTCCGAACCTGAACATGCTCGGAGTACGCGAGCCGGGCATCTACGGCAGCAGTTCGTTTGAAACCTATCTGCCACAGCTTAGGGAAAGATACCCCGATGTGCAGATAGACTACTATCAGAGCAACGTGGAGGGCGAGCTGATAAACAAGATGCAGGAGGTGGGATTCAGCTACGACGGAATAGTGCTAAATGCCGGCGCCTATACACACACCAGCGTGGCGCTGCAGGACTGCATACGCTCGCTGCGGTGCCCCACGGTGGAGGTTCATATAAGTAATGTACACAAGCGCGAGGAGTTCCGTCATCATTCATTTATATCCTGCGCATGTCTCGGGGTGATTTGCGGATTCGGGCTCGACAGCTACCGGCTGGCGGTGGAAGCCCTGCTTGCCTCACATAACAGCTAAGCCATGCAGCCATTGACGTTAGACGACTATATCCTGCGTCACATAGAGCCTGAGCCCGAATATCTCTACAGACTCTACCGTGCCACCAACATTCACCTGCTGCGCGGCAGGATGGCAAGCGGGCACCTGCAGGGACGCCTGCTCAAGATGCTTGTGCAGATGATACGCCCCAAGAATATTCTTGAGGTGGGCACGTTCAGCGGCTACAGCGCCATCTGCATGGCAGAGGGGCTGGACGACGGCGGCAAGGTGTACACCTTTGAGATAAACGACGAGCAGGAGGACTTTACGCGCCCATGGATAGAGGGTTCCGGCGTTGCCGACAAGATAGAGTTTATTATCGGTGATGCCAATATCAAGGCTCCAAAGTTGGGCATTGAGTTTGACATGGCTTTTATTGATGGCGACAAGCGCACCTATACTTCAACCTATGAGATGGTGCTCGGCACTCTGCGCAAGGGCGGATTCATCCTTGCCGACAACACCCTGTGGGACGGGCATGTGGTGGAGCGGCAGTATCTGGAACACGACCGCCAGACGCAGGGCATAGAGTCGTTCAATGAGTTTGTTGCTAAAGACAGCCGTGTGGAGCAGGTGATATTGCCGTTGCGCGACGGGCTGACGCTAATAAGGAAAAAGTGACAGAGAGAAAAAGAGAAACAAACAAGGAGAAAGTAACATAAATGAGGAAAAAGCTACATGCAGAAAAGCGACGCTAACGTTGTGCGCGATTATGTGCGCTATCTTAAACTGGAGCGCGGATATTCGTCAAACACCATTGACGGCTATCAGCACGACCTGCGTAAGCTCCTCGACTTTATGCAGGCTGAGGGCAAGACCGTGTATGACATCCAGCTTGAAGACCTTGAGGCTTTTTCGGCAGGGCTGCATGATATCGGCGTCACTCCAACATCCCAATGCCGGATATTGAGCGGAGTGCGTTCATTCTGCCGATTTCTTAGGCTTGACGGTTATCGCGACGATGATCCATCGGTACTGCTGGAGTCGCCACAGCTGGGAAAGCATCTGCCGTCGGTGCTCAGTACTGCCGAGGTGGACGCGCTGGAGGACAGTATCGACCTCAGCAAATGGGAGGGGCACCGCAACAGGGCTATCATAGAGGTGCTGTTCTCGTGCGGGCTGCGCGTCAGCGAGCTTATAACCTTCAAGCTTTCAAATCTGTATGCTGATGAACGCTTTATCCGCGTCACTGGCAAAGGCTCCAAGGAGCGGCTTGTGCCGATTTCGGGCAGGGCTATAAAGGAGCTTAACCTCTGGTTTGTCGACCGCAACAGCATGAAAATAAAACCCGGTGAGGAAGACTACGTGTTCCTCAACCGCCGTGGCGCGCATCTTACCCGCACCATGATTCTCATCATGATAAAACAGCAGGCAGCGGCAGCAGGCATCAAGAAGACCATCTCGCCCCACACACTTCGCCACTCCTTTGCCACGGCGTTGCTGGAGGGCGGAGCCAACCTCAGGGTGATACAGGAAATGCTGGGGCACGAGAGCATTGCCACCACAGAAATCTATACTCATGTGGATACAACGAAACTGCGTGAGGAAGTGCTTCTGCACCACCCAAGGAACAAGGCGTGAGAAATATTGGCAGCCGTTGCGTTAATATTTAATAAAATATTAAGATGTTTGTGATGGGTTTGGCGGAAATATTGTACCTTTGTCCCAATGTAACATAATTATAAATAATTATTTTTAATAAAAACATGTTTTTAAAAAAGATTTTTTCTGTTGCGGCTTTGATGCTCGTTGCACTCGCCGCAAGTGCGCAGATGCCAAACATCCCCATTGACAAGGATGTGCGTATCGGCAAACTCGACAACGGACTGACTTATTACATCCGTTACAACAACTGGCCTGAGAAGCGGGCTAACTTTTATATCGCCCAGCGTGTGGGCAGTATTCAGGAGGAGGAAGACCAGCGCGGTCTGGCTCACTTCCTTGAGCACATGTGCTTCAACGGTACAAAGAATTTTCCCGACAACAATGTCATAAGATGGTGTGAGAGCATCGGCGTGAAATTCGGAAACGACCTCAACGCCTATACTTCCATCGACGAGACTGTATATAACATTGACAATGTGCCGACAACACGCCAGAGTGCGCTCGACTCATGTCTGCTGATACTCCACGACTGGGCAGGCGAGCTGTTGCTTGAGCCGAAGGAGATAGACAAGGAGCGCGGAGTGATTCATGAGGAGTGGCGTATGCGCACCAGTGCAAGCAACCGTATGTTTGAACGCAATCTTCCCAAGCTCTATCCCGGCAGCAAATACGGCTTGAGGTTTCCGATAGGACTGATGTCGGTGGTAGACAATTTCAAATACGATGCTCTGCGTCAGTATTATGAGAAATGGTATCATCCCGACAATCAGGCGATAATCGTAGTTGGTGACGTAGATGTTGACCATATTGAGGCAGAGATTAAACGTCTGTTTGCCGATAGGAAGAATCCTGCCGACCTGCATCCAATTGTGGAAGAGCAGGTGCCCGACAATGATGAGCCGATTGTAATTATCGACAAGGATAAGGAGCAGCAGTACAATATTATTGAGATGATGATAAAGTGTGATGCAGACAAGAAAGAGGACAAGGTAAATCCGATGTATATCTTTGGAAAATACATGGTTAATGCGGCTGTCAGCATGGTAAACTCACGTCTGGCTGAATACTCCCAGAAGCCCGACTGCCCATACATTCAGGCGAGTGTAGGCTATGGACAGTATATTTTTGCCAAGACCAAGGATGCTCTTGATATTAGTGTTGTGGCAAAGGAAGGTCAGTATCAGGCGGCTCTTACTGCCGTAGTGCGCGAGGTGCGCCGTGCTGCCGAGTTTGGCTTCACACCTACCGAGTATCAGCGTTACAAGGCAGACTATCTGAGTAGCCTTGAGAAAATGTACAGCAACAAGGACAAGCGCACCAGCGTGTCGTTCTGCAACGAATATAAGGAGCACTTCCTCGACAACGAGCCGATACCGTCGCTCGACGACTACTATCAGATGATGAAGGCTGTGGTTCCGCAGCTGCCGCTTGAAGGTGGTGTGAACGACGTATTCAAGCAGCTCGTAAAGCTCGACGGCAAGAACATGGTGATAATCAGCTTCAACAACGAGAAGGAGGGTGCAGAATATCCTACTGAAGAGGGGCTGCTCGGCGCAGTGAAGACTGCCGCTGCAGAGCAGATCTCGGCATACGTGGACAATGTGAAGAATGAGCCGCTCATTGCCGTTCAGCCCAAGGCAGGAAAGATAAAGAAGGAAACCGTAAACGACAAGTACGGCTATAAGGAACTTACTCTGTCGAACGGAGTGAAGGTGGTACTGAAGCAGACCGACTTCAAGAAAGACCAGGTTGTATTGACGGGTTCAAGCCGCGGCGGAAACTCTGTGCTCGGTCTCGACGACTTTGCTAACTGGAACATGTTCGGCTCTGCCATAGCCTCAAGCGGACTGGGCAACTTTTCAAACAACGAGCTGGAGAAGGCTCTTGCCGGCAAGGTGGCTTCTGTGGGAATGAGTCTTGGCACCTATCGCACATCGTTCAGCGGTTCGTCAACCCCCAATGATGTGGAGACAATGCTTCAGCTGCTCTACCTGTACTTTACAAAGATAAACAAGGATCAGGAATCGTTTGACAGCATGATGAAGAGCATGGAGGTGCGTCTCAAGAACAAGTCACTTTCTGCCGAAGGTGCCTTCAGCGACTCGCTCGACTGTGTGATGACAAACCATAACCCACGTTTTAGGTCATTCGAGATGAGCGACCTCCAGCAGGTCAGCTACGACCGCATTCTGGAATTGGCAAAGCAGCTTACAGCAAATGCCGCCGACTATACATTCACCATCATCGGTAACTTTGACGAAGCTGCCGTGCGTCCGCTCATAGAGACCTATATAGCATCGTTGCCGTCGAAGAACAAGGCTGTGTCGAAGGCAAAGGACGTTATGACACCTTTTAAAGGTGTTGTAGTGAACACCTTCAAGCGCAAGCAGGAGACACCAAAGTCGACAGGCGTGATTGCATGGCGTACAAAAGACATACCATGCTCGCTCGAAAACATGGTGAAGACCACAATGGCAAGCCGCATACTTGAGATGATATATCTGAAGAAGATACGTGAGGAGGCAAGTGCCGCATACTCTGTGTCAGCTCAGGGAGGACACAGCGCCAACGAGTTCGGCACCACTACAACTCTGCTCGGCTATTGTCCCATGAAGCCGGAGAAGGCTCAGGAGGCAATGGACATTATGAGGGATGAGGTAGTGAAAATGACCACGGCCTGTGACGCCGACATGCTTGCCAAGGTGAAAGAAAACATGCTCAAGAGCCATGAGACAAGCCTGAAGACCAACGGCTACTGGCTTAGTGCCATCACCTCGGAAAGAGAGTTTGGAATAGATGTTCACAGCAACTACAAGCAGATTGTTGAATCGCAGACTCCAGCCACAGTGTCGGCATTCGTTGCAGAGATTCTCAAAGCAGGCAACAGAGCAGAGGTTGTGATGATGCCTGAGGAGTAAAAAAAAGAAGGAGATAGAAGGAGTTAAAAAGGAGATAGAAGGAGTTAGAGGACAATAGTTTTTGCCGAGACTTCACGGCAGAGACATACGTCCTCTATCTCCCTTTAGCTTCTTCTGACTCCCTTTAACTCCTTATAATAAAAACATTAACAAACAAAATTAAACATTTTCAAAAATCATGAGCTATCTGTTTTCATCAGAATCAGTTTCTGAAGGACACCCCGACAAAGTAGCGGATCAGATTTCTGACGCTATCTTAGACCAATTTCTGGCCTACGACGAAAAGGCTCGTGTAGCGTGTGAGACCTTTGTCACCACAGGACAGGTGGTGATAATGGGAGAAGTGAGCAGCAACCAGTACATCGACCTGCAGACCATAGCGCGCAACACCATTAAGAAGATTGGCTACACAAAAGCCGAGTATCAATTTGACGGCAACTCATGCGGCATTCTCACCGCCATACATGAGCAGAGCAGTGACATTCACCAGGGCGTTGACCGCAAGGAAGACGATGAGCAGGGGGCAGGCGACCAGGGCATGATGTTCGGCTATGCCACCAACGAGACCGAAAGCTATATGCCCGTATCGCTCGACCTTGCACACCTGCTGATGCGCACTCTTGCCGAGATACGCAAGGAAGGCAAGGTGATGACTTATCTCCGTCCTGACTCAAAAAGTCAGGTTACGGTGCAGTACAGCGATGCCGGCATTCCCGAGCGTATCGACACTATCGTGGTGTCGACACAGCACGATGAGTTTGACAACGACGAGGCTATGCTTGCACGCATCAAGGACGATGTCAGGGGCATACTCATACCACGTGTCAAGGAGAAGATTCATTCGAGAAAGGTGTTGGCGCTGTTCAACGACGACATCAAGTATTATGTGAATCCCACAGGCAAGTTTGTAATCGGAGGTCCTCATGGAGACACCGGTCTTACTGGACGCAAGATTATCGTCGACACATACGGCGGTAAGGGAGCACATGGCGGCGGAGCGTTCAGCGGCAAGGACTCAAGCAAGGTGGACCGTTCGGCTGCATACGCGGCGCGCCATATTGCCAAGAACATGGTGGCGGCAGGTGTTGCCGACGAAATGCTTGTGCAGGTGAGCTATGCCATTGGTATGGCGAGCCCGATGAATATCTATGTCAACACATACGGCAGGAGCAACGTGAATATGAGCGACAGCGAGATAGCACAGAAGATAGAGGAGCTGTTCGACCTCCGTCCTAAGGCTATTGAGCGCAGCCTGAAACTTCGCCAGCCCATGTATCTTGAGACCGCGGCATACGGTCACATGGGACGTGAGAGCGTGACGGTGAAAAAGACTTTCACCAGCCGCTACCATGAGACAAAGGTGATGGATGTGGAGTTGTTTACATGGGAGAAGCTTGACCGTGTGGGCGACATCAAGAAAGCGTTTGGCTTGTAGTGTGAGAAACGTTTTTGTCCGCTTATATAATTAATGTATATATTAAGTAATGTGTAATGGCTATTCTTCAAGATTCCATACATAATATAAACAGTACGCATGTGCCATCGTCTGACTCGGTGGCACATGTGTATTCTCCGCGTACCCCTTATCAGGTGCTGAGAATGCTGCCCGACGATGCAACGCCTGAGCAGCAGGACTCTGCCATTCAGGCGCATTTCCAACCTGCGGAAATACATTACAGCCAATGTCCGGACACCCTGCATTTGCCAGGGCATGAAGCTCCCAAACCGCTGCGGTGGGAAGATGTGCCGGTGTACTATAAGGAGACATTTTTTTCAAACGACACCCTTTTTCAGACCGAATACACAGGAATGCGCAACGGTGTGCCTGGAGTGTCGGTGCCTTATTCCATGCGCACTGACCCGTATGTTGCCATCGTATTGCTGACGTTTATGTTTTTCTCCACCATCATTTGCAGCAAAATGCGTGCAATGATAGTGCGCAAGTTTGAGACTCTGTTCCACACCCTGACGTATGTGTCAGAAAAAGATACTGCCAGCGAGATGATGGGGCTGTTGGGGCTAAATCTTATGAGTGCCATGCTCATTGCGTTCCTTATGTTCTCATATGTGCAGATTTATGTTTCTGACACATATCTGCTGCCCACCGAATACCATCTGATGGGCATTTTCCTCGGGCTTGTAATTGGCTATAGACTGTTGGATGCGCTATGTGGATTGATTGTCAATTCGGTGTTTTGGAGCGGTAAACAGAATTTACAATATCTTAAGTCCAAGGTGTTCCTTGGGGCGATGGAAGGCATACTCTTACTATTGATGGTGATGGTACGTGTGTATTTTGAACTTTCTACCGTCCATACTATCTTTTCATTTATTTTTATCCTTGTTGTGGTCAAAATTATTACCTTTTATAAATGCTATGTAATATTTTTCAACCAAAGAGGTGGGTTTATCCAATTTTTTTTGTACCTTTGCGCTCTTGAAATAATACCACTCGGCGCCCTTTGGGCGGCGATAGTGATGACTGCAAATATTTTGAAAGTAAATTTTTAGGACGTAATGATAAAGAGAATCTTGGTGTCACAACCACAACCAACGAGTGAGAAATCACCTTACTTCAGTATTGCGGAACGTTTCGACGTGGAATTTGTGTTCCGTCCTTTCATTAAGGTGGAGGGATTGTCCGCAAAAGAGTTCCGTCAGCAGAGGATAGATATTACAAGCTATACTGCTGTTGTTTTCACTTCGCGTCATGCCATCGACAATTTCTTCAAATTGGCAAAGGAAATGCGTTATGCCATACCTGAGACGCTAAAGTATTTCTGTGTCACGGAGACTATAGCTCTTTATATCCAAAAATATGTGCAGTACCGTAAGCGTAAGGTGTTTTATGGAGAGTCGGGCAAGATTGAAGACTTGTTGCCGGCGATGCTGAAGCACAAAAACGAGAAATATCTTGTGCCGCTGAGTGATGTGCACAACGATAACATCAAGGAGCTTCTCGATTCAAAGGGAATCACTCACGATGAGTGTGTGATGTACCGCACGGTGAGCAACGATTTCACTCAGGAAGAGATTGACGAGTTTGACAGCTATGACATGGTAGTGTTCTTCAGTCCTTCAGGAATAGAGGCTCTCACTAAAAACTTCCCTGACTTCAAGCAGGGCAAGCTCGCAATTGCCACTTTTGGCCCTGCCACGGCAAAGGCTGTGAGAGATGCCGGGCTGCGTCTTGACCTTGAGGCTCCTACGGAAAAGTATCCGTCTATGACAGGTGCTCTGCAGCACTATCTCATCATGAATGATGATGACGACGAATAAATTCTCCAAGCAGGAGCGCATAGTAAGCCGCAACCTTATGGAAAGATTGTTTGGCGGGGCGAGCCGTTCTGCGGTGGCATATCCTCTGCGGGTGGTGTTTATGACAGTAGACGACGCCGATGCGTGTATGCCGCCTGTTCAAGTGCTGGTGAGCGTCAGCAAGCGTCACTTTAAGCATGCCGTCGACCGTAACCGTGTGAAACGCCAGATACGTGAGGCTTACCGCCTGAATAAGCACATTCTCAGTGATGCTGTTTCAACTGACGGGACAGGCTCTGCCAAATTCATTGCCGTTGCGTTTATATGGCTTTCCGATGCCCTGAAGCCATCTGCTGAGGTGGGTGCTGCGGTGAGGAAGCTCCTGATGAGGATAGCAGACAACATATACAACATTAAAAATGTGGAAAAATCTGAATAGGGCAGTGGTGTGGGGGCTATGCCTCCCGATACGCTTCTATCAGCAGTGCATAAGTCCGTTGTTTCCGCCTTCATGCCGTTTTACCCCTACTTGCAGCGAGTACGCCCGTCAGGCATTGGTAAAGCATGGCCCGATAAAGGGATTGTGGCTCGCAATACGGCGGCTGCTGAGATGCCACCCATGGGGAGGTCACGGTTACGACCCTGTGCCGTAAAAGAGTGAAGAGGGAAGAGTGAAGAATCCTTTTCCTATAACTCTTACTCATCCTACAATTCCTACAACTCATAAAAAAATAATAAAAAATCAAGATAATGAAAAAGAACTTTGTAGAAGAACTGAAATGGCGCGGTATGCTGGCACAGATTATGCCAGGTGCTGAGGATTTGCTACAGAAGGAGATGGTCACTGCATATCTTGGCACCGACCCTACTGCCGACTCGTTGCATATCGGTCATCTTTGTGGTATCATGATGCTCCGTCACCTTCAGAGGTGTGGACACCGTCCAATTATTCTTGTAGGTGGTGCTACCGGCATGATTGGCGACCCTTCTGGCAAGAGCCAGGAACGCAATCTGCTTGACAGTCAGACTCTCTACCACAATCAGGAGTGTATCAAGGCGCAGGTGGCAAAGTTTCTCGACTTCGACAGCAATGAGCCAAATGCCGCTTTGATGGTGAACAACTATGACTGGATGAAGGATTTCACTTTCCTCGACTTTGCCCGTGAGGTAGGCAAGCACATCACAGTTAATTATATGATGGCAAAGGACAGCGTGCAGCAGCGTCTTAACGGCACAGCCCGCGACGGTCTGTCGTTCACCGAGTTCACCTACCAGCTTCTGCAGGGCTATGACTTTCTGCATCTTTACAAGACCTTAGGCTGCAAGATGCAGCTTGGCGGCAACGACCAGTGGGGCAACATGACCACAGGCACCGAGCTTATCCGCCGCACCCTCGGCAGTGAGGTGGAGACCTATGCGCTCACTTGTCCGCTCATAACCAAGGCAGACGGCAAGAAGTTCGGCAAGACCGAGAGCGGTAACATCTGGCTCGACCCGAAGCGCACCACACCTTATAAGTTCTATCAGTTCTGGCTCAATGTGAGCGATGACGATGCTGAGCGTTACATCAAGATATTCACAAGTCTCGACAAGGAGACTATAGACGCTCTTGTGGCTGAGCACAAACAGGACCCGGGACAGCGCATACTGCAGAAGCGTCTTGCCCAGGAGGTGACAGTGATGGTTCACTCGCAGGAGGCTCTCGACGCAGCCATTCAGGCATCGGGAATACTCTTCGGCAAAGCTACCCGCGAGGCTCTTGAGAGTCTTGACGAGCAGACTCTGCTTGACGTGTTCGACGGTGTGCCTCATTTCGATGTGGCAGCCGACCAGATTGGTCAGCCTGCTGTTGAACTGTTCACTCAGGCAGCGCCGGTGTTTGCCAGCAAGGGCGAGATGCGTAAGCTCGTGCAGGGCGGCGGCGTGTCGGTGAACAAGGAGAAGCTTACAGCCTTCGACCGTCCGATAACCTCGGACGACCTTATCGACGGTAAATACATATTGGTGCAGCGCGGAAAGAAGAATTATTTCCTGCTCACAGTAAAATAATAAGCGAAAAATTTGGTAGTGTCGTGAAAAAACACTACCTTTGCACCGCATTTTGAGTATACTTGCCTGAAAGCAAGTTCTTGAAGTGTCATATCAGGATTGTCCAATGGTGTAATGGTAGCACAACAGGTTTTGGTTCTGTTTGTGGTGGTTCGAATCCGCCTTGGACAACTCAAAAGAGCACAGACGGCTTTTGACGTCCGTGCTCTTTTGTTTACAATATAGGTTCATTCTTTTCTAACCCGTGCCTAATTTATGTCATTATAATTATTTGTTTTTCATTTTGACACACCTTCTTTAAGTCATATTATGCAGCATCACGGAAATGTGGCCAGCTTATGTATAGAATCCGCCTAAAGTAAGTCCAGCGCCATACTCAGGTCAGCGATAATGTCGTCAATATGCTCTGTGCCGATGCTAAGACGTATGGTTGAAGGATAGATGTGCTGTTCCTCCAGTTCTTCTGGCGACAGTTGTGAGTGTGTCGTAGTGGCAGGGTGAATCACGAGACTCTTCACATCGGCGACATTTGCCAGCAATGAGAATATCTCAAGATGGTCGATAAACCGCCATGCCTCCTTTTCGCCTCCGGTTATCTCAAAAGTGAAGATACTGCCGCCGCCATTCGGGAAAAGCTTCTTGTATAACTCATGGTCGGGATGCGACGGAAGAGACGGATGGTTTACACGCTTAACCTTGGGATGGTTGCTTAGGATTTCAACGACCTTCAATGTGTTGAACACATGGCGCTCAACCCTTAGGCTCAATGTCTCAAGTCCCTGTAGCAATATCCATGCATTGAATGGAGAGATGGCTGCTCCGGTGTCACGCAATATCACGGCACGTATGCGGGTTACGAAAGCTGCCGCTCCGGCAACGTCTGCGAACACTGCCCCATGATAGCTCGGGTCGGGCTGTGCCAATGACGGGTATTTACCGGCGTTGCTCTTCCAGTTGAACTTTCCGCCATCTACAATTACTCCGCCCAGTGAAGAGCCATGACCGCCAATGAACTTTGTGGCGGAATGCACCACCACGTCCGCACCATATTCTATTGGACGGATAAGGAACGGAGTGCCAAAGGTATTGTCTACTATCAATATTGTGTTATGCTTGTGGGCTATCTCGGCTATCCGTTCTATGTCTGTGACGCTTGCGTTAGGGTTGCCGAATGTCTCCACAATGACGGCTTTAGTGTTTTCACGGAATGCCGCATCCACCTCGTCAAAGTTTGCGGGATTGACAAAGGTGGTGTCAACTCCTTGTGTGCTGAGTGTGTGGGTCAGCAAGTTGTATGTGCCGCCATAAAGATTATTGGCTGCAATGATATGGTCACCGTTACGGGCAATATTCTGTAGTGCGTATGTGATTGCGGCAGCTCCACTTGCCACAGCCAGTGCGGCCACTCCTCCTTCGAGAGCGGCTATGCGCTTCTCGAAAACATCTTGGGTGGAGTTGGTCAGTCGTCCATATATGTTTCCAGCATCACGCAGCCCAAAACGGTCGGCGGCATGCTGGGAGTTGTGGAACACATACGAGGTGGTCTGATAAATAGGTACTGCGCGACTATCGGTAGCCGGGTCGGCTTGCTCTTGTCCTACATGCAGTTGAAGTGTCTCAAAGTGTAACTTGTTCTTACTCATAATTAATACCTTTCTTTATTATTGTTTATATTCTTTGTTGACGTTTACGTTTCTGTCTGCAAAGTTATAAAATAAATTAAATTATTCCAAGCTAAACGGATATTATAGAAAAAATCACTATATTTGCAATGATTTACAGAAAAATACTGATGTTAGGGCAAGTAAATATCAATTATAACAGAATAATTTTCGTGCAAGCGAGAGCAAATCCAAGCTTGCTTGAGCTTTGCCGAGTGCAGCTGAAAATCATAAAATAATTTTCGGGGGTAAAAATGGAAATAAACGAACGTCTTGACAAGACAGACTTACTGATACTACAGGCTTTGCAGCACAATGCGCGGCTCACCAACAAGGAACTTGCAGCACAAGTGCATCTTTCTCCCACGCCAGTGTTTGAGCGGTGGAAGCGTATGGAGCGTGAGGGTATCATCCAGCGGTATGTGACGATACTCGACGCAGATAAACTTAATCAGGGATTTATCGTGTTCTGTCAGGTGAAACTGCGCCGGCTGAACACCGATATTGCCAACGACTTTACGGAACGGATAATGCAGATACCAGAGATAACCGAGTGTTACAACATCTCCGGACATTTTGACTATCTGCTGAAAATCCATTCGTACAACATGAAGCAATATCAGCAGTTTCTGCTCAACACCCTTGGGCGCATCGAGAGCGTGGCATCAATAGAGAGCACGTTCGTCATGGATGAGATAAAGCATGACTATGGAATTAATCTGCATATAGAGTAAAGAACCATGGGGTGTGTGTCAAAGAGGGTGTGTCAAAATGAAACCAAGTAATCCGTGCCTAAAAGAAAGTAGAAGCTTGATTTTGACACACCTACTCTTACACTAAATTTCAATTGACAGATTGCTGAATATAATTTAATCGGTCAACCAGAATATTTCGTTTACAGTCTTTCCGAAGTAGGCTGAAAGCTTTAGTGCCAACTCTGTGCTTGGGACGAACTTGTTGTTCTCAATTGCAAAAATAGTTTGCCGGCTCACACCTATCGCCTCTGCCAATTGCGCCTGACTGATACGTTTGATGGCACGCTCAACTCTAAGATTATTCTCCATTGCGCTTACTTTTTATATAATCAATGTAAATAGAACCTTTAAAAATCACAAGATAAAGAAATGCCAAGACAAGAACACTGGTGAAGAGCTGTAAACAAGACAGTCTGCCATATATTTCCAAAGGGCAAAACCTGACAAAGAATTGTGTAGCACTAAAAAATAACATTTTTACTATGAATGCAAAGACAACAACCATGAATACGGAGCGGGCTCTGATGTTCTGTATATACTCATCTTCCTGCTTCTCTTGCGATAAGCAAATAAGTATCAAGGCAACAGATGGCAGAAATGTCAATACAGACATCAAAATGTTGTAGACTGTACCAATCGTAATGGTGGAACTCAAAGACGCAGATACAAAAAATAATAACCAACCGACTAATGATGCACCGGCCAACCACCAACCAATCTTTTGGTAAATGTGGGGAAGCAGATAAGTTTTTTTCTTCATAATATAATTTATATGTAAAGTTTAACGGTGCAAAAGTAATATATACTTTACATATATACAAATATAATAGGCAAAAAGTTGATATTTTATTACTTATTTAACTTTTGTTGGGAAGAAGTTGCTTCACTTTAACATTCTGTTGCCTGTTTTTACATTTCGTGAATGTGGAACTGGCAATTAATACAGTTTTCATGATTCTAAATGCAGCTTTCACGATGCTGAATGTTGCATTGGCGAGCGTAAATCGTTGATTCACGGCGTTATTATGCACGTTTAGAATTGCAAACGTATCGTTTACAATCGTGAATGTATCGTTTGTAATCGCAAACGTATCGTTTTCCGCAGAATTCTTGGAGCCTGCGTTAAAAAAATGTGGTAATGTTTGGCTCAATGAGAAAAAATCCATATATTTGCAGTGGTTTTATAAAAAACAGATAAAATGATACATGTAATAAATTTAGAATGATGAAAAATATCAAAGCTGACAAACAACTTATAGCAGCGTGTGGTCTTTATTGTGGCGCATGCCGTAAGTATCTTGCAGAGAAGTGTCCCGGTTGCCATCTCAACGAAAAGGCTTCATGGTGCAAAATCAGGACCTGTGTACACAAGCATGGTTTTCATTCCTGCGCTGAATGCGGCAAGGATGTGACTGAGTGTAAGACTTATTCCAATTTCATCGGAAAGATTTTCGCTTTTCTGTTCCGCTCGGACCGTCCTGCATGCATACGCTACATTAGGGAGCACGGTGAAGAGGCTTTTGCCGACGAAATGACGAGGCGCAGGTGTCAGACAATGAAGAAACAATAAAGCAAAGAAAGATATGGTAAATAAATTCAATTTTAATACTATCGGACTTTTCACGACCGATAATAAGAGCATGGTGGCGTTTTACCGCGATGTTATGGGCTTTACGACCGACTGGAACGGCGAAGACCCGAATGTAATGATGCGTCTCGGCAATATGTGGCTGATAATGTTCCCGCGTATAGCCTTTGAACAGATGACAGGCAGGGAATATACATATCCGCAAGGATTGAACGGTACGGTGGAACTGGCATTTCACGTCCCGACATTCAAGGACGTGGATGAGGAATATGCACGTGTGACGGCACAGGGAGCGAAATCTATATTTGCACCGCAGACGATGTCGTGGGGACAGCGCACATGCTACATTGCAGACCCTGAGGGGAATCTGATAGAGATACATTCGTTTACCAAAGAATAGCGATAAATGATAGAAACAGAAAGACTAATCATCAGACCTTGGGAAGAATCAGATGCCGAGGCTCTGTTTAAGTATGCAAGTGACCCTGACATCGGTCCTATTGCCGGATGGCCTCCTCATACATCAGTGGAAAACAGCCTGGAGATTATCCGGACTGTTTTTGCTGCCCCAGAAACTTATGCGGTTGTGCTGAAAGCTACCGGCGAGCCAGTCGGCAGTTGTGGAATAATGTTTTCCGAAGGTCTTCACTCTGCAGAGATGAAACAAAACGAAGCAGAGATAGGCTACTGGATAGGCAAGCCCTATTGGGGACAGGGTCTCATCCCCGAGGCTGTCAAGGCTTTGTTAGAAAGATGCTTCAACTACCTGCATCTTGATGCCGCTTGGTGCGGATATTATGACGGGAATACAAAATCGAAACGGGTTATTGAAAAATGTGGCTTCAAATTTCATCATACAAACAAGGACATCGTATCTCCGCTTGGAGACAAGCGGACTGAGCACTTCTATGTCATGACGAGGGAGGACTATCAAGCCATGCAAATAACAAAAGACAAGGAAATATAATATGATTAAAATAGACCATATCGCGATGTATGTCGAGGACTTGGAGGGAGCACGGAAGTTCTTTATGGAGTTCTTCGGTGCCACTTCCAATGAACTGTATCATAATCCACGGACGGGACTGCGGACATACTTTCTCACATTTCCCGATGGTGGAAGACTGGAGATAATGAGCCGACCGGAAGTGGAAGTTGCAGACAATCCTGTCTGCCGCAGCGGCTTTATTCATCTTTCGTTCTGTCTTGGCTCACGTGAAGAGGTTGACCGCATGACTTCGCTCCTGTCCTCACAAGGATATGAAGTCCTGTCAGGTCCACGTGTTACAGGTGACGGATATTACGAAAGTTGCATCAAGGGATTTGAGGGAAATTTGATTGAACTGACGGAATAAAGATCATGAAGATTCATCAAATAATGTTCAGTCCCACAGGTGGGACAAGAAGGGTTTGCGAATATATATGCGAGGGTATTGACCAAAAGCCATTCGTGACAGACCTCTGTGTGAAGGAAGTGCAAATCAGATTGCCGGAAATACATGAGGAGGACTTGGTCATTATCGCCATGCCTGTGTTTGCCGGACGTGTACCAGCCTTGGCTGTTGATAGGTTTAAGCGTATTCAGAGCAACCACGCAAAGTGTGTGGTTGTGGCTGTATATGGCAACAGGGCATACGATGATGCTCTGCTCGAAATGCAGGATGTGGCAAAGGAAATGGGATTCCGTGTTGTTGCCGCCATCAGTGCCGTTGCCGAACATAGCATCGCCCGGGTGTATGCCGCAGGAAGACCGGATGCAGAAGACCGCAAGGAACTGGCTGCTTTCGGAGCCGCCATAATAAATAAGGTGGAAGGCACGGACGTATATAAGCCTTTATCGTTGCCTGGCAACCGTCCATACAGAGTTGGCAACACAGGACCGTTCCCCACGGCAGATGAGAGGTGTACAGGTTGCGGCACGTGCCAGGAACTCTGTCCTGCCGATGCCATACCTGCTGACAATCTCAGAAGTGTCAACAAGGAAGCCTGCATCTCCTGTATGCGCTGCCTCTCCGTATGCCCGACTAAAGTAAGGAACATCGGGCAAGTGAAGGTGATGGTGACAGAGAAACTGAAAACGTTATGTGCCACAAGAAAGAGTAACGAATTGTTCGTTTAATTAAATTAGAAACCATCATGAACAAAAGAGAATACGCGCAGCTCAACAAAGCCTGGATAGAAGCGAAAGCGCAGGAGGAGGGAGTGAAGGCTCTTCCGAGAGGTATATATTATAAGGTGTTGTCGGAGGGACGGAACGACGGAAGGC
>ENA-OYXU01000071-OYXU01000071.1-human-gut-metagenome-genome-assembly--contig:-NODE-71-length-43614-cov-8.581051_pt1 | contig 43614 bp, 36 predicted proteins | sample MGYA00243243_ERZ653435 | MGnify/ENA primary metagenome ERZ653435 (study PRJEB26926, sample SAMN06165113) | human gut metagenome | biome: ENVO:00009003; feature: ENVO:2100002; material: ENVO:00002003... | reverse complement strand
CAGAAATTCCTTGCCACGCCCCAAGTGCCACCACTAATATCCGCCAACAACGCAAAGTTATGCTTGCCGTATTGAAGTTAAGAATCAAGAAGAAGTTGACAAAGCGGAAAGCTTAATGAATCGAATTTCATACACTTATACTTGCCTTCAAAAACTATTGACTCCTATGGGGGAAGATGTAAAGTATGTTTATTGGATGAATTTTGATAGTGATTTTTTTGTTCATAGTCATGTTACAAACATTATGACTGGAGACAATGTTGCTTGTTTTGAATACAACATGTGCGGAATAGATTTTGCAGTATTTCATAACTTCGATAAAAATTTTGCATATGATGTAACAATTTACCATAAAGAAAAGAAATACAACAAAAAGACCAAGAAGTATTATTATGGTACTTACGAAAGAAATATTACAGTAATGCCGACAAATGTGTATTTCATTTCAAGTTCGATTTCTATTGAACAATTTTATTTCAAACCAACATCCTTCAAGATTACTAACAAATATTACGTTGGTAACAAATAAGACTAAACGACTGATGTTAAGTGTAAAGCTTAAAGTCCGTCATTTTATTTATATGAGGAAGTGACGCACAACCTCACGTTCTGACTCTGCCGCTTTGAGGTGGTTGGCATCATAGCAATTTTCAGGAATGTCACTCTTGATATAGTTTCGCCAAAGGTGCGATGGTTATTATCTTTTCACTCCTTTATGTTGGAGTGGCAAATTCCCCACGATTCCCTCCAACTCCCTATCCACCTTGGATAGTTCCTCTTTGAACAAAGCATAGATGCAGTCAATCGCCAGTCGGTTGGCTGCAATTTTTCTGTGTGCGAGGATGGTCTCTTCGCCACCTATGGAGGGGCGGTTTGCACCGCTCGCCTCCAGATAGTCGTTTACTGCGTCACGCATGGTGAACTCTCTCATTCCTGTCTTTGCCCAGTAGATAAGGGCATCGACAGCTGCTTTTCTTGTCTTGCTGTATTCGTTGTCTGTCATAATCTTGATTTTTTGAGTTTTCTAAAAAAGTTTGATACATATCCAAATGGTTATTTCAACCAAGATGATTGCCCAACTTACAAAAGCTAAGCCGAACATCCAGGCATAGGTGCGACCGTTGAAGTATGCCCCCTCCTCGATATTGCGGATTCGTTTGAGTTCCTTCTGCTGGTGTGCGAACAGTTCCTTTAGCCGCTTCTCAAACTCGTCAAGGGTTTGCTTGAAGGCTGAAATGGCGGTGTTGTTTCGCTTGTCCAACTGGGCAAGTCCTTCATCGTTGATGCCTACTTTGAGGTTGCTTTGCTCTGCCTTGACTATGGCATGGCAGATGCCGTCAACGATGTTATCCGTACTCCTGTGGGCAGCCATAAGTGCCACTTTCGTTGATTCCAACCTCCGATAGGCATTGCCCAGTTCCTCCTTTGCCTCATAGAGAGCTTTCTTGGCTGATTCAATCTCTTCCAGAGTCACTTTTATTTCTTCCTTGCCACTCTCGATGTTCTCGTCCTCCTGCATCTGGTTGTACAGGTTAAGCACATCCTGTGTGGCATCTTTCTTGTTTCTTCCCATACCGTTCTTGTTTGAAAAGTTATCGTTTCATGCCTCTCTTTATCGGCTTGCAGAGTGTGTTTGCTTGCATTGCGCAACGTCTTGCCCATTCACGGTCATCATCGTCCTTATCACGTCCCCAGCCACTGCCAGGACTGCCACCGCCACCACAGGACTCAGACATCGATGTGGCAGCATCAAGGTAGTTCATGAAGAGCAGCATAGCCACATTCAGAATGTCAGTGTGGCTTGCGGATCCATTCTCGGGAACTTCGATACAACTGTTCATCGTGTCGAAAGCAGTTCTCGGTATGACTATGCTGAAACGCTCGCCATCGACTTCAACAATCTTCCTCAATCTGGCAGGAAGGACAGGTTTACCATCATCGACTGTCCGAGACTGACCACTTGAAACTGCCGTATTTCGGCTGTTCAATGTGGTAGCGTTTGGAACAGATGACGAAGGTCTTTGACCAACTGCAACAGGGGTTGTCTGTGGGTGCAGCTTACGGAAGGTGTTCCCGATTTTCGATGCGGTGAGATTCCTGCCTACACCAAGTTCTGATGCCTTGATGGTCGTTCTGCCGAACTTGAAGCGATAGCCATGCACCCTGCCTTGACCATTCTTGTCACGGATTAGTTCGATGTCATATCCCTTTGCCTTCAATCGGTCGGCATATTCATCCCAGTCAAAGAAAGGCATTGAGCGCAACACATCCGTACAGGCTTTGGTCACCTCCGCAATGCGCTCCTGACGAATATCCATGGCATCCTTCCAACCATGACGCTGATTGATGGCTTTCGCAGCCATCACGGCACGCTCACCGATGAACTTCACATCATTGAGATTACCGTCCATGTCGATGCGGTTCACCACCAGATGCAGGTGGGGAATGCCACTCTTGGAGTCACGGTGAAGGGCGGCAAAATATTGTGAGTTGGCTATGTTGGTCGGCTTGACCGAAGTTGCAGCCTTACCTTTCTTCTTGCCGATGTGGTTCACCTTGGAGATACCATCCATCTCACGAATGAACTCGTCAAGGAATCTTCTCCAGTCCTCCATAGTCCAGTTACGTGCCTCCTCCTCAGATGGGGAAAGCTCAAAGCGGATGGACGTCAGTTCGATGGGCTTCTTGGCATACCTCTGCTTGAACATGGACTGATGCAGCACCATCTCGTCCCACATGCCCATTGGCGGCAGACCCTCGCTGAGACGGTTGGTCTTGATGATGTCCGCGCGGTTGTTTTTGGTTGCGTAATTGGTCATTGCCTGCCCATGCTGAATTGCCGATGCTTTTGCTATCATAACATATCTATGAATTTGTCCCTAATGCGGCTCAGTTCCTCTATCAGGGTATTGATGCCTTGAAGCCAACGCTCCATGAAGTCGGCTCTTTTGAATAGTTTCAGTCTCTCAGCCTGTGGCAGGGCATGAAGCGCATTGCGCACATAAACTAGCTCAGACCTTGCCCCGATTAAGCCCTTCAAGGCTTCCTCCTGCCCTTCGGTCATGGGTAGGGAAGGCTTGTGACCGATGCCTAAGTCATGGAGATAGGTACTCTTGCTCCTGCCTGACAATCGGGCATTATGCACCACCTGATTGTATTCTTCTTCTGTGAAACGAACGTCTATGTGTCTGCTCTTCGGAGGTCTCTTCTTTGAGGTCTTCTCCGTGTTGTTTTTCTTGTCATTTGCCATTATAAATGGGGTTTATAAAGTTTATACTTTGATATAACAGGACAACCAATGTGAGCCTGCGAACATTTGGGAAATGCCAGTAGGAAGCGGTGGGCGAAGCGAAACCGTCTGACACTGGTACTTCTTGTTTAGACCTCCGAAAAAACTGCGGCTAATAGAGGTGGCGGCTCCTGGATAGCGTATCTGTTAGGACAGTCAATAGTTGAAATAAGGGAAAAGGAGAAATGACATCATGAGTGCCTTGGGGAGTTATGTGCGTCTTGCCACTCCGTTTTCTCCTCGTTGAGACTTTCATCGGCTGGAGGCTGCAATAGGTTTCCCTCGTCATCATAGACAGGAGGCGGCAGCAGCTCAACGGCTGATGTCCCTTCTCCTTGATTGAAGTCATCTTCTGACGGCAGTCCAGCCTCATACTCAAAATGGTCATCACCTTCCTTTTCCCTTTGTTTGAAGTCTTGTGGTATCGGAGAAGGATCTGAAAGTCCGTCCCCGATAACATGAGAATTAACGAAAGGGGAAGAGGTATTATAAGAGGCAGGAACATGGGGCTGCAAAATGTCAGTAGTGGCAGGATTGACGCTGCTGTCTTTCTGCTGACCTATGCCATTGGAGAGATTGCCTCCCGAAGAGCAAGCGGTATCGGATGGGACATTGGACACCGATTCCTCTTGGGTGGCGGAAGTCACGGCTTGACGGTTGTAGAAGGGGTTCTTGATGGCTTCCTTGATGCCGTCAACGTACCAGAAGGCGATGCATAGTATCGTATGTATGGAGGTGCGGTTGTTCCTCTCGGTTGAGAGAATGCCCACCTGATTGAACAGTTCCACCACCTTTGCCGATGTCTTGCGGTCACACTTCCAAAGGGCAGACAGCTCAACGGTTGAGATGGCGAATTGCCCGATTGAGAGTGAAGCGGAGAAGCCTGTTTTCTGATAAACACTTGGCTTGGTGGATGCCATTGATACAAAAGTGTTGAAGGCGGTCATGCGGTGGAAGCCCTGCCTGTCATCCTTTAAGAAATCGAGCTGTTCCTTGGTCAGCAGGATTCCGTATTTTATGCTTTGGTTACTCATCTTGAAAAACTGGTTATAAGTGAAACGGATTACTCAGCAAAGAAAGAATGAATAGTTTCTCTTTCCCCTTTCGTAAAAAGTAGATTACATGATTCTCTTATCCGTCATGTCATTCTTCCCCATTAGGAATTTTCTCATCCTTGTCCCTCTTCATGGAGGCAGGCTTGTTCTTCTTGCTCTTCTGTAACATTGCCAAATGCGCCTCGAAGTCTGCCTGTTCCTCCTGAGTCAGTTCGTAAGGCTTATCCCATGAGCCACCTGACTCAATCCATTTTATAAGCTGGTCTTTGAAGAAGTAGAGTGTGTTCCCTCTCTTGTAGAATGGGATTCGTCTTTCAGATGTGTAAGCATATAGCGAAGAGACCTTCTTTCGGACGAAGGCGCTTGCCTCTCTGATGTCCATAAGAACATGGTCATTCTCGCACGGAGCATTGCCTATTCTCTGACCTATGTCATCAAGACGAGTCATCATCGTATTGACCTTGGTCAGAAGTTCGCCAACTGCATTGGGCAGCTGGTCGAACGATAACGATTTGTTTTCTTCCATTTGTTATCCTGATTATGTTATTCACTTATGTCTGATTACCCTCTCCCTTGGTTGGCATCTTGAGAGAGATACGTTCTGCCGCATCACGTTTGAGCTCGTCCACCACATCGGCATACACCTGAGTAGTGGCAAGATTGCTATGGGTAAGCAGCTTGCTCACGGTGTAGATGTCCGTTCCCTCTGCCAACTGCAAGGTGGCAAAGGTATGACGGAAGCAGTGGAAGGTGATGTGTTTCTCGATGCCGGAAGCCTTTATCCACGGTTTGAGATACAATGCCACTGTACTGTTCGTGAGGTTCTTGAACACCTGTCCAATTGCTCGCTCGCCACAGAGCTGCAGAGCCTCTTCGCTGATAGGCAGGATTGCAGCGGTGGAAGTCTTCTTGGTGATAATGTCCATTCCCCAGCCGCCATCAGCCAACTTGACTATGTTCTCCCACTGGAGTCTGATGCAGTCAGAGAGGCGAAGACCTGTGAGGCAGGAGAAGAGACCTGCACGGCGAAGGACATCACTCTTGCAAGGAGTCTGAGACAACTGCAACAACTCTTCCTTGGTGAGGAACTGCCGCTTGTTGCCATGAGCCTTGGCACGCACAAGTTTCTTGGCGATATTCTCTTTGAGCAGTCCGTCCTCGTATGCGATAGCAAGGATGCACTTCAACTTGGTAAGGTTGTTGTTGGCAGTCGTTCCCATCATGCGTTTGCCATTGTGCATACAGGCATCCGACAACAGGTAGTCGAGGAATCCCTGGCAGTACGGAACGGTAAGGTCGCAGAAGCGGCACTCGCCATGCGTGTAATTGTGGAAGTGCATGTAGGCGGTTGCCCAGTTCTGGCTGCTGCCACGCTCAATCATGAGGTTCTTGAAGTATTCCAAGAAACTCTCCTTGCCCTTGTTGCGGTCGAGGAAGCCATACTCCTCATTGATGATGGACTCAGTCCTGCGGCACTTGATGATTTCCGCTTTCTGAATCATACTTTTGTTGTACTCCTGCTGAAAGCGTTCAACAGGGTTGGTGTAGATGTAAAGACCAAGGTACTCCCTGCGTGAGAGTTTGCCTGTCTTCGGGTTGCGGATTGGAGGATAGAAATCCAGATAGAGGGAAGTCTGTCCGTTCTTGATAGGTCGTTTCCGCACAGTGACCTTTGTACAAATGTTCGTCATATAGTTATTCTTTTATTATTCTTACCGATGAGTATCTGTGGATGCGAATAGCCATGGTCGCAACGCTTTAACTCTCAAATCCGATGCAAAGTTAGATTGCCGTGAAAAGAGAAAAGCAAAGATGGCTTCAAATACAGCCAGAATTTAACCTGAATTTGCTTTTGAGTATGATTTTTCGCTCAAAATCGGACTATAAGCAGGTGCAGGATGCACTTTTTGTCTTATATCCGTTACTCCGTGTTGTGGGTTTGTTTCGACCGACATGGAAGGCTGTTTCATAGCATTTGTAATGGCATGGGTCGTATATGAGTTTGTTTGAACCAGCCCTTTACTTGTGTCTCACTTCCGCTTAGCCTTGGTCGAAGTACTGCTTTTCTCAGCCTTCTTGCGTGCAGCCTCCCAGTCTGCTTTCAGATAGTAGTTGGCTCTTCCGCCTTTGAACTTTCGGATTCTCACTCCATGAGACTCAGCAAATCTGCGTACCTGTGTCTTGCCCAATCCGTAGAGTTTCATGATGTCGAAGCAGGTGTACCAGTCATCGGAAATGTTCTTACCCTGCTCTTCATTATAAAGCCCGATAACCCTTTCCACGTCTTCCTTCTTGAAGCAGGTCGTTCCCCATGCGTGAACTGACTGGAGTTGGTAACGATTGCGGACTTCATAGAATCTGCCATACTTGATATTAAAGGTGCTCAACACCTCTGCCATCGTGTAATGGGTATCGTGTGTTACTCCATCAGGTGCTCTTTCACCAGCCCTGGGAGTCTTGCGACACTTTGCCGACTTGTTGACTGAGCCTGTCTCGGCATCTTTTAGCCTCTGTGCTTTCTTGGATGTTACTCCTTCTAACGATAAAGAAGAAGGGAGAACCACCTGATAACCTTGTCCCTTGGCTATTTCAAGAAGGTCTTGCAAATAGATCCTTGTCATGCGTGTACCTAAATTTACTGCTCTTAGCCTGCCTTGACGAATAAGACTGCGTACTGTCTTGACGCTGATGCTTACTGCCTGTGCTGTTTCCTCTACGGACATCAGCACAATTGGAATGCGAGTTGTAGTATTCATTTTTACCGTTATTTTTTGAATTTTGCAGTGACTCATGGGGGATGGTCCTTGATGGAAACTTTTAAGAGGAAACAAGGGGAGATAAGAGGAAATAAGAACCCTCATTAAGAACCGTGTGTCCCTCTGCCCATGGTACAACCGTGGTACAAAATTACTATAAACGGATGAAACTCGCAATAGGCGGTTGGAGCGTTATGTTAATGAATATGTATTGAAAATGAGCTATTTATGACGTTTCTCTAAGTTTTGTTTGGCGTTCTTTTCGATGCGTTTTAGTCCATATCATTTCTGGTGACCACTCCACGGCACTAAGTAAAAAAAACATAAAAACACTTTGTTTTTTTGGCTTTTTGCCCGCTTATTCGTAACTTTGTCCCCAAATGATAAATATCCGTGGATTATGATAATAAGTATAGCAAATCCAATTTACGACGCAGTCTTCAAATACATGATGGAAGACGTGCGGGTGGCAAAGACAATATTAAGTGCACTACTTCAAAAAGAGGTGGTGGAGGTGGATATGCGCAAGCATGAGTATACCAATGGCAGACACGATAAAATCTCTATGTTCCGCATTGACTTCGGGGCAAAGGTGCGTCAAGAGGACGGCAGTCTGAAACTTGTGCTCATAGAACTGCAAAAGACATGGCTGGAAACGGAGACTCTGCGTTTCCGCCAATATCTCGGCACCCAATATGCTAATCCTGACAACATAGACAAGGACAGTGGCTCCGACGGCTACGGCATACCCATGATAGCAGTGTATCTGCTCGGTCACCGCGTGGGCAACATCAAGGAGCCGGTGCTTTATGTAAGCCACAAATCGTATGACTATAACGGTAATGAGGTGACAGAAGGAATGCCAGACCCATTCGTAGAGAGCCTTACCCACGACAGTATCATTGTGCAAATACCTCTTTTGCACGGACGGGTGAACAACCGCCTGACAAAGGTGCTGAGCGTATTTGACCAGAAGAAGAAAAACAAAGACAATCATCAAGTTCTCAATGTCAACGAGGACGAATATATGGGTGACCGGGAGATGGAGCATATACTCCACCGGCTTCTATCAGCTGCTTCGGATGCGGAGCTCAGACAGGCAATGAATGTAGAGGACGAGTATTTCTCTGCCATCGAGAATAGAGACACAGCAATCATGATGCGCGACCAACGTATTGCAAAACAGGAGGCGCAGCTGGAGCAGAACAAGGCGCAGCTGGAGCAGAACAAGGCGCAGCTGGAGCAGAAAGATGCACAACTGGAACAGAAAGATGCGGCATTATTAGCTTCAGCTAAAGCAATGAAAGCGGCGGGAATATTACCTGAACAAATCTCTGTAATGACTACATTACCATTAGAAACAATAATGAAATTATAAACAAAAAGTAAATACCATTCCTCCAAGCACATGCTTGGGGGATTTTTTATATTTCTGCACCCAGCAGACAAATATAAGCAGTAAGACAAGAATTGTTAAAAATCATCACTCCATTTTACATTTCACGATTTCACTCGTCAAATAAGTAAAACGACAAACAAATGACAACAGACAACGACATAATACAGCTATGCAAAGCGGACATGGGCAAGGGATTTGCCCTGCTGGTGGACACTTACCAGCAAAAGGTCTACTGGCATATCAGGCGACTTGTGGTGAGCCACGAGGATGCCGAGGACTTGCTGCAGGAGGTATTTGTGAAGTCGTTTAAAAACTGGAAGTCATTCCGCGGAGACAGCAGCATAGGCACATGGCTCTACAGGATTGCAACCAACGAATGTATAACATTTATAAACAAGCAAAAGAACAAGGCTGTAGTAGAAAGCGGAAACAGTCAGGAATTAGCTCAGAAACTTGCCGGCGACAGCATGACCGACAGCTCCGACCACATAATCATGGCACTGCAGGAGGCTGTGCTAAAGTTGCCCGAGATGCAACGGATGGTGTTCAACATGCGATACTACGACGACATGAGCTATCAGGACATAGCCAACGTAACGGGAAGCAGCATGAGCGCGGCAAAGACCAACTATCACATTGCCAAGCAGAAAGTGACGGAGTATATTAAAAAGCTGTTCTGACAAAGAACGGACAAATTAAATAAAGAGAAGAGAGAGAAGAATGTATAACACGAAAAATGAGACTATTATGAACAACGATTTTAACATAGAGCAACTTAGCAGAAAGATGCCTTACACTGTGCCCGACAACTTTTTCGAGCAGTCACGCCAGAGGATTCTCGACGCTACAGTGAATGCAGAAACGGGAAAAAAGAAGCGCACAAGGCGAATGACGGTAATCATCACGTCAGTGGCAGCCATGGCGGCGGCAGTGCTCCTTGCAGTGTTTGCCGTTCAGCGCGAGATGCCCAATGACCCTCCAGCCATAACGGCAGCTGCCATGGATGCCCATGTGGATGACATGATTGAAAACATGAGCGACGAGGAACTGAACGTATGGGCAGAAAGCACAGACCCCGACATGTATCTGGCTTCTTATTAAGAGGAGTTAAGTGGAGTTAGGAGAAGTTAGAAGGAGTTAGGAAACAAATGTTTTTATTGAAATTAACAACCCAAATAAAAAAGGAAAAGATTATGAAAAAAATTATTATGATTATCGCCGCAACAATAATTCAGATTGCGGCTTTCGCTGCCACACCGCAGCAATGTCAATGTCCCAACCCTGAGCTGCAAAAAGAAGCAGAAAAGCAGGCACAGCAGAGAATGAAAAAAGCTGCTGAACGGCAAGAACATCAGATAAAGTTTGTGGTAAACATGCTGAAGCTCGACGATGCCACTGCCGCCAAGTTCACCCCCATCTACAGGGAATACATCAAGGCGAAGAGCGACCTGCGCCGCAACGGTATGAAAAACCGCCGTCCGCAAAAAGGCAATATCACCGATGCCGAGGCAGCAAAGATTGTGAAGGAACGCCTTAATGCAAGCCAAAAAATACTCGACATCCGTGAGAAGTATTACAATAAGATGGCTAAGGTAATCACCCCCACACAGCTGCTCAAAATATACGACATGGAACAGAACTTCGACAACAAGATGCGCAGCATGTGGGGCAACCGCACACAAGGCAAGCGTCAGGGAGCAGGGGCACACCATCCAGGACCACACCGTCAGGGAAACAAGCGTACAGCACAACAGGAAAAATAAAAAATACCCTACAAAACAAAATAATATATAAAATGTGAAAACCGTGCGTCGGACATTTCCGGGAAACCTGAATGCCGACGCATTTTTTATGAATAAGAAACTGCCACATATAGAAAAAGACAAAAGTGTTTGGAGATTTAAAGGAAAATTTGTATATTTGCAGACTAATTTATAAACAAAAACGCCGAATGATGAACAGTAAACAATGTAAAGCTATCATTTCCAAACACATAATAGTGATGGTGTGGGTGGCGGCAATGATTATGCCCACAACCGTGCAGGCGGCATTCACACCCACGGCATACTACACCATGGACGGTACAGACATGGAGGAGACATCGGCAATAAACGATGCCGAGGCTCCGCTAAAGGTCACATTCAAGGCAAATCCCGACAATATCGGGGAAGGTGAGATGCCAGCATACGAATGGAGATTTACCAAGAGCGGTGAAACATCGCCTTTCCTTATAAGATATGAGCAGGACACCGAGTTTGAGTTTATGGAATCGGGCACATACACCGTGGAGCTGTACACGGGCAACGATGTGGCTGAGGGCAGCATCACCGTGAGCATCAGCGCAAGCAAATTAGAGATGCCAAACGCATTCTCACCCAACGGTGACGGTATAAACGACATATACAAGGCAAAGAGCAACCACCGGAGCATTGTGGAGTTTCATGCCTATATCTTCAACCGCCGCGGAGTGAAGCTGTATGAGTGGACCGACATCAACGACGGATGGGACGGCACATACAAAGGCAGTCAGGTGAAAGACGGAGTGTATTTCGTACTGGTGAAGGCAAAAGGTGCCGATGGAAGAAAATATGAGATAAAGCGCGACGTCAACATACTGCGCGACTATATCGAGACTTCCACACCTACAAACTGAAAAAACAAAAACAGAAAAGAGGATCAATGAGACAGGACGACAAGATAAACGTGTACGGCGCAAGGGTTCACAATCTGAAAAACATCGATGTGGAGATACCACGCGGCAGCCTTACCGTAATAACAGGACTGAGCGGCAGCGGAAAGTCATCATTAGCGTTCGACACAATATTTGCAGAGGGACAGAGAAGATATATCGAGACTTTCTCGGCTTACGCCCGTAACTTCCTTGGAGGTATGGAACGTCCCGATGTGGACAAGATTACGGGACTAAGCCCAGTAATCAGCATTGAACAGAAGACCACCAACCGCAATCCGCGAAGCACCGTGGGCACCACTACTGAGATTTACGACTATATGCGTCTGCTCTACGCCAGGGCTGGCCGTGCCTACAGCCATGCCTCGGGTATGGAGATGGTGAAATACACTGCCGAACAGGTGCTGCAGATGATTCTTAAGGAGTATGACGGCAAGAAGATTTATATTCTTGCCCCACTGGTGCGCAGCCGTAAGGGACACTACCGTGAGCTGTTTGAGAGCATGCGCCGCAAAGGCTACCTGAATGTAAGGGTGGACGGCGAGGTGACAGAGATTACCCGCGGCATGAAGGTGGACAGATACAAGAACCACAACATAGAGGTGGTGATTGACCGCCTGAAAGTGGAGGCAAAGGATGAGGACCGCCTGCGCAAGAGCGTTGACACGGCAATGAAGCAGGGCGACGGACTGATGATGGTAATCGACGCCGCCACCGACGAGGCAAAGCATTTCTCAAGACGGCTGATGTGTCCCGTGACGGGAATTTCCTACAGCGACCCTGCGCCAAACAACTTCTCGTTCAACTCGCCGCAAGGAGCGTGTCCGCGCTGTAAAGGCTTAGGGCGCATAAACCAGATTGACATGGACAAGGTGATGCCCGACCGCAAGCTGAGCATATATGCCGGAGGCATCCTGCCATTGGGAAAATACAAGAACCAGATGATTTTCTGGCAGATAGACTCCATTCTGCACAACCACGACTGCACGCTGAAGACTCCCATCGAGGAGATTCCCGAGGAGGCAATGAACGAGATTCTCTATGGCACAGTGGGCAACGTAAAGGTGGACAAGGAACTGACACACACCACCAACGACTGGTTTGCGCCCTTCGACGGAGTGGTGAAATACATAAAGAACGTTATCGACAACGATGACAGTGCCGATGCCAGGAAGTGGAGCGAGCAGTTTCTTGCCGAATGCACCTGTCCTGAATGCGGCGGCAAGCGCCTCAACCGCGAGGCTCTGTCGTACAGAATATGGGACAAGAACATCAGCGAGCTTGCCGACATGGACATCAGCGAGCTGCGCAGCTGGACCGACGAGGCGGAGAAGCATCTTGACCCGCAACAGAAGAAGATAGCAGCAGAGATACTGAAGGAGATACGCACGAGGCTTGACTTCCTGCTGGAGGTGGGACTCGACTACCTGTCGCTCAATCGTGCCTCGGCAACACTGTCGGGCGGCGAGAGCCAGCGCATAAGACTGGCCACACAGATAGGCTCACAGCTTGTGAACGTGCTCTACATCCTCGATGAGCCGAGCATCGGTCTGCACCAGCGCGACAACGAAAAACTGATAGCCTCGCTGCGCAACCTCCGTGACATAGGCAACACAGTGATAGTGGTGGAGCACGACAAGGACATGATGCTTGCCGCCGACTACATCGTGGACATCGGTCCCAAGGCGGGGCGCAAGGGCGGCGAAGTTGTGTTCCAGGGCACACCCGAGCAGATGATGAGCCAGCACACCATCACAAGCCAGTATCTCAGCGGTGAGCGCGAGATTGAAATTCCAGCCACAAGGCGCAAGGGCAACGGCAAGAGCATCTGGCTGAGAGGCTGCCGCGGCAACAACCTGAAGAATGTTGACGTGGAGCTGCCATTGGGCAAGCTGACAGTGGTGACGGGAGTGAGCGGCAGCGGAAAGTCGACACTGATAAACGAGACTCTGCAGCCCATACTCTCAAAGCATTTCTACAGGTCGCTGAAGGAGCCTATGCCCTACGACAAAATTGAGGGACTGGACAATATAGACAAGGTAGTGAACGTGGACCAGAGTCCGATAGGCCGCACACCGCGCTCAAATCCGAGCACCTACACGGGAGTGTTTGCCGACATACGTTCAATGTTCGTCAACCTGCCCGAGGCAAAAATCCGCGGCTACAAGCCGGGGCGCTTCTCGTTCAACGTGAAGGGCGGCCGCTGCGAGACCTGCGGCGGCAACGGCTACAAGACCATCGAGATGAACTTCCTGCCCGACGTCATGGTGCCCTGCGAGGAGTGTCACGGCAAACGCTACAACCGTGAGACCTTGGAGGTGAGATATAAGGGAAAGTCGATTGCCGACGTGCTCGACATGACCATCAATCAGGCTGTGGAGTTCTTTGAGAACGTGCCCGACATTCTGCGCAAGATAAAGACGTTGCAGGACGTGGGACTGGGTTACATCAAACTGGGACAGCCCTCCACAACCCTGTCAGGCGGTGAAAGTCAGCGTGTGAAACTTGCCACCGAACTGAGCAAGAAGGACACGGGCAAGACTATGTACATCCTCGATGAGCCGACAACGGGACTGCACTTTGAGGACATAAAGATATTGATGGATGTGCTGAGCCGTCTCACCGACCGCGGCAACACTGTGGTGGTGATTGAGCACAACCTCGACGTGATAAAAATGGCAGACTACATCATCGACATGGGACCGCAAGGCGGCAGAGGCGGCGGCACGGTGATGGCAACAGGTACTCCTGAGGAAGTGGCAAAAAGCGGCAAGGGAGTGACTGCGAGATTTATTGAGGAAACGCTAAGGAAATGAAGAATGAAGAGTGAAGAATGAAGAATCCTAATCCTCCTACCCTTCCTACAATTCTTACTCTTCCTACCCCTCCTAAACTAAAAAAAGAACTATGGAATTTATCGAAATAAAAGGTGCAAGGGTCAACAACCTGAAGAATGTCAGCGTAAAGATACCGCGCAACAAGATGGTGTGTATAGCTGGAGTGAGCGGCAGCGGCAAGTCGTCGCTGGCGTTCGACACCCTCTATGCCGAGGGGCAGCGCCGCTATGTGGCGAGCCTCAGCTCGTATGCACGGCAGTTTCTCGGCAGAATGAACAAGCCCGAATGTGACTTCATCAAGGGCATTCCGCCGGCAATAGCCATAGAGCAAAAGGTGATAAGCCGCAATCCGCGAAGCACCGTGGGCACCACCACCGAGATATACGAATATCTGCGGCTGCTATATGCACGCATAGGCAAGACCATATCGCCGGTAAGCGGTCAGGAGGTGAAGAAACACACCACCGAGGACATTGTTAGATGCACCGAGCAGTATGGCGAGGGAGTGAAGTTCATGGTGCTTGCACCAATACGCATACCCGAGGGGCGCACTCTCACCGACCAGTTGGGAATGTACATACAGCAAGGCTATTCAAGAGTGATGGCGGGCAGCGACCTTACCCGCATCGATGACCTTCTTGAGGCAGACACTCTGCCGGAGCCGTCAAGCATCTGGCTGGTGATTGACCGCATGAGCGTTGACAGCTCTAAGGATGCCGTTGCCCGACTTGTGGACTCGGCTGAGACTGCCATGTTTGAGGGCAACGGACGTATGCGGCTCGTATTCCTGCCGTCGATGATCACTCACGACTTCAGTACACGCTTCGAGGCCGACGGCATGACATTCCAGGAACCCTGCGACCAGATGTTTGCATTCAACTCGCCCATGGGTGCCTGTCCCGAGTGTCAGGGATTCGGCAAGGTGATGGGCATCGACGAGAAGCTTGTGATACCCAATCCGCAGCTTTCGGTTTACGACGGTTGCGTGGTGTGCTGGCACGGTGAGAAGATGGGACAATGGAAGGATGAGTTCTGCCGCAGGGCAGCTGCCGACAAGTTCCCTATATTCGAGCCTTACTGCAATCTCAGCCAGAAGCAGAAGGACATGCTGTGGCACGGACTGCCGTCCGACCGCCGGCGCGCCAAGGATGAGCGGGTGTCGATTGACGACTTCTTCGACATGGTGAAAGCCAACCAATACAAGATACAGTACAGGGTGATGATGGCACGCTACAAGGGCAAGACGACATGCCCGGTATGCCACGGCACGCGGCTGAAAAAGGAAGCCACCTACGTGAAAATCGGAGGGTATAGCATAACCGACCTTGTGGAAATGCCGATAGAAAGGTTGGGCAAATGGTTTGAGCAACTGGAGCTCACCGACCACGAGCAGCAGATAGCCAAACACCTACTGAAAGAGATTACCACAAGACTGCAATTCATTAACGATGTGGGACTTGGCTACCTCACTCTCAACCGTCTGTCGAACTCACTGTCAGGCGGCGAGAGCCAGCGCATCAACCTCACCACATCATTAGGCAGTCCGCTCGTGGGGTCGCTCTACGTTCTCGATGAGCCAAGCATTGGTCTGCACAGCCGCGACACCCAAAGACTGATAAAGGTGCTGCACGAGTTGCGCGACATAGGCAACACCGTGGTGATAGTGGAGCACGACGATGAGATAATGCGGGCTTGCGACTATCTGATTGACGTGGGACCAGATGCGGGACGATTAGGCGGTGAGATTATGTTTGAGGGCGACACTGACAGTATAAATCAGGCTACACCTGATAAGTTCCCGCTGAGCCACACCGTGAGGCATCTTGCACGCACCGAGGTGATTGAAGTGCCCAAGAGCCGCCGTCCGTGGAACATGGCGGTGACTATAAAGGGTGCAAGGATGAACAACCTGAAAGGCTGCAACGCCAGCATACCGCTCAACGTGATGACCGTGGTGACGGGAGTGAGCGGCAGCGGCAAGTCAAGTCTCATAAAGGGTATACTCTACCCTGCCCTGAAGCGTCATATCGGTGAGGTGTGCGAGGCTCCCGGCGAGTATGCTGCGCTGGAGGGCGACTACAAGGCAATAAAGCATGTGGAGTTTGTCGACCAGAACCCTATAGGCAAGAGCACACGCTCAAATCCTGCCACCTACGTGAAGGCATACGATGCCATACGCGACCTGTTCGCATCGCAGCAACTTGCCGAACAGATGGGATTCACATCGCAGTACTTCTCGTTCAACACCGACGGCGGGCGTTGCGAGCAGTGCAAGGGTGCCGGCGAGATAACGGTTGAGATGCAGTTCATGGCGGACCTTGTATTGGAGTGCGACAGCTGTCACGGCAAGCGTTTCAAGCACGACATCCTTGAGGTTAGGTTTGCCGGCAAGAATATCAGCGACGTGCTCGACATGACCATCAACGAGGCAATGGAGTTCTTCACCGAGCACAATCAGCCCACCATCACCCGACGGCTGAAGACGCTGCAGGATGTGGGACTGGGCTACATCAAACTGGGACAAAGCTCATCCACCCTTTCAGGAGGTGAGAACCAGCGTGTGAAATTAGCATATTTCATCGGTCAGGAGAAGCAGGAGCCTACGATGTTCATCTTCGACGAGCCGACCACCGGCCTGCACTATCACGACATCAAGCGTCTACTGTCTTCGTTCGACGCGCTCATCAGCCGCGGTCACACCATACTTATAATAGAGCACAACCTTGACGTGATAAAATGCGCTGACCACATCATCGACATGGGTCCCGACGGCGGCGACCGAGGAGGCAACATCGTTTGTTGCGGCACGCCAGAGGACATCTGCAAATGCAAGGAAAGCCTCACGGGCAAATATCTCACTCAACACTCCTAATCCTCCCAACATTCCTACCCCTCCTACCATTCATAAAAAAGAAAAGCTATGAACAAGGAAACCATAAGAACCCGCCTAAAAAACAGTCCAGCGCTGAAACGCATGCTCGACCTGCTGATAATGAACCAGCGCGATGCCCGTCCCCGCTGGTACATACGCCTGCTTGCGCCGCTCTATCAGCAGCGCGGCAGGGGCAGCAAAATCTACGGCAGCGTGAGAATGGACACCCCACCCTACCGCAAGTTTGTCTTAGGACGTCGCAGTGTGGTGGAATCGTTCTGCTGCATCAACAACGCCGTGGGCGATATCATTATCGGCGACAACACCCGCATAGGGCTCCACAGCACCGTGATTGGTCCCGTGGAAATTGGCAGCAACGTCAATCTGGCGCAGGGAATTGTAGTCACAGCCCTCAACCACAACTTCACCGACTGCACCAAGCGCATTGACGAGCAGGGCGTTTCAACCGCCAAAGTCACCATCGGCAACAATGTGTGGATAGGAGCCAACGCCACCGTCCTGCCCGGAGTCACCATCGGCAATCACTGTGTGGTGGCAGCTGGCGCCGTGGTCACAAAAGATGTGCCTCCCTACAGCCTCGTGGGCGGTGTGCCTGCTAAAATACTGAAAAAGCTGAAAGAATAGTAGGCACAGATTACACTCATGTTTATCTTTAACGTCTTGCGTGTCCGCAATGCCTTCTCATTTCACGTATATGCTTCTCGTGCTGCTTCTGCATCTTTTTTATGTGTTTGCGGCATGTCTTGCAAGTCTTGTTGTTTGCGGCTCTCCATGACCTGTTGTGACATTTGCAGCGGCAGTGGCGTGCATGATCCATATAACACTTTTGTTCTATGCTCACATGACATTTTCTGTCACGGTGTGTGTAGTTGTTTCCACTGGTCGACACCACTATCGTAAGCATCATTACCATCATCATCATTATTTTCTTCATAACGTTCATTTTTTATGGTTAATACTTTTTGTCTTATTTTCACTGCAAAGGTACAGCTAAATAACGATGTGGCAAAAAGAAAATGCCTAAATGGCGGTAGGATTTTTCCTAATCACATGGGAATTTCCCCATTTGTCTAAATCCTTAAGACCAGTTCTTATTTTACTCAAACTCGTCTGTCCAATACTCAAGATTGCTACCATCTTCGTATTTGTCACGGCTGTATGTTATGCTCGAGCATATTATCAGCTGCGGTTCTATCTTTATCACCGTCATTTCCGGTTTCACGTATTTATTCTTTGTCGTTGTCATTTTATTGTTTATTTTAGCTGTTATACATTATTTCACTATCACCTTTCTGCCGTTCTTTATCACCAAGCCCTTGTAGTCGGCTCCGACGCGCTGCCCCTGCAGGTTATACGCCGGTGCCTCCGTGTCACCGTCAGCATCGCTTTTGATGGTGCTTATACCCGTGGTTCCGTCGCCGTCGAACTTCACCGACAGGCTGGCTGGCGCTCTGCCTGCTACTTTTGCAGGCAGTTTCAGATAGGCGCGGCAGGCATCGACTTTAGCATTCTCGCCGGCTTTCTTGAATTTACCATCAGCCCATCCGTAGTAAATGCCTGCATCTGCTTCATCTTTAGTAAACGTCTTTTTCTCATAAACGCCGATGAATCGCCCGTTTGCATCAGCATCCGTTTCATTATTTGTTTCATTATCTATCTGGGCTTCCCCCTGCGTTGTATTGGGTTCAACTGTTATGCCGCCATCTATTACTATAGTTCCGCTCTCCTTGGGTTTAAATAAATAAGGTGTATTGACTGTTGTTGTTGCATCAGTAAGTTCATTAAACGTCACAGTTCCGTTGTCATATCCTCCGTAAGTGTAGAATGTGCCGTAAGCCTTGGCATCGGCATCCATTGTAAACGGCAGATAAAGCGTATGTGGATTACCTGCAACGAAATCGCGGTTGATTGTTATTTTCTCTGCCGTAAAGCCGTATGGAACGCTCAGCAGGAGCTGGTTGTTCTTTGTGCCATCATAGTCAATCACAAGATGCTTGCAAATTTCGCCCACAACAACATTCTCCATGTTTTCATCCACTCCCGTTGTTCCTTCTGGAACGTATGTCAGAGGACGATAAGAACCTAATTCTGTTTTTATTTTTGAGAAATCAATGTTAGCAACTTCGCACTTAGACATATCCAATAATCTTAGGGAATTACAACCACCAAACATATAAAGTGTATATCCATCTGCCACCTTTAAAGTATTGAAATCTGCGCCAAATATAATAGATCCCAGAGAATTACAGCCGTTAAACATGGATTTCATATCTGTCACTTTTCCGGTGTTGAAATTGCTGAGGTCAAGAGACTCCAAACTGCCGCAACCGTAAAACATGGATTGCATTACTTCCACTTCTGATGTGTTTAGATTTTCAATGCCTTCTATTCTTGCAATATTTTTAAAATCATAAAACCAGTTATGACAACTCTTTACCTGAATGTCTGCAAAACTTTTTTCAAACACAACTTTAGTAATCTGGAGTCTTTCAGTCCCGTTGTACCACCAGTCGGGAGTCTGTGTCGAGTTCGTCACTTTATCTCCCGACCATACTTGGGTTATAGTTGGACCATCTTCAGAAAGTTTGTTGCCAATCGCTAAAGTTGAAGAACTACACAGGAAGCGCATCGAATTGTCATTGCATAGCACAGCATAGGGCGTATTCTCTGCCCAAATGTTTCCCGTCGCCACGGTCAGCAATACCATTACTGCCAGAAGTAATTTTTGTTTCATAAAAATTGTTTTTGTTTGTAATTTTAATATGCTTCCGCGACCTCCCTGCATCGGCTAAAATTTCAAACTTTTTGCTGTTTCGGCTATATACAAAAAAGCATGGAGACCGTACAATTGCCCGCTCCACGTCTTGAGGCTTCTCGCATTGCCCATCTAAGTTGAACGAGCAACGCAAGACCCCACGCCGATGTGTTTATATAATTATCCCTATACACTCAAAGCACACACCGTATATATTAATATAGGTGTATGTACACAAGCGTAAAGGGATGCCTATAAAAACATCCCATGAGCATCTACCGTTGCTAAGTTCTGACTTAGATTGAAACTTTGCGAGAATTTCAAGACGTCAAAACAAAGCGCATGTAAACGCCTTTCCGTAAATAGTAATCCCCTCCCACCCGAAAGTGCCGCAAAAAAGGAAGTTTAGCTCCTAATCATTGGCTCCGGCGTAGGTGTACCACTTTCCTCCAGGGTGTTGTCAGGCTGACGTTTCAGCACTTCCCACAAAGAATAAGCCGGTACTCCGAGAATCGACTGCAAAGATAGGAAAAAATATTGAGAACACAAAATTTTCATAAATATTTTTTTGTGTTTGGTATTGGCTGATGCAAAAACGGCGAATTAGAAATCTAAAACGGCGATTGACGACTCTAAATCGGCGATTCGCGACTCTAAATGATTGATTTACGATTCTGAACGTATCGTTTAGGAAGCTGAACGTATCGTTTAGGAAGCTAAACTCAACGTTTAGAAAAAAAAATATCGCGCATAACCATACACCCATACACCTTTTACACTTAATGTGCTTATATATAAAATGTTAAGCGGTGTATGATTGCGGTTCAAACATACACCAAACATACACCAAACATACACCAAACATACACCAAACATACACCCGTTTTACTCACTGTATTTCAGCGATTTAGCCCCAAAAGGTGTAGGGGTGTATGGTTGATACCTAAAAATCGTCGCCAAACAAATTGAGGGACAGGTCGACAGCGGGGGATTCGGGCTGTTCTTCCTCTTCGGGTTGCGGGGCAACCAAGGCATCGAAATCTATTGTGAGCTGCCCGTACAGCGAGAGTTTGTCGGGATTGATGCGGTAATAGCCGCGCAGGGGTGCCTGCTCGATGACACTGGATGAGGATTTTGACAGACGGAGAACTATCTGCTGCACCTCGGCATATACGGCATCGTAGTCGGGAGAATCGAAAAAGGTGTTGTGGCTGTTGTAAACGTGCGTGGCAAGTTTACCCAGCTTCATCCCGTTTTCGCCCGCCTGAGCAAGGACACGTATTATATCTTCGGTGCTGACCATTTTACTCCCAATTTAATCTCACATGAAAGCCGGTGATTATAAAACCACCGGCTCTTCACATTTACTTTATTGTGTAGATAATTATTATGCCAAAGCAAGTTTATCCTCTACAGCAACAACTTTGCCTTCCTTGAGAAGCCAGCCAATGCCGAGGTAAGTTTCCTCAGTGCTGATTTTTGCAGCCTTGGCTATCTCAGCCACAGACATTGCCACACCTGCCGCAGCGAGTGCCTGATAAACATCACCAGCCTTGAAACCTACAACCTCTGCTGTGAGATCTGTTGTAGCCTTAGCTGCACATTTCTTTGTTGCGCACTTCTTTGCCGGTGCCTTCTCTGCTACTGCCTTTGTCTTTGCTGCTGTAGCCTTTGTTGTTTTCTTTTCTGCCATTTTTTAAATCTTTAAATAATCACTTTGTTTTTCTGAATACAAATTCGAGTGCAAAAGTACGATTATTTTTACAAGTGGCAAAACTTTTTAAAGAAAATATCAACATTTTTTGACACGAAAAACGTTGACACACGCTTTTTTTGACGTATGTCAACGTTTTTGACTATTTGTTGTAACTTATTTCAAGCAGACTTTGAGCTGTAATTCGTCAAGTTGTTTCTCATCGATAGCACCGGGGGCATCGAGCATGACATCGCGCCCAGAGTTGTTTTTGGGGAATGCAATGCAGTCGCGGATGGAGTCGAGACCAGCCATGATGCTAACGAAACGGTCGAGACCGAAGGCGAGACCTGCATGAGGCGGCGCTCCATACTTGAAGGCATTGATGAGGAATCCGAACTGTGCCATAGCCTTCTCGGGAGTGAAGCCGAGAATCTTGAACATCTTCTCCTGCAGCTTGCCGTCGTGGATACGCAGTGAACCTCCACCCACTTCGATGCCGTTGCAAACAAAGTCGTAAGCCATTGCGCGCACCTGCTCGGGATGCTCGTCGAGCAACGGAATGTCGGCAGGATTAGGCATTGTAAACGGATGGTGGGTTGCCATGAGACGCTGCTCTTCATCGCTCCATTCAAACAACGGGAAGTCGACAATCCACAGACAAACGAACTTGTTCTTGTCGCGCAGACCGAGACGGTCGCCCATCTCAAGACGCAGCGAGCAGAGCTGTACACGGGTCTTGTTGGCATTATCGCCGCTGAGTATCAGCACAAGGTCGCCGTTGTTTGCACCCATCTTTTCTTTCACAGCGGCAAGGTCGTCGGCGGTGTAGAACTTGTCGACGCTCGACTTCACCGTTCCGTCCTCATTATACTTTATATATACAAGCCCCTTTGCGCCTATCTGCTGGCTCTTCACAAAGTCGGTGAGCTGGTCGAGCTGCTTGCGGGTGTAGTTGGCACAGCCGGGCACGCAGATACCGCCGATATATTCGGCATCGTCGAACACCTGGAACTTGCCGAGCTTCAGCACGTCCATCAGCTCCACAAACTCCATGCCGAAACGCAGGTCGGGCTTGTCGCTTCCGAAACGGCGCATTGCCTCGTGCCATGTCATCTGCTGCAGCTTGGGCAGCTCCACGCCGCGTATCTCCTTGAACAGATGGCGTGCAAGCTCCTCGAATATGTCAATCACATCGTCCTGGTCAACAAACGACATCTCGCAGTCAATCTGTGTGAACTCAGGCTGACGGTCGGCGCGCAGGTCCTCGTCGCGGAAACACTTGGCTATCTGGAAATAACGGTCGAAGCCGCTCACCATCAGCAGCTGCTTCAGTGTCTGCGGACTCTGCGGCAGAGCGTAGAACTGTCCCGGATTCATGCGGCTGGGCACCACAAAGTCGCGCGCTCCCTCAGGTGTGGACCCTATAAGTATAGGTGTCTCTACCTCGATGAACTGTTTATTGTCAAGGAAGTTGCGTATGAGAATGGTCATGCGGTGGCGCAACTCAAGATTCTTGCGCACAGCCTGACGTCGAAGGTCGAGATAGCGGTATTTCATACGTATGTCGTCGCCGCCGTCGGTATTATCCTCGATGGTGAACGGAGGTGTGGCGCTCTCGCTGAGCACGTTAAGCTCGCTGGCAATAATCTCAATGTCGCCGGTAGGCATATTGGCATTCTTGCTCTCACGCTCACTAACCTTACCCTTAACCTGAATGCAAAATTCACGTCCCAGCTTGTTGGCACGCTCACACAGCCCTGCGTCAACAGCCTCGTTGAACACCAACTGGGTTATGCCATAACGGTCGCGGAGATCTACAAAGGTCATTCCGCCCATCTTTCTGCTACGCTGCACCCATCCGGCAAGTGTCACCTCTGTGCCGGCATCGCCGATGCGCAACTCTCCACATGTCTTACTTCTATACATAATTATATTTTCATTTAAATTTTATTCCGAAATGCAAAATTACATTAATTTGCAGAAATGACAAAATAAAATGATAAAATTTATTTTTTTTTATATTTAGAACGGCAGCGGACCGTTGTCTGCCGGCGGCGGCATCTCTCCTCCAAAAGTGCCGTATGTATCGATTGGCTCAGGTGAGCCGCCATTTACACGGCTGCCCATAATCTCGCCCTCCTGCCCGTCGTCGCTCTTGCGCCGCTTGAAGCTGTGCTCATCGGGATTCTCAAAACGCGTGAACTCGCCGCGGAATGTCAACAGCACATCGCCCGTGCTGCCCTTACGGTGCTTGGCAATGATAATCTGCGCCATGCCGTGAAGGTCGCGGCCCTTCTCATCCTCAAAGATATGATAGTACTCCGGGCGGTGAACGAACATCACCATGTCGGCATCCTGCTCAATGGCTCCCGACTCACGCAGGTCGCTCAGCTGCGGGCGCTTCCCCTCCAGTCCGTCGCGGCCCTCCACTCCACGGTTCAACTGACTCAGCGCAATGATTGGAATGTCGAGCTCCTTGGCAAGTCCCTTGAGCGACTGCGAAATCTTTGCCACCTCCTCCTGTCGGCTGTTGAAGCGCATGCCGCTGGCATTCATCAGCTGCAGGTAGTCAATCATGATTATCTTCACGCCGTGCTCGCGCACCAGACGGCGTGCCTTTGTGCGGAGCTCGAACACCGACAGTCCCGGTGTCTCGTCGACATAGAGCGGTGCTCCGAGCAGGTCGTTCACCCTCTTGTCGAGCCTCTCCCACTCGTCGGGCTGCAGCTGTCCGTTGAGGATTCGGCTGCCGGCAATCTCGCAGACGTTTGACATAAGTCGGTTAACCAGCTGCACGTTGCTCATTTCAAGCGAGAAGAACGCAATAGGCACCTGATAATCACATGCAATGTTTTTTGCCATTGACAGCGCAAACGAGGTCTTACCCATTGCCGGACGCCCGGCAATGATAATGAGGTCGGACGACTGCCATCCGCTGGTTTTCTTGTCAAGCTCGCGATATCCCGTTGGCACACCCGTCATACCGCTCTTGTTGGCGGCAGCCTTCTGAATGGTCTCTATAGCCTGGCGCACCACGGGGTCAATCTGGGTGTAGTCCTTCTTCATGTTTGCCTGCGAGATGGTGAACAGGTCGCTCTCGGCACGCTGCATCAGCTCGTCGATGTCGTTGGTCTCGTCGAACGCCTCGGTCTCAATGCTTCCGGCAAACGAAATCATCTGGCGTGCCAGCGACTTGCGCGCAATAATTCTTGCATGATACTCCACGTTTGCCGATGACGACACGCGGTTACTCAGCTCCGCTATATACATAGGACCGCCGATATCTTCCAAGTCGCCGTTTTTTGCCAGCTGGTCGGTGACGGTTACAACGTCTACAGGGTTTTCCTTCAGGCTAAGGTCCTGAACAGCCTGATAAATCTTTGAGTGTCGTTGTTCGTAAAAACTGTCCACACGCAGAATCTCGCCCACAATGGCGTAAGCGTCTCTGTCTATCATCAGTGCGCCCAGCACCAGCCGCTCTGCCTCAACGTCCTGCGGCTGCAAGCGTGCATAGGCAATATCCTGCTGTGCGGCACGGCGCGATGTGCGGCGTGTTCCCTTATTCTGATTTTGTTCCGGCATATATATATAAATATGTATCTTTTAGTATTCTTTCAGCGACTTTGCAATTTGCATAGGCAAAGTGGTTGCAAAATTACAATCTTTTTTCGACATAGCCAAAAGAAAGACCAAAAACATTAACTGCATATATAAAAAAACGGGAGAGGCAGTCCGAAAAGCCTGTCGCTGCTTACATTATGTCACGATTTTAGGCACGGATTACACGGATTTCACTGATAAGATAAATAATAAAACCGTGAAATCCGTGTAATCCGTGCCTAAAAGAAAGAGCGACAAACGTTCTCGGACAATCTGCCTCCCTTTTACTCCTCTTTTATTTATTTGCAAGTGCAAGCCTTCTTCTTGAGCTTATCCACGTAAGCATCGATGCTTGCCACAGCCACAATGTTCACGACATCGCGCACAGAGCACTCGAAGTCGGTGAAGTGGATAGGCTTGTTGAGTCCCATCTGGATAGGACCGATAATCTCCACGTCGGGGTCGATTGCCTGCAGCAGCTTGTATGCACCGTTGGCACTCGACAGGTTGGGGAAGATGAGCGTGTTGACATCCTTGCCGTTGAGCTTTGAGAACGGATATTTCTCATCGCGCAGATGCTTGTTGAGCGCAAAGTTCACCTGCATCTCACCGTCGATGGCAAGATCGGGGAACTCTCTCTGCATGTTCTCCACAGCCTTGTGAACCTGCACAGGGCTTCCGCTCTCTTCAGTTCCGAAGTTGGAGTAGCTCAACATGGCTATCACGGGTTTATCGTTGAAGAACTCCACAGTGTACTTGCTCAGCTTGGCAATGTCGGTGAGCACCTCGGCATCAGGATGACGGTTGATGAGCGTATCGGCAATATAATATGTACCCTTGCTTGAGTTGAGGATGTGCATTGTGCCGAAGCTCTTATGCCCCTCACGTATGCCAATAACCTCCTTAGCCACCTTGATGGTGTTTGAATATTTGGTATAAAGACCAGTGATGAAAGCATCAGCCTCGCCAGTCTCCACCATCATCATGCCGAAATAGTTGCGCTCAAACATCTTGTCGTTTGCCTCCTGCACGGTGTAGCCCTGACGCTGGCGCTTGGCAGCAAGAATCTGCGCATAACGCTCACGGCGCTCAGCCTGATTGTCATGGCGCAGGTTTACCACCTCAATGCCTTCGAGACTCAAGTCGAGGCTCTTTGCAAGTTTCTCTATGCGCTCATCGTTACCGAGAAGTATCGGCTGACAGATACCCTCAGCCTTTGCCTGCACGGCAGCCTTGAGCATTGTGGGGTGGATACCCTCGGCAAACACCACGCGCTGCGGATGTTTCTTGGCTGTTTCCTGCAACTGCTGTGTGAGCTTGGTCTCCTGCCCCATCATCTCACGGAGCTGGTTCTTGTAAGCATCCCAGTCGGTGATGGTCTTACGCGCCACACCGCTGTCGATGGCTGCCTTTGCCACAGCGGCACTAACCTCAGTGATAAGGCGTGGGTCAACTGGTTTCGGTATGAAATACAGAGGACCAAACGACAGGTTGTTCACCTGATATACATCGTTCACCACATCGGGAACAGGCTGTTTGGCAAGGTCGGCGATGGCGTGAACAGCAGCCAGCTTCATCTCTTCGTTGATGGCTGTGGCACTAACGTCAAGCGCACCACGGAATATGTACGGGAAACCTATTACATTATTTATCTGATTAGGATAGTCGGAACGGCCAGTAGACATGAGCACGTCGGGACGGCTTGCCATGGCATCCTCGTAGGAAATCTCGGGCACAGGGTTGGCAAGAGCAAACACAATAGGATCCTTTGCCATTGAGCGGACCATGTCCTGAGTGAGCACATTGCCCTTCGAAAGACCAACAAAAACATCGGCATCCTTAACAGCCTCCTCCAGAGTATGGACGTCGCGGCGGTCGGTGGCAAACAACTTTTTCTGCTCAGTTAGGTTTGGACGGTCGCTGGTGATAACGCCCTTTGAGTCGAGCATCACCACATTCTCACGCTTGGCTCCAAGAGCACAATAGAGTTTGGTGCAGCTGATGGCTGCAGCTCCGGCACCGTTAACGACAATCTTCACTTTCGCTATATCCTTACCGTTCACCTCAAGGGCATTCTTCAGTCCGGCAGCACTGATGATGGCAGTGCCGTGCTGGTCGTCGTGCATCACCGGTATGTTGAGCGACTTCTTCAGACGCTCCTCAATGTAGAAGCACTCAGGAGCCTTGATATCCTCAAGATTGATACCTCCGAATGTAGGGGCAATCTTCTCCACTGCCTCGCAGAACTTCTCAGGGTCTTTCTCGTCGACCTCGATGTCAAACACATCGATGCCTCCATATATCTTGAACAAGAGTCCCTTACCCTCCATCACCGGCTTTCCGCTGAGCGCGCCGATGTCGCCAAGCCCGAGCACAGCTGTGCCGTTGCTTATTACAGCCACAAGGTTACCCTTATCAGTGTACCTGTAGGCATCGTCTGCATTCTGCTGAATCTCCAGACACGGATAAGCCACACCAGGCGAATAAGCCAGGCTCAAGTCTGTCTGTGTACGATAAGCTTTGGTTGGTTTTACCTCAATTTTTCCCGGACGGCCGCTCTCGTGATATTCCAGAGCCGCCTCTTTTGTTATCTTTACCATCTTTTTATATTAAAAATTGCACAATCTATAAGATTTTCGTGCAAAATTACAAAAAACTTTCCAAAACAAATCATTTTTCTTTATTTTTTTGTAACTTTGCACTCAAATTCTATATAAATAGACATCATATCTGAATATTTATGCAACAAGCTAAACAAATAACCGAATACCGGAAGCAGTTGAAACAGCGCATTCTGGAATATTCACTGCAAGAGTTTGCCGCCAACGGCATCAAAGCGGTGAAGATGGACGACATAGCTGACGGGCTGCAAATATCAAAGCGCACACTCTACGAGATTTATTCAAACAAGGAGGAACTGCTATTTGAAGGACTGAAAGCCCACCGCAAGGAATATGAGCAGAAAATGCACGAATATGCCGCAAGCCATGAGGCTAACGTGATGGAGATAGTGGTGTTTGCACTCAACTATCACATGACAGAACTGAGCACAACCTCGCCACATTTTATCGCCGACATGGAAAAATATCCGGCTATATCGGCATACTTCATAGAGAAGCACGGACAACAGCGCGATGAATTCAAACGGTTTCTCAAGCGTGGTGTTGATGAGGGATATTTCCGCAACGACATGAACTTCGACCTCATGGAATGTTTCATCAACGGTATACAGCAGATGCTGCACAGCATGGAACTATACAGGAAATTCCCGATGAAAGATGTGTTTTACACATTTATGCAGGTGATATTCAGGTCGATATGCACAGAGAAAGGCATGAAGGAATTTGAGAAGTTTAAACTGAGCTAACCATAACAAACTTGCCGTACACCTTGAATTTATTCCAGGAATGGAAAATGAGAACCAAAATATAGAGAAAACTCCGCGAGGTGTTAAATTTTATTATTTTCGCGGATATTTATGGCAAATAATTTTGTAAGTCCAACAAATTTAGTTAATTTTGCAGTCACAGAGAAAATAATTCAGAAAAAACATAAACATAAAAACAATAAAACTATAACTTTCAAATTAGGAAACAAATGAAACAGACAATATTGGTAACCGGCGGAACCGGTTTTATAGGAAGTCACACAACAGTGGAACTGCAACAGGCAGGCTATAAGGTTGTGATTGTTGACAACCTGTCAAACTCACGCGCTGATGTGGTCGACGGCATTGAGAAAATCACCGGCATACGCCCGGCATTTGAGAAAGCCGACTGCTGCGACCTGGAGGCAATGGACAGAATATTCACAAAATATCCTGATATAGAAGGCATAATACATTTTGCAGCAAGCAAGGCTGTGGGAGAAAGCGTGGAAAAACCACTCATGTACTACCGCAACAATTTTGTGAGTCTCATCAACCTGCTGGAGCTTATGCCAAAGCACGGGGTGAAGGGAATTATCTTCTCAAGCAGCTGCACGGTATACGGTCAGCCCGACCCACAATATCTGCCGGTGACCGAAAATGCCCCCATAAAGCCGGCTGAAAGCCCATACGGCAACACCAAGCAGGTGAACGAGGAAATAATCCGCGACACCATCAAGAGCGGAAGCCCCATCAAGGCTATTCTTCTGCGCTACTTCAACCCCATCGGCTCGCATCCTACGGCTATAATCGGCGAGATGCCAAACGGCGTACCGATGAACCTCATACCATACGTCACACAGACAGCCATCGGCATACGTGAACAGCTGAAAGTGTTCGGCAACGACTACAATACTCCCGACGGCACATGTATACGCGATTATATATATGTGGTGGATCTTGCCAAGGCTCACGTAAAGGCTATGGAACGTGTGCTCGACACCGACAGCGACGCTTTGGAGGTATTTAACGTAGGAACTGGCAAGGGAGTGAGTACAAAAGAGATTGTCGACGTCTTTGAAAAGGTGACAGGCGTGAAACTCAACTGGACATTCGCACCGCGACGTGCCGGAGACATAGAGCAGGTGTGGGCAAATCCGGAAAAGGCAAACAATGTGCTTGGCTGGAAAGCGGAGACAAGCCTTGAAGACACTCTTGCCACCGCATGGAAATGGCAGCAAAAGCTGCGTGCCGACGGCATTCAATAAAAAAGGAAAAAATAAAGAAAAAATATTGTGATAGGAAAAGCCGGTCATCATTTCCGGTGACTGTGTTTTATTTTGTGTTTGTGTTGTTATTATCCCCCGCTGTGAAGCGGGGGATAATTCGGCAAATAAGGATGCAAAAGCCTGATTGACGGTCTTAACTTCTTTAACTTCATTAACTTCTTTAACTTCTAAAATAAAATATGGTATCAGTCGACGGACTAACAGTAGAATTTGGAGGCACCACGCTTTTCAGCAATGTCTCTTTTGTCATTAACCCCAAGGACCGCATAGCGCTTATGGGCAAGAACGGTGCTGGAAAGAGCACACTGCTGAAAATTCTGGCAGGTGTGCGCAATGCCACACGCGGTTCTGTATCGGCACCTAAGGACTGCACGGTGTGCTATCTGCCACAGCACCTTATGACCGAGGATCACCGCACGGTGAGGGAGGAGGCAACACAGGCTTTTGCCCATCTGCTTGAAATGGAAAAGACCATTGAGGCTATGAACAACGAGCTTGCCACACGTACCGACTATGAGAGCGACTCGTATATGGCGCTTATAGAGGAGGTGACCACACTGAGCGAGAAATTCTACGCCATCGACATGACACACTACGAGGAGGATGTGGAAAAGGCACTGCTTGGCTTAGGATTCAAACGCAGCGACTTCTCACGTCCCACAAGCGATTTCAGCGGTGGCTGGCGTATGCGCATAGAACTGGCAAAACTGTTGTTGCAGCGTCCCGACGTGCTGCTGCTCGACGAGCCCACCAACCATCTCGACATCGAGTCGATTGGCTGGCTTGAGGATTTTATCATGAACTCCAACATGGCTGTGGTGCTCATAAGCCACGACAAACGTTTTGTTGACACCATCACCACGCGCACCATCGAGGTGACACTGGGCAGAATATACGACTACAAAGCCACCTACAGCCATTATCTGGAGCTGCGCAAGGAGCGTCGTGCCCAGCAGCAGAAACAATATGATGACCAGCAAAAGCAGATTGCCGAGGCAAAGGAATTCATCGAGCGGTTTAAGGGCACATACAGCAAGACCTTCCAAGTGCAGAGCAAGGTGAAGTGGCTGGAGAAGTTGCAGATTGTCGAGGTTGATGAAGAGGACACATCGGCACTGCGCCTGAAGTTCCCGCCGTCGCCACGCAGCGGTCAGTATCCTGTGATTGCCGACGGAGTGGCTTGCGGCTACGACGGAAAGAATGTGTTCGAGAATGCCTCGTTCACCATTGAGCGCGGCGACAAGCTGGCATTTGTAGGCAAGAACGGCGAAGGAAAGTCTACCATGGTGAAAGCCATCATGGGAGAGATAGGACACAGCGGTGAGCTGAAAATCGGGCACAACGTAAAAATCGGATATTTTGCACAGAACAGCGCATCGCTTCTTGACGAGAACAAGACTGTGTTCCAGACCATCGACGACATTGCCGTGGGCGATGTACGTCTGCAGATAAAGAACCTCCTTGGAGCATTTATGTTTGGCGGCGATGACATCAACAAGAAAGTGAAGGTGCTGAGCGGTGGCGAGCGTGTGCGCCTCTGTATGGTAAAGCTCTTGCTTGAACCCGTAAACCTACTTATTCTCGACGAGCCAACCAATCACCTCGACATCAAAACAAAAGACATCCTAAAGCAGGCTTTGCGCGATTACGACGGCACTCTGATTCTCGTAAGCCATGACCGTGATTTCCTTGACGGTCTTGCCACCAAAGTGTATGAATTTGGCAATGGCAGAGTACGCGAGCATCTCTGCGGTGTCAACGAGTTTCTGGAGAAGAAAAAGAAAGAAATGGAATAGTCAAGGTATTATTATAAATAATGTAGAAACGGATTAACGGTCTTCCTATATGCATTTACGGATATAGGAAGACCGTTAATCAGAAAATCTGACAGGATTCTCTTACAGTGAGTTAAGTCTTGCTATGTATTTGCCGAGAATGTCGAACTCTATATTCACCACACTTCCTTCCTTTATGTCACAGAAGTTGGTGTGCTCCATCGTGTAAGGGATTATAGCCACTTGGAACGTGGTGGCTGTGGGATTGCACACCGTCAGCGACACACCATTTACGGTAACGCTGCCCTTGTCGACGCAGAAATATCCCTTTTTTGCCATTTCCCTGTCAACGTCGTACTCAAACGTGAAGTAAGTGCTGCCGTTCGCATCCTCTGTCTTTATGCAACGGGCTGTGGTGTCGACATGTCCCTGCACGATATGCCCGTCCAGCCTGCCGTTCATCTGCATCGAGCGTTCAACGTTAACTTTATCGCCCGGCTTCAGCAGCCCGAGGTTTGTACGCTTCAGCGTCTCGTGCATTGCTGTCACCACATATTCACTACCCGAGATTTTCACCACAGTAAGACACACACCATTATGCGCCACACTCTGGTCTATCTTCAATTCATCAGTGAATGAACATTTTAATGTAAAGTCAACATTGTCCCTGTCTCTGCTTACCTCCACCACGGTGGCAAACTCTTCAATTATTCCTGAAAACATATATTATAATGGTTTGAAATTCGCTTATTGAATTATACCTTAAAGATGATTTAAAAAGAATGGGCGTATCGTGATTGTGATGAAAACTCCTATTTGAATAAGATTTGAGATCCCGCAGCCTCTGTAATCCACCGGCAAGTTTGTATGCTACCTGGATTGCTCCAGTGATGTGGCCCGCCATCAACATACGGAGATTACTCTGTTTTCAGTTTATTTGATGAGTATCCCGATCTAACCGATACGCCCCTATATTTTATACCACACAGCTCTCAAAGAACTTTCATGATGCAAAGGTACAAATATAATTTTTATCCTGCAATATGTTTGCATGAAATTTTCCTCTCATTAGAAATTTTTAACTACCTATACATACGTCATTATTTTTAGGTATTTTTCTCACTTTTCTACCGTAGAACTGCTGTTTGTGGATTTTTTTTATTACCTTTGCGCTCCAAAAGATAATTAGAAACATTTAGCGAAGAAATGAGCAGGTTGTCAGAATTGAAAACAGGCGAGCGGGGCGTGATTGTAAAGGTAATGGGTCACGGCGGATTCCGCAAGCGCATAGTAGAAATGGGATTCATCAAGGGAAAAGTGGTGGAGGTACTGCTCAACGCCCCACTGCAGGACCCCGTGAAATACAAACTGATGGGCTACGAGGTGTCACTGCGCCACAACGAGGCGAGCATGATTGAGATAATATCAGTGGACGAAGCACGGAAAATAGAGCAACAACTGGCAGCAGAGACAGGCAGGAGCACCGTAATTGACGAAAACGACAATGAGACACTGCCTCTTGACGACACCCAGCTGCGCAACGCAGCCATGCACCGCCGCCGCACCATAAACGTGGCTCTTGTGGGCAACCCCAACTGCGGCAAGACCTCATTGTTCAACTATGCCAGCGGAGCGCACGAGCGTGTGGGCAACTACTCGGGAGTGACCGTAGACGCCAAGGAGGCTCACGCTCATTTCGAAGGTTACGATTTCAACATAGTCGACCTGCCAGGCACCTACTCGCTGTCGGCATACAGTCCCGAAGAGTTGTATGTGCGCAAGCAGATAATCGAGAAGACTCCCGACGTGGTAATAAACGTACTGGATGCAAGCAATCTGGAGCGAAACTTGTATCTGACCACGCAACTCGTTGACATGCACCTGCGTATGGTGTGTGCATTGAACATGTACGATGAGTTTGAGGCACGCGGCGACAAGCTCGACCGAGACAAGTTAGGACAACTGCTCGGAGTACCGATGATACCCACATCGTTCAAAACAGGAATGGGCGTGGAGCTGCTGTTCCACATTATTATAAATATGTATGAGGGCGTGGACTTCATCGACAAGAATGGAAACATAAACCCTGAAGTTGCTGAAGAAATACAAAACTGGCACAAAAGCTACGAAAAGCACCACGGAGGCGACCACGGTGAGGACTTTGCCCACGGCAACCGCCCCAACAGGAGCGTAACACGACATATACACCTCAACCACGGAACACTGCTTGAAAGCAGCATTGGGGCAATTAAGGACCGACTGCACGACGAGGAACAGATACGCCATAAGTTCTCCACACGCTATCTTGCAATAAAACTGCTTGAGATGGACAGTGAGACAGAGGAGATAATCAAGACCCTGCCTGACGGCGATGAAATACTGGCACTACGCGACAGCGAGGCAGAAAAAATAAGAAAGGAGAAGAAGGAAGACACTGAGACAGCGATAATGGACGCAAAATATGCCTTGATACACGGTGCCCTTCAGGAAGCAGGCTATGAGCAGGGCGACAAGCAGGACAATTATCAGCTGACCCACATGATAGACCGCGTGATAACCAACCGCTACGTGGGATTCCCTATGTTTCTGCTCGTGCTGTTTCTTATGTTCAAGGCAACGTTCGACCTCGGGCAATATCCCATGGACTGGATTGAGGCAGGCATAGGACTGCTCAGCGACACCATTGCCACATACATGGCAGACGGTCCGCTGAAGGACATGCTGGTGGACGGCATCATAGGCGGCGTGGGAGCAGTGATTGTGTTTCTGCCGCAGATTCTTATTCTCTACACCTTCATCTCGTTTATGGAGGACAGCGGCTATATGGCACGTGCCGCCTTCATCATGGACAAGCTGATGCATAAAATGGGGCTTCACGGCAAGTCATTCATACCGCTGATAATGGGATTTGGCTGCAATGTGCCGGCAATCATGGCAACAAGGACGGTGGAAAGCCGTCGCTCACGACTGTTAACAATGCTGGTGCTGCCGATGATGAGCTGCTCGGCACGCCTGCCCATCTACATCATGATAGTTAACACCTTCTTTGCACTGCAATACAGAACGTGGATAATAATGCTATTATATATAATAGGTGTAATGCTGGCTGTGGTGATGAGCCGCCTGTTCAGCCGCTTTCTCATAAAGGGCGATGACACCCCATTTGTAATGGAGCTGCCGCCCTACCGCTTCCCCACCGCCAAGGCAACGATGCGCCACACATGGGAAAAAGGCCGGCAATATCTAAAAAAGATGGGAGGCGTGATTCTCGTGGCAAGCATCATAGTGTGGGCTTTGGGATATTTCCCGCACAACGGCAGTCTCACACCACAGGAGCAGAAAGAGCAAAGCTACATTGGCATGATAGGCAAGGCAATAGAACCGGCATTTGCACTGCAGGGCTTCGACTGGAAACTTGGCGTTGGACTGGTTTCGGGCATAGGTGCCAAAGAGATTGTGGCTTCAACCATGGGCGTGCTTTATGCCGGCGATGACAGTGTGGCAGACAGTGAGACAGGCAATGCCGACAAATATGCCGACCTGCACAGCAAAATGGCAGCCGACGGGGTGACACCGCTGATAGCGTTCTGCTATATGATATTTGTGCTTATATATTTTCCGTGTATAGCCACCATCGCAGCCGTAAGGCACGAAAGCGGATCGTGGGGCTGGGCGGCATTCGTGGCAGTCTACACCACGGCACTGGCATGGGTGGTGAGCGGACTGATATATCAGATAGGCAGCATATTCTAAGAAAATCAAAAAAGGCATCAATAATAATATTTAACAGAATCAAATATCAAAACGCGCCCAAAGAAAAGCAAGGCATAATAAAATGCAAAGAAGCAAGAAACAAATAAGATTCCTTAGCTTTTTCTTCCTCACAATATTCCTGTTTTATTGGGGAGGAATAACCTTGTTCAGCCACACTCACGTGGTGAACGGCAGCGTTGTCGTACACTCACACTTATACAAAGGCAATCACGCCCACACCGTCAAAACTTTTCAGACAATATTTTATTTATCTGTAATACAATCTTTTGGCGACCCGCCTTCATCACAAATTCCAGATGTTTGGTTTTCACTCATAATGATAATACCTGTTCCGGCATTATGCGACACCTTGCAAACAGTAATGCCCGGAACACTCCCGCTACGTGCCCCTCCTGCCTTGTTTTTATTTTAACTGATTATGCTTTTGCCCTTTCATCAGGTAGGGCATTTATTTCTCGTATTATTTCCCCAGGGTGCTTCCCTGGGCTGTGTGCTTGTCGGGCTTTCAGCCAGCCCTCAACACCGAATAAGGCGGCAAGGCTCGCTGTGAAAAGAATATTTATGTATATCAAAAAAAGGTAAAAACAAATGAAGACATTATATATATATTATGTATTGGGAGCTATAATAACATTGTTCCCCTCAATATCGCATGCTTATGAAATTCCTATAAATGAATCAGACGCAAACATAGTAGGACACGTAGTTGACAAAAACACAAAAGAACATCTTTCTTTCGTGACAATATCATTGAAAGGCACAACAATAGGAACAACAACAGACGCAACAGGACACTATCATCTTGTAAATCTGCCTGAAGGGGATTTTACAGTGGAAGTATCATTGGTTGGATATAAAAGCGTTAAGCAAAGTATCAAACTTGTGAAAGGAAAAACCGTTGAGCTGAATTTTGAGATTGAGGAAGACATGGTTTCATTAGAAGATGTGGTTGTGTCAGCCAACAGAAGCGAGACAAAACGCCGCATGGCACCCACTCTTGTGAATGTGATGAGCATGAAAACCTTTGAGTACACCAATTCATGCAATCTGGCGCAAGGTCTGAACTTCCAGCCAGGCGTGAGAGTGGAAAACAACTGTCAGAACTGTGGTTTCCAACAGGTAAGAATCAACGGTCTTGAAGGTCCATACACCCAAATCCTTATCGACTCACGTCCTATATTCAGCGCACTGTCGGGAGTGTATGGACTTGAGCAGATTCCTGCAAACATGATTGACCGTGTGGAGATTATGCGTGGCGGCGGTTCTGCCCTGTTCGGTTCTTCAGCCATTGCCGGCACAATCAATATCATCACAAAAGAACCATTAAGAAACTCAGCCCAGATATCACATACGCTCACAAGCATTTATGACGCTTCGGCCATTGACAACAACACCACCCTTAACGCATCTCTTGTAACAGATGACCATAAAATGGGAATTGCCATATTCGGGCAAAACAGGTCAAGAGGCGGATATGACCACAACGGCGACGGATACACGGAGCTTCCCGAGCTCAACAACCAAACCGTAGGCATACGCTCATACATCAAGACAAGCACATACTCAAAACTCTCTTTCGAATATCACCATCTTCAGGAATACAGAAGAGGCGGCGATATGCTCAACCGTCCCCCTCACGAGGCTAACATCGCTGAACAGGTGAGACATAGCATAAACACAGGAGGTGTAAAGTTCGACCTTTTCACCCCCAGCGAAAAACACCACTTGAGCGTATTCACATCGGCACAACACATTGACAGAGAAAGTTATTATGGAGGCGGTCAGGACCCTAAGGCATACGGAACAACAAAAGATCTGACATTCGTAGCAGGAGCACAATATGTGTACAGAGCCGACAAATGCTGGTTCATGCCTGCCGATTTCACAGCAGGTGTGGAATATAATTAGGATAATCTTGAAGACAGTCAATTGGGATATGACAGATTTATCACACAGAAAGTTAAAATCGGAAGCATGTTTGCACAAAATGAATGGAAGAACGACATGTGGAGTTTCCTGATTGGAGCCCGGCTCGACAAGCACAGCATGCTCGACAATCCGGTATTCAGTCCACGTGCAAATCTGCGTTTCAACCCCAATGAGAACATCAACCTGCGCGCCAGCTACTCATTCGGTTTCCGTGCCCCACAGGCATTCGACGAAGACCTTCATATAGAAAATGTTGGCGGAACTGTTTCCATAATACGCCTGGCAGACAATCTTGAGGAAGAAAAGTCACAAAGCATAAGTGTTTCGGCAGACATGTACCACAATTGGGGAAACTGGCAGGGAAATCTTCTTATTGAGGGCTTTTTCACGGACATTGACGACGTGTTTGCCATTACAGAAATAGGAAAAGAAAATGGAATCATTATCCTGGAACGTGGAAATGAGAGTGGAGCAAATGTATATGGCATGACTATCGAGGGCAAACTGGCATGGCGCAACAAATGGCAGATACAGGCTGGATTTACCCTGCAGAACGCTCAATACAAGGAAGCACGCTCATGGGATGACGGTGGAGTTGCTGAAGAAAAGAGAATGTTCCGCACTCCAGATGCTTACGGATATTTCACAACGACATACACTCCAATCAAACCTCTTAACATTTCATTGTCGGGAACATATACGGGCAGCATGCTTGTAGAGCACCATGCCGGTTACATCACAGCAAACCGTACAAAAAAGACCAAAGGGTTCATGGATTTGGGAATCAAAGCGTCATACGAATTCAAGCTGTACAAAGGAACCATGCTTCAGCTTAACGCTGGCGTTCAAAACATATTCAATGCCTATCAAAACGATTTTGACAAATATGCCGACAGAGACTCCGGGTATATTTACGGTCCGGGAATGCCACGCTCAATATATGCCGGAGTGAAACTAAGCTACTAAATTATTAATAATACTTGCCTAATGTTAAGAAATAGGGATTTTCCGCATACAAAATGCGGAAATCCCTTTGCTGTTTAAAATAAATGTTGTAAATTTGCAGCGAGTTTACAAATACAAATAAAAAACGCAATGAAAAGAACATCACTCATATTGACGGCACTGATGCTTGCCATGACAGTCTGTGCACAGGGATGGAGAAACCAGTATCATTCACAGAACAACAGCCGACACGACTACAGAAGCAATGACGTTTACTACGGTCTGCGCCTCGGTATGGCAATATCAAGTGTAAGCAGCGATGCCAAAAACCTCAACGCCAACGGCTCGAAGACAGGCATAAACATAGGTGCGGTGGCTGGATTTCAGTTATCTTCCGAGGCTCCTGTATATCTTGAGTCGGGACTGTTCTACACAGCCAAGGGCGGCAACGGCAAGAACAACGATGCCGGCAGGACTAAGTTTTCCTATGACCTGAACTATCTCGAAGTGCCTATTTTGCTGAAATACAGCATTGAACTTGACTACGACCTTGAGATTCAGCCGCTGGCGGGCGGATATTTTGCATACGGTGTAGGCGGCAAGTTCAAGGACTACGGCGACCGCCAGATAGACTACTCATTCAACGAGGATGCCTTCAAGCGCTTCGATGCCGGTCTGCGCATTGGCTGCGGTCTGGAGTATCAGGTGCTGTATGCCGAGGCTTTCTATGAGTTTGGCTTGACCAACATCTGCCACGACTATTTTGACAAGGCTCACACAGGAGCATTCTACCTCAACGTGGGTGTGAACTTCTAAACTTGTCATAGTAATATAAATTTGTCCTCCTTTTTTAAATTAAATAAAGCTGTCCAGAGGGACAGCGCAAAATTTAAAGACAACAGGTAACTATAGACTTTCTAAGGTGGAAAAGATTGTTTTTAGGATAATATATTTTAGAAAAAATGGAAACGCAACAAGTAAAGGCAAAGGCAAAGGAAGCCTTGGTTTTGAGGCCAAAACTTATTGAGACATTAAAGAATTACAACAGAAAATCATTCACACAGGACCTCATGGCGGGTATCATTGTGGGCATCGTTGCCCTGCCGCTCGCCATTGCCTTCGGTATTGCCAGTGGCGTGAGTCCCGAGAAAGGAATCATCACCGCCATCGTGGCAGGCCTGCTTATCTCGGTATTCGGCGGCAGCAAAGTACAGATAGGCGGTCCTACGGGAGCATTCATCGTTATCATCTACGGCATCATCCAGCAGTACGGCATTGAGGGTCTTACCATAGCCACACTCATGGCTGGAGCATTTCTAATTCTGTTCGGAGTGCTGCATCTCGGCACCATAATAAAGTATATTCCCTACCCCATTGTGGTGGGATTCACCAGCGGTATTGCCGTAACCATTTTTACCACACAGATAAAAGACCTCTTTGGACTGACAATGGAGCATGTGCCGAGCGACTTCATTGAGAAATGGATAGCATACTTTCACGACATGGGCACCATCGACCTGTGGAGCTCGATAATCGGCGTGGCAAGCGTGGCTATTATCGCAGTCACTCCCAAGTTCTCGAAAAAGATTCCCGGCTCGCTCATCGCCATTATAATAATGACCGTCGGGGCATTGCTGCTCAAGCAGTTTGCCGGAGTCACCAGCATTGAGACCATCGGCGACCGCTTTTCAATAAGCAACCAGCTGCCCTCGGCACAAGTGCCCGAAATGTCGTGGGAGACCATAAAGAGCCTTGTCACCCCGGCTCTGACTATTGCCATTCTCGGTGCCATCGAGAGCCTGCTCTCTGCAACAGTTGCCGACGGTGTGATAGGCGACCATCATGACTCCAACACCGAGCTGATAGCCCAAGGAGTGGCAAACCTTGCCACTCCGCTCTTCGGCGGTATCCCAGCCACTGGAGCCATTGCCCGCACGATGACCAACATCAACAACGGCGGACGCTCGCCCATTGCAGGCATCATCCACGCCGCAGTGCTGCTGCTCATATTCCTGTTCCTAATGCCTCTGGCACAGTACATTCCTATGGCATGTCTCGCCGGCGTACTGGTGGTGGTGAGCTACGGAATGTGCGGCTGGCGTTCGTTCATGGCTCTGCTGAAGAACCCAAAGAGCGATGTAATAGTGCTGCTGATAACTTTCTTCCTCACCATAATCTTCGACCTCACCGTGGCAATCGAGGTGGGACTCATCATTGCCTGTCTGCTCTTCATGAAGCGTATGGCAGAGAGCACCGACGTGAAGGTGGTGCTCGACGAGATTAACCCTGAGGACGAGGACACCGACATGCGCATGGGCAACCTTGAGCATCTCACCATCCCCCAGGGTGTTGAGGTGTACGAAATCAACGGTCCATACTTCTTCGGTGCAGGCAACAAGTTTGAGGAAATAATGGGACGCTTCGGCGACCGTCCGAAGGTGCGCATCATCAGAATGCGTAAGGTGCCGTTCATCGACTCAACGGGCATTCACAACCTCACCAACCTTTGCATTATGTCACAAAACGACGGCATCAAGATTGTGCTGTCGGGAGTAAATCCAAAGGTGCAGGCTACCCTCCACAAGGCAGGCTTCGACACACTGCTCGGCAGCGATAACATATGCAGCCACATCAACATTGCATTGGCAAAAGCCGCTGAGATAGTGAAGTATGAGAAATGAAGAATGAAGAGTGAAGAATCAACGAAATTAGCTACCGAAGGGAAAGCTAATTCTCGTGCAAACCGAGTGGGGAATGTTAAAAATATTTTATTTTCTTACAATTCTTCATTCTTCATTCTTCATTCTTCATTTTTTTTACTACCTTTGCACCCGATTTTTTACAATTCACATAAAGTCTAACTTTATTAATTACAAAAAAACAAAATTTAAATTATGTCAGAATTAACAAAAAACGTTCAGCCATTGGACAACTTCAATTGGGATGAGTTTGAAAATGGCTCACAGGCAGGTGTCAGCAAGGAAGAGCAGGACAAAGCCTACAACGAAACCCTCAACAAGGTGGTAGAGCACCAGGTGACAGAGGGAACCGTAATCTCTGTAGACAAGAAAGAGGTTATCGTAAACATCGGCTACAAGAGCGATGGTATCATCTCAGCAAGCGAGTTCCGCTACAACCCAGACCTGAAGGTAGGCGACAAGGTAGAGGTGTATGTTGAGAACCAGGAGGACAAGAAGGGTCAGCTGATCCTTTCTCACAAGAAGGCACGCCAGAGCAAGAGCTGGGAGCGTGTCAATGCAGCTCTCGAAGGCGAGGAAATCGTACAAGGCTACATCAAGTGCCGCACTAAGGGCGGTATGATTGTTGACGTGTTTGGAATCGAGGCATTCCTCCCAGGAAGCCAGATTGACGTTCACCCAATACGCGACTACGACCAGTTCGTTGGCAAGACAATGGAATTCAAGATCGTTAAGATCAATCAGGAATACAAGAACGTTGTTGTTTCTCACAAGGCTCTCATTGAGGCTGAGCTTGAGGCACAGAAGAAGGAGATCATCTCTAAGCTGGAGAAGGGTCAGATTCTTGAGGGTACCGTTAAGAACATCACCACTTACGGTGTATTCATCGACCTTGGTGGTGTTGACGGTCTCATCCACATCACAGACCTCTCTTGGGGTCGTGTTGACGATCCGCACAAGGTGGTTGAGCTCGACCAGAAAATCAACGTTGTTATCATTGACTTCGATGACGAGAAGAAGCGCATTGCTCTCGGCTTGAAGCAGCTCACCCCACATCCATGGGATGCACTTGACGAGAACCTTAAGGTTGGCGACAAGATTAAGGGTACCGTTGTGGTTATCGCCGACTACGGTGCATTCGTTGAGGTACAGCCGGGCGTTGAGGGTCTCATCCACGTTTCTGAGATGTCATGGAGCCAGCACCTGCGCTCAGCTCAGGACTTCCTGAAGGTTGGCGACGAGGTAGAGGCTGTTATCCTCACTCTCGACCGCGATGAGCGTAAGATGAGCCTTGGTCTGAAGCAGCTCAAGGAAGATCCATGGGAAGCTATCGAGGTTAAGTATCCTGTTGGCAGCAAGCACACTGCAAAGGTTCGCAACTTCACCAACTTCGGTGTGTTCGTAGAGCTTGAGGAGGGTGTTGACGGTCTTATCCACATCAGCGACCTCTCTTGGACAAAGAAGGTAAAGCATCCTTCAGAGTTCACACAGACTGGTGCAGCCATCGACGTGATGGTGCTCGACATCGACAAGGAGAACCGTCGTCTGAGCCTCGGTCACAAGCAGCTTGAGGACAACCCATGGGATGTATTCGAGGAGAAGTACACTGTGGGCAGCATCCACAACGGCAAGATCACAGAGATGCTTGAGAAGGGCGCTGTTATCTCTCTTGAGAACGGCGTAGAGGGCTTTGCCACACCTAAGCACCTGGTTAAGCAGGACGGCACTCAGGCACAGCAGGGTGAGGAGCTCGAATTCAAGGTTATCGAGTTCAACAAGGACAGCAAGCGCATCATCCTCTCTCACAGCCGTACATTCGAGGATGCTCAGCGTGAGGAGAAGCGTGCAGCCCGCAAGCCACGTGCAAAGAAGGAAGAGACTGTTAAGATTGAGAACCAGCCAGCAGCTACAACTCTCGGCGACATCGACGTGCTCGCTCAGTTGAAGGCTCAGATGGAAGGCAAGTAATCTTATTTGACTCACAACATCTATAAATAATAATCCGCAATGCCCATAAGGGTGTTGCGGATTTTCTTTTATACAAACTTAAGATAAACAACAAAGTATCTTAAGATAAAAGGCAAAGTATCTTAGGATAAAAGGCAAAGTATCTTAGGATAAAAGGCAAAGTCATTTATAATGCTTATAACAAAAAAGGTGTAAGCCTTATTGACTTACACCTTTTAATTATTTTATACAACAAAAACCTTTTAATTAGAATGGCAGGTCATCCTGACTCTCCTCCACTGCCGGAGCGGCAGCCTGAGGCTGTGCTGCTGCAGGAGCAACTGGGGGGAACGGACTTGCACCAGCCGGTGGGAATGGAGTTGCACCAGGCATCATACCGTCAGCAGCAGGAGCTGCAACATTGCGGTTTACTGCCCAGGCTCGCACATCATTAAACCAACGGCCATTGTACTCATGGCAGTCTATATCGAACGACACAGTCATCTCCTCACCCACCTGTATGTTAAAGCTCTGAATCTTGTCCTGTCCAAACACCCTGAAGCAGCACTTCTTGGGATACTGATCGTGTGTTTCTATTACATAGTCCTGCGACATCCAGCTGTTGCCGGTACGTGCCGACACACCACTTGACGGTGGCAGTACAGCGATAATCTTACCTGTTATTTCCATTTGTTTCTTACTATAAAATGTTGTTATTTTATCAAATCGTTTGCGAAATTACAAAAATAGTTTTAATTATCACCACTTTTCTCGTTTTTTTTTTGCTCCAACGAGTTTTTTTTTGTATTTTTGTAGTCAAATACAATTATTAAGGTAAAAAATAAAACTAAATACTTATGAGATTTACATTATCCCTGTCTCTTATACACATCTCCGAGCCCACGAGACTACGCTGCATC